>Ga0265797_10000914_pt1 | contig 53107 bp, 46 predicted proteins | sample P2T30metagenome_FD_192433 | JGI IMG/M metagenome (GOLD analysis project Ga0265797, IMG submission 192433) | Plant litter microbial communities from East Loma Ridge, Irvine, California - P2 T30 | ecosystem: Environmental > Terrestrial > Plant litter > Unclassified | place: USA: California...
AGACTCGTGGCAGAAGGCGTATTGTCGATCGCGCGCCACAGTCTTGTGCTACGCGTTTACGAGATTGGAGATAGCTTCAGGCTGAACGCCAGACTAATGAGAAAAAAAAAAGATGGAGTGAGAAGAGATGAATGGATGCCACATTTAGAAAGGAAAGTCTGCTGAAAGCTCGCTGAGCGTTACGATAGTCAGTACCCCAAATCATGTGAGACTACATAGAACGATTACATCATTAGCAACGGCGATACACGTTCGTGTCGGCCCTCGGCTCAACTGTGTTCACTTATAAGATCGACTGATGCAGGAAGAAGTACAACGAATGTCTGTATTACATTAGGACGATAGGATGGATGAAACCTCCTCCGAGAACGCACTCCACCACAACAGATGACTTCCTCGTCCAAACAGTCTTGATCGATGTCGGTTTGGGTATCGTAGGTAGTGTTCTTGTTCTTGTTGTTACTGTCTGGAGTGGTCGTTGTCCGATTGTCGGTATCGATTAAGCCATCTCCTTGGTCTGGGTGTGAGGCGGGTTTTGCTGCTGCTGAGCGATGCCAGCGTCAGACATAACCCGTTGTACCGACTCGTTCGGCGCGAAGTCAGACGCATCGTTATCAGTGATACCGGTGAGCTTCGCCATGACCCTGCAACAGACAAGGTCGCCGCTGACGTTGGTCATGGTACGGAATCGCTAGAATATAAGTTAGCTAGACTTCTCGGCGACTGGGGGCTGGTACGGAAAAGTTTACGTCAATGAACCAGTCAATCGCCACTACGACAGCGTACATTCCCGTAATAGGTATACTAGCATTCGTCAGCGTGCGTTTGGGAGCGTTTGGGGGTATCTTGGATGTGATTTGGTCCAAAAGGGTATTTTCTCACTTACCCGACACTCTCGGCGATGATCAGCGTCAGCACCAGCGACGACGACGGAATGGGTGTCGTGGCGATCGACGACAGGGTCGCGAGCAGTACAATAACGGCGTAATCGCCGGCGTTCAGCGGCATGCCCTGTGTTGCTGCGAGGAAAACAACAACCGTCGGGAAGTAAATGGCGGTGCCGTCCATGTTTATGAGCGTGCCGAGCGGGATCGTGAAGTTGGCGACCGACGTGGGGAGGCCTCTCTCGGCTGCAACTTGAAGAGTGACGGGCATGGTAGCGGCACTCGCTTTTTTTAATGGTTAGTTTGCGATTTTGTATGAAAACTCAGAATTTGGAAAATCTTTGTCCGGCGACGGCGACGACGACAACAACAATGACAAAAGTAATGACTTACAAGCAGTAGCCCAAGCAGTAATCCAGGAACGGGAGCATTTGAACCAAAAGGTGTAGAAGTTCTCGCGTGTCAAGGCAAAGTAGAGGATCGGCTGGACTTTTGTCAGCATTCTGAGAGTGAAAATGATGGGACATTCCGACTTACCAGCACAACCCACAAGTGAATGGCCATGTTGACAATGGATCCACCGACGAGCACACCGAGGTTCTGACCAATGTCTTCAATGTCGAGGGTGAAGAGGTTGGACAAGATCAGGAAGAAGACACCAATCGGCGCCAGCTTGATGAGGAACGTGATGATCTTCATGATGATCTTTTCAATCTCCCTCACTGCTCGCAGGATCGACGAGTCGGGTCCCTTGATCAAACATCCGACCACGATTGCAGACACCAAGACTGCAAGAAGTTCGTCGTTGGCCAAGGCAGAAGCAACGTTGTTGGGGATGAAGGACTCGAAGACTTGCACAACGATGTCGTGGGGTGCCATTCCGCCGCTCCTCTCATCGATGTCTGCTGCCTCTTCGTCGGTGACGGCGCGGGATTCCTCGTCCGCGACAGTCATTAGGGGACGCCAGACCAAGTCGACAAGGATGGTGCTGATGATGATGGCGATAATCGTCGTACCCACGTACCACATGATTGTGAAACGAGCGAGTTTACCGCCGCCGGCTTGCATGCTCATCAGGTTCTGGACGGCTAGGATCATTGCAACGACAATCAAAGGGAGCACTGCAGGGTCGTCAGCAACAAGTCAAGTCGTCCCATTTTGATCGGGAAGCTTCCAACATACCAGTGGCTCTAAGTGCTCGCAGCCAGAGAGTACCAGGAATCTCGAGAATGACGGGAACAGCCTCTGGGATATCAGACACAGAGGTCGACACGGCAAGACCAATCGCAATAGCGATCAGAGCCGCCGTGATGATCTGGACCGCAGAGCCTGGCGTTTTGGCAGAATCCCATAGCTGTTGATACCAGTTGCGCTTGACGAGCGGCGCCTCTCCAGCGGCCGTGGAAGGGTCGCTGGAACCCTCACGTGAGAGCGGGGTGGTGTTGGTTCCGGCAGTGCCTTTGACGTCCATGTCGCCACTCCTCCGCGGGGATTCGGCCGGGGTGATCTGTTCGACGGCCATGGTAGCAGATACTGTTCCAGTAACGGGAGGACAGTTGACGAGACGCGACACTGAGCGCGAAAATAAAGGGCAGCTCTGCAGGCCTCTTTTATCTCAGGTGCGTCGGCGAGCCCAGATTCCCTGTCGTCTTATTCGGTTGGCCGGCATGATAGATAACGTCGCATGGCGCTTTCTGGGCAAGCGTTGGCAGCGTGTGCGCTGATCTGACCTTCCTCAAATTGGGGTTTGGCGTGCAGAACCAGGCGACTTGGCGCCTATACCAAGGGCATGGCAAGAGATTCCGCGAGTCTGGAAAGGGTCCAGACGTGGAGGTTGACATATTGATATGTCGAAAGGTTTTCCTCAAACCATGTCGGATGATCCTCGATGTATGACCCTTTTGTCGAAAGAATATTCACACATGGTTGAAGTGATGTTGGATGTGGCGCTCCCATTCACAAGCCTCCAAACTCAAATTCACGTGAGAAGGCGCACCACCCACGTTCAGAGAGGCTTGTGGACTTGCCCGTGGAGGTCAGCCCTGGCTCGTGGCGGTCGCATGCTCGCCGGCGCTAGAACAACTTTGTATCGCACTCCGTTCAATAGGATTGATAGGATTCGCAATCGCCTGTCGGCTACAACTGGCTACGCTCGGGAGAAGGACACGCCCAGCCGCTGTTAGATAACAGCGATGCGGCGTTGTTGGTGTGATGACTTGATCCTTGCATCAGCTGGCAGTAAACCTGTGGCATGTGCATGTGCAGTATGCTTATCTCTCGTTCTGGATCCTCTTCAGGTCGGTGCGGGAGCTTTATCTTTCGCCCAAGTCTTCAACTTGACGAAGTTAAAAATGGATGTTGGTCGCAACCCCAACCCTAACCCTGCGTCATTGAGTGCAGATATGCGAGATGCTCAAGTCAAGTGGTTTTCGTGTTTCTCGAGACTTGTAGGTAATGTTAGGATATATTAGTGAGTTTCTGCAACTGATTTTGAAAGGAATTGATCACTACATAGGCAAATGATGTCGCGCCACGGCTGTTCGTTGTTTCCCAATGGCAAAGTGTCACAACTTCGACACCGCACGACTTGATGTTTCATTTGAAACGACCTGGAGTCAAGCAAGACATACGCGACTGAGCGACAACATACATATCTACGCTGACGGAACCAATTATCGACAAAACAGTGATCAAGTACATCTCTATACCATACGCATGCATGCTCAAATTTGTGACTGCACAAACCCATTTGCATAACCTGTTGACATCGGCGAGACGAACATCAAGCGCCGACATGTAGAGTTTCGTCTACAAAACCTACGCTGTCAGCGCCTCAGCCAGTCCATCGCCTTTGGCAAGCCATGAATCGGAGAACAACTTATCTCCCTTACTCGATCCCTCAATACCGGCGAACGGGCAAAGAATCTCCGCCAATACACTCACCCTCCGTTAGATAAAAAGGCGACCGATCCCCATCGATTAAGATAGATATTCCTGGCGAGCAAAACAACAGAGTCCTTTCAAAACAAAGCACAATACCACATATCATATCACCTTCCATCAAACCTCCCCCAAATTCAAAACCCTCTCACCAACCACCTCCAAAATGGTCATCATCTCAACAACCGAAGAGATCGCCTGCTCACCAGCCCACCTACGCAAAATCGTACGCCTGACTCGTCTACTAATAATCTCCAAAGAAGATCACTAACCAACCCCAAACAACCCAGTTCCTCGACTTCCCCCGCCTCCCCCAATGGACCCAAGGTTTCATCCGAGGAATCGAACAAGTCCAAACCCCTGCCAAAGAAACAATTGAAGCAGGCGACAAACTCACCGTCAAACTCGAAGGGATGACATTCTCACCTGTAGTTCTCGTATGCCCGCCACTTTACCCCATCCCACCCTGTTCCCACAAAACAACCCAACTAACATAACACAATCCAGGAAAACACAGAATCACAATTCAAATGGCGCGGAAGCATACCATTACTCCTCAACGGCGACCATTTCTTCCGCTTCGAGCCCAGTACTATCACGCCTGGCGGAACAACTTTTACTCATGGAGAGGAGTTCAGTGGGGTGCTGGCGGGGCCTTTTTCGTGGTTTGGGAGTTTTAGTAAGGCTGGGCCGGGGTTTGCAAGGTTTAATGCGGATTTGAAGAGGGAGGCGGAGAAGGAGGGTGGTGTGAGTGCTTGATGAGCGATGATTCCTCTGTTTCTTTCCTTTCAATTCGATTGATAGTTCGACAGCATTTTGTTTTCGCAGCGGAGAGAATCCCAATTCTCCCAAAAACCGGGTTCGCTTTGGATTCGCATTCGTAAAGTTCAGAACATTGTTACATGGGTTATTATAATACAATTGTTTTCAATGACCAACAAGCACTAGTCAGCAGCAAAAGAAATATCGCTTACTCGACAAAGTCCTTGACCTTCTTCAACCAGCCAAGGTACTCCTTCTGCTCCTTGACGTCGATGTACTCGGGGATGAAGATGGCGAGCTCGGTGTCGACACCCCTCTCGGCGAGGTACGACTCGAGGAGAACCTGCAGGTCCTCGTCGAGCTGGGGGAATGGCGGGCCAGAGTACATCTTCTCGGAGGATAGAGGCTCGTCGGCGATCTGAGCTTCGGGGAGGTCGGCCGAGGGCAGGTGAGTGACAGACTGGACGTTGAAGGCGCCGCTGTCGGACACGAGGTTGATGCGGAGGGCACCGGAGTTCTTCTTGCTGGGGCGCGAGATGAGAACGTTGACGTTGGCAGGGAAGGCGGGCTCGGAGTTGTCCTGAGATATCAAGTTAGCGTGGATCTGATGTTCGAGTCTTCGACGAGCATAATTACCTCCTCGTCCCTCAGACCCTCACGGTCAGCAGGCGCAACGTTGTCTTCGGGTGCGATCTTGAAGTTGCCGTCGGCGCTGTTACCCTGGTTGATGGCGCCCTTGGTGTTGGCACCACCGCTCTGGTGGTCGCTGAACTCCATGTCCTCATCCATCAAAGCCTCATCGGCATCCTCGTGCTCGGGGTAAGGGTTGTTGAAGTCGGCAATAGAGAAGCGGACCTCGATGAGCTCGTCCTCGAACTTGCGGCTGAGCTTCACAATCTGCTCGCCGTCGACATCGTGCAGCTGCCAGTCGGACTTGGAGAGGAAGCTCTGAACATTGCTGTCGGATGCGGTCTGGTCGGCGTTCTCGCTCTCAAGCTGGAGCTCCGATGCGAGCTTTGCGGCGAGCTCCTGAGCGGAGGCGTCGAAGGTCGGGCGTGATGTGCTGAAGGCAGCGGTGAAAGCGCGGGGAGTCTGAGTCTTGATGGAGCTGGTGAAAGCAGGGCGAATGGAGGCGCGAGTGGAAGAGGCTGTGAGGCGAGCGGTAGCTCTGGGCGCAGCGCGGGCGAGGGCGCGGAAGGAGTGCATTTTTGCGAGGTGTGTTGGGTTGATGTAAGTGATTTCTTGATGGCGAGGTTATTAAGAGGCCTTGACAACAAAACAAAGAGGCGAATGATTAAAGGCAAGGGAGATGATGCAGATGGACGATGGAGATGTTTTCAGAGTGACATAACCTTCCATGCGCGAGAGAAACCCTGAGCTGCTTCGGGGGAGGTGTCTTAGCGGCAGCGGGCAAAACAATTGACTCAGGCATCGAATGAACATATTGTTGCGCCGCTCATACATCAATTGTCATTTTCCACACTTTTACTTGAGCGTCGCCATACAAGCAGAGATACACGCACTGCTCTCACCGGACCTCAGCCAGCACACAGTAGACACCGCCGCACATCTCGCCAGCCATGGCCACAACAACCGCCGCTCCCGTCGCCGACACCGGCATCAAGACGCAATCCGCTACGAAGAAAGAGAAGCCGAACCCTCTACGCAGTATCATCGCAGGTTCAAGCGCTGGTGCCGTTGAGATTGCAATCACCTACCCGGCCGAGTTCGCCAAAACCCGTACTCAACTCAACTCGCGCCTTGCCGCTGGTCAGAAGCTGCCGTTCCCTCCATTCGGAAAGCAATGGTATGCCGGGTGTACGACCTTGATCATTGGCAACAGCATAAAGGCTGGTGTCAGATTCGTGGCTTTCGATCAGTACAAGAGGATACTCGGGAATGAGGACGGAACCATCAGCGGGCCTATGACTGTCGTGTCAGGCTTCTGCGCCGGAGCAACGGAGAGCTTGCTTGCTGTCACACCGTTCGAGAGTATCAAGACACAATTGATTGATGATCGCAAGCAGGCCAACCCGAGGATGAGAGGCTTCCTACACGGCTCTGGTATCATCGCCAGAGAGCAGGGCATCAAGGGCTTCTTCAAGGGATTCGTGCCGACAACCGCCCGTCAAGCAGCGAACTCGGCCGTCCGGTTCAGCGCATACACCTCTCTCAAGCAGGCCGCACAGTCATACGTCGCACCTGGCGAGAAGCTGGGTACTTTGTCCACATTCGCGATTGGCGGTGCTGCGGGTATCATCACTGTCTACGCCACCCAGCCGATTGACACAGTCAAGACGCGCATGCAGAGTATTGACGCCAGAGGACTGTACAAGAACAGCATTGACTGCGCAGTCAAGATCTTCAAGAATGAAGGTGTCTTCAAACTGTGGAGCGGTGCAGTGCCCAGACTGGGTAGACTTATCTTCAGCGGTGGCATCGTGTTTACCATGTACGAGAAGACCATGGACTTGCTCGAGCAGCTCGACCCGGAGAAGAAATACATTTAAGCGAATCAACATGGATGTAGGACTCAGCCTGGATTCTCTTAGCCTGGCAAGACTTCGCTAATGTCCGACAAGCTTGTCATGGCACGATATAATGCGCATGAATATATTGCGCGTATCGGCCATCGTCAACTGGGAAAATGAATATCCGAACAGCCGCAGTGAAGGCTAGAGAGACGCCGCGTTTTTCGACCCATGCGCTTCGCAGGATGCATGAAGGGAACGACACGAAAGCAGGATCCCGGAGACGCATGGCCGCATATTGGAAGACGAAGCGGAAGGTGTATACACTTTGGTCCCTGGGGAGTTGACCAGGCCATTGATGTGGCGTCAGGGCTTTAATGCAAAGATAAACGATGTGGCGAATTGACAGGAACGACGAGATCCAGTTCGATCAATCGCTTGACGATGCCCGGCGAGATGAACAACAACTAGGAATCGTCGCTGAATACAGTGCTCACAACATGAGCGCGAGAGTCAGTCGGAAACACAGCACGCGCACATACACACAGACGAAATAGACACCGCGCACTCGGCGATTCAATACTATCTTCATCTCGACCCGCTCCAACTCAGATTTTCATCATGCACCCTGCATGTGCCAAAACTAATCAGTACTAGTACTCGACTCTACCGCAATGCATCATGTGCTTCCCCATGTTTGCCCATGGAGACCCCAGTATCTCCGCATAGAGCCAAGACGGCAGCAAGGCTTTCCACCAATCCCCGCGACAAACAGACCGATCTTCCATCATGTGGTGATGGCGAGCTATCCAGGTACGCCAGGTACGACGCCCAGCAATTTAAAATATCTTGCAGCTCTGTTCTTTGGGCGTCGGAGGAATAAACACCGTCGACGCACACAGCTACAAAGTCATGCGCTGTGCGACGCCACCAAGACCGGTACCTACCGCTTCACTCTGATATCTCATTTCCCCGTCTTGGATGGTGATCTGTATGGAGGGCTGAAAGCATTCTTGCATGCTCCGGATGAGGGGAGGCATTGTCCTCTGCGATGTGGGCATGGAGAAATCAACCGGCGATTCGACATGGCGGGCATATAAAAGACGACCAAACCCCCTGCCGGCTCTATTATACCCACAGCACCTTCAGCACTCAAAAACACTCCTCCAATCATGAAGGTCTCCGCCGTCCTCCTCAGCTGTGTTGCTCTGGCCTCCGCCTTCGCGTTCCCCCAAAAAGAGGTTCCGGGCAAAGAGAAGCACTCCAGTAGCAAGTTCGGTAGCTTCGACCTCGTCGGCTACGGGAAGGACAACCCCATCGGCAGGACGACCGGCGGAGCCAAAGGCGAGGAGGTCACCGTGACTGACGGCGCCGCCTTGCTCGCAGCCGTCGCCGACAACAAGCCTCGCACCATCTACGTCCAAGGCCGCATCGATCTGGCCTCTCGCCTGCGTGTCGGCAGCAACAAATCCATCCTGGGTGTCGGCGACTCGGCTGAGATCCGTGAAAACGGTATCACAGTCATCAACGCGGACAATGTCATCATCAGAAACTTGGCGATCAAATTCATCATCGACAACGACGGCATCACCATTCAGAACAGCACCCGTGTCTGGGTCGACCACAACGAATTTGAATCCGAGTTCTCACAGGAACTTGGCCCGGACTACTACGATGGGCAGCTCGACACCGTTCGCGGCAGCGACTGGATCACAATCTCATGGAACTACTTCCACGACCACTGGAAGTCTAACTTGATCGGCAACTCGGACGTGCTGCGCGATGTCGACTTCGGCAAGCTGCACTTGACCTACCACCACAACTACTGGAGGAACTGCGGCACTCGTGGGCCCAGCGGCCGCTTCGGCCATCAGGTAAGCAAACACCAGAGAGCTTCAAGCAAGTAACTCGACGACAGTCTGTTCTAACAAATTGCCAGCACATCTACAACAACGTCTACCAAGACTACCGCTACCAAGCAATCCAGTCCCGCTCGGACAACCAGATGCTCGTCGAAGCCAACGCCTTCTTCGGCAAGACTCGCACCGCCGCAACAACCTACGGGCTCGTCATCCCCGAGGACTCGCCCAACACTGGCCCTGACGGCGACTTCGAGATTGACGGGTACATGAACTTGGGCAAGAGTGAGTTTTCGATTCCTTCATTTCCCCCTCATTTTGGCAAAGTCAATTAGCAAGCGGGTTGTTTTGACTGACTGTTTTTTTTTTCACAGAGAACTACTTCGGCGACGCCCTCGTCAACATCACCAATATCGGCAACTTCACCAAGGCGCCGTACAAGTACAAGCTCACGGATCTGTACGAGCTTCCGTTCGTTGTTCTGGCTGGTGTTGGCGTTGGCCAGATTTGAGGAGGAAAACAGGAGAATGAAGGGAAAGAAGAGAAGAAGAGTTTGCGTTCTTGAAAGAGAGAGCCAGCCATGGACAACCTGCGTCGGCGGATGGAATATGGAAAAAACTGTTTTCTGATGCAGTTATAGTTTCTGTACGAACTTTAGCTTCAAAAAGCTTCTTCCAGCCACGACAGTATTGCAGCCCTCTCCGAAGACTTCTGATTATCAGATGCATACTGCTTGTACTCATTAATCACCGCCGTCTCATCGTCGAAAACCTTCTAGACTTGCCATACTGCTTTCACAGTCACATGCGGCAACTATTAAAGACGCCGCACGCGAGTGAATATGCAAATGGCGCAATTTGATAAGCACCCGAGGACTTGGCGTGATTTACTGCGGAAGTACATCATGTGGTTGAAAAGAAATCGAAGCCAAAATTGTAGGAATGAAATGCCTGATACGAGCAGCAACTCGAGCGATATTTGCTGCTATTTTATGTGATGTCGCCAACCATCCAACGCCTCGCTTGTCTTTCAGGTGCATAGAACCATAAACTCATAGCTCATAGCTCATCGCGTTTCTTTTCTTCGTCCGTCTCCTCGCATCATCCGTGCCTAGAGCTTCGGCACATGCAGCGTCTTGGACAGCATGCAGCATCCGTGAGCCAGGAAGAGAAGCACGGTCGGGTGGAATTCAAGAAGAGTGCCGGTCAGGAAAGTACCATACGGCATAGCGCCCTGGATCCAGCCCTTGGAAACCCAGAATGCCATAAGTGCCATGATCGACAAGCTCGTGGGAATGGGCAAGCCCTCGAAATACTTGGCTTTGCCGTTGGCGTCCTTGGGCACGTTGCCGGTGGTGACGTTGAAGCGGGCAAGACGGGCGAGACCAGAGAGAACGAAGCACGTGAGGAAGAGCTGATCGAGGCCAGTGCGCATGCCGGCCGCGAAAGCACACACTGAGGGAGCGACACCGAATGAGATCTGGTGTAGCGTGTTAGCTGGGTGTTGACCTTGTAACTTGGAGCCTCTACCACCCGGTTCTACTCACAAGATCCGCCAGAGAGTCAAGCTCTGCGCCCATCAAGCTGCTCTTTCCCCTCCACCTCGCAACCATGCCGTCGAAGAAGTCAAACAAGAGGCCGAACGGCATGAGCGCCAGGGCTGTCCACAGGTGGCCGGTCTGATGCGCAGGGCCGAGGCAGTAGCGGAGGGAGAATTGGATCGACATGACACCGCAGAAGCCGTTCATGAGGGTAATGAAGTCGGCAAGGTGGTAGGCGCGGACCAAGCTGAAGTGGCCTGGGTTTTGGGCCTGGAGGAGGTGGGCTTGCTTGTCCTGGGCTGGGATTTGTCAGTGTCTTGTAGCGGCTAACGGCATGAGTATACTCACAAGGTTGCTGTGCAACTTCTTTGGCGGCCTTGTCTACGCCATTGGGCACGCCTGATCGTTTGGACATGTTGGCGGTGTTTGGAAGTCGAGGTACTTCCAGTGGTGTTGTGATTGTGGGAAAGATGAGTGAGGTGAGGTGAGGTGAGGTGAGTAGAAGGTTATGTGAGTTAAGGTAGGTGGTAAAGAAGAGCCGGGGGATGCTCGTCAGCAGATGGATTGGCAAGTAAGTTAATAAAGCGGTGCAAAGCAGTGCTTCGCCTCGCCCGTTGATCGCTTGCAGGCGTCAAGCTTGCTGGCAGGTTTCAGTTCATGAGAGACCCTCGTACGTCATCACACGTGACATCGCGCCTGCCGGTCCAGAAAGAGACGCGCTAAGAGAAGCGAGTCGCGATCTTGTACTGTATAACCTTACTCCACAAGCATGTCCATGTATACTACCTTATACACAGCAACAAACATATGTAATTCCATGCCACTCCATGCCAATATAGCAGGACAACATGGCTGCGGCTGACATACAGCTGAGGTCTGTTTTCCCCTCAAAGGACTACAGCACTCCAACTCCTGAATCAACACCAAGCATCGGACCACTCGCTTCACCAACAGAGCCATTTGGAGGCTTCAACATCCCAGCAAATGCCGCAGATGAGGCTGTACAGACTGCGAGAGCATGGAGCACAGCCACGCGTTATTTGAGTCGCGATCACTCGGAAGATTCCTCTCCTCCACAGAAACATGAAATAGAGGCTTTCGTTCAGCTTCTCATCTCTACCGACCAATCAGTACTGCTAGCCGATTGGTATCTTAACAGCATTTCGATGCACTTCAGGCAGCACATTCTACCCGATCTCTCTTCATGGCAAGCGCCTATCGCGGTCTCGAGGGCCAACGACTTGATCACAACCACCGTTCAAGTCTTGGAAGACACCCAGACTTTGTACCTCGAACCACTAGCACGCCTTTCATCAACATCACGCAGCAAATTGTTTACGGAGAGAATCGTTGTCTTCCGTTCCCAGGTTCTCAGAAGATGGCACTCTCTAGTGCTATATTCTTTGCCACGACAGCGAGTCATGAAGACACTTGGAAGCGCTCTGTACCAACACATGCGGACGGAACTTGGCATTTACAGCAATCCAGAGAAATGCCTCAAGAACGACCGCTGTCTCTGCAAGATCAGCTTCAAGGGATTTCCGTTGAAGTTACTACATGGCGTCGGTCTTGGCGGTGACCTTGCTCAGCGTGCTCTGGCGCTTGCTACCCACCGGCTACTCGATGGGCCAGCCGTGGAGAGAAGGTGCTTTCAAGTTGACTGGAGTGGATACAAGACTGTTGTTCCGCGCTTAAAAGCCTGGGTCGAAGACTGTTTCGCGCCATGTATACAGGGCGCGATTGGTGCACTGACAGGAGCACAATTCCAGTTCACCGGAAACGACATTGAGAGAATGGCTGCCAGCGCAGTGCTCAGCCTCGTACGCAAGCGTACCGAGACACTCTTCGACTACGTCAAAGTTTGGCCTGCCAGTACGGGAGCACTTCTTGACATCAAAGAGCACATTGCCACCGGATCAACCATCGAAAAGGCGTCTTTATGCACGGCGTTCATTCGACAGGTCCAGCAACGCATTCTCCATGCCGGTGCAACGACAGTTGATGTACTCAGTATCTACGTCAACGTGATTCATGCCTTCAAACTGCTCGACGCTCGTGGTGTGCTCCTCGACAAAGTCGCAGGACCTCTTCGAAATTACCTGAGGTCCCGGGATGACACTGTCACTGTGATGGCAGCCAGCTTCCTCGCAGACATCGACGCAGACGGTAATCTCTCGGGCGACAGCGAAGAAAAGATCTGCGTAGACATCGCTAGAGCAGCTCAGAATTCCTCCTTGGAGGACTCTCGTAGCGATCGGGGTCTCAACTGGGACGACATGGAATGGGTTCCAGATCCAATTGATGCTGGCTCCAATCACAAGTACACGAAGTCAGAGGATGTGCTCTCATACATCTTGGGCTTGTTCGACCAAGAAGACTTCATCAAGGAAGTGACAAACGTGTTGGCACAGCATTTGCTGCAAGCTACTGATCCGGAGTTCGCCAAAGAAACCAGGCTTGTCGAGCTCTTCAAGTCTAGATTCGACCCTAGCAAATTACAGGCAGCCGAAGTCATGCTAAAAGACATGCGCGACTCGGTCATGTTGCAAAAGAGGATTTTGGCCGGCCGCGGACAAAGATCGGTGCCAACGCCTCGCGACATCCAAGCCGCAATCCCAGAGGACGGGATCACTCTACGATCATTGGAGCAGCAGTTCGAGAACCGTATGACACACTCGCAATTCCTGGCTTCAGTGAAGCTCACAGCAAACCGTCGTGGCGACCTCTACTTCCCCAAACGCGGACGCTTGCCATCTTCAGGAAACGAACGAGAATCCGAGAGGGCCGACAGTGACGACCCAGAAATAAGCTTCCGCATCCTCTCCAGCTTCTTCTGGCCGCAGTTACGCTCCAACAAATTCGCTCTCCCCGAGATATTCAGCAAAGACCTCACACATATCAGCGACAAATTCGCTCACTACAGCGGCCAGCGCCGTCTCGAATGGCAGCACGCCCTAGGCCGCATGTCTGTCACCCTCGAGCTCGAAGACCGCACCATCAACGAGCCCGACGTTCACGCCTGGCGTGTCAGCATGATCTCCGCGTTCTCATCTACTGATCAGAACCAGTCGGACTCCTCCGAGGGCGCATCTCTCACCAGCGAAGATCTCCAAGCCCAACTCTCAATGGACGCCGAACTAGTCTCCGACGCCCTCTCCTACTGGTCCCACAAACGCGTGCTCTACCAACCCACACCAGGCCACTACTCAGTCCTCGAGCGCCTAGACATGGACGTCGCCGCACAAACAGCAGCAAGCGCCGAGGAAGAAGCCTTCTCCGCCGTCAAATCCCAAGACGCCGTCCTGCGGGAGAACGCGCCCATGTTTTCGATTTTCATCGCCAACATGCTACGCAATAGCGGGCCCAAGGAGGTTGGCGGCATGATGGGGATTGCGAATATGCTGAAGATGGTGCTGCCTACTTTCACGTATGGCGAGGAGGAGGTTTTGTTTTTGTTGGGCGAGATGGAGGGGAGGGGCGAGGTTGTCAGGGATGGGGAGGCTTGGAGGGTTGCGAAGTGAGTGTGGTTGGAGGGAGGGGATGAGACAAGGCGACAGTATAGTGATACCCGGAGATATTAACGCGGATGGTATGATATCCTTCACAGCTGATTGAATGGAATCTGTTGATGAACAGAGACGTGCGCAAACAGTGTCGGTTCGAAAGACTTGATTTGTTGGCTTCCGTTTCGTCCGACGATATAATATACAATTCAACCCAGTCCGCCCGCAACCGGCAGTCTTCTTCAAGTCGATTTCTAACCCCATGCCATACCATGCCTTGCCAGGCCACGCCGTACCCGTTTCATATCTAAACACACAACGACAACAAAAACAACAACAATTCCCCGTTTGTTTTCGCCACTGACCACTATCCTCCACCAGAAAACATCAGTGGAAGCAGGCCAGACCAACCAACTTACAACCAAACCCCAAAACGTTGAAACACAGAAACAAGCTCCCTGACCCACACTTCAAGCCCGCTCCTCTCCAGATCACGCATCCAGTTGCCCTCGAGCGTGTCTTCCTAAGGCCTGCTCGGCAACGGCACGCCGCTGAGGAAGGAGACCATCATGGCCGGGTCGAAGCGCGTGGCGTTGTAGCTCGCCGCGCTCGGCAGGATGCTAAGTAGGTACGTCACTTGCCTGGGTAGAGAGGGCGGTGCGGGTGCTTGCTGCGAGGGCGCGCCGCCTCCGATGGGCATCTGCTGCTGCTGCTGCTGCGGTCCGCCGCCAGGGACGAAGTTCTTGACTGCGAAACCGCCGCTGCCGCCTCCGCTGCCGCCACCGCCGACGTTCATGCTGGTGTTGGTCGTGGGGACCGTGGCGGACATGTTGCTGCTGCTGCCACCTGCGGTAGCGATGCGTTTGCCGGCGGCGCCTTTGATGGGTGAGTCGCCGCGCATGAACTTGCGAGAGGGCGTGTCGGCTTCGGAATCGTCGAGAGCGCGCTTGGGCGACGACAGGTAAGGGCCATGTGGACCGAGGCGCATTTCACCTACTTGCGGGCTGGCCATGGCGGCGAAGCCACCGGGCGGAGGCTGCTGGGGTGGGAAGGCGCCGGGTGGCGGTATGATGCGGGTTTGGGTCGGGGAGATGACGATCTGTGCCTTGAGAGGGTCGAAGGCGGGCATTTCGAAGCGGTGGCTGAAGCGCAGGAGCTCGGGCTCGTCTGGGAACATTTCGGCCATGCGCTTCTCGAGCTTGTGGATCTGTGCCAGGTCGCCGTAGCTGGATTCGAAGCCGTGCATGTAGCCCAGTAGCGGGCGGCATTTCTCCTTTTGCAGTTCTGGGGGGACTGAAGCGGTGTTGAGGATCTTGGTGAGGGTGGTCTCGAAGACGACCTTGGCGTTGGTCAGATCGTTAATCGAGACGAGGTGCTTGATGTACTCCAGCGCGAACAGCTCGTCAACTGGGAAGAGCTTGAGGCCGCGCTCGAAGATCCTAGTTGCGGCTGGATCTCTGTAGCAGTGGTGCTCAAGCAGAGCGGACACCACGTAGACGTCGCTTGTGAGCATGCCTCGTGGTCTAGCTTCGGCAAAGACACCTCTGAACCCCTTTTTGGGCTGCTTTGGCGCGCCTTGTCCTTGTACGCGACGGAAAGCGCGCATCTTCGCAGACCAGACGGCCGAAATTGTGCGTTTGAGTAGATCCCTTTGAACATCGAAGCTCGCCTTGACACCCTTGAGCTGCTCGTCTAATTGGTCGTTGCGAGACTTTGGCTTTTCGTCTTCGTCCATGTCATCTTCGTCATCGTCTTGCTTTTCCTGCTCATCCTCGGGGCTCAAGCTGGCGAAGTGTTCCTGGACTACAGCTTGAAGCTTCTTCTCGCGCTCTGCATATTTGTCTCTTAGCGAGTACAGAGCAGCAAGACTGCTTTCGTACACGGCGTCAAGCTTGATGCCGTTCTGAATGATCACTTCGTCGGAGGAGCCAGCCGGGAGTCCACCTTCCACACGATCAGCCTTCTTTAAAGCCAACAGCACAGACTCAGGGTTTGCAACAAGACCCTCATCTAAGAAAGCCTCGCCTTCAAGAGTCATGTCGTCTCTGCCCTGATCGTAGCACCAGACTGCAGCATCGTACCAAATGTTGGGGTAAAAGCGCAGGGCCATTGTAGCTTGCTTGAGAACGAAGAGCACGCGCTTCCTGTACTCCTTGCCGTCGTTTTCGTTCTTCAATACAAGCTCATCCGCCTGCTCCCAACGGATCCATTCCTGCCACTTCTCCACTTGCGTGCCGAATTCATCCTCGCCTTCGCATCCATAGACTGGGGGAAGCTTCGGCAGGCTTGATCTGTCGAGACCAGCAAGTCGGCCATCCAATTGTGTCTTCGCCGACTTGGCAGTCATGTAGGATGCGCCTTGTTCGTTGAGGTTCTTCCTACCAGCAACCCTGTTCTGTGATGTCTCGAACGTGTCATACTCCTTCCAAAGCTTGATCAGGTCTTCGTGAGGGATCGCAACAGCGCGTTGATACGCCTTGCGCAGAAGATCTGATTTCTGCATGTCTTGCCATCCAGATCCTCCGACTGATCCAGGACCAGACTTGATGAAGTCGATGTATTCTTTCCACAGCTCGCCTGCATCGGGATCGATGCCAACCTTGTCCAGCACCACCTCGAAGACTTGAGAGAGAAGAGCACGGTTGCGTCCATCGGTATCGTTGATTAGAGGGTTGCGGCGACGGCAGAAGTTGAGATAGAAGTGCCACATTTTGGTGTCCAGAACCTTGTTCAGCGAGTTGCCCAGGATTTGTTCCACGCGCCCGTTCTCGCCGTTGTCTTGCTCCCAGTGTGCTAGCTCGAGCCAGACTCTTGCCTGCATGTTCTGTTAGTGCTTGCGATGTATCATGTTGTGGAGACTGTACATACCGCAGATGGAAAGACGGCAAGGAACCGATCGTACACTTTGCGAGCGTTGTCTGGCTGGTCCTTCTCCTTGTAATGCGCAATCAGCGACATCCACGCGTCAGTATCGGCCTTGGGATCATCTTTGATGCGATCTTCAAGCTGTCCGACTTTGTCATGCGCAAGGCGCTGTGGCGCGGGAGCCGATTGGGGAAGCTGCGAAGTAGCCTCGCCATTAACAGGTTTTGGCGTTGGCGTGGGAGCAGCACTTGGCTGGACTGAAGGTGAGAGAACATTGCTCTGGTCTGTGGCAGTGACCGAGACTTGGACAGCAGGAACAGGAATATCAGACACAGGAGCAGGGACAGTAGTAGAGCCCGTGAGACCGTTGTTCTGTTGTGCAATAGAAGCAGCGACAGCATCTGGCGTAGGTTCACTACCTAATGATAAGTCTTGCGCTTCACCCAGCCCCGATTGTGCGCCGCGCGAGCTTTCAAGCTGCGACGGCGCGGGTGTAGTATCTTCCTCGTCGTCACTCTCTTCCAGGATGAATCCTCCGACAGTTTTCGGCTTTGCGTTCTGCTCCGCGACATTGGGCGCGGCAGACGGCGTACGGCTGACTTGTTGTGAAGGTTGCGCGGACGCAGTGCTAGAAGCTTTGTCATGTGCTGGCTGGTCTTGCGCGGTGGCGTCGCCAAAGTCTGGCTCGTATTCTTCCTCGTCGTCATCTCCAGCAGTATCGCCATTCACCGCTACAGCTGGGTCATAGCTATCATCGTCGTCGTTGTCGCCGGCATTGAAAGTGGGAGGATCGAGCGGGTCGTACTCCGCCGACATGATTGAGATTAAACAGTAGCTGATGCGGGTATAGCTATAAAAAGGGGAGAAAGGCAAACGAGGTGAGTTGATGCGAAAGGGAGGGTGTGGTTGTGGTTGGAGAGAGGATGTTTGGTGGTGGCAGATGCAGATGAAGAGCTGCTTTGCTTCGCTTTGCGCCCAACCTCAGTCGCGCCGGATGAAGTCCCTTAGCTAATCCCGAGGCTGCGGGCACCACGGGAGGGCGGGAAGTCAAATAAAGTGCTGGGACTGGACTTGACCACAGCGAAAGCCGACAAGCCCGACTTCACTATACGCCGGACGAGGTTACATTCACGATTGAGCCAGAAACTCAAGTCAAGCAGCAACACCGAACTATCGTGGGGGGGTAATTCGAACCATTTTTGCATTCTTTGGGGAGAAATCATCAGCATTCAGCCCGTTCTTCAACTGCTCGACTGCGATCACTTTCGAGCCACTTGTTGCCCAGGGACAAAGGAAATCCGCATACATCACACATAGTGGTGTCCGTGGCCATCTTTTTGCCGAACAGCATCACAGACATTTACAACGAGCATCTTTGCTATCGAGCGGTATTGGCTTTTAACACTCGCGTCACTCTCGGCCTCTTTCACATTCGCCGCTTGACAGGCTTACACTGGCCGCGAGTTCCAAATCAACGGTGACCCCAAGTCTTCTTCCGGAATCATCATGGCTCAACGAAGGAGTAGCATGCGGCTACCTCCTTTCTTCCGGAGACTATTCAAGTTTACCTCTATGGATTTCGAAACAGTATGCATCGGCTGCAATGCCCGGTCTTATACATCAGCGATCTGACATGAACCAGGCGGTGTGGGAGATGACACAGTTAATCATTGCCCCTAAAAAGGTGTTCAGGAATATCTATTATCACGTTAGTAAGCTCAAACATAATGTGCAATGTTTCGTCTGCTAACACCGAAAACAGAAACGTCCGTGCCTAGACAAGTGACTGACTCCCCTGCCGAAAGACGACACTAACAGATGTTGACAGAAACCAAAAACTCGTACCATCGAGCGGATCCCGCTTTCACATACCTCCTGTCTCTCTTCTTCCTCATGACCGGCGTAGCCTGGGGATCAGCCTACGCAGATGGAGTAGGACCTACCATCCGCATTGCTCTCGTCTTCGTCCTCGGACACTTCCTCGGCACCTCGCTCTTAGTCTCGACCCTCATGTACTTCCTTGTCGGACGGGTGCTAGGCAAACGAAGACAGGGCCTTTTCGGTCCACCCACCAGTGGTGCTGGGGAAGAAGGACTTGAGTTTGGGTACTGCTTTGACGTGCGCCTTTACGCATCCTTCTTTACACCCGCCAATCTCACTAACATGAACGCTTAGGTCTCCATCCGCGCTTTCCTGCCATTATGGGTCTTCCTCTACGTCTTGCAATTCCTGTTCATGCCACTGATCGCGCGCGACTACTGGGTGTCGAATTTCTTTGGCAACACCATGTACCTGCTCGCCCTCAGCTACTACTTCGTCATCACGTTCCTGGGTTACAATGGTAAGAAGAGACCGCTACGACGTCTCTGCATTGACACGAATATATACTGACAAACTTCTTCAGCCCTGCCCTTCCTCAGCCGAACCGAAGTTCTTCTGGCACCCGTGCCAGTCCTCGTCATCACGTGGATCATCAGCCTGTTCACTTTCGACTGCGCGACGAATCTCGCACCCGTGCTGTGGTGCGGAGTGAACCTCAGAAAGGCAGTCTAAGACGACGTCGAACCCCACCGAGCCCGAGGGCTCTCCATCAACAAGCATCGACAACAACCAGACCGAATACATTCAAAATATAGTAAACCCCTAATATGACCAAACACAGCCCCTCCACTCCTTCCAAAACCTCACTACTCAGCATCCAAAGGGCAAACAGGCGGCACATCCCCCACCTGAATCCCACCCCTCTTCTTCCAATCAGAATCAAAAAAAGGCGTCTTCAACCCACCCTCACTCTCCGGCACAGCCAACCACAACCTCATCAAATGCCGCCTAACCCTTTCCCTCCCGCTCTCGTCCAAACTCCCCGCCGGCCAGTCCTTATAAGCAGTCCTCGCATGCAACACGTGCCCATTAGCCAACAACTGGATATCGCCCGGCTCCAGAATCATATGCAGCGCCAACTCCGTCGCCGTGTGCTCCAGCACGCTCAAAGCGTGGAGTTGCTTCTCGCTCAAAGGCGGGATGGCGGCGTCTGGACCGCTGTTGAAGCGCGCGAGCGAGGTGAGGTTGTTGGGGTCGAATTTGTTCCATACCCGTAAATCCCCACCATCACCACTACCATTGGCACTGCTTTCGTCGCGTCTCTCCGTGTACAGCACACTCGACACGTACCACGGATCCTGCCCCGGGCTGATCTCCCCCTTACGGTCAAAGTACCAGTTGGGCGTTGTGAGTGTTTCGAGCACGTCTGGGTGCGTGCGCCGCAGCGTGTTGTAGATGTGGTGGGTGGAGGCGATGTCGGACTCGCCGCCTGAGAGCGCTTTGCTGATGCACAGCAAGCCGACTAAGTCTGCGCCGTCGGTGTGGAAGTATTGTCTTGTTTCGGTCAGCGTCGGTCATGGAGGGCAGTGGAAGGATGCGAGAGGTTGAGAGAAAGAGAGAACGGGGAGCCTTACTTGGCGTTGGTGCGGTAAACGCGCACTCGATCTTTCGCGGTGGCATCTTCGCCTAGATCCTTGACGTGGCCAAGGACGTGGCCGCGGCCGTTTTGGCTGGGAGTGCGTGTGTTAGCTGATCGACGCTCTCGCAGTTAGGAAGTCCAGGAGACGAGATAATCTCCTTCTGCTCTGCCCTCACTCACCTGACGAAGTACCCGAAATAAGCCCCGAGTCCCATATACCTGCAACAAATCCCAATCGTCAGCCTTCTCGAAAAATCATCATGGATGGTCGTCTCAAGATCCGCGGCCGGCCAGCCAGACTCGATCGATGGTTTACGAAAAGAAGGAGGAGTTTCTTACGCCGTCGCGGATTTCTGCAACCCCCACTCCCGCACCGGCAAACCCTTGAACAGGATGAATCCCTTGCCATTAAGCACCTCCCTCCTAACTGTGCCGAAGAAAGGCTCGAGCGTAGGCAGCGGGAAGAATTCCTAATGTCACAAGAAATCTCAAGATCAGCACTCGGTCAATTCCAAGCGCAAAAAAAAAAAAAAAAACAGATAATCCGGTCCCGAAAAAATAAACTCACCTTCGCCATCCCCGTCAACGGCCTCCCGCTCGCGATAAATTCGTCCGCCGCTCTGCCCAGCTCGTCCACTTCGCTCGCGCTGAAGACGTGTGTCCATCGCTCGGGGTTGTCGCGGTAGTCTTCTGCTTTCCAGACTGTTGGGCCGGTTATTTCCTTGGGGAAGAGGGATGGGGGCGTTAGGAGGGAGGGGGTTGGGGCGTGTTGGCCTGAGGTTTTGAGGCCGTCGGGGAAGAGGGATTTGGGGGCTGCAAGGGGTGGGGGAGGGGGAGCGGTTGGGGTTGTCATTTTTTGTTTTTTTGTTTTTGGGGGTCAGGGTCAGGGTGGTGTGGTGGTGTTTACTGTTGTGTTTGGGGTTGGTTAGGTTGGGTTTGGATTCGGAGAGTTGGTCGCTTGAGGTGGGTCGTTGTTTGCTTTTGGTTGTGATGGTGGTTGATTGACTGATGGTTGTCTTGATGTATGAATAGGTACTTGAGTTGAACTAGGTAGGTAGCTTTGATCGACCAACACCAACGAGTCTATCTAGTTGTGTGATGGGAAACCAAAAAAGATCAACCAAAGCATGCAAGTCTCGAAGAAACACACGCTGCTAATAAAGACTACATGTACAATCGGCATCAGCCAACCCCTCTCCTCACATTCCCATAAATGGAAAAGGTGATCGTTCGAAGACATGGCGTGCTTTTCCGCGTACCCCACTTATCAGAGCTCCGGTAGACGAGCAGCCAATTATGAGAGCGAGGTGCTGGGGATTCCTAGTGTTCTTGGTATTGTTTGATAAGGCCGGCGTTTTGATGTATTCGCCGATGGAGGGACTCGATAATGTCGTTGTCTTGATTTGAAGAGCTGTGAAGAGGACTGGAGGTTGTGTTATCGCGGTGATGATGATGATTATGATGAGTTCGTTTGGTCGGAACGTTTGCCCGATCTGGACGTTGCGAAGATTGTCGTTTTGCGGTGCATCTCCTACGTGTTGTTTTACAAGTCTGTGGTATGGTGCTGGGGTGTCAGCTACACGAGTGCAGTGCCGCCTGTGATCACTCAATGGCATATGTGCTTGGGTTGCCACGTGGTATTAGACCATCTGACGAGATGATTACATAAGGTGGATGTATACTAAGTTAGCACTCGGTCGATGGTTTGAAGCCGAATTTGCAGCGAGGGGGATCGACCTGTTCACAACGGAAAGAAAGCCCCGAGTCGACGAGAGTCTTGTTGAATTGTTTCCAAAGCGAAGCAATTGTTGCCCTTATTTGTTGCCTTTATGCTGGTGCGTTCCAGAAAGTATGGACTCCGGTGAGAGGAGATAGGACTGTATGTCAGTACACTGCCCGTGAGACGAAATCAGAAAGGAAGATTCATGCGATAAAGCAGAGTGAAAAGCGACACACCACCCGGCACCTCACAAGCAATCGATCTTGAGACGCTTTGTTGCTACCGGCTTCTTCCAGCCTTTACCACCCTCTTGTTCCTGTCACGAGTCTTGCTTCGGTCGTGGCCTGCATATGTGTGTCTTCCCCCAAACTCAAAACAGCACAACTCAACTCAATCCGCCAAGCTTGCCGGCTTTTGATTAAGCGAGAGACAAGACATGCATGAACCTGAGCAGACCATCGTAAATCCGACACGCCACCTGTAGGAGATATGAGGAAGATTACTGTATTGGAGAGAATGACTGTTGTGCGAACATCTGCTTTTTTGTGAACATACATACATGTCTCCGAGAGTAGGTTGTAGATATCCCAATACTTCGTGCCTGATTGTGCTTGGGCATGCTGGGATGTACTTGGACATTGACTGCATGCTCAACTCGGGACACGCCTCGAAAACAACGGGCAAGATAGAGAGTTCCAGACGCATAGCACATGCAAGGTCAACAAGACAAGATCAGATCAAGCCTAACGAAGGGGCGGCTGTTTGTGGGTTGTACTTACTTCCTGTGATGACACGGATGGCTCGTGCTCCCTTCTTTCCTTTCCTTTCCCTGCGAACGGCCGCGGTCGGATCGAGAATGTCGTGGCGGCGGTGACTGCACGAGCTCCGCAAGTGTCGATGTTCCCGTCTGCCTGTATCTGCTGTGTGCATGTGCCTGTCTGTCCGTGTCTACCTACCTGTGTCTCTGTGTCTATGTCTGTGTTCTCTCCGTAGTCGAAGAATTGAATTGTTCTGCCATGTCTTCACTCGCCAGCCTCCAACGCGGGTCCATGCGAGGAGACCCGGCCGCCAAGCACACAGCCATCCGGTCAGGTCAGGTCTTCGCAGCAGCAGCAGCTCCTACGCGTAGGCAGTCAATCATCACCCGAGCGCGCGCCCAAACATCATTCCCGTCGACCGATCGGTAGGTAAGCATTCATTCACATCACTCCCACCAGGTATGCGCGCGCCCAATCACCTCCATCCATGTGCGCGCGCGCCTGCTGTGCCTGCGCGTGCCTCACACACTCCCTTCCACCTCTCGCCCACACTGACCTCTCATCGCGTCCAGGCGCATGACCGATCATGAATCAATGGCAGCCCGGCCAGGCCGACGCCATCTTCTCCCAACCTGCCTCGAGCCACCTTAACCCTTCTGCTCTGTACAATCCGACAAACACCTCCGCCAACCCTTCACACTTCGACTTGAGCGCCGCCAGCTCGCCCTTCCAACCCGGCCTCCAGAATGGCGGCCTCAACCCGCAGACTCCCTCCGCCGGCTTCAACAACCCGACCTTCCAACCAGGCTCTGTAGTCCCGCAGAAGCGACAGCACGATGGCACCGCTGGCTCGCCTCCTCCGCCAACCTCCCAAGTATCGCGCTCGCAGACTCCCGCCTACGGCTCCTACCCGGGCCAACAACCCGGCCAGCAGTTCTCTCAGCAGCCAACACCCTACGCGCATTTGCAGCAACCCGGCTCCGCGCAAGCAACACCATCGCCAACCATGCAGAACCAGCACTTTCGCCAGCCTTCACAGCCATCGCGCATGCAGAACGCGTCACCAAGTCCTTTCCCCAGCCAGCAGCAGCAGCCAGGAAACTTTGCATCGCAGATGTCCCCTACACAAGGTCAACATCAATCTCAGCCCATGGTGCCACAGAATCAAATGGGTGGCTACAATTCGCAGTACGGCGCGGGCCAAAACATGCAACAAGCGCCGGGCATGCAAGGCCAAATGGGCGGACAAGGCAATAACATGGCCTCTATGACCCAGTCTCAGATTGCTCAACGGCAGTATCAGATGCGCTTGATGCAACAGCAGCAACAGATGCGCGCGAATGGCGGTGCTGTTGCGCAACGATCAATGGGAGGCCCGCCTGGACAACCGAACTCGATGTACAATCCTGCAGCCGTACAGCAGCAGCAGCAGCAGCAGCAAGGTGGACAGATGCCGAACGGCGCAGGTGTCCAACCGCCCAATGCGATGATGCAGCAACAACAGCAGCAACAGCAGCAGCAGCAGCAACAACAACATCAGCAACAAGCACAACATCAGCAGCAGCAACAGCAGCAACAAGCACAGCAGTTCAAGCGGAAGCAATTTTTAACGCAATGCAATCAGTACTTCATGAGTTCAGGACAAGCGTTCAAGTTCAACCCGGCACCCGTGATAGGCCACAAGCCAATCGACCTCTACACTCTGTGGCAGATCGTCATATCTGCAAACGGTTCCCAGGCGATAGAGGCGAACAATCAATGGCCTGCGGTAGCCAACAAACTCGGTCTCGTGGGTCCTGGGTACGAGTCAGCTCCCGAGCAACTGAAGAACGTCTACTACAGCTTTATTATGGCCTACGAAAGGGCTTGGATGCAAGCGCGTGCGTCGCAGAAGCAGGAGCAGGCAAGACAACAAGCACATCAAATGGCTGGGTTTGGCCCTCCGCCTCAAGCTTCGCCTACAAAGCCAATGCAGCCCCCAGGACAGCAGCAAAACCAATTTGGCCGATTCCCGCAACCTCAGCAAACTCAGGTTCCGCCACAAGCGACTCCGGTACAAGCCAACACGCCTGTTGCTCAGCAAAATGGCATGTCAACGCCACAGCAAATGGGAGGCATAGGAACCATTGCCCATCGACGAAACAGCAGTATGCAGGTCAAGAGACCCGATGCAATGACTCCGCAAAGTGCTGTGCCGGGTGTTGCTGCCCCGTCACCAGTGCAAAAAGTGTCAAGATCACCATCGGTAAAGCGAGAACTCGGTGGCCCAGTCATGAAGAGTGAGGAGCCGCAAAGTACCAACTACAACCCGCAAGTGCGTTCTATCGAGTGGGATGGCGGGTACGACATCCCTGTGCTGGCGGAACTCGGTGGCAATATTCAACGGTACATGCCTCAGATGCCTACTGTGGACGAAATGGGGACTATCGACACGCAAGCAATTACACTCAGTCTCGCATCTGGTATCCACGGAGAAGTTCGATATGCCCTCGACGCACTGGCAATAATATCCATGGACCAACGTGTGGCCTTTGAGTTGGAAAAATGCAACGACCTCATCGACGTCTTGGTTGACTGTGCGGAGGAGCAACTAGACTTGCTCTCAGACGAGGCCGCCGAAGTGTCCGACGCTCTGGACCTGCCATCTTACGAGGATATTATGCGTGGATCGCGTACGGAAGCAGAAGCATTACAAGACGTACCTGCGTTTGGCACGCAAGAGTACGAGCTCGACCGCGCTGCAGACAAGTTGCTGGCAATCACCGTCATTCTCCGTAACTTCTCATTCTACGAACACAATCACCGACTTCTCACGACCAGCACACTTATGAAGTGGCTTAGCAATACTATTCGCCTTCTGGGAACGCGCAACATGCTACTTCGGACGTACTACAATACCCAGGATTTCTACAAAGACATGATCATATTCCTCTCTAATATTACTCAAAGCTTGGAGCTGGCCACTCGAGACGACGCATTACACGTTCTGCACTTCCTGCTCGCTTTCGCACCACAGCCTACACCGGCCTACACCGAAAGCACCCACAAGCTCGTCTTTTCAAGCTTTGTGCCTTCAATCCACCGCTACCTCCCACCAGCCGTGGACTGTCTAGCCAAGCTCCTCGCCCGGCAAGACCCAAATCGCGTCCTGTACAAAAGCATTTTCACAGCACCCGCCTCTTCTCTAGCCTCTTCGGAATCACCACTCGACCTCCTGACCCGCGCCTTCGCCCTCTCCATCTCCGTCTTGCCAGATCGCTCCAAAGGGTCCACTACAAACACCACCCAACTTCGCATAGTCGAGGCGCGGAAAGCTTATCTTACCCAAGGCATGCTCGCAGCCGACATTCTCACAGGTCTTGCTCCCAGCAACGCCTCAGATCTTGCCCGTGCATGGCTGGACAGCGACGACGGCTGGGCTAGTAGCCTCCTCAGTCTTGCCTCTCTGCTTTCCGTCGAGCAACCTCCACGGCCAGCGTCGGCAGCAGCCAAGGGACCACCGCCTATGGGCTGGGATGTTGAGAGCTTCCGCTTGATTTCCTACCGCGCGCTCATGATGATGAAACGCCTGGCAGAGAAAGCAGGCACGTCGCGTGCCCTTGTCCGCGGTTTCACTAATGGTGCAGCCGTTCTCGACAAGGCAGTATCAGAGAACAATGGCGAGGATTCCGCTCCTGCTGCCGTATCAGAAAAATGGGACGGCGCACCTTTCGGCCACGCAGTAATCGGCGCCTTGATGCTGCCGAACTGCGACAAAACTAGCTTAGGCCTATTGTGCGGACTACACGCCATGGCAATGCGGGAACTATGAGGATGCCGCTCTTGCCTTGGCCCACGGAGACCATTCCCAGACAGAAGCGGATATCACGCGAACAAACCTCGGCCAAGGGACCGAATATTGTATTTGCACTGTAGAGAACGAATTGTTGCAATAGAGCATCCTCTTTTTTTTCCTTTTGCTTTCTCTGTATCCTTTTTAAGAAAATCAATTGCATCCACACTTCAAACTGCTGCCTTTGGCTTTGCATGTTCATTGTTAAGCCTCTCAGAGGACAGATCAAGCGGGACGCCATTGCCGCCAAAGTCTGTCGCAGTATATTTGTTCCGCGAGAGGCATTTTCGAAGTCATTTTAGATGGTGGCGCCCGGCTTGATACGATCGTTGCACAAGGTATGCAGGGCGTGCTTCTTCCGAAATAGGGGGTGCATTTAGACCCCTGTCGTGTCGGTACATGCATGTCTGTGTGTGACGTTGACTTCCACAGACGTTCGTTTACCTTGGGACTTGGGTTTGGACTTTTTTTTGGCGATGGCATCCATGGTGAACGTGGTCGATCCACTTCCTCTTCTTCTTCTTTGCCAATGCATTTCGATGGATGACGTGGATTGAGGTTCACATGTGGAATTTCTTGCTTGAATGTATCCGGCGCCAGACCTCACTTCACTTCACTCCGCTCCAGGCCCGCTGTCGGTCACGACAATTCGCTGTCCACAACAACGTATATGACTGAACTAACACTGCACACATCACACCTCACTGTCCCGCACCATCATTGCTCTCCTCCAGCCTCCCCAAATGCAACGAATCATCGTGTGATTCCCACTGGCTTTCGTTGAATCTGGGTACATGTAAAAAGCGAATATCGCCGGTTTTCTTCCATTCTCTTCTCTGTTTGCACTCTCTCCTTCCTTTCTCCCTTCTGCTTCCTAAATCTGTCTCACCTTCCTTGATAGTGCTTCTCAGCAGACCTCCTTTCGCGCAGTACTTCACGAAAAGTACCCGCGTGACAGCACTTTTCGGACGACAAACGAGCAAACCAAAAGGTCACCACCCGGGCTCTTCCCAACTCAACACAACCACAACCACATACAAGCCCGTGCAACAAGCGCGCACGCCGTCGCCACGATGCCTCTCTCTGCGAAACAGATGGAGTACCTCGCGCTCGCTGTATGTCACCCTCTCGCCCACATCCAAAAGAATTCGCCACAAACTGACAAAACCCTTCTTATTCTCCTCCGCAGTGGCAATGCTTCGAATCAGAACCCAAAGTACGCCAAATAGATCGCACCTTTCCTCTTCCACTCCGCTCTCGGCATCCCATTTATCAAAAACCACCTATCTACCTACCTACCTCGACCAGCAGCAGAACCTACAATAGCAAGAGCAGAAAGAAAAAACGGGGGACTAACCGCGTGGATTACAAAATAGATCAACTACGCCAAATTCGCCACAGTCGCGGGCCTGGCCTCGGCCGCTTCGGCCAGGGAGTTGATGCGAGTTACTAAGAACAAGTTGAAAGACGAGTAAGTTTTGACTTCTTCCTAACTCTCCCGTCCATCCCACATCGAGTCCAAAAGCAAGGAAGAAAACAACCAACTCACAGCGAGACAGATACGGCGCCCTCTCCACCACCCTCCAGACCAGCAACAACACTCCAACAACACCCCAGCCTCGGACTCCAAAGCGCAAGCTCGCCACTGCTGGAACGCGCACTGCCACGCCTGCTCCAAAGAAGAAGGAGAGGAAAGCGCTCGTGGCGGTGGCGGAGACGGGTGGTGTTGAAGGAGATAATGGCGGCGAGGACGGTGAGGCTGGAGATGTGGCTGTGCATGTCGAGAAGAAGGCGAGGACCACGAAGGCGAAAGCCGCTGTCACCCTGGCACCTGATGCTGCTGCTGCTGCCGATGGTGTTGATGGAGTGAAAGTGAAGAGCGAGTTCGTGCCTGAGGAGGTGCTGGCGGAGGAGGAAGTGAGCATCTTTTAGGATGTGGACTGATTTGGCTCTGGTTCGTTGATGGCGATGTGAAGTCGAAGTGTTGGCTGGGAGAGAATGGTGAGAGATCCAAGCGCTGGCTGGCAGCTTTCTCATCTTCTTGTTCTGATTCCAAAGAAACCGAAGCTTCCAAAACCGGCTTTGGACATTTTCCATGGTTGATTAGGGCGGTATTGGCGAGGGACTCGCCATGCAAACACCCATGCATGCATGTTATCTGTCAGGTTTGATTCCTGGATACTGCGAATGCGTTTGCCATTCGGAGGGTACGTGTAGGTAGAGATGGCATTACCCTGACCCACCCTGACATCCCTTCCTGTTTGAATAACACTTCCGTCTCAAAGTCGTTGGATCTCAGTCCCCACAACGCATCCAACATCCAACCCTCACAGCTCATCCTTAGCATCACCCGCAGTCGCAGTCGCCCTCACCACTTCCGGAAACCCAAAAGCGGCAAAACTGCCCTTGCACTCGAAAGATCCGGCCGCGTCAACATCGCCACCTTTATAAACAGCAACAAGCGGCCAAGCGCAGATAGGCCTCTTGACAGCACCCGCAACGCCCTCGATCGAAACCGGCGCCTTACCCTTCTCCACCCACTCCACAAGCGAGTCCAGCGCCGCCGCAGGGAAAGGTCCCAAACCGCCTGCGCAGTGCGTGACGCCCGGGACTTCGAAGTAGCGGTAGAAGTCCCTCACGTCCGGATCCAGGGCCTGCACGCGAGAGTAGTAGTCCGTCGAGCCATTAACCGGGATCAGCTGGTCGGCAATCCCGTGCCAGTGCAGCATTTTGCCGCCTGCGGCCCTGAAAGCCGCCAGGTCCGCGTCGCCCGTGTCCATGACCGAGCCCTGTTCCTGCTGCGACTGCTGCCACAAGCGGTAGAAGTCCTGCCGCGTGACGGATCGAGCGTCGAAGGCCGGGTCTTTGGCTATGAGCTTGCGCAGGTAGCTGTCTACCATGGCAAAGGGCCTGCCGCTGCATTTCTTGCCGTCGGTAGGAGAGGAGGCGGGACATTCGGTCTGCACTAGGCCGCCGAAGGGCCCGAATTCGGGGATGTAGAAGCTTGTTCCTCGAGGTAGGCCGGGCCAGAGGGAGTTGCCTGCGGCGTTTGTCGGGCCTTGCCAGGTTTCTTGCGCGATGATGGCTGCTTCTTTGGAGATGGAGTGGTCTTTACTGCCGTTGCAGTCGATCTTCTTGCCGACGACTATGGCGGCGTCAAAAGTACATTGCCCGTGAGCCGAGACGATCCCGTCTTTGACGCCGTCCAGTTCGTCGCAAGCCTCGATCACTGCTTCTGTGATGGCGGCGAACTCGCATTGAGGCGGGTACACCCCCAGCTCGTTCATGATGACCTGCGGCCAGAGCTCGGAAACGACGAACGAAGCCCAATTCATCGCCGGCGCCACAGACAGGATGCCATCGTAATTCTCCGGGAAGCGCTGCGCCTGCACCATTCCCTGCCGCCCGCCAGTCGAGCAGCCACTCCAGTAGCTATACTCCGCCTTCCGGCCGTAAAAGGCCTCAACAACCTCCTTCGCCATCTTCGTCATATCATCCAGCGCCACGTACGCAAAATCATACAGCAACGGCAAATTAACAACGCCAGGCTCATGCAGCAACCAGTCGTCCCAAACCATTCCCAAGGGTCCCTTGCCAACCGTCGCATGCCCAGCATCAGTCATCGCAGACGCATACCCCAGCCCGACCGAAGCCGCCAACCCGCCCTCGAAGCCAGCCGCCCAGCCGCCGCCGCCGGCCGCGAGGAAGCGGCCGTTCCACTCCTTCTCGCTGGTCGGAAGCCAGACGTAGACGTTGACTTGGTCGTTCCAGCCCGGGTGCGTGTAGGTCAGCGTGACATTGCAGAAGTCTATGGGCCGCTCGTGGGAAGTGACGAAGCCGGGGGCGTCGGGCCAGGGCGCGTAGTCGGTGGTTGAGGTGACTTGGATGTTGGTGATTTTTGTTCCGGGAATTTTGGGGGGAGTGAAAGTCTCGGGTTTGCAGGAGGGAGAAGCGGCGTGGATGAGAGAGGGGAGGAGGGAGAGGATGGGTAGGGTGAGAGAGGAGGGCATTGTTGTGGGTTATTGTGGTGAGGATGTTTGTCTGTTTGTTTGTCTTTTTTCTCTTTTTCTCGCTTTCGTCCGTCTGCCCTCTTGAGCAGGCACACAATCAGGAAGCAGCCTTTTCCAGCAGACGTGGGAGAAAGCAAAATACTTATCGTCCATGCTATCCCTGCCGAAGAAACCTACCGTGCACCCTACGACTCCATCAGCAATGCCCGCAAGAATGGAGCCCCCCATGAAAGCCATCAATTTGTCAAATCAGCGGTCCGAATGACCAAGAACGGCGGCGCTCCTCGGCTAGGGTTGAGGAAGGTTTTGTAGGTCTGTAGGATTTCGGGGATGGTCGAACGACAAGGTTTATGGAGGTGAGGTGGGGAAAGATTGAAGATGGAAGCGCGGTCACGTGGCGGTGAGCCAGTCAAGGCACACGCGGTTTCAACATCGGCAATTGAGGAAGGATGGCACTAGAGCACAGGAGGACTTGGCTGCCGCGAGCAAGTGTATCATCTGTCCTCACAGATGCAGGGAATAATCGACCGAGACACGAAAGCGACGTAGACAAATGCAAGCGTGATCATTACCGTCGTGATGTCCAGGAGCTACATGGAAGCTACTCAAAATCCGATAGTCCATGTCTTCCTGTTCTCATGGTATCTTCTCACGCAACACAATAACCTCAGTCACAGATGCAAAAATGAAAACAATACGAATCCAATATCGTGATGCAATACGAACAGCGTCCAGGAAAACGAAGAGAGAAACTGTGACCATCAAGTCCTTTTGAAGAAATGCGCCTCGGTGTTCAACACCCAATCATCCAAACTCCACTTGTCAGGCTCATCAAAGAGCAAGTAGAAATACTTGAGAGTCTCTGCGATCCAGAAAGACTCTGAGGAATCCTGCAAAGAAAAGTGTCAGCAAGTCCGCCCTAAAAAAACAAAGCAAGTGAGAAATCTCCCATCGATCGATCATTACGGAATGAAGACAGGAAACGCCTCAAGACAAAACATACCTCCAATTCCGGCGCCTCCTTCGTAACGTCATCAATCGCACTATTACCAAACTCGGTCCGCGTGTGATCTTGCACAGCAGTGAACATCTCCCAGCCGCGGTCGCGCCAGTACTGATCGCCCGTGATTCGGTACATGTAAAAGACGCTCTCGATCGCTTCGGGGCGGAGGATGTAATGTTTAGAAGTGATAGAGGTGAAACCGGGCGGCAGGCGTTCTTCTACGATCTTTTTCGCCACGTACTCCTCGTGAGAGAGGGGTGCTGGGGGAGTGTATATTGGGCGCAGGGCGGAGAGTTTGGGGATGGGAGGGGCGGGGATGTTGTTTTGTGAGTTTGGGTCTTCTGTGGTGGTTTGGGTGGGAGGGAGGTTGGGAAGGGGTTTTTCTTTCTCTTCGTCCTGGTGTGTTGTGGCGTCGAGTTGGCGTTTGTTCTTGCCATAGTCTGTGTTCTGTAGCCTTGGCGGCAGGTTCTCGTTGTAAGTACTTCCCAAGACTGTCGGTGTCTTGGCTCGGTGCGCTCTATACGGGTCGAGTTCTTCGAAGTACTTCGTCTCGTTCCACTCACAGCTGGTTTTGCTCTCACATTTGCTAAGGAGAAAGTCTTCGGGCATGACGCCCGTGGTGGTAGCATTGTACGCCCAGATGCAGCCATCGGTAAGTTTCTTGCCGATTTCGACATCCTCGGGACGGTCAAAGACGACACCGCCGAGGGCGAACATGCCACCGGCGAAGCAGACGAGGTGAGAGTTTACGGGTTTAAATGTCTCGATCAGCTCGCCTGTCTCGGAGCTCGAATTCGGCGCAAGATTCAAGTCACCAGCTGCCAGAATACTGCGCCCATCTTTGGTCATGGGCCTGTATATGAGCTTCTCGATGGCAACGTCTGCGGTCTTGACATACATGTCTCGGTACTGTTGGGTACGGCCACCGAGAAGCAGATGCATCTTGGGTAGGTACTCATAGGTGCTGTCGCTCATGCCAGCGAGAGTGTAGCCTTCTGAACCATACGCGCTGGGTGATCCAAGACCTTGTGGGATACAGACTTCAGCACCGGTTTGTGGCTTCTGACCCAAGACTGCGTTGTCTTGTTTGTAGAAGTGAGGTTTGCCAGATGTGCTAGAAGTGACTTCACTCGCGATCTTGGGTTCAGCATCATGCTGTCGCTTTTGCAATTCTTTTCCGTCTACCCAGCGGTCTTCTTCTTTGGGGTCTTTGAATCCATCAACTTCGCCTTCGATGCCACTTTGCTCTTTCGCCTCAGCTGCCGCGGCTTCGCCATCTTTAATAATCTCGTGCGCTGCTTTGCCAGGCGCAACAGCAGGCTGAGGCTTCACGCCCCCTTGGCCACCCTGAACGGGCACATCTGCAATCATCATTGCACCGCTCCCGTCTGGGTGATAAGTGGAAGTCCCATGTAGTGGGCGATTCATCTGAGCTGGCTTCGCGCATCCACTCGCATCAAGATATGTCGGCCACATTCCAGGAAGACGGGTGCGGTTTTGGAATTCGTCCAGGGCATCCGTGATCCGGGCGATTGCATCGTAATACTTGGGCTCGCCAGCCAGCTGAGCCAAGCGAGTGAATTCCATACCCAAGCTACCGATCTCGGCAAGGACCACCCTGGTCGAGGCACGATGTGGTTGAGACGAGAATGTAGGCTTCCACCTGTAGTATGTCTCGGGCATGCGATTGGGCGTGTCGAACGCGCTATACAGCACTTCGGCCAGCTCGACGGCCTTGTCTAGCAGAACTCTGTATTTCGCCCCAGAGACTTCATACGCAGCGACCAGTCCTCCCAAGTATCGAATGGTCGTTTCGAATAGTGGAATGTCCCCGCGAGGTGTCGTCGTAAAGTCGATCGTCTCTACAAATTTGACGGCTTCCTCAAATTCGGTCTTCAAGCCCATAATCCATAGAGTGTCCAGTCCATCGACGAGTGTAGCGCCCCATCCATTGAATGGATCGCCATTCCTTCCAGAGACCGGCTTGACCTCGTCATGACCCCATGCTTTCTCTCGATATCCATTCCACGCATGCTCGGCGGCTGCTTTAATCACCGCCAAACGATCTTTGTCCGCGCCCTTGTTTGCAGAACTGGCAAACTTGTGTTGCACCCTCGGTATCGCGCTGGGCTTGTTGGTCGGCAATTGGATTGTTGAAGTGACTGGGAAATGCTCGGGCTGCTTCGTCCAGTGGATGTCGTGGTTCACAGGAGGGAGATTGTCAAGCTCGACACGACCTTGGCCATGCTCGATCGGTATCTCCTCTTCGTTCACAATGGGCGCAAGCCCCGGTTGATACTCAAGCGGAAGCGGCTGTGTCGGAGCAAGCGTCGCAGTCGAAACGACAGTTTCGCTTCCAGGCGCAACCTCACTCGCAAATCCGACTACTACCGCGCTGGTAGTAGGTCGCGGAGCCGTAGTCTTTGGTGTATTTGGCGCAAGCACGTTCTCCTCCTGATGCGGGCCAGCCGTGGCTTGTGGGTGCTCTCCATGCTGCTCGTGCTGCTCGTCCTCTGGCCTTATCACTGAGCCTCCTCCTATAGCATTCTCATATTTTTGCTCAGCATACGACTTGTAGCTGTCGTACTTGGATCTCGAGCGAGTAAACAGGAACAATGCGATGGCAGCGAAGACGGCTAGCGCCAGAAAGCGAAAGCGTCGGACAGGCATCATGGTGCGGGTTTGGGGCCCGCTGGTCGGTCTGGCTTCAAGGTAGATCAAATCGCCTCATGGCAGGGATTGTTAGGTAGTGCGAGAAGAGCAGGCAGGTGGAAGTCAAAGCCCTGTGATTCGATGTGCTGTACAGAAGGAGAGAAAGACAGGAGAGTACATGTAGGATAGTGACGCTCTTTGGAATGCCCTCGGATGCAGTGTCCGCGTAGCTAAGGAGATGGCTCCACCAACTGACTTGGCGGTTGGCGTTTCCTGTATTCTTCTATTCATGTATTCGTTGTTTGCATGTTTTTCTAACAAGCTATGATGAGGTCTGAACTATGATGATTTGATGTTATCGACCATCTGCGTTTAGCAACGATACCATCCTCTAATCCTCCAGAAACGCAGAGATGCCATCTCACATGATCATATACCTCAAATGTAAGGCGGCACACTACTTTGGCGCTACTTTGACGCCTTTCTGCAGGGTCATCCATCAATATTGCGGGGAGATCTTCTGTGCTTCTTGACGTCCAAGACTATCTCTCGCGGGACAACTCATTTGGAACAGAGTATCACCAGGTGTCATCTAGATCTATCCCATTTTACTTATCCGCCAAGAGACTGGGGAAGTGTCGTCGTGAGATCTTCGACTCGAGACGACGGCAATGATGCCTATTATGTACGCGGCATGTAATTGAACATGCGAAAAGTCGGATGTATAACTTCAATGAATACTGTTGAGTTGTGCTTCGAGGTTACTCATCTTCCTATGCGTTTAGTGTACAATTTTACAGTATCTTACATCGCTCATATAGAGCGCTCCGGAGTCTGGCAGTAGTCCGGCCATGTTGCAACGTCCTTGCTCTTCTGATGACCTGCCCAAGCTTAGATCTCGGAATATGTACGCACGCAAGCTGTAACTTGTGCGTGGAAAAAAAGATCCCGCCGTTCTTTGGTACCGCGCACACATCCTTCGCCGCTCAACAATCTTCCTTCAGTTCCCCTTCAACGAAGTAGCAGACGCGCCACCTGAAGTATCCATCTGAGTCGCACCTTCAGCATTGAGCTTCTTCAGCGTCAGATCACGCTGGTGCTCCATCACTCTTCGCTTCTTGAAATATGTGACCTGTCCACGTAAATCAGCAGAAGTCCAACGTAGTCGAATCCAACCCGTCGCAGTCCGATCCAGTAAAAATTACAATCCCATCATTCCTCGCTCATACACTTCCAACCGTACGTACCCAGCTACTTGCGCATGCGCTCTCAAACTCTCTCAGCTCCGGCGCACAAGCTTTCCTCGCCTTCTCGTCTTCCCGTACGCTGTCGATGATGTTGTGGCGGTCGAGGCACTTGAAGAAACTGTCGCGGCCATCCCAGCACTGTGCGCGGGCGGTGCGATCGGGCGCTATGAAGCCGCCGTCTTGTGAAGGAGCGGGAGGAGGAGGCGTGGGTTGCGAGGAAGATGCACCGAACCAGCCCATGGTGAATTTATTGAAGGGTGTGAGGGTGTGTTGATGTGTCTTCTTAGGTCGTGTCTTCTAAGTGTGGTGGTAACTGGTGGTGAGCGATGGTAGATTTGTCTCAAGAGAGTCGTACAGACAGATGATCGGCCGGTATAGATCTAGAAGATGGATGTAATTGTAGATGATCTCATGCAAAGCGAAGGTGGAGTGCTGGATAAATCATGGCAACCCCAGAAATGATGGAGGGCGGCCAAAAGCGACGCCGAGTCGCGTGCATGTCCGTTACCGTCAAAGGGACCGGCATGTGATCGTTTGACAACACCAAACCACCTCACACTCCTTCAACACATAACAACATAATGGCCCGTCGCCGCCGTCCGCCTCGCCCTGGCGCTCTCGCTGATCTATCTCCTTCGCGAATCCTCAAACAAATGGCTCTCCTCCAATTCTTCTACTACGGCGTCGCAATCGTCCTAATCGTCTTCACCACATTTGTCGCTGGTCGACACCCAGACACAAAAGCCATACTGGACTGGCGAGAACTCAGAGGAGATGTGACCACCGGCTGGACTCTGGCTTTGTGTTGGCTGCTGGGGAGTCTCATCACGTATGTCATCCTTTCGCATCTCCAGTTTACAATTGCGCAATCACTAACGCGAGATTGAAGTGTCATCCCGATCCTCCTCCTTATCGCGCGATCAAAACTCGTTCCCGACTTCGCCTTGACGATCCATTTCATCCACCTGGTCGTCACTTCTCTCTACTCGCACGGCATACCAGACACGCTATACTGGTGGTTCGTCCAAGCCGCGTCTGCCACCCTGATGGTCTCCCTTGGAATGTGGGCTTGTCAATGGCGCGAGTTGCAACCCATGGCTTTCGGTGGGAAGGGGAAAGCTCCTGCTAAGGCAACGAAGAATGAAGGCGAAGGTTATGAGATGGGTACCATAAGAGGAGCAGGGAACGATGGAGCAGGCAGCTACGAAACTGTTGGAGAGGGATCAAGTAGAGAGCCTACTTGAAATGGAAGCCTCTTCATCTCTGCCGTCATATTCTTTCCACTAGGACAAGCCGAGTTGCATTGCCAACATCTCGAAGTCGATCAAATGTCTCTCACCCCAGAAGGGAAGGTCCGTACCAGGAAGCACCAGAAGCGCTTCGGTACCACTCCCCCAGGACCAGGTTTTTTGAGATAGGCTACAGCCAACAGCCAACAGCCAACATCCAGCCGAAAAGCCGAGCAGCACCAGCCGCGCAAGTCTCTGAGCCGCCGCCCAAACGAATTTATCATCCGACCAACTCTCCATCGGGACCTACGTTGTGAAGCCTGTGATGCAATCAAACCAAGGAGACACGTGCCTCCCAACGGATACATCGCTCACCATTGTACCAACCTAAGGACATACGAAAAGGAGCGCGAGCGCTCCTCGACTAGAATCGATTCACAAGCAATGACGTAACGCGCAACTCAAAAACGGGGTTACATACTGTGGTTTCCAAACTCCCTTCCATTTCTAAGTACACTGGATCTGCACTGGATCTGCAAAGATTTTGAAGAACTATCCTTTGAACTCCAGCGTAGCGTCCGGAGAGTTGAGGTGACACAGCGATACCAAGCTGATCGAAGTGCATAACCTGCTTCGCGACTTCTTCCAGGTAATCGGAATAAGAACCGTATGGGTGCTGATGATTGCTAGTCACAAAGCTTGGCACATAAATGGCCGGCATAGCTCGACGATGAGATATAGGAGGCGCCGTCTTGGAAGCAGCTGTCACGCCGTGGGAATGTTTGGGACGATGGTCTCTTAAGGATTACTTCGAGTGCAATGACTTCGAAGGCGACTTTCACAGTATAGACAGTGAGATAGTAGTCATTGGATAATAGCGTCTCACTGGATTGGGCTTTCTTACATGCCGTGGTATCAGATGCTTTGGGTCATTTTTTCTCCTTTAAATCCATGGACGATTGATCCCAGTGTCTCACGGGACCAAGTTCTCCGAGAGGGTGGTACCAGCAGCGGTAGTGCAATAGAATATTTGCTCTGCCAATGACATTCTAATAAGCCATAATCGAACAATGTCAGTATCTCACGGTATCGAGCCGTTGGGCTTAGTTATATCAACAGCTGTCCACATTGAGATATTTTTCTTACCAATGAGACTCAAGCAAACTATAAATGATCAATCTCAGTATCTCACTGGCGTAGACACCGTCTAGCATTGCTACCAGATACTTCGTCATATCAGAACGGTAGTGCAGCCAACGAGATAGAGGGTTTACGATATCAATATCTCACTAGATGCAGCGAGCTGACAGTGTCCATGCGGGCGGTTGTTACACCAATAGTATAATCGCAAACGATCGCGAGGACATTGGAGCATTTCAGCTGTACCATTGAAGTGCTATCATCAACTGTCATCTACTTCCTTTTAATACATTGCCAGTGAACGATGTTGGAGAGAAAGTTTCATTATTCGTTGCGGTCGAGAGAGAATTATGTACTCCCGCATCGTTTACTCCATGACCCTGATATTATTCCCCTGTCATATCCATGACTACCATTGATATATACACTCCGTCATCTTTCCCATACAAGATCAATCACCGACGACCTCGACCGATGCGATCGTAGCCTAGTAGGCGAAAGTGTTGATCGACTCGTCCGGGTTCTGACGGATCTTCTTGTTGGTACGCATGAGCCAGATGCGCATAACCCAGGCGCCGAGCGCGCAGCAGATAGAGAACGCAGCGCTGGAGGCGAGGGCAATGGTGTAGCGGGGTGCGTCTTCGTCCATCCAGAGGTACTGTGAGGGATCGACGTCAGCAACAAAAATATTGAAGAGAATGGAAGCAACAACTTACGGGTGTCCACACAAACGAGGCATTGGCGATCGTGTTTACGATTGCCAGAGCAGACGCCTTCTTCTCCTTGGTTTGTCCGCAAGTTGCTGAGACCCAGCCGAGAATGATGGAGTTCACAGCGTAGGTACCGACGGAGAAAACGATCATGCTGAAATACTTCGCCCCGAGGTTCAAAGTCGAGAAACCAAGGATGAAACCCACCACTGCGACTGCTTTTGCTGCTGTAATATGCCAGGTGCGCTCGTTGAAGCGACCGGAGCTCCAGGCATAGGCGATCGAAATGACACCAGCAATGAGGTAAGGCGGGCAAGTAAGCGCCAGAGTGATCTCATCGTTGTCGAAGCCAAGGGTGTCGACGACGGTGGGGAAGAAGTTCTTGAAGCCGTTGGCAGCAAGGTGCATGTGTTGCATGAAAGCGAAGAGCCAGAGCTTGGGGTCTGATGCGGCTGCCTTGAGACCGGCGAAGGGGCTGACAATGCCCTTCTCGCCAACGGTGTCGTCGAGGATGCGCTGGTTGGCCAACAGGCGCTCTTCAGGAGAGAGCCACTTGGTGTTGAGAGGGTCGTCGGGAAGGATAAAGCCTGCGGCAACCGCTACGACGAAAGTGGCGAGTCCTTGGATGATGAATAGCCATTGCCAGCCCGAGAGACCGACCGCGCCGTCGAGCTTGAAAATTCCGATGGCAATGAGACCGGCGAAAGCTGTAGCCAAGATATCTAGATGTGCGTTAGCTATGCGTCTTCAATCAGTTGATGGTTAGGCTAAGTGGTCCTTACTTCCGGTGTAAAGAATCGAGATGCGTGTTGCAATTTCCTTGCGGGTGTAGAAGATGGAAAGCATGTAGAGAGCGCCGGGATACTGTATGGTTGTCAGCCGATCGTTCGTACAGTAGGCTAAATGGTGATGCATACATATGGAGCCTCAGTGATGCCTAAGAAAAAGCGAGTGAGGAAAAGACCCTTGAAGTCTTTGGCGATTCCGGTTAAGGTCGAGACTATTGCCCATAAACCCATAGCCGTCGCCATGTACCAAGATGGCCTTACTCGGGTGAGAAGCATGTTGGAGGGGATCTGGCCGAGGATATATCCGACGAATAGGATGGAAACGCAGGTCTGGTATTGCGTGCCGGATAGGTTGAGGTCTTCCTGGATGCCATCTTGGGTTTTTGTTAGCTATGTCTTCAACCCAGTGGTTCCCATTAGTTCTTACTTATTTTTGCGAGGGCTATAGCGTTGCGATCGAGATAGTTCAACCAATACATAAGCCATAACCTTGAAAGAATTGTCAGCGTTGGTCTTCCGTTTTTTTTTTTTTTTTGAATCAGGCGAGAAATTGAAAAACGGAACGCAGGCAGCGCGAGAGTCACCCGCTCACCCCTCTGAACGTTCCTATCCTTGAGTTCAAGGTCCTTTAACTTGGATGATCGATTTCTGTATCGGTAATACTAACATTGGCATGATCCATCTGTCCAGTTTTTTCACCAGTGCGATTTCGGCGGGGTCTGTTTTCGCTTTGGCACCAGAGTAATCACCAAGTTCCCGCTTTTGCTTGACGATCTCTTCGTCGTAGAGACTGGTCTGTCTAGCAGTGGTCTTCTCCTTGTCGTTGTTGGCGTAGTCGATCTGCTCGGCGTGGGGATTCTTCACGTCCGCCATGTTGGAAATCGATGATTTGGTGATTTGACGGGGAGGATACGAGAGGCGTGCGATAAAGGACAGCTATCTCTTGCGAAGAGGAGCTACTTCACAGGCAACGACATGTCCCTTTATAGTAATACTCCCATGCTCTGGCAATGCAACGGCACATCATCGCTCCTCCATCGTCGCTGACACTAGACTCCGCATTATTGTCGGACAGAAACGATCCACTGTGCATCCGCAAAGGTCGAGCTCCAATTGGAACCTGCGTGGCTTACCAAGAGTGTTCATGGCTTCTCGCCCAGCTGCTGCACGTCCGCCTTCGCATGCTGTTACATCTTGAAGACCAAGACTTTAGCGTTTGTTCCCCAGTCCTCCCCAGACTTGCCAACATGCCAAGGAGGTGGGGTGCAAGCAATTGCTGACTGCACCAACCGTGGTCGAGCTTTTCCAAGAGAGGGTCGCAGCCTTTGCCAAGTTATAACGCCTGAGTTCTAGGGCCTGGCATGTGGTATGGAACCGTTAGCTCTGGCGGCGGTTGACCCCATGGAGTACTGCAGACAGGCTCCATCCCCCAGATGGCGATCGAAAACGCCACGCGAGGGACATGTGCTTCGCTCCGATATTCTGCCAGCTCAAATTACCAATCAGCTCATATGTCAAACCTCGCTGGCCAAGTCTGCCAATGTACGCCTCTTTGTGTCGAAGAGCGGCAAGCCTGCTTCGTGGCGGCCATGTCGCAAAGTCACGAGGAATCTTGTGTGCCATACATGCATTTCATCAAGGCGTCTGAGAAGCAGTCAAAGCTTGGATCGTTGCATTGGCGATATTTCTACGGAAGCGCATGAAGCGACATAACCCGCCGTGGCTTCAACGCGTCTGGATATGCCAGCGTTGAAGTCTTCGCCTTGCTGTGTGGCGCCTCCCCAGGCCGATATGGGCCAAACTGCCATGGCAATGAGGTGGAGTCATCAAGGAGTACAGTGGATCTCGCGTGCGCCAGTCCGCAAAAAGGCACAACCTATACCGTCAGAATGACTGCGTCAAGTATAGGTGTCGGCAGCCCGATCCAGACTCGTCTATGAGGCTCCAATGACTAGTAGTTACCCGGACAAAAGTCCCTCGATGTGCCAAACGGCCAAACCAGCCGAATAGAAGTCTCCTCACAAGAGCGGCATTATTGAGTTTTTCTAGAGAGGTGGCTGCGCCCCAAATCCGAGGAGCGGTACGGTACACCTGGGCGAAGCGCAATAATGTAGCTTGAGACATCCAATAGCCCTGTGGGGCTTGTGAAAGACACGGCATACGATCAGTACCCATAGTGTGCTGCAGAAAGCATGGCGCCGAGGTGATGTTGGTAACGATGTGTTTGTAAAGGACGGAACGCACGTGAGTATACACGTGAAAACTGTTGAAGTGTAACGGGGCATCGGAAGTCTAACTAGACTACCCGGCTCCACAGTTAGCCGGTCCACGCCCTGTAGTACATTTCTCTCTGTCTTCACGCCCTTCTCACTACAACAAACGCCGATTTCGGGTGAAAAGAAAACAAGACAATAAAGCATTGCCTACACTCGTTAAGTCGATTGATCGCGCCTGTCTCGCAGCCAGCGCTTGCTCAATATCTACTGACGTCTAGCTCTCATCAAACGCTGGTCATGGTCCTTCCTTGGCTACACTTGGTAAGGGATGATGCATCGTCTCTTCATCGCCAATGCTAAGCACTTACCGCGGCAGCAACTCTGCCATCGCCACCGGCTATCTCCGAACAAATCTGGTGCTATTTGGAGGCTTCTCTACACGACTGGTGTCAAGAGAACGATAGATGGTCCTTGGATTGAGCAAGTCTGCGGCAAGCTATGAAGATTCAAAGCCATCAGCCACAGGAGAAGCCGGATACTATACTCGAACTCACGAATGGGCCCGACGTTCGGATATCTTGACTTTCCACAAAACTTGACGACCCGCCTGGGCAAGACTTGTTCCTCGCTCCTGCTTCCTAAAAGTCCCGGCCACGAAGATCAGCCAGCTCGCGTGGTCGGACTATACTACTTCCATACAATTGATGAGTTCGGTCGCCACCGGCCAGGATGCAGCGCTTCGTCCAATGATTCGGAGTTCATGCCGTATGTCAAGAGCTCTTACTCTAAAATTGCAAGACCTCTCGACCGTGCAGAGACTACGCAAAACGTTGCTCAAGGCCACCGGATGTGCAACCTTGGCGACCAGGCGACGATGCGATTCAAGACAATCCGCTTCTTGCTCTTCGCCTACTCTTACGCCACGTCAAGCAACCTGACTAGCTGTCTTCGCTTCAGGTGCCGACCGGAGTGTTCACAAAAGCTTGCCTTATTCGGATTTAGCCTGCACCTCTGGGCATGTCACGGCAAGGCGTAGTCTGGACTTCCAGCCTCCTTTTTCCGCCCACGTGATCCGGCAATTTGGTAAAGAGCTGTCTGGATCTGACTGTGGCCGGAGGTTGAGCGGAGATCGAGACAGTCCATAATACCGCTGCCACTCCGCTTCATGGTCTCGGATGCCTCAAAGGTCTGATTTTCGAAGCTGAGTGATGTTTCCTTTTGAAGACGCAAGCAGGGCTTTTCGCTACTGCTTGGATCATACCCTGTCCATCTCCCGTCATTTTGGTACCGCTCATGCACCATGGCATTGAAGGCTTTCATTCGAGAGATGAACGCGGAGGGACTATCAATATGTGATAGAAACGGGTACACATACCGCCAGTTAACATAACTTTACAGATGCTTATTGAATGATACTTGCGATCGAGAAGGGTGGACTGGCGATCACAACCGCGCCTACAAGACGAATACCACGACATCCGGACTACTCGACAAGAGGAGGTGGGAAGACCGACAGCACGATGAAACATGAGACAAGGAGTGCAAGACAAAACGAGTGGAATTCCCCTCGAATCCAGAAAGGTATGGTATATGTAAACGCAACTGCACACGGGCCATCACAAACAACCGCGCGACCACCAGCCCAGCCAGTCAGCCTGAAAGCCGACTCGCAAGACCGCCCGACCAACGATTAAAATGTATAACGGCTCAGATGAACTTGCTGATGAACTTCCTCCACATGGGATACTTGGCGTAGGCGGCGCGTTGCGCGTTGACCATTTCCCAGTCGACCTCGCGGCGGCCGGAGTCGACGTCGATCTGCGCGAGGGTCTTCCAGGCGGAGCGCTTCCAGGCCCAGCCGATGATGTAGAAGATCAGGACGACGAAGAAGGCGAGGTAGGACTTGAAGAATTCTTCGGCCTTGAGAGGGTAGACGGCGGTGTAGAACTGGAGGAAGGACATGTTAGTGACGGAGCGGATATGGGAGAAGTTCATGACGAAGCTTACCTGAGCGATGAGGACAACTACGACAAGGCCCAGTCCGATCCAGGATCCGGTCACGCCGAAGATGGCGGTGAAGGGGATCTCGTCGACGGTGTGGCCGTGGTACTTCCAGGCGTTCCTGAATCGGATGTGGGCGAAGCAGATGCTGCCCCATGTGAAGAGGGCGGCAAGACCGGAGAGAGACATGAGCCAGTCGAAGGCGATGGTACCGCCGGTGGAGAGGGTCATGAAAGCCAAAGGCGACCAGGCGATGACGAAGATGGTGGCCCACAGAGGACGGCCGGCGCGGTCGATGTAGCTGAAGAAGCTGGGAGCGTAACCCTGCTCAGCAAGCGCACAGAGCGTGCGAGAGCCACCGTAGACACCGGAGAGGCCGATGGAGACGACCGACAACATGATGACGACGTTGGTGAAGTGAGCAAATCCAATGATGCCGGCGCGCTCAGCAACGATGACGAACGGAGAGGCGGTCACATCGATGTAGCCGCTTCCAAGAAGTCTGGGGTCGTCGTGGTCGATGAGGAGACCAACGAAAGTAAGGGACAGGATGTAGAACAGGGTGACGCGCCAGAAGATCTGCTTGATCGCAGACGGGAGCGACTTGGCGGGGTTCTCAGATTCGGCTGCAGCGAGACCGACGAGCTCGGTACCAGAGAAGGAGAAGGCAGCAGTGACGAACACTCCGCAGAATCCGACAAAGGTGGTGAACGCACCGGGGTCTTGCCACCTCTTGCCACCTTGGTACTCGGAGAATCTATAACAGTGGTCAGCAATCGGCCTATCGTTGTCGATGTGGATGCGAGGTGCTTGCTTACTCTCCGTTGGAAGGACCGCCGCCACAGACGAAGATAATGCCCATGAATAGGAAGACAACGATTGTGGTGAGCTTCAGCATGGACACCCAGAACTCTTCCTCTGCATATCCAAGAACACCGAATACACTGATGATAATGATGGCGAGAGCGAAGATGGTGATCCAGACGGCAAGATGCACATTGGCTGCTCCTGGCCACCATTGGACTGTGAGACCGGCGACGACGAGTTCGAGAGGAAGGACGATTGCCTGAAAATAAGTCAATACTCGTTCGATGATCAGATTTCAAGAATTGAGTACTCACCCATTGGAAGACGTAGTTCCATCCCATGGCGAAGCCCCAGGACGGGTCGATGAAGCGGACAGAGTAAGTGTAGAAACCACCGGAGATGGGGAACAAGATGGCCATTTCACCAAGGGCGTAGACCACGTTGATCATCATCTGAATTTTTGTCAGGCGTTGGCTCTCAGATCCAGGATATGGGCTCAATACTCACGATACCAATGAGAGAGAAACAGATCAAGAGAGCGGCGGGACCACCTTTGGAGAGAGCACCACCGGAACCGACGAAGAGACCAGCGCCGATACTGCCACCGATGGCGATCATGTTCAAGTGACGGGCCTTGACGGTCTTGTTCAACTGGTTGTGCTTGTCGGCGAGTGTGCGTCGCTGGAACGACTCAGCCGTGAGGCCCATGCGGGTCGCGAGCCCAGGGCGATCAGTATCGTAGAAGTCGCCATTTGCGTTGGACTGAGAGTGTGCCAGAGGGCTGTCGAGGCCTTTGACTTCGGGGTCGACGGTCTTCTGGACGCCCGTTTCGGGATCGGTGTAAGTGCTGTAGGTCGCCATGGTAGGTGATCGAGGCAAGATGCCAATGAGGGTGGGGAAGACTTTGACGTTGACCGCGGCGGCAGGGAAGGCATCAACACGAGGCAACAAAGACTTTATATCAGTCCTTTGTACGCCCTCGAGGACCCTTCGGTGTCACCCGGCTGGAACCCCAGGGCCCGCTGGCCAAGCAGACCGGCTTCCGCACCAAGGCCTTGGCTCGCGCTCACTCGAGACCTGACAGACGATTAGCTGCCTATGTGGGTTAGATTTAGCTTGGTATAGGCGGCGGCGAGGTGTTCGAGAAGGTCTTCCACGCGAGATGCAGGCCCTCTCTGCGTATCACGTCCTCGTGCGCACCGCCAACGACATGTCGCTGGCCTGCGGTGGTGGAAGGCCAAGCTATCGCGTTCTCTTTACGGTATGAAGAGCGGCCCAAGCGCATTCCTCTGCTGATAAGGCTACCCAGAGATATGGCTCGTTGTCTCGCCCTCAAAGGAAGACAGCAACCACAACAACGGATGACCAACAACAGCGCGTGCTGGTATCTCTTTCCGAGGGCGAAGGCGGCCTTGGCTTCACAATTCGACTGCGCTTTTTTGGGGACCACGGATACTCAGGGCCTTGGTATAGATATGTACAATCTTTTGGCTTTTCGTTTCGTCTACCCTTTACGCGAGCGTAATTCGCATTACGGCACCTATTAGCAGTCTTCCCCGCACGATGCCTACATGTATGATGGCAAAACCGGATCCGGGTCGGGGCGTCGCATGGTCGCGTGGAATGCTCTCTCTGCGCGATGCTTTCGGTTTGGATCTAAGCGTGGCAACGATGGGTACCGGTTTGGCCTGTGCTTGTCCGCGCCTAAGCCTCCGATCGCATGCACGATGTGTGGTATGGTCTGCTTGCTTGTCCCTGTGGCACGCGGTAGGTTGGTAGCACCGAGCACGCAACATGCTTGTCGTGCAGGTCAAGACGATAACCACCAGGTGGGAAAGTGGCCGGCATCCGACGTGACTAAGGGGCAGGACATGGGCAATCGCCGGCAGCAGGCCAGGCGGCTGAAAAGAGAGATTGAGTGGCGTTTCGGGAGAATTCCCCATGTCCAACAAAGATAGCGCTCCAGGTCCTACTTGGTCTGCTATTGACTAGATCGTGCTGGACCGTGGGGCTTCCCCGTAAGGATTTAGACGCCGTCGATGGATAGCGCCAACCTTGATAACGTGTGGTCTATTTGAGATGATCCACAAGACAGATAACCATTATTACTTGGTCTTGTCTGCTCTACTTCTACCTAGTCTCTTACACGCCCACCGGTGCCACCACCACAAGACTACAAGGGCCTCGGTAGCGATCCGAGAAAGGCAACGGCTCCGTGCTGCGGTCCGCGCACTGCATTGCCGCGAGTCTATCCCATCAATCAGCCTATCAAGTCATCAAGTCAGCACCACAGCCGCTGCCCTCTCCCTGATATTCATGGAGGGTCGCATCAGACGTGCATATCTTCCCATTCATACTCTTCCACTGGACTGGACTGGCTGATCTTCCGCACTGCGACACATGGCCTGCATGTGCACGCCAAGTCGCGTGTGCCGCAAGACCAAGACAACAAAGCAAATCCTCAGCGAGCCTATCACGCCTTTTCCCGAGCTTGCTTTTGTATGGCCTCGGTATGTCCGTCCACAGTACATCGCGTGACACGAACGTGTGGGCGGTGAGCATACTAATGTTGAAAGAGGCCAACGCGACGAGTATGGTTGGTATACTGATGGGACCGTACAGGCGTCTCTTTTGCAGAATCACCGCCAGACACTAAATGTCGCCTATCTCTCAAACATTCAGGATAGGGCCCCAACGAGCTAGTCGTCGCTCTAGAAGATCTACTTCACCGAGTCCTTCCAGTCACAGTCTCGCCCTACGGAGGTAGGCACTCATATATAGCACCTGCATGGAAAGCGGTCCGGACTCGAAGAAGCGATATGCATCTGCGTTGCGTAGATCAGGCACGCGCGTGTCTCTGATGGTCTTGGCTAAATCAACGCTGCGAAACTGACTATCTCACCTCCCGCATTCGACTGCGCCCAGAAACACTACTTGCGTGCTGCGCTCTCCAGCCAAGAACCGTGATACTCGAACAAGAAGGTGTTAATGCGCACACCATAATGGTTTGTACTACTGGCCTCTCATCACTAAATGCCAGTGGAGCCTTGTTGAGCAATAGGGGAGCGTTGTTGTCTTGATTTGAAGACCTGCACTCGAACTTGGTACAATTTCCGGTTTCCAGGCCAATAGCAGTCGCGGAAGCTGGTCTTGAACTGCCTATCCAGGCTGCATCTGCCACGCCATAATAGATGAGTTGCGGGTTTCGCGAGCGAACTCTCGCTGCCAGACGTGGGCAAAGGCGGGTGTATAAGTATTCACGGCAAAGCAGCGAGTTTGAGCAAGTATTCGGATTTGTCCGTCCTATTTGCCATTGCCATTCGCTACTATTTCCTCCTCCCGAATCCTACGCTTGCGCATCATGAAAGGCTTGACTCTTCTGTCAGCGCTGCCGGCCACGGTCTGGGCCGCGGCCTATTCCAAAGCCGATTATGACAGCGGAATGGTGCACGAGAAAATCATGCGTACCAAGCAGGTATGGTGTGCTCCTTCGGCTCGGTGCAATTTGCCATGCTGACCCGTCTAGGCCGCTTGGGATGCTATGGAGGAAGCTGGTGAAATGGAGCCCAACCAGTTCAGATCCTACCGCCAGGAGGGTCCCGTCGAGTGCATTGATGGTGTCGCCGCTGTGGTCCCCGGCGATCCCCTTCAGACCTATAGGTGTTCGAACGTAAGCGGAAAGCCAAGACCGTTGTGCAATTGGAAAATGCGTCATTGAGGCTGACTGGTCCTTAGATGGACTTTTACGATTTCAAGAGCCACGCCGACTTGGGATCGTCCCGAGGCCAAGGCAGCAACACCTGGGGCTGGGTGTCTGAGGATGGAAGAGAGTTCGTCGCCATTGGTCAAGTGAGTAATACGTCCTGACCTCAAAATCGTCTCACTGGATTCCATTTACTGACAAGGCACTCAGGCCGATGGCGCTGCTTTCGCCGAGATCACGGAGGATGGCAAGATCTCATACCTCGGACGTCTTCCGCAGCAGTCCAGGTTGGATGCCAACTCAAGGTGGCGTGAGATGAAGGGCTACCGTGATTACATGTTGATCGGGTCCGGTAGGAACGAGTCCTTACTTTCTGCCTCCCTCCGTATCATACTAATCAATATTTCAGAGTCTGTGGACCATGGCGTACAAATCTTCGACATGAAGAAGCTGCTCACTCTCGACCCGGCATCCCCAAAGACCTTCTCTACTACGTCAGACCTTGCGGGCTGGTTCAACGATCTGCCTGCCGGAAGAAGCCACAATGTGGTCGTGGTAAGTGAATTTTTCGGAATTTCATGTCCAAGATCATCTCGCTAAGAGTTTCATTCCAGAACGAAGAGCTCGGCTACGCTGTGGCCGTCGGCGCACAGCCTCGCAACACCGCCTGCGCCGCGGGACTGATTTACATCAACCTCGACGAGGTTTCCGAGCCCTACAGCCCGGGATGTGCTGGACAAGACGGATACGTTCACGATGCACAGTGGGACTCACCTCCTTTCCTCACCATATGATTTACCACTGACCAGGCAATACAGATGCATTGTCTACCGCGGTCCTGACGAGAAGTACGTCGGCCGTGACATTTGCTACGGCTACAACGAGGACACATTGACCATCTATGATGCGTAAGTTGTATCGAAACCTTCTCAACTTTGATGTCGCTGTGAACATAGCTCACATTCGATTATAGGACCTCTAAAAACGGAACGGGCGACGCATCTGTCGTTATCTCTCGCACGACCTACACGGGAGCAAGCTACACGCATCAAGGATGGGTAAGAATGATACCTGGCTGGAGTCGAGGGTGTTGACATATCTTGACAATGTCACAGGTAACCGACCCCGAATGGCAGGAATTCGCCATCATGAACGACGAGCTGGACGAGCAAGAAGGCAACGGTCCCGCCGCTGACGGCTACCCTGTCACATTTATTGTAAGTTTGATCACTCGGTGGATCGTTGGATTCTCAATGAACCCAGATCCTCTTCAACTTTGCTGACCTGATTATTCCCAGTGGGATCTTCGCTCTCTCGAGGCACCCAAGATCTCGGGCTACTACAAGCACGAGAACCGCGGTATCGACCACAACTTGTACGTGGTCGACGGCCTGGCCACGTTGTCCAACTACGGTAAGGGTTTTTTCGAGAAGTAGCTTGAGGAATTGTCTTTCTAACTTGCCTTGAAGGAAATGGTCTCGATGTCCTCGACGTATCCGGCTTGGCCGAAGACCCGACAGGCGGCAACATTGAGCGAGTGGGGTGGTTCGATATCTACCCTCAGGATGACAATGCACGATTACCCGTATCCTTTGCTAAACGATACATATGCTAACAATTTCACAGGCTGTCGGCGGAGGCCAGGTTGCGTTCACCGGCACTTGGGGCCACTACGCTTTCCCCAGTGGCTACGTCTTCGTCAACACCATCGGAGCTGGTGGCTACGTTGTCAAGCTTAACACGTCTGCCAAGAGAGGTGTTGGCAAATTCCGCCGCTCGTGAGCGATCGGAAAATGAGTGAAGTGTCGTCAATGGACATCTACGTTTGAACAACGGTTCGCGAATTGTTCGGTGGTGCACGAACATCAAGCACCGCCTCTCATGCGCGATCGCATGATACAATGAAGTATGATCGAACGATATTTACATTTGAGACGCGGATCTGAAACGGATCGGTGATGTTCGCATCGGCAAGCCCATCCGCGCTGTGAATATCGGAATGAATACAGAGTCAAAACAATAGCAATTGCAAATCCCATCTGCTAACCTGAACCCACCTCATCCATCAATCAGTCAATAGTCTCGAGCAAGCATTCAACTTCCACCACAAACAACCCATCGAACTCAACGCCTATTCCTCATGGAAAACCTCCTCGGCCCAGTCGCCCTCGACCTCGTCTTAACCCCTCCTCCAACAAGATCCCCCACGCCGGCAACACCACGCATCCTCGCTCCTCTTCCTCCAACAAGACACGCACTACTCGCAGGGGCAACCTCGTGACTCAACTTGACCTTCTTCCTACTCCGCACCTCCTCCGAGACATCCACATCAACATCAACATCTAAACCACATCCATTCCCAAGTTCCTCTACCTCCATTCCTTCTGCGCCCTCCCTCTCCCTATCCTCCACTTCATGTTCTCTTCCTCCCTCTCTATCACTGCCCCGCTTCCGCTTCAATTTCTGGGAAAGGGAGGTCGGAGTCGGGAAAGCGGGACGTAAGATGTGATGGATGTGGAAATGGATTTCGATCCTTCCGTTTGCGAAGTCGAGAGCTGGGGTGGAATTATTGTTGTTGTTGTCGTCTTCTTCTAATGGTGGGGTGGCGACTTGGGATTGGAAGAGCTGGGTCAGAGCTTTGGAGAGAGCAGTCTGGTTGTTGGTGTTGGAAGAGGTGGAGGAAATGGAGTAATTCCGGTTTGTGTCGCTCCATTTGCTTGTGGAGAGGGAGCGTTGTGTTGGGAGCGACGGAGCTTGGGTGGTGCTGCTGGATGAGGGATTCGAGGTTCTCGTGGGCTTTGTCTCCGATTCTGGCTCAGTCTTGATTTTGATGGGCGTCGCTGCTGCTCTAGGCCTTCGGGTTGGGGTCGTGTTGAGCCTCTGGACGAGAGCGCGGAGAGGCGAGGGCGGCGATGGCATTCTTGCTAGACCTGGGATTGTCGGATTGAAAATCGCTCTTGTTGGGAAGTCGGTTGGATACATCATACTGTTGTGTGGGTGCTCGCTTGCTGATCCGTTGTATGCTTCCGCCTCGTTATGGATATCGCTCGAGTTGATCTATGCCGATATGGATGAATGTTGACTGTAACTTCGACTTGGTTTGTGACTTTGATAAGAAAAACAGTGCATGTGTCTACAGATTACAGTCTCCCCTCCTCCCTCCCTCCAAGAAACCACCTTCCCCGCTCCTCCCTAACCTTGCCCTCTCCCTGCAACTTCCTCAAAACATGCCTCAGACTCCCCTCAGCAGGCCCATGCAAAGCCTCCGGGTACTTGGAATAGATAACCTTGACCAGCTCCATACTTCCCCAACCCGCCTCACCATCCTCCTTAACCCTCCCCAGAACCTCCAATGCTTCCCTCTCTCTCACCCTCCGATGCTCAATATACTCGCCGACCTTCGTCTTCCCATCCTCAACCACCTCACCATGCCCGGGGAACAACCTCCCGCCCACAACACCCTTCATCTTCTCCAAACTAGCCATGTAAGCCGCCAGATCTTCAAAAACAGCCGTTCCATGGCCCAGGACATTATCTCCAGCGAACAAATCATCACCCTCGCCATCATTCCCCTTCTCGAGGACAAAGCCAACATGATCGTCCGTATGCCCAGGCGAATACAAAGCCCTCAACCTCACGCCCTCGCAAGAAAACACATCCCCGTCCTCAATAACACCCCACTCCTCCGCGCCACTCTCCCCATGCCTCCCCGACGGTGAAGAACTCGAACTCGAACTCGAAGAACCCGGCGACACAAACTTCCGCACCTCCACGCCCTCCGGCTGCAACTCCCGCACCTGCTTCACGCCACCCACATGATCATGATGCCAATGGGTCAGCAGCACAGTCTGGATCGACGCTTTCTCGTCCTGTAAGACTTGGCGTAAAGAGTCAAACCATTCCTGCTTGCCTTCGGCGGTGTCGATGAGGATCCGCGAGGGGCCCGTGCCGAGCAGGTAGGTGTTTGTGCCTTGCAAAGTGAACTTGCTGGGGTTGCCGCCGAGGATGCGGATGATGGAGGGGCTGAGGCGGGTTATTGGGGGGAGATGGGGGAGGAGGGAAGACATTTTTGGTGGTGGAGTGGTTGTGCTGTGGAGAAGTCTGTGGTGGTGGTGTTGAGGTTGGGAGAGGCGTTTTGACAGTAGGACGGAAGGCGTCCTGGGGAATCTTGCTGTTGTTGTTGACCTTGTCGTGGTATGGAGGCGATGGGTTATGGTGGCGTGCATGTGCCTTCTTCCTTTCGTTCCTCTTCTTTCCCTTGTGTAGATAAGGGTGCGTCTTTGTATGCAAGGGTTTGTGGTCGTGAGTAATAGCCTTGTGAGTCTTATCGCCTCCTTAGTTCGCAATTATTCCAGGTGAATACGTGATCACAATAGTAAGCTATGGTTTCACATGCATCGCTGACTGGATCATAGCAACATTCTTCTAACCCCGAGTTGCCGAGGTCCAATTCTTATCTGGATAAAGATAAGGTGAAGATCGATAAGGTATGAGTTAAGAAGGTTGCAAAGCGCGTACCAACATGCGTACATATCTAATGTATACTTGGTAGATAGCACACGAATGACAAGAAGGTTGGTAACAACACTTTAATCGTCGGGTAACTAATGTAATAGTGCAGAACAGGTGTATCAGTTCTCGTTCAAAACAAACACTACTTCTCATGACAGCCGCCATACGTCTTCGCGTTCATCGCTCAAATTACCATCAAAACGCATATTTGGGACATAACCCGACAAAAGCATACCGTAAGGAGTCGAATACTCACGGCCAAGTATACTCCAAACATCTTTATTCTCGCCAGAGCGTTGGAGCATATTTTGCGACCCCCGACAAAATCATATTAACCCCAACCCTAACCCTGCATGTCAAATACAATTCGACCTCACTTCGCAGTACATGGACAACACTCGGTTAGAGAAGAAACCGGGCTGACAACAAGCGTTGAAGTAGTGTGACGAGTCCTTCAAAAGCTTATAGACACATCCTATTCCCTCGCTTTCCTTT
>Ga0265797_10000916_pt1 | contig 53095 bp, 44 predicted proteins | sample P2T30metagenome_FD_192433 | JGI IMG/M metagenome (GOLD analysis project Ga0265797, IMG submission 192433) | Plant litter microbial communities from East Loma Ridge, Irvine, California - P2 T30 | ecosystem: Environmental > Terrestrial > Plant litter > Unclassified | place: USA: California...
GCCTCTCACCACGGAGATACCTTTCCTTGACATCCCGAAAGGGCTTGAGGAACTGAAGGGGGGTAAAGTCGTCGGTCGCTTGTTCACAGATCCAAGTCTACTCCGGTCGTGATGGGGGATGTTCTCGTATTGCATTGCATGCTGGGTGATGGTATCATGTTGCAACAGTGAAGGTCTTCTTGGCCATCATGGCATGCATTGATGCCTCAGTAGATAGAAAGAGATACCCCATACGAATACAAGACCAGAGCACGGTGGTATTGCGGAGATGTGAGCGCCAAGGGCCATGGCTCTACAGTATATCCCTTCGTCCATCCGCAAATCACATGTGTGAAGTGAGAGGGAGAAAGGCCGGAGAGCCGGGGATTTCAGTGCTTGGAGCTCGGCGTTGTTTCGCCCAGCCGAGGCTCCCACCCAGAGCGTCATGCCGAGAGCTTGAGCTCGTGTGCTGCTGTTCGCTCCTACGCCGGATCTGCAGGGAAACACTTTACCATCCTTCCTCTGCTACACAATAATTTGTGCGTCTTGAATCTACTGAGCTGCCTGGAATCTATCCAAAATCTCTGGAAACCGTGACTCTACCTCAACCACCACGACAACAACAACCACATCCATCTCCAAGCAAGCCACTCGCTGGCCCCACCACATACCACATACACAACTCACCATGTCCTCTCCCACAGAAGTTGTTGAGAAGCTCCCCTCGACCGCAGAGCTCAAGGAAGATGTTGCAAAAGCGACTAAGAAGTCCCTCCAAAGCTTGCGCGATTTCGCGGCTGGCGGCGTAGGAGGTATCTTCGCAGTGGTAGTGGGACACCCATTCGATTTGGTCAAGGTGCGCATGCAGACGGCCGAGAAGGGCGTCTACAGCGGTGCCATGGATGTTGTGAGGAAGACCATTGCGAAGGAAGGCATGGCTAGGGTGAGTTTGGAAAAGGTCTGTTTAGACAGTTTGGGACAGACTGCTGACCAGCTCTAGGGTCTCTACGCTGGTGTGTCTGCGCCATTGGTTGGTGTGACGCCTATGTGTAAGTCAATCTTCCCTCATAAAAGAACCTCCAAGAATAATTACTAATTATCTCGCAGTCGCCGTCTCATTCTGGGTATGATCCACCAAATCCCAACACTAACAACCCAAACTAACCACCCACCACAGGGCTACGGCGTCGGCAAGCAACTCGTCGAATCCGTCTCCACCGTCAAAGACGGCCAATTCTCAGTCGGCCAAGTCAGCGCCGCAGGCTTCTTCTCCGCCATCCCCCAAACCATCATCACCGCCCCCTTCGAGCGCGTAAAGGTCCTTCTGCAAATCCAAGGCCAAAAACAGCTCGGCCCCGGCGAGAAGCCAAAGTACTCTGGCGGCACCGACGTCGTACGCCAGCTGTACAAGGAAGGCGGCATCCGCTCCGTCTACCGCGGCTCCGTCATGACTCTCGCGCGTGACGGTCCCGGTTCAGCAGTCTACTTCGCGACCTACGAGACCGTCAAGCGCCGCCTAACGCCCAAGGACGCGGACGGAAAGCCAGGCCAGCTCAGCATCCCCGCTGTGATGGCTGCTGGCGGCGCTGCTGGTGTTGCTATGTGGATCCCTGTCTTCCCTGTGGACACCATCAAGAGCCGCTTGCAGAGCGCGGAGTGCAACCCGACTATCTCTGGCACGATCAAGCAATTATACGCACGCGGAGGTCTGAAAGCTTTCTTCCCTGGTCTCGCACCGGCAATGGCTAGAGCTGTGCCCGCGAACGCTGCGACATTCCTTGGCGTGGAGCTCGCGCACCAGGCTATGAACAAGGTGCTTGGGTAGAGATGAGCCATGATAGCGATTTAGCGAAATGTTCGAGGAAATGCATCAGCTAGGCGTTTAGGTAAGACATGATATTTTACTAGATGGAATGGAAACGGAAACAAGGCTCTGGCTGTTTGTAAATATGTCTGAATGGGTCATATATTGAATTAACGATCGATCATTATTGGTATCTGATTCACTACACTCCGCTGCGGGTCGTTTGCGCCTTCCAAATCGCAGTTTCAATATCCTGCACGCTTGGATAGGGACTATCTCGCCCATTGCTGTTCCATCGCACGGGCTCCGTGCCATTGTAGCTTTCGCTCGGATTCCGTGACGGTTGCGTGTAAGCCGGACTGACCGACCGCACAGGCGCCATAGCCGGCTGCTCGAGGTCCTCGTTCGCCTCGCTATGCGTCGTGAGAACCTGCATGTCGATCGCTTCAGGCTCCTTGTCTCGATTGCGACTCTGGTAGCTTCGCTGCGGGTTGGTAGAGTTCGTTTGCGTGTCAGTCGTCGCGCGGGACTTCTTGTTTCTTGAGCTCACCGTCAACGACATGCGGATCCGCTCGGAGAGGTAGCGGCGGAAGAAGGCTCGCATCGAGGGCGCGCAGGCACAGATGATGCCGAGTTGCATTTCGATGATCGTCCAGACGAGAAGGTCGAAGCCTGTCCATGATGTGTCGTAGGTGTTGCCGAGTTTGATCAGGAAGTATGTGCGCCCGACGCCGGCTCCGGCTACGAGGAGACCTAAAGCGAAGATGATGTTCAGGCCGATCTTCTGGGCCCGCGGCACGTCGAGCGTGTAGTAGTGCAGGATGGTGAACGGGAGCGCGACGGCGTAGACATCGCTGAGAACGCTCAGGACGCCGATGACGGGGTTGATGCCGTTTGCGTCCGCACATGTGAATTCCTTGTGCCAGTTGTAATCGTAGCTCATCCAGTATGCTTCGAGCGGCCGGCAAATTAGGACGTAGCCGAGAGTGAGGCCGATGAGGTAGGCTGCGTGGAAGGCGAGGGCGAAGTAGATGGCGAGTTTCCAGCGTCTGGCCAATGTACCGGTGACGAGGCGTCGGTAGAATAAGAGGACTGAGGCTTTAGTTGCCCCGGAGGCGAATAACATGAGTACTTGGAGAATCCACGCAATCTGTCCAAGAGGTTAGTCAGGCGTCATTCATGAGAATCAATCGATGTGGACTTACCTTTGCAGCGTCTGAGAACGAGGTCACTGGGACATCCCACGTGTGCCTATCAACGCCCAGATATGTCGTCGTGTACCAAGCGCAAGCAGTGAACGCCACCGAACACAACTGAGAGCGATAGTCAGCATCAAATCCATACACTGTCGCCATGTTGCGCTATACATACCCAGGCAATGAGCATAAACGCATCGTCGTATCCAAAAGGTCCAGCCAGACGTCTTACTCGCAGGTAAAAGCGCCCCCATACCAGTATCGTAGAAGCAATCTGCCAAACAAGTGCAAAAGCTGGCATCCAGTCCCGCCGTACTGGGTCGACGTAGTTTGGTGTTGGCCAGCTTTTCAGCACTTCTGGGGGAATCTTCTGGATGTTTCCCATCGTCTCGACAGTCCGCGACACGTTGCGATTAGTAGTTGTTCTCCGTTCAGGGCGTCAAAGAACAGCATGCGTGAGTACGAGTAGGTTTGGTGAAACAAGAGGGCCGCCGCACTCTTCAACGATGCAGAAGAGCAGTCATGCGATGAAGGACCAAGTTTGCTGCACAGCACATCACACACTGTTAGTCAATGATGAAGAAAGAGAAATCCCCTCGTCGTCAGCACGAATCAAAAGAACCTGAATCGAGCGAGCGGTTCGGTCTACCCACTATAGGCAAGGGTATACTCGATCCCGAAAACGCAGCACGCTGCACAACCGATCTCAAACAACCCAAGGCGTGTCGGCGCATGGGAAATCTAGATAGAGTCTGCGCCTATGCAGCCGGCAGCCGATGGTGGCTGCATGCGAAACCCTCACTCCAGCAGCCCACGCGCTGCATTTCCAGGTTAGACTTCGGCCACCGCCGAACGGGTTGTTACGAGTCGGCTTTCCACACATGCCTAGCAGGTTACTGTGTACTTTTCGCACGGGATGGGCGCCTTCCCACTCACTGAAGAGTAGTCCACAGCGGCAGAGCCTGAAACCAGCAGGATCCAGGCTATCGAAGCATGCACGCTCTGCCCTCTTCAGCCCTTACACCGGAACTCAGAGGTAAGCGTTGCAAGCAGGGAGGAGGATGCGCCGCGGAGCACTCCTTCCGTGTCGGTTTCCTACACATGCATTCAGAGAGGTGCAGCTCAGAGAGCAGGGGTTCGCAAAGTAGTTCAGGTCTCCAGTGATCGGCCTTAGTAATCCTGATGGAGCGCGCGCGCAGCGGAAGAGCAGGGCTGTACGTCCTCGCGAGGCGTGGACTGGCGTAGTAGATGAAACTTGACAGGCCGTTAGCAGCTGATGATGGGCGATTAGCGGGACGCACGTGGCAGGGGTTCGGCAGGCACGCAAACACCCCTGCAATTACATGGCGTTCGAGTGATGCGCCGATTATCAACCGAAGACGTAGTGCAGTATTACGCAAGATGTGTGGAATGGGGAGTATGGAAAGTGGGAGTGTAGTTATGAGGGCTCTCGGCTGCTGAATAGGTAGGGTTACGACGTTGAGTTTCGGGGAGATTGCTTGTAGGGCTATAGCGGGATATGCTGGAGTATAACGGTATTTTGAAGCGCGCTTGTTCATTTTAGTAGAGATGGCTGGCAATACCAACCGAAGAGTAAGGTCGGTTACCTGTCTCGTACGAAAATTGGATTCTTCGAGATGGCCAGACCATAATATGGAACCCCGGCTGCGTGTTGCGCAAGCGAGAGGACGAGTGCCGTATTGGGGTCGATCTTGCGCTGCCGAAGAGCATTGAATGACTCGTGTTGTACTAGCAAGCCAATGATACAGACTAACATATAGCGATGATAGAGAACTTGCAGTACGTGGGTAGTTAAAACCAGCGTACCGACGTAATGGCTAGGAACACCCGCTGTACATATGCTTGCACCTACAGTACGTATGTGAGGTTCCATACCATCGGGGAGCTTCCGACATTCAGGACTCCATCGATGTTACGTGTAGCAACCTCCCTGGCCCACAATGGTATACAAGTCCCACATTGATTGGTCACTTCGTGAATTTGCGAGCTGTCGTGCATGAATTGGTGCTACCTCTAATGCGGCCGTGAAGAAACGGAGAAGCATATACCTTAAGAGGATACTCGCCCGACGGCATGGTTTTGACCTGCATCGGCACTGCGGCAACGCAACCATAACGGCAATACTTGCCGCCACCAAACGTGCGTCACATATGTGCATGGCCGAATCCTTCCCAGAAAACCCTCACGAGTCAATCCGTATGAAACATTCTGTCTACTGCAACGTCACACTCTCTCCCAAGCACGCCACCATAGGCCAACATTCGCAGCGACCAAGAGATCCAGCATGGCCACGCCATCGGGTTGCACAATCAGCTTTCCTAGCTTGGCCTGCTTTCCTCCAAAGCCGCCACCAGCCTTCTCTTGCCCAAGGCTAAGGTCTAAGTTTCCGTCTTCATCAACCATGTGAGTCGGAAGTTCTTGCTCGCCTTCGGGGCTCGGGCCACCTCCCCAGCTATCGTTAGATTTCAGACGACGATGCAAGCCGTGGAAATAGGAACCACGCTTTTCCGCAAGCGAGGTTGGTGCGGGTGTGGTTTTTGTTGTCGTGCGCAGGTTGAAGCGCAGCTCAGACACTTCGACACTGCCTTGATTGCTTGGAAGATGATGTCTGCACTTCAGTGCTCTACCAGAGGTCGATGTGCTGAAGTCACACCTGCCATCCCACGGGCTGAAGAACGAGTAACCGGCGCTCCGTCGATCCATAAGCGGCGGAGTGAGGTCTGGGTAAGGAGAGTTCTCAGCGCTGTTGCGGTTTTGCATATTTGGAGGAATCGCGTTGGGTTGATTCGACTTCGATATCCAGCGCCGGTCGCTGTGACGGGAGCCGGGCAAGTACAGTCGGCGCCTGAAAGTCCCTTGTGGCGCTCCGTCATTCTCGGACGAGCTTGTTGAAGTGCTGACGCGGCTATCCGAGCGGTTACTGCTGATATATTGCTGATAACCAGGGTTGGTGATGTCCAGCCAGAGTGGAGCACCGCCTTTCTTCACTTTGCCGTACAGCGTAGGGCTCAACAAGGCTGCAGAACTCACCTCCTCTGCTGGTGGGTCGCGGACGCTAGCCACGTTCCACTGCGCAGAAGTCGCAGGGTCTCGGCGGATGATTGTGAGGGATCCGACTTGAGGCATCGTTGCAGCAAGAGCATCTTGGGGGTCGCCGAAGTAATTGTTTCGCGAGCGATCACGACCATAAGCATCGTTGACCGTCAATGAACTTCCATATCCCTCATCTTCCGCAGGTGGCGTTGGTAGCTTTCTTCGGGTTGGAGGAAGCTCTGGCAGGTCGATGAAATTTGGCCGAGAGTGAGCATCATTGGTGGTGACTGTCAGCAATGGCTTACGAGTGACCTGGCTCTTTGCTCGGGCTGGCGCGTTTCCTTGTTGCGGTGTTGTGCTCTCCGCGGGGAATGGCTGTCTACCCATCGGAGATGGTGATTTCCTCAGTGGCGACCTGGGTGGTGGAACTGGCTTACGCCGCTGCATGTCTTCCTGTATCGATGGTAGCTCGGCGGCATCGCTGTTGACCGAGCTGAGTGCCTGTTGTTGTAGCGCTTCAAAGTCTGCGTTGGTGTTGAAGTGCACGTAGTAGAGCGAGCTTTGGACATCCTGTGCGGTAACGATCTTCTCGCGAGGCTTCAGTGGTGTCAGGAACACATCTCGGCTTCCAGGTACTCTGGCAATGTAAAGAGTCAGAGGCTGCGTGAGATGATCAGATCCACGACCAGGATGTGGTGGGGGGTTGCAAGCAATGGGTGTGATGGAGGATAGTGAACCGGCCTCAATGGCCGTCGGGATATCGTATGCCATGCGTGCTGAATATGCTCTCCTGTATACGAGGGTGCTGAGTAAAGTGGTTCAAGCGATGGTCCAAGTGTAATCCTGCTGACTGTTGATGACGGCTGAGCTGGATAGAGTGAGACCTGGAGAAAGCAGTCGCTGTGGCGCTTTGCTCGAAAAGAAAGAAGTCGCAAACAAGGTAGACGGAAAGATTCGCTTCCAGAGAACGGTTGGATGTCTTTCTGCGAAACAAGTTCAGTATGTTTTAGAAGTGCCCAAGATTGGATGTTGACTGCGGCGCGACTAGCGTGGTGGCTATGAGGTGTGTGATGGCGTGGCCGGGGGTGGCTTGGTGAAGATGCTCTGTGCGCGGAGAACGCCTCTTCCTTCGCTCTTGATGAATCGTCTTGTTTCTTCCTCCTACATGTTCACATATTCAGGCAAACGAATAATTGAATCTCCCCGTACAATCACTCCGCTGTTTTTGTTTGCCATCAACACACAATGAAATTCTCCTCTCTGTCGCCATTCGTGAGAAGCTCTCATTGCTATAGCGACCGGTGGCGGGGATGAGCTGCAAGCATCTTACAGCAGCTATATCATCACCAACCAGCCATCTGTGGCTCGGCCTGCCGGTCTACAAGGATAGACATAGATTTCGAAGATCCACAAGAGAAAAAAAAGAATAAACACCCGCGCATCTTCCGACACGTTTTGCTCTCGCATACACTGGCTCGCGGTCCAGCTTCAAAAGTCCTTATTATTGCTCTTCTAATAAGATGATATCTACACTCGTTCTTCCTAATAGTCTATATTGCGCTGATATCATCGACCTACAGATCATTATACATTCGTCTCTTATATTGAGGTACTGTCTAAACTATACGTTCGTTCAGAATTCGTTAAGCTACTATCTTTTGTACCTATACGGACGCGTTATGCGCACTCTTACCGCTGAGATGCCAGTACGGAGTTTGAATCTAGACCGCGAGACCAGGCACATTCACCAGCCGAATATTTCTCTTTGTATCGGCCCCAGTGGACATCGGCATTATTAGGATGAGAAAACGGACTTGCAGTCGAAACAATGCAAATACTGCTATCATGTTTTATTTGTGTTGGCATTTCCAATGTTATCAAGAACATAGCTGATTCCCAGTATAGTCCTTTCATGTCGCTTCGGCCTAATCTGTCGGTACACTCGCGTACAGAACGCTTCCCATTAACTCAAGGACTTACCGAATCGCTATCGGCCACGGCCTGACGCACCAGAGTACGATCTTTGCCCGCATAGAACATTCAGAATATTCTGGGCCTGCAGGACCTCGTCATAGATACGAAGACATCATTCGAGAGCAGGAGCCGCGACCACGTCCCTCCAGTGTACGTCCGTGGCGACAACGCACTTGTCGTCACATGTGCACCAGAAGCTCTGGTACACTTTGTGATGCTTGCCGAACAGCTGCCAGGTGTACGTGCCGTCCGCGTCGAACTCCTTGGACTGCTTGCCCTTGCAATCCGCACCCCTATGGATCCGTTGTCAGCGTTTGTCCTCCCTTACCAGGTACGGACAGGACTGGAGAATGTTTCACTTACGTGTATACCCAGCAGCGCGCGTTGTAGCCGGCTGAGGGCTGGATCCACTGGGTGTTGTCTGACGTCCAGTAGAGGGAGCTATCCTTGTCCGACTCGAGTACCGGTTCTGTGATATACGAGGTTAGATCTCTCGACTTTACATCGGGTCTCTTTCCGTGATGGGTACACTTACGGCATACGTTGTTGGTCCAGCCGACGACACGAACGGGATCGAGGCTTCAGGTGCGGCATGTCTGGTACCAGTTCATCCAGCCGTTGGTCACACCGTTCCTCGTATCGATCGTCGGGGCGAAGCTGGGGATGCTGAGGTCGGTGTCAGAGAGGTGCTCGAGGTGCTGGATAGGTGAGGCGATCGTAAGGCTCGCGAGGAGGGCGGCGAGGAGGAACATGATGATGGGGTTGATGGAGGGCATCGTGATGTTTGCGGGGTCTTGTGTCAAGTCAGGTGTATCTTGGTATACTGTAGGATGGGATGTTGCTAATTTAAGATGTAAATGTAGTTGTAAAGTGGATGCAGGATACAAGGTGGTTGCGGAAAGGAAGTAGTCGTTAATAAGAAGGTCGCGGCCTTGAGTTCCCTAGGTGCGTGACCGAACAGCATGAGACGACGATAGGCATGTGGACTGCACGTGTTTGCTGGTCTGTAAATGCGTGACGACGTGTTGCTCAATTCGAGCCACGTAATGAAAGGCGTGATGTATCAGGTGTCGGTGCCAACGATCTAGCAGTTTCCAATCGCCTTAACACGTGATGAAGTGATGCAAAACAACGTAGCGTACCCAATGAATACATATCGCTCCAGTAAATACAATCTTCGCTCGCCCCATATCAAAACGCCGCCTACCCGTGGATCATAATGCGTGTATCACTACACAGCCGTGGAGTGTGCATCTCACAAGGGAGCCTTTACACACCTCCATGACTGGAAAGGACTGTACAAGCCGCTGGTCTCGAAGTTGTCGATGCCTGGGTATATGATCAGAGGCGTCCTCTCACCTAGACAATTGTGATCACTTCAACATCGTCAGCAGTGTTTTCCCCTTCTTCCCTGACAACCAAAGGTAATCACTTACTGATACAATGCGCAGACGCCACTGGTGCCGTGGTGAGGACTGGCAGATTGTACCGTGCCGCCCAGATTTGGGGGAACAATGTCTGCAGATGTCTGTCAATGCCCAGAGTCTCTGTGTACACTCAGAAGGAAATACTCACAGCATAGACCGCTCTTCCATTCGAGTGACTGACATGCCTCGCCTTTCCATAACACTCCGGGGCTGTTGAGATCAAATATGTCAGCAGACTATCGCAGTGACTATCTCCGTACAATCTCTGGCCTTACCACATCGCAAACAATCCGTCAAAGTCGTCCGATCGGCCAGCTAGAAGTGCTGTTGGAAGACTTGAGGCCAGACCCGCCACCATGGCGAGGATAAACATCTTTGGGGTTCTGAAATTTGTCATTGTCGATGATAGTTGATAGAAGGAGATGGAGTAAGCCAAAAGTGATGTTGGTAAGATCAACTGTTGTAGAAGGCAGGAGAGCACATCACGGTTTTTGTAGTACGTGACCTGGACATATTCACCAACATGTTGCGTACAGTGAACAAAAAGATCGACATGCACTGCCAATTGCCATGCATGAAGCAGTGACATCCGCCACGGAGGAAAGGGAGCTCTCTCCCGAAGATACGCTTGTTGATGAGCCGCTGTCTTCTCAGACATCCAAGCCGTAAAAGTAGGCCGCCGCTGAGAAAACTGGTTGTTCTCCAAACGGCGCTGTCTCTGGTAAGCTCTTCCCTACTGGAACACCGAATTCGCACGAGCAGGTCTCCGCTGAGAAGAGAGGTCTCTCCCCTGGAAACACGGTCGGTGATTGGCAATCCGAGTATGTATCGCTGCTGGCATTAGCAATATCTGGGCACATCCCTGCCAGCAAGCCGCCTTGTACTACTAACAGCCATCCAAGAAACGAGTATATTATCCAGCAGACTTCGTCGCCAATCTGGTGTCTACAGCTGTTGCGCTCAAGCTTGTGTACGAAATCTCAACGGCAAGCAAGGCTTGTTCAGTATCTGTGTCCAACGATACTGGCACACTCGCCCCCAATCTTAGTAGGCGGTTTGAAAAGTATCTCAATGGCTGGCAGACTCGGAGATGCGCAAATTGCCTGTAGTACTAGCACGTACACAAGGATAGTATGAACTGCAATTGATGACAGGAACTTGTGCGTAAGAACTGTAGACGTGAGAGTTGCAAGATAAACGAGAAGAGTTCTTCCCCACAGAACGCCTCATTCACGAGCGAGTGGAAAGATAGTCACACCACAGGCTCTTTTCGCCTACGGCATACGGTCTACGCTCTTCCAATACTTGCTTGAGAATTGAGCGAGACTGCATCGTACCGATTGAGTCCGAAGGTGATGGAGAGCCTGCGATGACCGATGACCGCTAGCGCACCTGATGCAGGCATTGCGATCAACATCCCGAGTACGTGGTACAAGGTTTAGCGAAGGGTCCTTGAGTTCTACGGTGAGCTTAAGCGATTGTCGATGTGTTCATGGCAGTTTGAATTCTAGACTGGACAGCGGGTGAGAGCCATGCATCCTATTCATCCATAAGTGACGATCGAAGGCATACGGCGATGTGAGTATACAAAGTCCAAGGCGATTCTCATCGCGAAATTCGATCGTGGAAGCAGGACCTTCAAACGTGAGCCTCAATCTTAAAGTCGACATCAGCCACGCGAGCGCCACGACTTCGACGTCACATCAAAACACGCGTTTGGCACGCCCGCATCTGCGCCCCCCGTTGAATCAAGTTTCCGTCGTAGCTTAAAGGGAACTAAACGCCATGCGGTGACAGCATATGCTCCACGAAACCAAGGCATAGCGTTGTTTGTGCTCCGAGTACACAGGTACAGGTCTTTCTTTGCTGTGGTTCCCTTTCTGTTGCGACTGCTTTACGTACGGCCAATAGCTATCTATACCTAGGCTATCCCCTGATACAGTCTATAACGACAACACCAGCCTCGAACGTGAGCACTCGCCCGCGTGGCACTTCACCATAGCTCCCGCCGAGAAACACCACACCCCGCGGAAACTCGAGATCCGCCAGGGCAAGTCGGCCAGTCCGTCTCCAGCAAGAGCTAGAAAGAGGAACACTACGCAGGATCGCAGCAGTAACAGCATGGCGGACAAGGTCAACGGCATCGCCAAAGGCGCTCAGGACAAGGTACAAGGCGCTACGTCTGGTATACTGGGGACTATCGAAGGATGGGGGAACTGGATAGCCGCAAAGGGCAAGAGTCTGCTCGACTCGGTCTTCCCGCCTGAGAAGAGAGCGAGCTTTTTGGCCAAGCTGCAGGCTTTCATGTTGAAGAATCCGAAGCTTTCGGTAAGTTCGTTGGATGCTGGATATTGTTTGTCATGCTGTGTTGCGGGACTGAAACTAACATCAACTGCCAGACCTTCCTGGGCATGAACTTCGCCATCACTGGCGTCCCGCTCTTCCTTTTCGTGCTCTTCTCACTCACAGTCTTCATCTTCGCCTTGGTAGTGGGCCTCTTAGTTGGAGTCCTAGGCGCAGTTGCTTTCACACTGTTCGCAGTGGGCTTGGCCTTGACCGTGGTCCTCCCCACCGTCTTCTTCACAACCATGGGCGCCACATTCCTCTTCCTCTGGGGTCTAGGCGGCTACTACGCGCTCAAATGGGCCAACGGCGAAAGCGAGCCCAGCAAGTCCGAAGGCGGCAACGCCACCATCGGCGACAGGCTCAACTCGCTCAGCGGCGGCCGCCTCACGGGTTTCATGTCTGCGGCTAAGAAAGAAGAGTCCAAGAAGGAGATCTCGGGCTATGGTGACGAGCACACGCCTGCTACGTATGACGAGAAACCGCAGCAGAACGGCAAGCCGCAGAAATTGAATGCGAATGGTGGTGCGAAGAGTAACGGTTCGCCTTCGCCGCAGAAGACTACTGGTGATGCTTCGAAAGCTGCAAGCGATACTGCGAATACTGCTACGGGGCATACCAAGAAGGCTACGAATGCTACTAAGGGTGCACAGAATGCCGTTGACAGTACAACAGGCACCGTGACTGGTGGGCTGAGCGGTGTTACGGGTACTTGTTGAGTTTTTGGATAAGAGAGGTATCTTGGTGTCAAGAAGACGTGGAACATTTTCCATGATGTTTATGACTGCATAGAATGGCTATCTGGATTTCTTTTCTTGTACTGTCTTACTGTTTAAGCCGGCGAGCTGCATGTTGAAGATTCTGTTTGAGCGCAATGCAAAGACTGGCGGCTGTATATTGTCCTTAGCATCAACCTAATGAAGCGTGATGAGAGTTGCAAGCCAAAGATTACGGTTGTTTCCAAGGTTGTCGAAGTCTCCATTTGTACTCCGAGACCATCTCGTGCCATGAGGAAAAACATAAACTTGAAGCCTGGCAGAAGAGTGAGGTATGGAGCTCTAGCAGGATGCATGTGACAGCAACGAGAGCTCGAGATGACGCAGACCTACATCCACATACACCCATTAACTGCTTCCATGCCACACGTTTGTATAAGGTGAACACATATACCAGTCCAGCCTCACACTTCATGCACAGGTTCAAATCGCACACCTGACACCTCACCGTCGCCACCGCACTGGGCCAGCACCCACCTGCCGCAGATCACCCGTGAAGCCGTTCGTCATCGCGAGCTAGGATCATGGCCAGCGGCAAGCGCAAACACCGCAGCCTGCAGACATATGGCCGTTCCAACAATCACAACAACAATGCGAACCAACGTGTGGCCTTCCTGAGAGCCCAAGAACTATTCTTTGATCAGTCGAGCCAGAGTTTAGACGCAGTGCCGGAGCCTGTACAGAACACCGGAGCTTCACAGCCAAAGCACACTCTACCAAGCCAGCAACAGAACGCTCGGAGAGGCTCTATTGCTAAGAAGAAGGAATACAAACAATCGACTTTGGCACAGAACAGCCTTGCAGACACTTCTTCAGCTTCGAGCAAACGCACATTACCAACCATGACCGCCGAACCCAACGAGAACGATGTCGAGTCGGTCATCTCTATCATAGGCTGCGGCCGAGAGCAGGCCGTTCGGTACCTCAAAGTCAAGAAGGATGTAGCAGGCGCGATCGGTGCGATCATGGATGGCGAGGATATCACAAAGCAAGAGCAGGAGTTGACTTGGGATGAGAGTGCGTGGAGTACAGACAGAGATGGCAATGCGAACATGGGTGACAACAATCTGCATCCTCTGGGAGGCACGAGCACGGCACCTACGAGGGTCCCTTCGCCGGCGATGAACATGGGTGCACCGTCGAGCAGAGACGATGAGGATGCTCAACTTGCGCAGGCGATTGCGGCGAGCAAAGGAGGGGACTACCAGCAGGAATCTGGAATTCTTCACGCGGACGGAACATCGCAGCAAACATACGGTCCCATGAACAAAGATCAGAGCGCGCATGACAGACAATGGGGCATGGTCCTGTCGACACAGGGCGCGAGCAGCAGTGAGATCGTGCCGGACGTTGAGCGTCCCGAGGAGCGCAAGCATGTTGAAGGAGAACCACGATTCCTCAAGACGTTACCCTCTGGAGATTACTTGCCGAACTTTTTGACGATTGCACATTCGATTCCTGCGGTCCGGGAGGCACTTCTTATGAGGGACTATACTATGGCCCAGTATGGAACGGACGCTGAGTGGTTCAGAGGCAACCAGATTGCCCTGCCCAAGATTGTGCATACTGAGAATGGAGCACCCGCGGACGCTGAGATCGACAGGTTTGATCAGTTCATTGCAGAGACGCAGCGTTTGATGGCCGCTCTGGACGCAAGTCAACGAGCATACGCTAGCGTGAATGCGTTGACAAAGACGGAATTGTTGCTGTCCGGCGAGACTGTCACGTTGACAGAGAACTTCATCGACAAGTTGTGCAGCGCAGCTGATGCGCACACGGACAACTACGATAAGTTGACATCACTGTTCAAGACCCGCATTGGCACCACGAACCCAGCGGGTATTCGCACGCCATACGCTACCGTTCTCCCTCTGGACGTTAAGACCTCGGGTGAGGACAAGGTTCAATTGATGGAGGTTCTCGACAGCTTATTGTGGGATACTGATATCGACGAGACTGGAGACAACTACATTGCAAACGCCGGCGACATCATCGTGATGCAGGCTAAGCAGACCAATTCATCTGCGGAAAAATTGCAGCTTGAGATTCCATCAACATTGTTCATTGACAAATATCTTGAGAAGAATGTACATATTGCTAGACCAGCGCGCTTGGAAATCGCGCGAGAAAAGGAGCGAGTTGCAAAGATCAACGAGATCGAGAAGAAGCTCACCAGGTGGCAAATGCCAGGGAGGGAAATCGACGCGAGAGCAATGCTGCAGCATACCTTGGGCCACTTTTCGGGAAAGAATATGGCGGATGCAGAGAACGCCGACAAAGAGAATGGCATTGTCGTCAATGGCACGACCGCACCTGAACAGCCACACTACGAAGACATTGCGGCTAAGCTTGAGGCAGTCATAGCAAGTGTTGACAAAAAGCTGGTCAGGCTTGCAGAGCAGAGGGAAAGTATCCAGAAGAATATCTCCAAGCTATCCAAATCGTCACCAACAGAGCTGGAACAAGAAGGCCTCAAGGAACGCTACACACTCATGGGCGTGGCCACCAAAGCCAGCATCACCTACGTTCTCCGACCCAAAGAAGACCACGACGACGAAGACGACCACATGTCGACTGAAAACGACGATGAAGCCACTCCGGACGGAATGCAGTGGTGGCGCATCGAGTACGCCGTCAATGGCTCACAGCCTCGTATCTCAAAAGCAAAAGTCGAAGGCGACATTGTCATCCAAGCCGTTGAAGTCGAGCACAACTCCGCCCTGCTCGTCTACGCCAGCGATCACGCCGTCGACTTCACACATTACGACCCTACCCTCCCCCTCGCCCTACAGCAATTCGTCGAAGACGACGACTTCCACTTCAACGTCGAGCTCCACGAGAGCACCCGCTCCAACCCTCCTCCAGCATACGACTACGGCCACGACAGCGACATCCCACGCCAATCCATCGAGCCCGGCGACCGCCGTCAAAGCATGGATAGCACCGTTGCCGAAATCGGCGGCCTCAGCACGCGCGCCAGCCCCTTCTCAGGCCCAGCGTACTACGACAACGACACCGCGCCATCCGGTCCTCCCGGCGCTGGTCTGCCACCGACTGCTTCAGCTCAGCACGTTGAAAACCGCAACCCGAATCCAGACCCGGACGTCACGGAGATTCATCTTTCGCCGACGCCCCAGGATGCCATGGACACGGGGCATGAGTCCGGGGCGCTGCACCAGGAGATGGTGGAGACGGGGCGTCATGAGCCATTTGTGCCCGGCCTGCAGCAGCAGCAGCAGCAGCAGCAGCAGCAGAGGCGGAATAATGAGGGCGACGCGGCGATGGAGGACGTGCGGGGTGCCAGGTAGAGTGTCATGGCGCGAGAGGCATTCGTCTGTGAGACTTGGATGGGGGATGTCATGGGGTAATGAAGGGGTAATGAAAACTACTTCACGAGAACTGAGGCTGGATTATAAAGTGCCCTTTTTCCCTAGCGGGCTTTGGGATGATGTGTCTCCGGATTGAGAGAGTCATGTGAGCGGGCAAGAGCCATACCGGTGCCCGGCTGATTATTCGGGCGGCGTGACGATTGGCTTGTGACCATGTCCTGCTAGTTAGAGTGTACATTAGTCTCCGCACTATTCCCATGCTACTCCTCCCCGTTTGCTCCGCTCCCCGTGGGGTTGATTCTTGTTGTAAACTCTTGCTCTGGCATGATTGAAGATCGGCTCTGTTGTCAAGCAAGGATCAAGGTTTGAGAGGGCGTGGTTTTTTCCGGAGCAGGTTTGAGTGCTTGAGTTTCCGAGTTTCTCCACTGCGCTTGATGATGATCAGGCAAGCTCTCTCCCGGATTTCTTGCTTGCCTGCTTGTCAAGCTTTCTGCAGGTTTGGGTCTTGGACGATCGCGCGGGAGCTTGTTTTTGGCGGTTGTTGGCGGGATTATTGTCTTTCGGCTTTGGTTCTTGAGGGATAATTGTGACAAGTGTGCGAGAAATATTGGATGCACTGAAAGTCGATGGAATGCTGTGCTTGGTGGCTTTTTGTCTGTCCGTTGCTTTCGGAGCGATTGCATGTATGGTGATATGATTGCGCGTTTATTATACAGAATCCTGAGTATGGCAATTGTTGATGCTACAGTTCCCTCTCTCTCACGGTCTAGGTTCAAACTCCATAACGGCATCTCAGCAGCAAAGTGAGCAGATGATCTATCTGCGCGTAATGATAATAGCGTCTGAAATACTAGATAAATGTACTGGTTAGATCTCACTGTTAAGATTGAACAATGATAGTCATGAAGTGGATAATATTAGTGCACTGTAGACCATTAGGGAATGTGAGCATAGATTATATCTCAGCGGCAAAGCAAGCAGTACGAACTTTGAAGCCAGACCGCAAGCCTCTGAGGTAGAGTACGAGAACGCGGCAACAATCGGCGAGCTTCCGTCCACACCTGATCTTTTGAGCTGTAGGAATAATTGTACGGGCTTCAGGGTCACCACCACAACATTACATTGACACGGCAGCTATAACTATGTACGCGCGCGACCTCGAACAACGCGCAACCTGCCGACGAGAGGCGGAATATCGATCAACCGTCGCAGGCAGGCGAATGCCGACATCAGCACTAACTCCAGGCTATCTTGCTCTACCCGTGAATATTCAACGCTCGCAGCGTTATTATTATTGCGGACACATGGATAATCTCCCACCAAAATGCAGCTGCAATCACACGAAAGAAGCGTGCGCAGTCGCGGAGCTCTCAACGATCGCTGCCACCCATGCGGCACGAGTAAGGCCGCCGCGAGGATGTCAAGACGCACAACGAGAGGCTGGGACGAAAGTCGCTATCTATCTTCGCACAGTTGTGAAACCAGCGAGACCCTACTGTGCCACGAGTTCCCACGCACTGGCCGCGTGCTTGGGATATGACGAGGTAGGGTACAACGAATGGGGTCGTTTGGCTCCTGCGTGTCTGCGCAGCTCGCCACTGCTGCTGGTTTGCTGTTGCTACGGTTTTACTGCAGGCTAGATCACATTGGCTTGGACCTATGGACTGGACCAGACGAGAGACTTATTACTGTCAAACACGATCCGTGCCCAACGGCGAACAGCCCAGAGCGAGCAAAGAATATTGCTTATGCTAGCAATGCCTCGTCTCGCAACACGCTCGGCATAGAGGGTCAGCACTTAAAGTATGATGACGGCACAAGCGGAGCCGCCGCCCGGACAGATCGGGGTGGCGGCGAGAATGCAGGGTCGCGGGCAGCCTAACGGCGCAGTGTCAATCAACCGGCTAGAGAAAGCGGTTTGACGATTCTTTGACAAGGCGATGGCTACGGCGCGATAAGTATCCTGGCTGGCGGTAGCTGGGGGAGCGCTACTGCGGCAGATTGTGTGCGCGGACAGCAAAACGCACGGGCACGTGACGGCAGAACTGCGTGCTTGGCTGTGGCCAGATGCCGCGCGACAGAAGATAAGACAAGGCGAGATTGAAGGCGGCGCGGCATCGCGGCAGGCCGGCAGGCCTCGGAGAGGTGCGAGTAAGCATGATTCTAGCGAAAAGCTTGGGTGTGCTTTTTGGCGCTCGTCGTGAAGATCCTGCGCCATGCTCGTCATCGCCATGACAGGGCCACAACGACGTTTTTTCCAACACCACCTATGATGTGAGCGTTCCCCATCGCTGCCCTGTGACTGCGTGCTCCTCCGCATTATTCAATCAAGCACGAGCTGGCAGGAAGGGTGTCTCCACGCTTCTCGAAGACCCGGCTCTGCACGACCTCGCTGTGGAGCGTGCACTGTCTCTGCGATGGTCTTTGCCATGTTGGTATTACCTAAAGCCCCAAGGTTTCGCCGTCAACGGCCAGGATCAAACCTTCACCATGTGTCAACAAAATCTCGAGTAGGCCTAGCTGCGTGGTCATGTCCGCAGCAGTGGTCCTAGTGGATTCCCTTCCCCGCCGCACTCCATTTGAACACAAAGACGCTGCTCTTCCCACGAGGTCGACTTGAGTTGATACCATCACAACCTCTTCCATCCTCTCCATCCACTCATCTCTCCGGGCTTCTGTCCTTCCGTCACATCCGGTCGCGTTGAAAGCAGCATCACACGTTCGATCTGCGCAACGATCTACCTGATCGCCTTCTTCAGTCGCCCCCAGAGACTCGACGATAGTCGCACACGACACCATGTCGACATACCCCGATCGCGTGGTTGAGGCCCCCGGTCCTTTGACCGAAGCAAAGAACTACAACCACGACATCGAGCACTCGCCGTCGCCACCACACTCAAAAGGCAGCAAGGCTGGCTCCGGTTACTCGAAAGAGGCCTACGGAGGCGGCGACCTCGAGCCTTCCACCACAGTCCATGAGGGAGAACAAAAGTACAACCGCCTGGGATGGATGAAGCTCACGACTCTTCTGATCGTTGAGGCTATCGCTCTTGGTTCATTGAGTGTGCCCAGCGCCTTCGCCTCTGTTGGCATGGTTGCCGGTGTCATCCTCTGCGTTGGCCTTGGTCTTATTGCCATCTACACATCATACGTTATCGGTCAGGTCAAGATGAAGTACCCTCACATTGAGCACTACGCCGATGCGGTGAAGCTCATCTGGGGACGCTTTGGTTACGAGTTGACCGGTGGCATGTTTGCGCTGTTCCTTATCCTGCTGGTTGGCTCGCACGCTCTCACCGGAACCATCGCATTCATCCGTATTGTTGATGAACACAACATGTGCGCTCTGGTTTGGGGTATCATTTCTGCGATCATCCTCTTTGCGCTCGCAGTGCCTCCTAGCTTCTCCGAGTTCGCCATCCTGGGATACATCGACTTCGTGTCCATCGTTATCGCTATTGGAATCACCATCATCGCGACCGGTGTTGTTGCAGGTGAATCTGCAGGCGGCCTGGCATCTGTTCCCTGGTCAGCATGGCCCCCGGCCGACATGACCCTCAAGTCTGCCTTCCTATCGACCACCAACATTGTTTTCGCCTACTCTTTCGCTGTGTGCCAATTCAGCTTCATGTCTGAGATGCACACTCCTAAGGACTACGTGAAGTCCATCTGGGCTCTTGGCATTATTGAGATCTTCATCTACACTCTTACCGGTGCCCTGGTCTACGCTTTCGTCGGTGTCGACGTTCAGAGCCCTGCCCTCCTGTCTGCCGGCTTCAAGATGTCCCGCATCGCATTCGGTGTCGCGCTTCCCGTCATCTTTATCTCGGGCTCCATCAACAGCGTCGTCGTTGGTCGCTACATCATTGGCCGTGCGTTCCCCAACAGCCCTATCAAGTACATCAACACTAAGGCTGGCTGGTCTGTCTGGCTCGCCATGATCGGGTCAATTACCATCATCGCCTGGGTCATTGCTGAGGCCATTCCCTTCTTCAACGCCCTTCTTGGCTTGATCTCCAGCTTGTTCATCAGTGGATTCACCTTCTACTTCCCTGCTTTGTTCTGGTTCCAGCTGGTCAAGGAAGGAAAGTGGAACGCCACCAGGAAGAACATCATGCTTTCACTCCTGAACGGCCTGATTTTCATCGTGGGCGTTGCTATCCTTGGTCTGGGCACTTACGCATCTGCTGCAGACATCGCGGACCAGTATTCTAGCACCTCTGGAACCAAGCCTAGAAGTCCGTTTACGTGCGATACCTCGTCGTACGCTTAGAAGCTAGATTTTGAGGATTTTCACGTTAGATGATAGCGAATTCTACGAATGCTTTTTCTCCACAACTCCTTCCTGCTGTGCACCGTCTTTTTTGTCGTTGGAAGTGTCCTGGATGTCGTCTGGAATGCGAGTGTGTTGTGTCGTACGTGGTGGAGTCCTCCTCGTCCCAAAGTGTGGCTTTGGGTTTTGCTGGGAGACCGGACGCATGCAATTCCGATTGCGACTTGAGCATTTGGATGCTCTGCATAGCTATCATTCAGCGTATCTGGATCCAAGAGTGGGTGGAATGGTATGGTTGTTGTGCGAGTTGTGTTGAACAACACGAACAAAGCCACCACGAAGCGGACTTGGGCTTTTGCGCAAAGGATTCGACGGACCAGAAAATCAGGAAAACGAAGAAAACAGAGTAACACAGAATGAATCGCAGAGAAGAACGGCTCAAACAGAGAGTGATGGATGTTGTACTTCTACGTATGTCGCACGCCCTGCGCGTTACATAAAGACCCACTGTTTGGCATCAGTGCGGTGTCGGCTGGAGGCGGCGTAGCGAGGTGATGTGATAGTTTCTCGATTTTGAATATTTGCTCAATGGGTTGACATCCGTGTGTAGCCGTTTGTTCTCGCGATCGAGATGTATGGAAAGTGAGGTTGTTGAAGGGCGTACTGCGTGGTTGTGGCTTGTGAGATTTGGTGCAATGCTTGCGCATTGACTCGTTGTGCAGACTGATTGCTTTGCGAGCTGGCACCATGATGTGAAGATTGAAGGCGAATTCCTGACCACTGGGACGATCGAGTCATCTCAAAGGACGATATCAACGATCATATCAAATGGTGAAGAACGAAGCAGGCCTGCTTGAAGCAACTCTCGTTCGAGAGTCTGCATGCATCTCCAGGCTCTTCAAGGTAGGCGCATCATGTATCGTATATCAAATCAAGTCTAACTGTTTACGATCAAGATCCTGGGGAGCAATCAACAAGAGTATCTAATTTGTCGCCGTACTACTATCGTCAAGTACAAAAGCAGGAAACAATAATCCGCCAGTAATATTGAGACAGACTTCTGACACGCTGGTAAATAGTACTTAACCTTATGTGCAACGAGTGGTCGTGAGACAGCGGGCTCAGAACTTCTAACTTTCGCGTTTCTTCGGACTCCTTACCACATACTTTCGCGCCATTATCCACCACATATACGCGGTTCACAAATTTATACTCACTCTCAGTGATTTCGACCAGTGAATTCCTTTGGATCCTTGATGGAAGTCACCTTCCTCGAGCCCAACCGTTGGCACTAGGAGAGGAATACGCTCTTGGACGAAGCACAGTTAGTGGCAACTTCAAATACGGGGAGCGCGTATCGAATCTGCAAAAGGGATGTATCAGCAATTACCGGTGCGGTCGTCTGGGAAATTCTCCCATCCCAATGCATCTCAGCAGCATGTGGCTTTCGGTTCTTGCTCCGTTGGGGAAAGTCAGCAGATTTCCCGGCATCCTTTGCAATGGGAAGTGCTCCTTGCGCCGAAGTTCGACACAATCATTCGGAAAAGACGCCCGACGTCAAAAACGTTGGACTGCAGAAGAAAATCGCAAGCTTGAGAATCTTGTCAAGCAGGGCCTCAAACTATCAGGCATGGCGAACGAAATGAAGGGTCGCACATACTCAGCCATTGAGCAACGCGCAAAGAAGTTGAGGATGGGGCTTACCCTTCGAGATGAGAAGACAGGAGGAAGTTTCCGGATTTGGAGTGCGGAAGAGGACGCACTGATGTTAGAGAAGCTGGAGCAGGGCCTGACGCCATTGCAACTGAAGGGCTTCTTCCCGGGTCGAACTTATGCTTCCGTCAGCATTCATACACAACGTCTGAGAGTGTGGTATACCGGTCAACAAGACAAGCTCAAGACCAATTCAGGCCCTCTGATCCAGCGTATCATCGATATGAGAGTGAAAGAAGCCAAAAATGTCCGTGAAATCGCTTCTGAGTTGGGGATCAAACAGAAACAGGTCACCAATCTGTGGGAAACTCGATGTGTCAAGATGGTATCGAAGGAGATGCTAGACCAACTCCATCTGCAAAAAAACTGGTCTCCCAAAGAGATAGAGCATATTCTGGAATTGCACCGTCGAGCAACCTTGTGCTCCAGCGACGCAGTTCTGCATTTTCCAAGTAAGACCCCGCGGTCTTTTCAGACTAAGTGCTCACGTATGCAACTTCGATGGCCCCTTCGCTCTCAGCAACCCGAGGTCTCCGTCCCCATCAAATTTGAGGAAAGCTCTGAGCAGTAGTCCATCCGGCCGTATTCTCAATCCAAGTGGCAGTCGTTACTGAGGATTGCGGACAAATTCATGGCTCTAAATCATCGATGCGACGAGAGAGCGGACACCAAAGCTCAGTAGTTCGAGGTCGCGACGACAATGGCTTCACTTACGGACCGCACGACTACCTCCTAGGATGGGGCTCAACTCAATATCATCAGCACGATCTTCTGGGAACGGGCACACTGTGCCGTCGGTCGCCTTCTCGGTCAGCACACCTTCAATGACCAGTCGGGGCGTACCGCCAACACTGATCGTTGCGCTGAAGGCGCCGCACAGAGATACCAAGATTCCGGGTATGTTTATTCCAAACCCGCCGGGCTGTTTGTGCACGGAGAGGGGGTCGGTGCCCTGATCTGCGTGGTCATCTTGCTCCATGAGGCATTCGTCGGCCCTCGGACAAGTCACACTTCACGTGTGCACGTGTGAGCCAGAGTTGGCAGTGGACCGGAGCGAGGACCTCCGAGCCTGGTTTCAAACGTGAGATCACGGACGGAGAATGTGTACGAGGTGAGTGTGTGATCATTTTCGGGTCAGTGTGTTCAAAAAGGCGATTTTCTTTTCTTTTGATGAGCGTTCTGCGCGCGAGACATCGGATTAGCATTGAAAAATTCCCTTATGCCCAGTACATGGTGGAGAGTCTATCTTTCGATCTCAATGTACAATTCTTGTGCGAAACCCTGTGTGAGTGTACAGCATGTTACCGCAGCCGCGTCTTGTGGGAGAACGAACGGGACCACCATGCGCTCTCGAAGTCGAATTGGTATCATGTTCGTTCGTTACGAAGAGTGCGTGTCCTTCTTTCAGTCAATGGGCTGCTTCTGTGATCACTTGGTACAGTTCGCAAATGAGGCGCGATGACCAAAGACGATTGTACATATGAATTGCAATATATGGTTGATATCAGCAAGAGCAATCTGGTGTCACCGCCAAGAGGATACCCCAATGCCATTCAGATGCTTGCTCACATGATTGACTACCTTTTTGGTGCCACAGAGAACAGAACCGACGTACTGGGCATCCGGGTTCGAACTACACCATGAATTAGAAAACCCATGGGGCCTGAGTGCCTAAAGCTCCTGCTGCATGATCTTCATCGACCCGGGACCTCAATAAACATGTTACACGCAAGTGCCAGGTCATGTCTTTACTGCATCAATGTACCCCAAACCCTAGCTAACCCTAGTGTATGGGTGTACATGTATATTGTTGCCATTTCGGGTAGAACTACCGTTGAGATATTATTAAATTCTTGATATGATATGCGACTATTCTTGCAACCGCGTTTAAACAAGAATACACTTACCGTTGAAGTATTGGCGTTGCTTCAAGCGATTGAAGTTAGACAACGAGGTACTTTGAAGTGTCGCCAGATCTGTGCCTCTCCTATAATACAGGAATTACTATTAAATGCGACGCCCGAGCATTCGATTCATATGCGTATCTTGTACAGATAAAGGTTGAGTGTACAGGCCAAGATCAGACAAAAAATAGTGGTACTTGGCATCCGACTTCGGTAGTCGAATGGAGACACCGCGTCGTAGGCTGGGGTAAACATTCTAACACTTTTGGGGTAGTGACTCTGAGTCGTCCTTCGTACCGTCTTTCTGGAATCGTGGTTCTAATACTTGCCCAATTCATCATTTTCTATATTTCGATATGGCGTCAAAGGATGTTGACCTCAGCGGGTTGCCAACTGCCGCACCTGCAGCTCCGACGAGACCGTTGCGCTTTGCAGACGTGAGTGGTCAGCATCAAACGAAGCAAGCAGTTCGATACTAAGACGTCGTGGCTCTTTGCAGGTTGCAGTTACAGCCACAGCCAAAGAGTTCCAAGGCATATACCGGGGCAAGCAATACCATACACCTGACTTCCCATCTACTCTTGAGCGTGCTGCTAAGGCAGGAGTTGAGAAAGTCATGTTGACAGGCATGTCCTTGCAGGATGTTGAAATCAACAGCTCACTTGTCGCTTCGCACCCTAGCCAATGTACACTTACCATTGGCATCCATCCCTACCACGCTGCTATACCAGAGAGTGGCATTGAGTCTACAATGCAAGAGTTGGCCAGACAGGTTTCGCATGCTCTTGCGCAGACTCCGTGTTCGATCTCCGCATTCGGCGAGCTGGGCCTCGATTATGATCGGGTCAACCACGCCAGCAAAGAGGAACAAGTTCGCGTGTTCAAAGCCCAACTGGACCTTTTTGTCGCCAACGGATGGCAACTGCCGCTGTTCTTGCATTGTCGCGCAGCTTTCGAGGACTTTGCGGAAATCATCAAGCCATACCTGGCGAAGCTACCTAAAGGAGGCCTGGTTCACAGTTTTGTCGGCACTACTTCTGAAATGAATAGCCTGGTAAACCTCGGACTCGATATTAGTGTGAACGGATTCAGCTTCCAGGACCGAGAGAGTGTGGAAATGGTCGCGGCAATTCCCTTGGAGCGACTACAAATCGAGACGGATGCTCCATGGGGTGAGATAAAGAGCTCGTCTAACCTGGCCAAACGGTACTGCATCAACGCGGCCCCGGCGCTGCCGAGCAAGAAAAGGGACAAATGGGATGCCGGGTTTACAGTTAAAGAACGTAACGAAAGTTGCAACTTGCATACTGTGGCCTTTGTCGTCGCTGGGCTCAAGAGCTGTACAGTGGACGAGATCGCCAATGCGGCGTGGCAAAACTCGGCAAGGATGTTCGGTTTCACCGATGTAACCCTCGGGCGAAGCTAGACGAATCAATCGCGTTGTTCTGGAAATTGCCTCCCCGGATATCACTATCACGAGATCACGGGGTAGACGGTATCCTAATGCTGCACCCCGTGAAATGCTAAAATGCACCTTCCTAATACGCTTGGACCGAGCTGGTGCAGTGAAGAGTCCAGACGCGTTGGAGAAGGGCAAGACAGCATCCTACACAGTCTGACAGTGCAACACACCCATGTTCGACAGCTCTCGACAGCCTTCGAGCGCATGAACCAAACTTACTCCACTGCGATCGGCACACATGGCTCGGCCCGCCATTTCGACCTCACCTTCATCGACACTCAAGCAATGGTGGCGGTCGATGTGTGCATCTCTGGCGGACAAGGCGACGGTTCTGAGTGGCGCGATAACATGCAGCAATATCGTTGGCGAGCTCTGGCGAGCCCCGATGCTCACGCCGAATGCTATCTCTCACGCGAAATGGGATTTCTTCAAGCTCAGCCGCTCGCAACGCATATAGCCTTCTAGACTGGGGTCCAAGGTTCTTATCGAAGAATGCCCAGCCTTTTCTTTCACACTAGTCCAACGTGGGCATCTTCTCCGGATATCGTGCCGTTGCTCTGCCGCCGCATGGCGTTAGGTTCCACGGCGGACCCGACAAATTCTTCCATGCCCGCTTCTTATACGTCGCGCTCGAGGGACGAGACACGCTTAGCTTCACACCGGCAGCCCGGGCACGCGACACTACGACACTGGTAGGCCACATGTAGGCGAATTTCTGATAAGCCGGTGCGGGCAGCTTCGATTCCTTCTGCGCGACCCTGGGGAGCTGTACATTTCTTATCACTCTTTGCCCTGCCTCTCATGCAAGCGACCTGACTTGATACGCTCTCGTGCCCATATAAATTTTGCATCGCCGCACGTCGCTACCAGCTGCTTCTGCGCTGAGCTCTCATTGGACGACGACGACTACAACGACACAATGGCAGCACGCACCTCTGGCGAAGCTGCTCACCAGCAAAATGCTTACTACGACGTGAGCACCCAGGAGGACAAGCCTACAACCTCTACTTCTCACGGCGACAACCAGATCCAGCCGGAGCCTCGTGGTCCCAACAAGATGTACGCAAAAGATGCTGGTTCCTCAGCCGATAAAGGTGTTGGCAAGACTGGCGACATCATGGTGGACGTGGAGAAGGGTGGTATGTCGCCTGCCCCTACGCAGTCTGACGGTCGCGACGAGAGCGAAGAGCGCAAGACAAAGCTACCGAGATGGGTCGGGCCCGTTTTCGCCGTGTTCGTATGGCTTCTCTTCACAGGCTGGTGGATCGCTGGTCTGGTCTTGCACCGTCCTGGTACCGCGCACCCCAAGAACTGGGTTGTTCCGTTCCTTCTCTGGTTGGCGATCACCATCCGAGTCGTCACTCTCTACGTCCCGGTCTCTATTGTCTACAAGCCGTTGCAGATCATCTGGAGGAATACCGTCTCACGAGGTGTGCACATGATTCCTGAGAAATTCCGCATTCCTCTGGGTGCCCTCGGAACGGTTGCTGTGATCGTTGTTGGCGGCTTTGCAAGCCCGGTCAGCGGAGACAACAATCTTGCCAACCGCGGCATCAGTTTGCTCGGATTGGCGCTTTTGATTGCCGGCATGTGGGCTACTTCGCGCAACCGCAAGGCGATCAACTGGCACACTATCATCATGGGCATGGTACGTTCTCGGGCTGATATCAGCTCCTTTGCGAGAATGCTAAGACTGACATGACTAGCTCGTCCAATTTATCATCGCACTGTTCGTTCTCCGAACCGGCGTTGGATACGACATCTTTGCCTTCATCTCGCTCCTGGCGCGTAGCCTGCTTGGATTTGCTGGCGATGGTGTTATCTTCTTGACCGACGAGACCGTCCCGGCCCTGCCTTGGTTTGTCACCGGTGTCATCCCTGCCATCATCTTCTTCGTCGCCTTCGTGCAGATGCTGTACTACTGGGGCATCATCCAGTGGTTCGTCGGAAAGTTTGCCGTCTTCTTCTTCTGGAGCATGCGCGTTTCCGGTGCTGAGGCAGTTGTCGCTGCCGCGACTCCTTTCATCGGACAGGGAGAGAGTGCCATGTTGATTAAGCCTTTCGTGCCTTACTTGACCAAGGCCGAGATTCACCAGGTCATGTCTTGCGGTTTCGCGACCATCGCTGGCTCTGTTCTGATTGCTTACATCAACCTTGGCCTGAACGCACAGGTGCTTGTTTCCAGCTGCATCATGTCTATCCCGGCCTCCCTGGCTCTCAGCCATCTCCGCTACCCTGAGGAAGAGGAGACTCTCACCGCTGGCAAGATCGTCGTGCCCAAGGACGAGACTGACGAGTGCGCCAACGTGCTTGAAGCTCTTGCCAACGGCGCGTGGCTCGGAATCAAGATTGCTGGCATGATTATTGCAACCCTCCTTGTTATCATTGCGCTATTGAACCTTGTTTCTGGCCTTTTGACCTGGTGGGGACGCTACATTGGCCTCAACGGCGAGTACGACCTCACCGTCGAGCTGATTGTGGGCTACATCTTCTACCCAATCGCCTTCCTTCTTGGCGTACCCAGGGCTGACATCCTCCACGTCGCCCGTCTGATCGGCCTCAAGGTCGTTGCAGTGAGTATTTTCCTGGCATAGAAGTCCAAACATCAAGCTGACCAATTTTCTAGAACGAGTACTTGGCTTTCACTACCCTCGTCAACAAGGCTCCCTACACCGAAATGGCCGCCCGCTCCAAGCTCATCGCGACTTACAGCCTTTGCGGTTTCGGCAATATCGGCTCTCTCGGAACCCAGATCGGTGTGCTTTCCCAGATCGCCCCTGGCAGGACCGGTGATGTTGCTGGCCTGGCCGTCAGCGCTCTGATCACGGGTATTTTGAGCACGCTGAGCAGTGCTGCGATTGCTGGTTTGTTGATTCTGGATGAGGGTGCTGTCCTTGCGGCGAACACTCGCTAAGGGTCTGTTTGTTGTTTTGATGAGGGTACGAATCGTGGCGTGCTAGCGGGCCTACCACGTACCAAACACTACACGCTTAATACTGCTGCTGCTGCTGCCTCCCACGAATAAGTGGTGACGTTCGCTTTCGTTTTGAAACTCCGCTTCGCCTCGCCGTTCTCTCGTCTCTGCTACGCTCCATTGTTCTGGTAACGTAACGTGAGGAGTCGCGAGGATTTCGAGGAGTGTTTCGGCGTTTTTCGCATCGTTGATGTCTGTAATCTCCCCGCAAGTTCACACACGCGTTTGAGTGAGTGAGTGAGTGTCGTCGATCACATCAGTATCAATCTTGTGCTCTCGTCGTTGACTGCTTGGGGGAGATGCATGGCTCGGCTGCGTGGCGTAGCGTGGCGTAGGTCACATCTCAGACGACTGCGGTCAGCATTTCTGGCTGCTGCGCTCTCGTCAGCGCGAGATTGGTCGCTCTGCCAGTGAACGCTGCGCTCGTCTGGTAACGCTGCCAGCCAAACGGCAACCAGTTGCTATCCGTGGCCTGGAAATCCCACTTCCCGTGAGGTGGCAGGGTCCTCTGCTGAATGCTGCCCAGCATTTGAGGGACACTGGATCCATTGGAATTCGAGCTGTTCGGCCCAGAAGCATCGTTGAACGGCTGGCACACGAGTTTGAGCAGGTCTACGCTCGTTTGCGCTGGGCCTGCGCGACCTGCCGGGATGGTGAGGAGGAGGTCTACGATATCTTGGCCGTCTTGGCCTTGCTGCTTTGCTTGCGAGTTGAGCGTCGCGCGAGCCCATGGGGGCAGAGGCTTGGGTTTTGGCGCTCGAGAAGGCATGCGCAGGAATTGCATGTACTGGGACAGCGTGTCGCGCAGTTTGCTTGCGACGGGGTCGAGCTCTTCGCAATATGCCAGAATTTCCATGTCGTTGTCGACGAGGTTTAGGAGAGGTTGCCATTCAGACTCTGGGTAGTCGTGGAGTTGCATCTGACTGGTGCAGTACAGCAGGATCCCTGCGGAGATGAAGGCGATGTATCTGCTTGGGGATCAGCATGGATGTTTGAAGGAGATGATGAGGGGTAAGACATACATGACTGCCCAGCAGTGTCTGACACCAGCCTGCTCGCCGAGGAAAAGGTAGAGGATGCGAGACGACTGCTTCGCCGCGATGATGCCATCATTGAAAATGGTGGCCAACTGACTTCGCTCCACAGGTTGTAAAAGGTGTTTCTGCCCGCCAGGTTTGTGTTTGTATACATTCAGAGTCCTGCGGAAGATCAAGGTGATCGCTCCGAGGTGACTCAGGTGCACATGTGCCAGGGAGGTCTTATCATCGTCCCATGGTGTTTGTGAGAGCTCAGTAGCGCTTGCGACCGGTGGTAGGCTGTCATACCAGGCGCCCAACTCGTCGAAGAGGCTTCGAACCGCAGGTAAGAGAGTATCGGGAGAACTGCAAGCTGCGAGAATTCTCAGGGCTCTGGCAGCAATGAACGTGATACGAGTGATCTCGATGGGTATCAAGATTTGTATCTGTGCTGTGTTGTCGACCCCAGTTCCATTATCTGCCTTCATTGTCTGCATCTTGGTCAGCAAAGGGTTTCTGTGTGAAATCGGCAGAGGTCTTCTCACAATAGGAGGCAACCACATTTGATCGTCAGGCGTGCATACTCCAATCGTGTATTGTAGCCATGAACGACCCCATACCAATGATCGCCAGATCTGTTGGAACTCAACGTGATCTGGGCGACTGACATCCAGGGTGTCCACGTTGAGTGTGCGCCACAAGCCGTTGGCAAGGCTCAATGCCAAATCTGGATTGGGTGTCAGAGAAGGCGCATTGAAATTACAAGCAGTGTCGTTCTTCTTTACCAAAATAGAGAATCGATATTGAAGCCTTTTGAAACAAATTCGCGAGACCTATCAGTGCACAACATCGCATGGCTGTCAAAGGTTGGCTCAGCACCCAAACGCCGATTCTTTCGGCGGCGACCTTGTAGAACAAGTCGCTGATATCCGCTGGGATTTCCACTCGGTTGAAAGTAGCTGCAATGACGCTGACGGAGAACAACTCGCATGTCTTGGTTTCGTTGAGTTGTCGGGAGTCGGCGATACTATTCTGAAATTCTTCGATCAAGCGATCGACCTGCATCTGGTCGTACGCAACAAAGGCATGCCGATTGCATTTGCGGTGAAAAGCGAAGCCTTTGCGGACTGCATCCAGGTGAGTGCTCATGGCATGTTGCTCTGCTGATAAGTATGGCGAATTTTGGCCAGGAGAGCGCCCGGCGGAGGAGAGCACTGTGTCGGAGGACATGGGCGTAGGGTAGGCCGATACGCTGCCACTTCGTCCAGATGAGAAGGCCGGGAAGATGGCCGACAGACCTGGTAGGCGAATTCCATCTCTCTTGTCGTCCGGTATAGGTGTGGCGTAGTGCAGCTGGGGATAATCTGCGGCTGGTGAAGCAGAGCCGCCGCCGGTGCCGTGGACCTGGTCGATGAGGTGGAGCAGCCGTGTAACCTCCTTAGAAGGCAGGGGTGGTTCATGAAGCTTGTTTCTCGCGGGTGAAATCAGCATGGTCGCGATTCCTGCACAAAATCCATGCAGCTCGCTAGTGAAGGATCTTGATGTTTCTCAAACAGCGGCAGATTTAGGATTTTGACGGCGACGCATGACGAGCGTGGCAGCGCACACGATTTATTCCAGAACGTCGATGATCCCGATCGCCCCCCATGGGCCTAGCGTTGCCTTTCCACTCTATCGCGTCTATCGGGCGCCACGGCCTTCTTCGGGGCACGCGTCAAGGCTAAGTTTTGCCCGACAGAGGCGATGATTGAGTGATATCTGGCAGGCTGGGGGCTGCACTGGGGAGATATGCGTGTATATATGATGTCGTCAGATCTTCCCAAAGATCTGGACTCGAAGTGATCGACAACTCAGATGGCCTGAGATCGATCCTTGATCCATGATATCAAATCTCCAAAGAACGCCCCCGGAGTGTCGACCGAAACATTCAACTGCGGGCGTGGAGATCGCCTCCGTGACGCTGTGTTTTGACTCGTGGACATCGTGAATTAATTTAATTGAGGGATAAACATGACAACTTGATCAACACTGTACTCTCTGAAAACAACACACGACCCCAAATTACACGTCGCGGTTGATCATTGCCTGTTGATGGATTCCGCTCCTGCGTACTTCATTCGACTAGGTCATTCACTCCGAGATCGCAGTTTCATGATAAGGGTTAGTGTAATCTCTAGTATTCTCCATCGACTCAGAAGCACGCGGGTTGGGGCTGTTTATGATCGCTCAAAGAACGTGCAACCTAGCCCTTCCTATCTTGACACAATTTCCGCTACATCGTCAACAATAATTCGTCCTTTTCTTCCATCATCTCGACGTTCTTGAGGTAAACTGCTTGCGTCAGTGCTCTGAAGCACCAGCCCAGTTATAGGCTTGACTTGAGAACTATAGCAAACGCTGTTGTCTTACAAGGTGCAGGCGCAGTGGGGCAGCTCAAGCTCCCCAGAAGGGCGGTGACAATGCACACCCGGTCCATTCAACAAATACAAAACACTTCCCTCCCGCAATGTGTACAGACGAAGCAAACTCTCTAATCTCCAAGATTCGGTCCTCCGAACGCATTCTCGTGGTCGTCGGTGCAGGCCTATCTCGTCCATCCGGCATACCCACGTTCAGAGACGATGCTTGGTTCTGGGAGCGCCCCATCGAAGACTCAGCATCAGAGACAGCTTTCAAGCGAGATCCCCTCTACGTATGGGCAGTTTACGAGCGTTTGCGGTTGGTCGCGCGTAACGCTTCGCCGAATCCTGCGCATGCTGCTTTGGCCAGGCTCGCGGGTGCGAAGCCGAAGCTGTTGACGGTTTCTCAAAATATTGACGGTACGTGAGACGGTGTGGAGTGATAGGATTTATCGGCTCACTGCAGAACTGCGCAACAACAGACCTGCTGCAGAGGGTCGACCACAACCCAGAGCAGCTAGTCTCGCTACACGGTTCGCTCTTCAAGATCCGCTGCGAAGACAAGGAATGCGCTTTCGAGGATTCGAACCACACCCACAAACCTACCTTCCCTGGACGTAGAATTCATCCGTTTGACAGTTTGGAGTCTACCGTTGCATTTCTATCTCTTGGGCTGGCCGATGTACCGAACTGTCCACGCTGTCGAACATCTAAGCTTCGCCCTGGCGTTTGCTGGTTCGGAGAGAAACTCCCGCTGACCGAATTGAGCTGCGTTGAGAAATGGTTTCAATAAACGGAAAATGTGGATTTGGTACTGGTGATTGGGACCGAAAGAACACCGTTTGTTGACGAAGCGATCGCGAAGGGCGCTGAGGTTGCTTGGCTGAATGTGATTGAGAGCGAGCTTATAGATGTTGGAGACGATTGGTATGTCAATGGGTGTGTTACAGAGAGTTTGACTCGATTGGTCGATGCAGCGTTACGATGACTTATTTTGTATGTAAGACCGTCCAGAGTTTCATATGGATTAAAGACATTAACATTTCTCGTCATAACTACTACAAGTCATTAAGCTTTTTTCTGCCCGGGCAGATTTTCTTTTTTTTAACCCTGCATCTCAATTCCACCGGTGCCGTGAATGCACTCGCCGGTAAAGTACGATCCCAATGGCGAGGCCAGCTGGATGAAAGCGGTAGCAATCTCGACGGGCATACCAGTCCTGTTCATGGGGCACATGCCTACACCAACGTTCTTCATGCCTTCGGCGGGGACGTTGGCTGTGGCGGGTTGGAGGGGAGTCCAGCTGTGATTCACGTTAGCATCTCGCATGGGAGGAAGTTCGAGATCAACGGAGTGACTTACATGATGCCGGGTGCAACAGCGTTGACGCGAATACCTCTGGATGCTTGCTGCTTGGCGAGAGCGCGAGTGAAAGTCACGATCGCGCCCTTAGTGGAAGAGTAGTCGACCTTGGTAGGATCGCCCATGTAGCCGAGCACAGAAGCACAGTTGACGATGTTGTCGCCGCGCTTCATGTGCTGTAGAGCGTACTTGCTGAGAGCCATCATTTGAATGATGTTGGTCTGGAAAGTCTTGTTGACGGTGGCAATGTCGATCTCGCGGTGATCTTCGCATGATACTTGCATGGAAGCGTTGTTGACGAGAACGTTGATCTTGCCGAAGACTTTGATGTGCTCGTCGATGGCGGCTTTGCAGCTGCCTTCTTCGGTGAGGTCGTACTGTAGGCCGTGGCCCTTGCGACCGGCCTTCTCGATTTGCTTGATGGTGAACTTCGCATCCTCTTCCTCCTCGGGTAGGTAGAGAATTGACACATCTGCGCCCTCTCTGGCCATGAGGATTGCAGTTGAGCGACCAATGCCGCTGTCGCCACCAGTGATAAGGACGGCCTTGTTCTCCAGAAGTCCTCGGCCCTCGTACTCCTTGAGGTATGGCTTGCCGTCATCACCCCAGTACTCGAGCTGCGTCCAGTTGGCCTGCTCCTTCATATCCTTGTCGAGACCAGGGCCGCCCTGTTGATCCTGGGCGGAGATCTGCCATGTGTAGGCGGTGGTGGGGCCTTCGTCTCCAGACATCTTGATCGATTGGTTGATTGGTTGGTTGGTTGGTGGTTTGGTTGAGGTTATAAAATTTGGAGGTAATTTGCTTTAGCTGAGAAAAAGAACCTACTCTTCCAGAGAGAATGCATCGACTTTAACCATACAGAAAATACTAATAGATCCAATAATGTGACATCACAATCACTCAGGGCGTCATCAACGTAGGAATGACGTTTCAATATCGCAACCGCGGAGTCGATTGCGATCTAGAAGCGTTGAGGATATGCAGTGAGTTCTATGAGCATTCATCAATGCTTAGAACATTCAGCGCCGGGCATGAAAGAGATGGAAAGTTGTTTCGATCTACTGCAACAGCGATGTTCTTGCTGAGCATGCCACCACGACACTTGCCCCGTGCGCGGCATTTCGGATATCGGAGATATCCTCCGTGCATATCATTCGGTCCTGACTCGTGGCTATGTAGTTGACGAAGGACATGTTTGAACATGGAGATGGAGTTTAGAATCAGACTATACCATACAGGCATCACTTCATTGTACAGCGATGTGATGTGTCATAAGCTCTGGAGATGTCGGGACCAGCGATACGTCTGTCAGCGTGTGAGTAGATAGAAATATATCTCGATATGCATGTAAACGCAATCATATCATATTTCACCATTTACCACCACTTCGTTACTCCTTCTTCTTCACTTCCTTCTCCTTCGCGACCTTCCCACCACCGCCCAAAACCTTCCAAACAACCCACGTAAACCCAGCAAGCACAACCGCCACCGTCGCCAATCCCACCCACGATTTGTTAGCCTCAGCATCCAACACAGGAACCTCCAGTCCCAAAAGCAGTCCATTCTCTGCCTCAGCCATGACTGGCGCAGGCGGAACGTGGTAGAACATCGTCTTCTTGCCGAACAGCCCATCGTAGCCCAGGTTCTCGCGATCGAACGGGTTGGTGTTGAATTTGGTGCCTTCCTCGGCGTTGCAGGCCCAGAAGACGATCGGGGCTGGGATGGAGAGCGAAGCTGTTGAGGAAGAAGAAGTGCCGTTCGGCTTGACGTAGCGGAGGTGCGTTGGGATGGTGGCGGTCCATTCTGCGCTGTTGTCGCCGGCTGGAGGGTGGGCGAGTTCGAAGAGCGCGGCGCTGCCCCAGGCGCTGACGACCCAGTCAGGGGCTTCGAGGTCTTGTTCGCCGCTGAGGGCGCGGAGGGCTTTGAGGTTTTGCGATTGGAGGAAGAGGGCGTCGGAGAATTGGTAGCGGTCGATGAAGAGTGCTGAGGGGAGGGTGAGGTAGGCGTGGAGAGCGCAGGAGGGCTGGGGTGGGGAGAGGGAGCTTGCAGGGAAAGTGAGGTCGAGTCTGGGGTGGAGGCCTGTTGGGTCTTGGAATGAGGCTGCGACGGAGAGTTGCGAGGAGGTGGCGGGAAGAGGGTGGTGGCGAGAAGGGAAAGCGAACATGGTCGGACCTGGATGAGATAGTCAGCGTGAAAATCACTTTTGTAGAGACTGCTTAGCAGAGATGATAACGTACTCGGCCTGTCATGCTCCCCCAGCACAGCAAGATATCCTCCCAACGCCAACTCCTCAACCTCGTTAGCCTTCTCGCCCGTCAGAACGCCCACCTCAAACCTGTGATTCTCCCTAAACTTCACGACCGCGCGATCCGTAATGCCAGACCCAGGTCTCTGCACCTTCGAGTCCTGATCCGCACTCCACAAAGCGCTAAGACTAACAGCATGGCTGATCGCATCGTAATCAACATCCAACGAAGCAGCATACGTCGCAAACTCAGCCTCGTTCTCACACGCGATCCTCGCTTTCAGATCCGTGTGCCACGCGTTAGCTTGCAGATAGCCATTGAAATGGTCCAGGCTCGGCAGGACGTGGAAGTACTGGTAGCTGGCTGAGGAGGAGAACGTCTCGGAGAGCTGCGACGGGCGGGTGAAGGACTCGGTCGTCGAGCTGCATTTCAGTTCGCCGCCGAAGAGCTGCTGGAGTAGTGGGCAGAGGTTCACTTCGGCGCCTGCGGTGAGTGGCGTGAAGAAAACGTGTAGGCCGGCCGGCAGGCGGGATGCGAAAGGTGCTGGGAGGGCGTGGTCGACGGGGGCGGACCAGCGGATGTGCAGTTCGTGGCATTGTTCGAGGATGGCTGTGATCTGGGATGAGGATTAGCTATGCCTTAGATGGATTCAGAATAATGCAAATGCCCACCTCAGCCGGCAAGTCTTCCAAACCCAATGTCAAGCGCTTCTCCAGTGCGGCGCTGCGGGCGTTGCTGAAGACGACGGTGTCTGGGTTGACGTGGATGCCATTGGGGTCGATGCCCGTGCCTTCTGGCTGTATAAATGTGATACGTTGCTTCATTGTGCTGTGGTCCTGCGTGAAGATATAATGTTCTTGTTAGGTTGGAAGTCTACTGAACACGTCCCCAACCGTTGGAGTTCTGGAGCCTCAGCTCATGTGGAGTGAGTGGCGTCAATTGTCTCGGCAGCGTACCGTATTTAAGCCCGGACATCTTGACATAATCTATTATTGTACAAAGGTATTTCCAGAAAATGATTTAGTGCACTTGCTGTACCTATTTTGTGACGAATAGACACACGTACATAGAACATGAGACGGCATCACGTGGCATGATCTTGCAACACGATTCCCAAGTGCTCGTGTAATGAACGACATTCCAAGTGCCAATCTTTGGTCTTCAATAGTCTTGAGATTCATGCGGTACTGCTACTGCCGCCGCGGCACCTTCCCTTTCCGAGGGCGCGCGATGGTGAAATTATATCATACAAGTTACAACAAGCGCGGCGCGGTGTCCGCAGCTCAAGCGCTTTCTCTCCGCCCAATTCATCCTCCCACAAGCCGTCCACCAAACATGCAAAATGCAATTTCATGCTGAATCGAAGGTCGCGAAGTCGCGGTGTGGGTGATGGCCACCTGCTGAGAACTGCTGGCATATGGCGCAACCTGCGCAAGAATTCCTCATCTGACTTTACCTGGCAGAAACAAGGCGCCAGATCACCTTGGCTGCGATCGAACGGCGCTCCTGCAGTTCGAAGAAAGTGTGCCGGGTAGACTGAGGCGGTTGACTGCCGCGGATGTTTTGGCCGAAACATAAACACTCCAACAGATCATTGGCTTTCTTAGGTCAGGACGATGCTCATAGAATCTCCAGCGCCGAATGATTTGCCACAGCTGGGGCATTTTCGTGAGCGGTTAGAAATGAGGTCTTTCACGCAAGAAGAGCAGAAGACGTGGCCACAAAGCTTGAGTGCAGTGTTGCGGATGTTCGAGGTGCAGACTGGGCAAATAGCGAGTTGCTGGAAGAAAACGTGTTAGCAGATATATCAAGCTGAAATGCAAGTAAAATGACTCACCCGCCAGTCCTCCGCGGTGGAGTTGTTGACTGTGGCTTTGGTCTTGCGCAAGGCCTCGAATGATTTCTTAGTCTCCTCAAGTCGGACCTTGAGTTGTTCCAGAGCGTCTTCGGCTTCTCTGCGTGCTTTCGAGGCTGCAAGGCAGTCCTTGTCCTTGGCGGTGGCCAGTGTGTTGAGCTCCTCGATTTGTTTCTTGAGACCCTCGGCGAGCGTAGTGGCCTCCTTGTGTTTCTGATCAACAGCTCGCTGTTGTTGCTCAAGTTTAGTCAGACCATCTTTGGCCTCGGCGATCTGGCGTTCCAAGGAAATGACGAGTTCTCTTGTCTTGCTATCTGCGTCTTTCAGCTGGCTGACAATCTCACTCGAGCGAGCATTCTGAGACTTGAGCACGCGAAGCTCTGACTCTTTCGCGTCCTTGGCCTTCATTGCTGCAAAATACTTCTGTTCAGCTTTCGACTTTTCAGCGTTCAGCTTCGTGACTAGTTCTTCCGAGTTGGCGACTTCGGAAATCTTCTTGGCCGCAAGAGCTTGTGTCTTTTTCCAAGCTGTCTCCATCGAAGGCAGTTCCTGGCTCAAAAGGTTGTACTGATTTACCAGTGTACGAAGTTTGGCCCTCAGAGCCTCCTCGTTCATGCCACTGTGATCGCACTCGGCCGCCTGGGCTTCACCAACCTGCAACTTTAATCGCTCAACTTCAGACTCCAGTGCTGTGATCCTAATGTCCTTGGCTGCCGCAAGTTCCTTGATCTGCTCGGAGGATATGCGCTTCTCGTCATCAGTGCTTTTGCGAATTGCAAGCTCAGATGTGAGCTCGTCTCGCGAGTTCCTGATACGGGCCAGATCCACTTCGATGCGGGCAATCATGCTCTCATTCTCGGTTGTTTGTGCACGGTTGTCTTCCTCAATGTGAGCCCGGTGCTGAGTTCGTTCAGCCTGATATTTTTGAGCCTCTTCGCGCAGCTGCACATTAGTAGCTTCCAGGTCGTTTACGCGTTTGATCACATCTTCGTGCTGCAATTTGAATGTCTTGAAAAGCGCAGTTTCGGCGTAATCCTCGTCCTTCAGGCTGGCAACTTTGGTTCGCGCCGCAGAAAGTTCGTTCGTCAGGCGTGAATTTTCGGCTTCCAGATCCTCGAGTTGCTTCTTACGCTGCTCTGCCACCGCCACCGCTTCTTTGCGAGCAGTGTCAGATTCGCCCGCAGATACACCATTTTCCAGCTCTCCGTTGGTCTCGTGTTTAATCGGAGTCGCCGCTCGCTTGCTTGTGCTTGGAGAAACTTCGCCATTTCCACCGAGCATAGCCTGGCGTTCCAGCTTCTGTACCTGGAGGCTTTTGGCTCGCTCAACAGCCTTCTCGGCCTTCAGATATCGGTAAGATGCGGTCTCCAGGCGGTCGGTCAATTGCTGTTTCTCAGAATCCAGGCCCTGGCATCTTGCAATCGCGACTTTCTCCTCGGCAAGAGCTGAAGCAAGCTGGTTCTGCAGCTTCAAAACCTCTGGCGAGGCGTTGGGAATGCGACCAAAGATATCCTTGATGGCGTCTTTGATTTTTTGAGAGCGCTCTGACAGATGTGTCGAGAATTGCTCGTTGTCGGTGAATTCGAGAGCGGAGTTGAATATTTCGCCACCTATACCGACTCTTAGCAAATGTATTCCGCAATGTTTGTACTCGGATATATCATACCGGAAGCTGAGGTGGCACTTGTGGGAGGTGTGGGGAGGGTGTCGGCTGCCAGTATGCGAACCTCGTCGAGCAGCTGGGAGAACCAGGCGTCGATTGTGCGGAGGTGATCATCATGGTGTGTGAGTTTCTCGCTGAGCTTTGTGTATTCCTTTTGCCAATACTTTTGCTCGCGCTTGTACTCGTTCATTTGGCGGAGGATGGCATCTTTCTGGTAGGCCTAAAAGAGGGTATTGTCAGCATCAACCCGACAAGAGGATGCAAGAAGCGCAAGGCAAACATACCTCGACTGCCGCCTCATTCTCAGCGCTCATCCGAGGGGCACCACTCTCATCCTTAATGCGCTTTGATCGCGAGACGGGCTCATCAGAATCTGGCACGAGTGAGCGCTTGCGGTCTTCCATCTTGGGCCTGTCAAATGAAGGCACCGGGAGCGAGGGCGTGGCGGCGGCGGTCATTTGAGAGTCGAGGCTGAAGATGGTACGCGCGAGATGCGCTGGCGGGCAGCACTACCTCATGAATTCGTGATTGGCGGACAGTGGGGAGATGGTGATGGAGAGCAGGCGATGCAGCGACGGCAATGGTGGGCGCGCGGATGAAATGATGTTGTTGGTGGTTGTTTGGGTGAGGCTGGTAGGGCGTGTGTGCAAAACTCGCGAAAGGAGATGTTGGACTTCGGGCACTGGCTTGGGCTGGGCTGGCGTTGATTGATCCGCTGCGAACTAAGGTTCGCGACGGCGCGGGACGTGAGCACGTGACGGCCTCTGAGAGCAAATTTCTCAGTGGCAAATATGTTGCTTGTTGGAGATGTGAAGTGAAAGGCCGAGTATTGTGTGTATTGCCGTGTGTTGGGCGGGTTGAAGCAAGAATGCATTCTTCAATCACTCATTCACTCTGTTGCGTGGCGTCGAACGCTCTTTCTGACTGAGGCACCCGTGCAGCGCGAGTGCCGGCAGTCGCGCCATCTTTAGTGGGGAGACTTTCTTCCTTATCGAAGTTCAAATTCTTGGGTGCCAAAACCGATTACACCTTACAAGGCGTTATACCACACGCGCCTAATCACCCACTTACTCTTTACAGCCTCAATGCAGGCGCCCAGGGCTCACCATGTCGACACTGATTAGTTCTGCCACGTCTGGCAAGAAAGCTGCACCAAAAGCACCGCCCCGTCGTCGTCCCGCAGGACCACCACCAGCAACAGCAGCAGCAGCAGCACCACAGCCAGCAAAATCCACGCCGAAGCCTGTCACAGAGCAAACCACCACCGAGTCTTCTTCTACGTCGCATCCTACACCAGCAGCAGCCACGCCTCCGACTCCTCCTCCTACGCAACAATCGCCCGTGCGACAAACCACCGAGACGCAACATGTGCGATTTGCCGAACCTGTAACTAGCATTGAAAGATCTCCGAGCCATGCGCAACCAGTGCCCACGCCGCCTGCGACTCAAACAATAGTCCCTTATACCGAACATGTTTCGAATGTCGTCTCATCCGTCGCGAGTACTGTGAACTCCTCGGCACAAACTGGTACCCAGAACCAAGAGCCTGTCTTAGGTCAGAACGCCTTACAAGGATACTCGCATGTCCGAGGTGGCACGCCACCTCCTGCATATTTGCCTGACAATGCGTCAAATAATGACATCTCGTCGGGTGGCTCAGTCGCACAAGTCGAGTCGGCGAGCAGGACAAAGGAGCCAGCCCCGGCCAACTCGGTTCAAGAGGATGTGACGGATGCCGCGAGTACAAATCAGGTAACCTCAACTGCGACAGCTCCAACCACAGCGGCACGTCCTGCAAAGCGTGCCCGTGCTGCTGCGAGCGAGACGGGACCAAGGAAGGCACCCAAGCGTAACAGCACACGAAGCAATGCTCTGGTACAATCCCAGCTGGAGGACGACACTGTGCCGGGCCCATCGCAAACTCCAAGGCGACCTCCTGTGGCTCGTATGACGGCCACGTCTCAGGACCCTACGGATGATGCGACAATGTCAGATGCAACTGCTGCGCCGAAGAAGACTCCCGCAAAGCGCAAACCACGAAAAGTCAAAACGCCAGCTCGAGTTGACGAAGAGGAGCCAGTGGAGGGTCAAGAAGTCGAGCAACCAGCGACAAAAGCAAAGAAGCCTCGCAAGCCGCGTCAAAAAGCGGCACCAAAGCCTCGAGCCAAGAAGGCAATCCCTGAGGGCGGTGCAGAAGGTGAGGCGCAAGACGAGACGAATGCAGACGAAGAAGAGCCAGAGTCAGATCCAGAGCTCCATGAGATCGACCCTGAAGCCCTCTCCATGTACACTATCACTAAACAGAAACGCTACGGCAAGACCTCTGAGCGTGAGAAGAAGATGGCTGAGATCGATTGGGAGGAAGTGAAGCGGAAGAGACGCGCCGAAGCAGATGGCTTGTCGTTAGAACAAGCACAACAGTCTAACGTACAGCAAAAGGAGACAGATGCAAACGCCTCCACCGAGGATGCCGAGGGTGCTACTGCAACAGACAAACAAGACACAACAACACGGGCTGTCGAAGGTGGTCTTGGCTTCCGTGTCGTCAACGGCGAGATCGTCGAAGATGAAGAGACTCTGCAGATTGACCGTCGCGCCCAAGCACAAGCCGAGATCGCCATGCAAGCACCTGTTGAAGAAGAGGACGAACTCACCCGCTTCCACAACCGTGCCACATACATGAACGACCGCAAGCGCGACGAGAAGGATCGCGTCCCCATGTGGAAGTCCAAGAGTGACCCTTGGAGTGAAGACGAGACAGATCGCTTCTACGATGCTCTCAAAAACTGGGGCACCGACTTCATGATCATCAGCCAACTCTTCCCGCCCAAGACTCGTGCGCAGATCAAGAAGAAATTCAACCGCGAAGAACGTCTCGATCCAGAGCGCGTGAATGCTGCTTTACTCGGCAAAGACCCCATCCGCGCTATGGACCTAAACGCTTACGCCTTGGCTGCCAACCTCGACGTTGCCGCTTTTAATAAATTCGACTCGCTGGAGCACGCGCAGTCACTTATCTCTGAGAGCATGAAGGACAAGGAGGAAGCTATGCGCATTGCCGTGAAGGAAGCCGAGGAGACCGAGAGGCAGAGAGCCGTGCACGAGGCTGGCAAGAAAAAGGGCCGTGAAGGCGCGGAGGAGAGGAGGAAGCTGGCGCAGGCTAAGAAGGCGATGCGTAGCAAGGGTATGGTCTGGGGTACTGGTACTTTTGGTGGCTTTGGCGGTGGCGGAGACGAGGAAGGCGGAGGGGAGTAGAAGGGAGTTTATCGGTGGTGAAGATTTGTCTGATGAGAGCTGGATATCGTGCACACACAGGTGGCAAAGGTGGAAGATTGGCGAACGATGAGTTGGGTAGGATGAACCCGGCGCAGCGTTGTAACATAAAGAGATACCCCATCGTCAAATAACACGAATTACGAACATTGCTCAATACATATTGTTGTATGCTCTTGCTTCTAATGGTACTGTCTTTGTGTCGCCACTGCAGCGTCCGTGGTGCGAACGTAAATCGCTCAGTCCCTAGCTTGGCCCTACACGAAGATCGCTCGTGTAGGTATGATCCACTCTGGCTGGTGAATTGGCAGGTTTGTCGATGCGATTCTAATGGTTGAGCTTGCCACATTCTCATTGCATGTGGCCACTGGAAGCCCTACTGTGATGTAGACATATATTCGCTCGGTCGTTTCGCTTTCGCTGGGACATCAGTATCTCGTCATCAACAGCTCTGCTCTATCTAACCTTTGCCACGTCTTTCAGCAGTCCGAGGCCGTGCGGGCGTTTAGATACTGAGCTTGCTCTGGAATCTTCTGCTGCTCTGCTCAAGATAAGGCCGAGACGATGAGGACTGCGGGATTTTGGCGAGTTATTCTGCTGCCTTGCTGAGTCCTGTGCTTTTGTTCCATGGGCTTGTCAGGGCTTGAATAATCATGATTCTTTCCAGATCTGGTTGATGGTCGCAATGTCCATGATACGGCAAGTATTGTACACGCGATAAAGTAGATCTGGCCTTCTTCTTCAAGAACAAAACGCCCCTAGGTATCATTATCTCTCAAGAAAAAAAAAGAACGAACGAGAACGCCACTGTTTTGCAACCCCAATGATAGCTTTCCTCCACGCTGTAATCTTGCCGCCCTTTCCTTCTATGTAACATTTCGTGCTTGCTTGCTTGCTTTGCCAAAAGCGGTCCTCCGCTCGTGATATCGAGACCTTATTTCTTCTTCTACCGCAGTGCGATCTCGCCGCCTGCTGTCTGTCTCTTGTGGAGTAATGCCTGGCTGCCGCAGAAGAGGAGGAAGACCTGTTGGGTGGAAGAAGAATGCGCGGTTAGCTTGAGCTCGCTCTGGTCGCAGCTTGTTTCCAGCTTCCAGCTTCCAGAGGGCACGGTGGATGCTTCTTCCAGCGAGGAACTTACTCCGTAGATGATCACCGCGCCGAAGACGGCTGTGGCGACCGATTTGCCGTCCTTGGGATCTTCAGCTGAGCCCATGACGGTGTGGTTGCCGGAGGCGAACATGGCGCCGATGGTGCTGAGGATTATAATGGCGAAGACGGAGATGACGACGCTGTGCGGTGGTGGGATAGTCAGTGTGTGGTCTTTGTCGCTCCTGCTCTCGCATAGTATCCAGCGATCCTTTTTCTCAGACTGATTGCGACATACCATGTCCATGCGTTAAAGGCGGAAACGACGGGCTTCATGGTTGCTGGTTGTGCTGCCTTATCGGACGTTGGGATGGGTTCGCGCGGGTTGGCGTGGGCGGGGAGATGGTTGTCGGTGGTTCGCGGAGGTGCTGTCGATACAATAGAGGTATTGCTGGGGAGGATTGAGTTGGTCGGGGTGTGTTGTGTGAGCGCAATGGTGGAGTGTGGATGTGATGCGAGCGAGGCGTAGACTGGACTGGACGATCACTTGAAGCCGTGATGCCGCTTGCCCTGACTCGCTACATCCCCAAGCCAGCTCGCAATAGTTCCCCCTCCTTACTTGAATGCTATACATCCGTGAAGAATAACAAACATTCACACTTTCACCCACCTAAAGACACCTCCGGGTGCACCCCTCGCCCGCCATGCTCTCCGGAATCCTCCTCTTCAACCAAAAGGGCGAACTGCTCATCCTGCGAGCCTTCCGCCAGGACATGCGCCCTCGACTCGCCGACGTCTTCCGCATCCAGGTCATATCCAATGCCCAGATCCGCTCGCCAATCCTCACCCTCGGCAGCACCACCTTCTCGCACATCAAGAGCGAAAACATCTACATCGTTGGCGTCACCAAGGGCAACGTCAACAGCGCTCTGGTCTTCGAGTTCCTCTACAAGCTGGTCAACCTGGGTCGAAGCTATTTCGGGCGGTTCGATGAGGAAGCTGTCAAGAGCAACTTTGTCATGATCTACGAGCTGCTAGACGAGATCCTGGACTTTGGCTACCCGCAGAATACCGAGACGGAGACGCTGAAGATGTACATCACAACCGAAGGCGTGCAGTCGCAACGGCCTACTATTGAGGACAGCAGCAAGATTACTATGCAAGCCACTGGTGCCATGTCGTGGAGGAGAGACAACATCAAATACCGCAAGAACGAGGCTTTCGTGGATGTAATTGAGGATGTCAACTTGCTTGTTTCTGCAAACGGAACTGTCTTGAGAGCAGACGTGAACGGTGCTATCGAAATGCGCGCCTACCTCACAGGAATGCCAGAATGCAAGTTTGGCCTGAACGACCGTCTCACGCTAGGAGACAATGGAGCGGACTCATCTCTGGACGGACCTGTCGGTAACATGGGTGGCAACAAGGCATCAAAAGCCGCCGCCGGCTCTGTCACACTCGAAGACGTCTCCCTCCACCAATGTGTCAAGCTGTCCTCTTTCACCAACGACCGCACAATCTCATTCATCCCACCAGACGGCTCTTTCCAGCTCATGAACTACCGCGCAACTGAGAACGTCAACCTGCCTTTCAAGGTCCAGGCCATTGTCAACGAAGTCGGCAAGTCCAAGGTCGAATACTCCATCGCCATCAAAGCCAACTACGGCGCCAAACTCTTCGCCACAAACGTCGTCGTCAAGATCCCCACTCCCCTCAACACAGCAGACATCTCCTCGCGCACATCGCAAGGCAAGGCCAAGTACGAGCCTAGTGAGAACGCGATCGTGTGGAAAATCGCTCGCTTCACTGGCCAGTCTGAGTTTGTGCTTTCGGCGGAGGCGAGCTTGACTACGATGACGAATGCGAAGGCTTGGAGTCGCCCGCCGCTGAGCATGCAGTTCTCGCTGCTCATGTTCACGAGCAGTGGGTTGCTTGTGAGGTACTTGAAGGTGTTTGAGAAGAGCAATTACTCGAGTGTCAAGTGGGTGAGGTATATGACTAGGGCGGGGTCGTATGAAGTGAGGTTCTAAGTACGTCGCCGTTTGGCTGGTGAGAGTGGACCTCGAACTGAGATGAGGTCTTGTGTGAGTGAATTTGTATGGTTCTTTTCACGTGCGAACATCACATGCGAGGCTCAGTCATGTGCTTCATGCCTCCTGAGTGGATAATGTCTACCAATGGCATTTCTCAGGCTCCTTCTCGCTGGCCGCGCACGAGTTACCGCACGTATCTGCGCCTACATCAAGAGAGACGAATTCACCACCGAGATCGTCCACAAAGCACTATCGGCATCCTCGAGAAGCAAGCGGAGACTGCTAATTTCACACCACCACACTGGCTGAGTATATCCACCTGACAGATCCGACTCCCCAATCCGGGCCAGCGACGAGCTCGAAATAATTCAAGCTAAGTCAGTCGAGCCTGTTCACTCAATGACACAACCAAGCACTGCTGAGAGAACCCCGCCACCCTCAATTTCACAAGCTCACCATTCACCCCCGTTCTCACCTCTTACGCCAACACTTCTCAGTCCAATCTCTTCGCCTACACAAACCTCTCGCGCGCAGGAGACACCCATGACGCCCCTGCAACCTGACATGGCTTTGGGTCAGGATGTCCTGCCCGGTGAGATGACTGCTACGAACGGGAATGCCGAAATGCCACACCATGATGTGACTTTGCCCGGAGAGGTGCTGCCTTCGACTGCTATCGGCGTGAATGCGGGTCTTTTGGAGGACGAGCCGAGGGAGCCTGAGCATGACCGCACAGTGGAATTCGAACAACACACCGCGCACGCCAGGGAGCTGTCCAGGAAGGGGTCTAATACTGGAGAAGCAACGCCATCCCGGAACCAGAGCGTGTCGCAAGAGCGACGATCAGAAGCACAGAACGAGGGAGAAGACTTGACTGAATCGAAGCCGGAGGCAATGTCGTCTCGCACACAGGCGGCATGGGTGAATGAAGCTGTCGCCGCTTGTCAAGCGAACAAGAAGGTACGTTTTCGGATGTTACCCATTCATGACATGCACTAACGACAACATGCAGAACCTACTGAACAAAGGCACCGTGCTGATCATACTGGACCCAACGGACTCCAACAAGTCCTGTCAGCTTGACGCCAATACCCTTTGCAAAAGCTCCGACGTCCTTCAACAGCTTTACGAAGACGCGCAAGCGAAAACTGCAGGCTGCGTCTCACAGCAAGAGCTCTCAGCAATGCTCGTGCTCTCCTCTGACAATGCATCGATACCTGAGCTTGTTGCGGAGGCACTAGATGCGACCATTGAGAGCGTGTTGCCTCCACAGCCCGACGCCCACCCTCCGGCGGAGACCGGCAGACCACGATCGACTAGGAGCGCGATCGCAAAAATCAAAGCTGAATCGGAGGAAGAAGATAGCCCGCCCGCTGCCGACAACTCAGAGCTGCCCAAGACTGACTGGCCCAAAGCGTATGAGAGCTTCTTCCGTATCATCGCCGGCAAAAAGCATGGCATCTCGAAACATGATCTCTCCACAGCGTTGCCTCAGGTTCAGGGCGTCGTCCAAATCGCTCAGAAATACAACGCGATTGGTGCCGTGGAGAGTCCTTTCATCTCCCTACTACTGGACTACGTTAAACATCATACCTTGTTCTCGACTATTGGGAAATGGCCGGTGCAGTGCCTCAATCTCGGCATCGCCCTCAAGAGCCGTATTGTGTACGATGAAGCTTTCAAGCATCTCGTCGGCAACGGTGCGAATTTCAAGGAGGGAAAGTTATCCCCTGGCCTCCCTGATGATGTCCAAGCCACTGTGCGACGCAAATCCCACGAGCTCTACTCAGCGAGGCGTGAAGTGGAGGAGAAACTCATGCTCATGTCTCTCACTGGCACCAACAACAACGACGAGTATGCCTCGCAGTATGTGAGCCAACATGACCGCCACGTTACCTACGACACTGTTAACATTTTCCGAGATTGGATCAACGAGCATATCGGTCATCTGCGGAAGGAAACCTCCGCCGAACCTGAGCCATTTTACCTTTGTGCCCACGACACTTGCACTCATGTGGCTGGGTTCTACCAGGCCATCGTTGATTACGACTACCTGGACGCAGACGATGTTTACGAATGCTTCAGCACTCACTACAAGAGCGATTCAGAACGCCAGCAAAAAATCGAGCTGGCGGCGGTAATGCAAGCTCTCGAGAAGCTCAAAGACACAGCGCACGCCCACGTGAAGAAGCTCAGCGAGTCTACTCTGCATCTTGCGGACAAGTCTGGCCTACGCTACTTGACCTGCGTCGAGGTCGAGGCAGACGACGTGCCCTGGGGAAGCGACGAGGACAGCGATGACGACGGTTCGGGAAGCGAAGAAGGCTAGATTGTATTGGGGTGACAGTGATCTGAGTAAAGCAATGTGCTCTCTGTAGCGTTAAGGCCTACTTACCGATTGAAAGGCGTGCTCTTGGGCAGCTGTGTTTCAGCACTCAAGCAGCGTGGGTCATAAAGTAGACGGTAGTCTCTCAATGAACTTGACCAGTTGTCTTGATACTATGTCGTCACTTCCCACCTCCATTCCAGTCCAATAGCGCGTCCTCAAAACAGGAGCACCACCCATGTTGCCGTCGTTGAGAGTCCATTAAATGACGTGATCGAGTACCAGGACTGTCACAAATTCCACAATTCGACATCTCTACAAACATTGCTTCGATCGATTCGGACTTTACTCTATCAGAAGCGCAAGGTCTGTATCTTTGATTTGTCTTACTCACTTATCTTAATTCAGTGTTGTGGAGATTTACCCGACAATTCGGACATGAGTCGAATAGTGGAGCTGTATTCGGACTTGCTCGTACGAAGTGAAGGGAGACCCTTGATACGCGGAACCGTAATGCTTCATATAACTAAGCAGTTCGTGCCTCCTTCGTTCGTTGATCTCTCAGTGATTTCTATGATTTGTTTGACAAACATCTACCTTCTGAATTCGCTAACAATTGATGGTATACAACAATACACAAAGGTTGGCCTCTCGAGGGCTTAGAGGCGACAACGGCTCTACCGCAATCCACACTGGCCTGCTTGTTACTATGAACGACCGCTTATATGCTCTGTCAAGGTCGGTTCTCCCGAGATCAGTCAAGCGATCAATCTAATACCAGCTTCGCATCTTTCCTACTTCTGGTTTATATCAAGTGTAATGACAGTCGGTGAACCCGACGAAACGCTGGCTGACATATCCACTTTCCCGGTAAAAGCCTCTGCGGGTGGCTCTATTTCCTCGCCTGGTCTGCCTCCTTTTACGCCCAACCACTGCTCAATATCCGCCGTCGCTCTACGGAGGGATTCTTGATTGATTACCCTTTGTTGAACGTCGTTGGATTCGCCTGCTACGTAAGCGAGACCATCATTACCACACGACTCGACGAACCAAAGGGTACGCTGTGTGTTGCCCAGCCAGACTTGACTGACATGTTTATTTCTTGTTGACGATTCAGACAACGAGCACTTCCTCCCTGTTCTTCTCCTCTACCGTGAGATCCCAGTACGCATTCCGGCACCCATCTCGTTCCACACCAACAGTCCGTCCGGCCGACTTGGCTTTCTCGTGCCACGCGCTCGTGCTATCCGCGGTGACTCTTAGCCAGTTCCTGCCACGGGTCTGGGGATGGAAGAAAGATAGCACGGCAAGACCTACGCGGCCGGTGCGATGGCTGCTGCTGGCTGTTGGGCTTTCGATCTCGGGCAGCATCATAGCCGCGTTGGTATTTGACGACGAGACTGGCCGAGATGGGAGTCCCTGCTGGCAATGGCTGGATGTTGTACGTCTCCTCTCATACTGTCATCATCCCCGTGCCCCTTCCTGGATCTCAAACCATCTGACAACCCATCTACCAGATCACAACCCTCTCCCTCACCAAAGTCCTCCTCACAATCACCAAATACATCCCGCAAACCCTCTCGCACACCCGCTCGCTCTCCACCCTCGGCTTCTCCATCACCCAAGTCCTCCTCGACACTGCAGGAGGGGTTTTCAGCTTGGTGCAACTGCTGCTCGATTCGTACGGATCCGGTGGCGATGGTGGTGGTTGGACAGGAGTGGCAAGCTCGCTGGCGGACAATCCAGGCAAACTCGGCTTGGCAGGTGTCAGTTTGTTTTTTGATGGGGTGTTTGTTGTGCAGCATTATGTGCTGTATGGGCCTGTGAAGCGGTTGTGGGGGGAAGATGAAGATGGGTTCGAGAGTGCTGATGAAGGAGGCGAGCGGAGGGCGCTTTTGGGGTGATTTTCTTTTGATCTCACATCCTGTCGTGGCATATACGTACGTACTATCATCATCATCATCATTAACATCATCAACGCTACCAAGCCACCTTCTTCCCTCCATCTTTGTGTGCATCTGCACGTGTATCAATACCCCGAAGCCACCTCAAAATCCAATGTCCCGTCACTATTGTTTGTATGCGTTTCTTCAGACTTTCGAATCCATGCGAATGCACATGCTGTGTAACCCGAGCCCTTGGCGCAGCTCAACACTTTGCAGATTTCAACAATACCTACTTATATTTGGCATTTCTGGTTGCGAGGCGGAGCTCGCGGAGCTCGCGGCGCGAAGCTACGCGAAGCTTTCGCTGTGTGCTAATGCGTAGATGGATGAGGTGGATAGAATTGATTGAGACCTTGGAGGAAAGTGATGATGATTTTCGTCACGAATCGTCGTTGTCCTCAGTAAATGGCACCTCGAGATTTGAGGCTGTAGTGAACTCGTGTATATTTCGTTCTTGAATGTGAAAGTAGTAACAACAACAATCATGGGTATCTTTTCAAACATCAACTCCGGTATCGAACGCCTCAACCATGCCTAGTGTGGCCGTTCGTGCTCTCGTCGTCTCTTCGTCCGTACAAAATCTCACAAACGCCTCCGATAGGCATATCCATAACCGCGTCTGTTCCTTCCATCCACAAATCTTTCCAATCTACATCGGGATCCAGGCTTATGCCTTTGCTCTGGCTTGTCTGCCGGCTGTGCTGTCCCCCGTGTTTCCCTCGCCCGCTCTTCACTGTGCTACTTCGACTGCGATCCGGACTGTCTGCTCTCCAACTTGGTTTCTCGTCTCTTACTAGCTGGCCTCGCGAGTCCACGACTGCGACGTTGGCTGCTTCGTCCACCAGACACTCTACCGAGCCCATAGGCAGCGTCAAGTAGCCCGTGTTGTAGCTCGCGAGCGCGACGTAGATGTACACCATGAACATGACCGTCCACGCTGGGATGGCGAGCGCCCACCATCGGTTGGGGTAGTAGTATATTCCCAGCGAGTGCAGAAACGGCGATGGTAGGAAAGACCAGAGTAGGTAGACTAGGAAGACGAGTGAAGAAACGAGGTAGAGGGTGAAGCCATAGTATTCGTACGTCGGCACTTGAGGGCTGGCGCGTGGGATAGGCTTCGCGGTGCGGTAAGAGGTTGTGAGGGTGCTCGCGGCAGCACTGTTGGGCGTTTGCGTGCCGGTGCCTGAGCGGTGGTTGTGTGGTGTGCCGCCTTCGTCTGAGGAGGGGTCTGGCGTGCCTGGACGGCTGTTTTGAGAGCTGAAGTTGGGCCGGAGGAGGGAGGTGAGCGACGGCGAAGGTGGAAGAGGTGTGGGCGGACGGTTGTAGAAAGGCGGTGCGAAGGTGGGCGCTAGGTATGTGTGGCTGCGCGAGTGGTGGTGGTAGAACTTGGGTAGTGAGGCAGGCGGCGCATCCGTTTCTTCTTCGTCGTCGTCGGACGAGGCCGAATTGCCGGGCGAGTCCAGGGAGAAGAAGTCTTCGATTGATGCCGGCTCGGAGGGCGAGGTGATGGAGGTGGGCGAGAGGAGGTTGGAGTGCTGGTCGGGAGGGTGCGCGGTGCTTGGTGAATTGTTGTCATTGGTACTGCCGTCTTGTGCGCTGGTGGTGGTGATGGAGTGCAGGGTCGGGAGATTTGGTGTCGACTTGGAGTAGATGGCTGATGGCTTCGGCGGCGGTTTGTGGGCCGCTTTGCCTCGGCTTTGAGGAGGCATCGTGTCTTGTTATAGTGGTGGAGTTGTAGATGTGATGATCATTGTGTTGTTGTTGTTGTTCTTCTTCTTGGAGAGTTAGGTTGTCGCAAATGCCTGCTACGATGACGAAGTTGGAGGTGCAGCAAGCATCTTCCCCAGCCAGCCAAAGCAAGCAAGCAAGCAAGCAAGCAAGCAAGCATCTTCTTCCCCAGCCAAAGCAAGCGCCACCAACAAGCGAGCCAAGGGGAATCCGTCTAGTTAACTCAATCAACAACTCAACACCACCCTGGTCTTAACACCATCTTGTGATAAGATAACGACTAAGTGGCCCAGAGTCCTCAACCTGTCGCAACGAATCCGCCAATCCTGCGACCGTCGTGATATGTGCATCGCTTGCTGCAACTCAACAAGTCCCACCTACACAAGAAATCCGCCGAGATCATTGGAGATAGTCTAATATCTGGCCAAACACGCAAAAAAAAGACACCACCGGCAAGATGAAAGTCGCCACCCTACAGCTCGATTCCAAGATGCGTGACGTGGAACGCAATATCGCCACCGCAAATGCTATCCTCACATCAACGCCACCTCCTGCAGACCTTGACCTCCTAGTACTACCAGAACTAGCATTCACAGGATATAACTATCCCTCACCCGAATCGATAAAGCCATACTTAGAACCCACCACAGCAGGCCCATCCACTCAGTGGGCAGTCTCAATCGCAAAACGCTATGGCTGTCACGTTATCGTCGGCTACCCCGAACTTTCCATGGACGTTGACGACTCCGCCCAACCATCGAGCGATGGATTACCGACCGAACCAATTTACAAATGCTACAACTCCACAGTGACCGTCAGTCCGACCGGCGAGATCTTAGCAAACTACCGCAAGGCGTTCCTCTACTACACCGACGAAAGTTGGGCTGCCGAAGGCGACACAGGCTTCTTCTGCGACTCTCTCGGCTCCTTGGGCAAAGTCAGTCTCGGAATTTGTATGGACATCAACCCATACCAATTCGAAGCGCCCTGGGACAAGTACGAGTTCGCGACGCATGCTCTCGCCGGCGGTGCGAAGTTGATCGTCATGTCGATGGCGTGGCTGACCTCTCTGCCGAAAGAGGAGATGGAGGACGAGCCTGGAGAGCCTGCGCTTGAGACGGTGAGTTATTGGTTGCAGCGGTTCTCGCCGTTGATGGAGGCTAGTCTGGCTGGTGGGGAGGATGTTGTTGTCGTGTTCTCAAATCGGGTCGGAAATGAGATCAACGAGGTGAGGGAACTTACGACCAAGAGTGGGCAGATTATCCCTCTCGGCGAGTCGGTGAGCTATGCTGGGAGCAGTTGTGCTGTGAAGTTCAGTGGAGGAAGAGTGAGCATTTTGGATATGATGGGGAAAGGGGAGGAGGGGCTGTTGATTCTTGACACGGAGGATGTGAGTATACTCGATCTGATCTTTGGGGAAACCTGAGTGCAAAGCTAACCTGTTTCTAGCTCGCCAAGTACGAGTTGAGATTGAAGAGGAACGTAGATGCCGATGAGGGTTAAGAATTTCGATCCGCGCTCAAGATCTCTCAGCGAACAACTTCCTTCTCTGCAGCAATATACTCGTTAACACCCCAAGGAAAGCCTGTTCCCAGTCCCATCATTGCTTTGAGTCGTGCACAGCGGACGGCAACGTCTTGTACATTCTGGGGTGGGCATGCAGCATATGAATTGCTCAGGACACGATGCGTCAACTTAGGAAGTGTGGAGTTATAGTCCGCATCAATGCCCTCCAATCCAGTCTTTACCAAACTGAGAAGTGCGTAAAATCGGTCCTTGTGATCGTAACAATCCAGATGTGAAGTCGCTTGCAGCAGAAGTCGCTTGCAGCAAAAGCCACAGCGAAGTTGGGGCGCCACTACAGAGGAGTACCATTCTCTGGGCTGCACTGAACTTCACGAATTTCACGTGTTTGGACTGCGCTAAATCGGCCGGTTCTCTTTGACGTCGTTGC
>Ga0265797_10000917_pt1 | contig 53078 bp, 37 predicted proteins | sample P2T30metagenome_FD_192433 | JGI IMG/M metagenome (GOLD analysis project Ga0265797, IMG submission 192433) | Plant litter microbial communities from East Loma Ridge, Irvine, California - P2 T30 | ecosystem: Environmental > Terrestrial > Plant litter > Unclassified | place: USA: California...
CGGCCTGTCGCGCATGAGTTACACCAGCGCCGCCGGCGTCTCCGTCATCACCCTGCAGTTCAGCCTCGGCGAGACCTTGGACGTGGCCGAGCAGGAAGTGCAGGCCGCGATCAATGCCGGCGGCTCGCTGTTGCCGACCGATTTGCCGGCGCCGCCGGTGTACGCCAAGGTGAATCCGGCCGACGCGCCGGTGCTGACCCTGGCCATCACCTCGGACACGATGCCGCTGACCGAGGTGCAGAACCTGGTCAACACGCGTCTCGCACTGAAGATCAGCCAGGTCAACGGCGTCGGCCTGGTGACCCTGCAGGGCGGCCAGCGCCCGGCGGTGCGGATCCAGGCGAATACCGATGCGCTGGCGTCGTACGGCCTCGGGCTCGACACGCTGCGCACCGCGATCACCAATGCCAACGCCAACAGCGCCAAGGGCAGCTTCGACGGCCCGGCGCGCGCCTACACCATCAACGCCAACGACCAGCTGGTCACGGTGCCCGACTACAAGGGCCTGATCGTCGCCTACAAGAACGGCGCACCGGTGCGTCTGAGCGACGTGGCGCGCGTGGTCGACAGCGCCGAAAACGTCAAGCTGGGCGCCTGGGCCAACATGAAGCCGGCGATCATCCTCAACGTGCAGCGCCAGCCGGGCGCCAACGTGATCGCCACCGTGGACGCCATCAAGGAACGTCTGCCGGAACTGCAGCAAAGCCTGCCGGCCAACATCCGCCTGGACGTGCTGTCCGACCGCACCACCGGCATCCGTGCCTCGGTCGAACACGTGCAGATCGAGCTGGTGCTGGCGGTGGTGCTGGTGGTGCTGGTGATCTTCGCCTTCCTGCACAGCGTGCGCGCCACCGTCATCGCCAGCCTGTCGGTGCCGATCTCGCTGATCGGCACCTTTGGCGTGATGTATTTGCTCGGCTACTCGCTCAACAACCTGTCGCTGATGGCGCTGACGATTGCCACCGGCTTCGTGGTCGACGATGCGATCGTCATGATCGAAAACATCGCGCGCTACATCGAAGAGGGCGAAAAGCCGATGGCGGCGGCGCTCAAGGGCGCGACCCAGATCGGCTTTACCATCATCTCGCTGACGGTGTCCCTGATCGCGGTGCTGATTCCGCTGCTGTTCATGGGCGACGTGGTCGGCCGCCTGTTCCGCGAATTCGCGGTGACGCTGGCGATCACGATCCTGATTTCGGCAGTCGTGTCGCTGACCCTGGTGCCGATGATGTCGGGGCGCTGGCTGAAGGCCGAGGACAAGTCGCACGAATCCAGATTTGCGCGCAAATTCCAGGGCGGTTTCGACTGGGTCATCAAGCACTACGACACCAGTTTGAACTGGGTGCTGGCACGCCAGGGCCTGACCCTGCTGGTGGCGCTGGGCACGCTGGTTCTGACCGCGCTGCTGTGGACCTTCATCCCGAAAAGCCTGTTCCCGACCCAGGACACCGGCCAGCTGCAGGCACGCGTGGAAGCGCGCCAGGCGATCTCCTACCAGGCGATGGCCGAGATGCAGCAGGCCGTGGCGCGCGAAGTGCTGGCCGATCCGGACGTGCTGTCGCTCAGCTCCACCGTCGGCGTGGATGCGGCCAACAACACCATGCTGCATACCGGCACCATGCTGATCAACCTGAAGGAAGACCGCAGCAAGCAGGAAGACCTGATGGAACGCCTGCGTTCGCGCGTGGCGCGGAACGTCGCCGGCGCCACCCTGTACCTGCAGCCGACGCAGGACCTGACCATCGACGCCGAGAGCGGCCCGACCCAGTACCGGCTGTCGATCGAAGGCGCCGACACCAAGACCGTCACCGAGTGGGCGACCAAACTGTCGCAGGCGATGGCCCAGCGCAAGGAGTTGCGCAACGTGGTGACGGATGCCGGGGCCACCGGTGCCGCGGCCTACGTCAACATCGACCGCGACAGCGCCTCGCGCCTGTCGGTGACCGCCTCGAACGTCGACGATGCCTTATATAGCGCCTACGGCCAGCGCATCGTGTCGACCATCTTCACCGAGACCAACCAGTACCGCGTGATCCTGGAAGCCCAGCAGGACGAGCAGATGTCGCTCGACTCGCTGGCCAGCCTGCAGCTGCGCACCGGCTCCGGTTCGCCGACGCCACTCTCGGCGATCGCCTCGATCACCGAGCAGGCCGCGCCGCTGCAGATCACCCACGTGGCGCAGTACCCGGCCACCACGGTCGGCTTCGATACCGCGGCCGGCGTCAAGCTGGGCACGGCCGTCAGCGCGATCAAGGAAGCCGCGGCCGACATCAAGCTGCCGGCCTCCGTCACGCTGACCTTCCTCGGCGCTTCCGGCGCTTACCAGAACTCGCTGTCGAACCAGCTGTGGCTGATCCTGGCGGCGGTGGTCTGCGTCTACATCGTGCTCGGCGTGCTGTACGAGAGCTATATCCACCCGCTGACCATCCTGTCGACGCTGCCGTCGGCCGGCGTCGGCGCGCTGCTGGCGCTGATGATCAGCGGGCAGGGCCTGGGCGTGATCGGCATCATCGGCATCATCCTCCTGATCGGCATCGTGAAAAAGAACGCGATCATGATGATCGACTTCGCGATCGAGGCCGAGCGCGACGAGGGCAAGGACCCGCGCACTGCGATCCACCAGGCCGCGATGCTGCGCTTCCGCCCGATCATCATGACCACGCTGGCCGCGCTGTTCGCCGCCGTCCCGCTGATGTTCGGCTGGGGCGAGGGCGCCGAGCTGCGTCGTCCATTGGGCCTGGCGATCTTCGGCGGCCTGATCGTGAGCCAGGCGCTGACCCTGTTCACCACGCCGGTGATCTATCTGGCGTTCGACCGCCTGTCGCGCCGCTGGACCGGGCAGGAACCGGCCAAGCCGGCCGGCCCGGGCTCATCTCCACCATCGGCGCCGTCCACCACCGCGCATGAGGCAGGCGCATGAACCTGTCGAAGCCCTTTGTCCAGCGGCCGATCGCGACCGTGCTCCTGACCCTGGGGCTGGCGCTGGCCGGCATCGGCGCCTTTTTCGTGCTGCCGGTGTCGCCGCTGCCCCAGGTCGACTACCCGTCGATCTCGGTCAGCGCCAGCCTGCCGGGCGCCAGCCCGGATACCATGGCCAGTTCGGTGGCGACGCCGCTCGAGCGCCGGCTGGCGGTGATCGCCGGCGTCAACGAGATCACTTCGAACAGCGGCAACGGCTCGACCCGCGTCAGCCTGCAGTTCGAACTGAACCGCCAGATCGACTCGGCCGCGCGCGAAGTGCAGGCCGCGATCAGCGCCTCGCGCGCCGACCTGCCGTCTACGCTGAAGAGCAACCCGACCTACCGCAAGGCCAATCCGTCGGATGCGCCGGTGATCATCCTGGCGCTGACGTCCAAAACGCGCAGCCCGGGCCAGATCTACGACGAAGTCTCGAACCTGGTGCAGCAGAAGCTGGCACAGGTGAAGGGCGTCGGCGACGTCGAGATCGGTGGCGGCTCGCTGCCGGCGGTGCGCATCGACCTGAACCCGTACCAGCTGAACCACCACGGCGTGTCGAGCGAAGACGTGCGCGCGGCGATCCAGGCCAGCAATCCGAACCGCCCCAAAGGCGCGCTGGAAGGCAGCGGCATGCGCCTGCAGATCTACTCGCAGGCCAACACGCCGACCAATGGCCGCACCGCCGCCGATTACCGCGGCCTGGTGGTCGCCTGGCGCAACGGCGCGGCGATCCGCCTGCAGGACATCGCGGAGGTCACCGACAGCGTCGAGAACATCAATACCCTCGGCTTGTTCAATGGCCAGCCGGCGGTGATCGTGCTGGTGACGCGCCAGCCGGGCGCCAACATCATCGAGACCGTCGACGGCGTGCGCGCGCTGCTGCCCTCGCTGCAGGCGCAATTGCCGCAGGACGTGGCGCTGCAGGTGGCCTCGGATTCGACCAATTCGATCCGCTCGTCGCTGCACGAGATCGAGCTGACGCTGATGATCTCGATCCTGCTGGTGGTGCTGGTGGTGAGCGTGTTCCTGCGCAGCGTGCGCGCCACCGTGGTGCCGGCGGTGGCCACCGTGGTGTCGCTGCTGGGTACCTTTGGCGTGATGTACATGCTCGGTTTTTCGCTGAATAATTTGTCGCTGATGGCGCTGACGGTGGCCACCGGTTTCGTGGTCGACGATGCGATCGTGGTGCTGGAAAATACCAGCCGCCACGTGGAAGCCGGCATGGACCGCATGAAGGCGGCGCTGCTGGGTGCCCAGGAAGTCGGCTTTACGGTGCTGTCGATCAGCCTGTCGCTGGTGGCGGTGTTCATTCCGCTGCTGTTCATGGGCGGCCAGGTCGGGCGCCTGTTCCGCGAATTCGCCGTCACCTTGTCGGTCGCGGTGATGATCTCGCTGGTGATCTCGCTGACCACCACGCCGATGCTGTGCGCGCTGCTGCTGAAACCGGGCCAGAAGCCGGAACGCAAGCCGGGTGTCTTGGCACGCTGGTCGGAGCGCGGCTTCGACAAGATTTTGAAAGGCTACGAGCACGCCCTCGACTGGGCGCTGGATGCCAAGCCGCTGGTGATGCTGATCCTGGCCTTCGTGGTCGGGCTGAACGTGTTCCTGTTCTCGGCCGCGCCCAAAGGCTTCTTCCCGCAGCAGGATACCGGCCAGATCAACGGCGGCATGCGCGCCGACCAGAGCATCTCCTTCCAGGCCATGCAGGGCAAGCTGTACCAGCTGGTGAACACGATCAGGAAAGACCCGGCGGTGGACACCGTGGTCGGCTTTACCGGCGGTTCGCGCGCCGGCGGCGGCTTCATGTTCGTCAACCTGAAGCCGGCCAGCGAGCGCGCCAAGGGCGAAAGCGGCCAGGCCGTGATCGCGCGCCTGCGTCCGCAGCTGGCCAAAATCACCGGCGTGCAGCTGTTCCTGAACCCGGTGCAGGATTTGCGGATGGGCGGACGCCAGAGCAATTCCACCTACCAGTACACGCTCAAGAGCGACAACCGCAACGACCTGAAAGCCTGGGCGACCAAGCTGGCCGACGCCATGAAGGCGCAGAAGGCGCTGATCGACGTCGACACCGACCAGGCCGAGAACGGCGTCGAGACCTTTGTCGACATCGACAAGGACAGCGCGGCGCGCCTGGGCATCAGCGCCAAGGACGTCGACAATGCGCTGTACAACGCCTTTGGCCAGCGCCAGGTGGCGAACATCTACGACGAGTTGAACCAGTACCACGTGATCATGGGCGTGGCGCAGAAGTATGCGCAGTCGCCGGAGGCACTGGATGACGTGTATGTGCCGGCTGCCTCGACATCCACGTCGTCCACGTCGTCGTCCTCGTCCACGGCGACGTCGACGGCCAGCGCGGCCACCGGTTCGGCGACCGGCACCGGCAGCACCGGTACCGGAACCACGTCCAGCACCAGCACCGCCTCCAGCAGCGGCAGCGGCACGGCGTCCAGCGCGAGCAACCTGACCGCGGCGCGCGACCCGTCCAGCGGCTCCGCGCTGGCCACCAGCGTGCGCAACATGGTGCCGCTGTCGGCCATCGCCAGCTTTGCCGAGCGCTCGACCCCGAGCTCGGTCAACCACCAGGACGGCGAGCTGGCGACCACGATCTCGTTCAACCTGGCCCAGGGATCGTCACTGTCCGACGGCCAGGCCGCGGTGCGCCAGGCCGAAGCCGACATCGGCATGCCGGTGAACGTGCGCGGCAGCTTCCAGGGCCAGGCCAAGCAGGCGCAGGAATCGAACAAGCAGCAGCCGCTGCTCATTCTCGCCGCCATCGTCGTCATCTACATCGTGCTGGGCATCCTGTATGAGAGCCTGATCCACCCGATCACGGTGCTCTCGACCTTGCCGTCGGCCGGCGTCGGCGCGGTGCTGGCGCTGCTGATGTTCAAGATGGAGTTCTCGATCATCGCGCTGATCGGCGTGTTCCTCTTGATCGGTATCGTGAAGAAGAATGCGATCCTGATCATCGACTTTGCGCTGGAGGCGGAAAGGGCGCGCGGCCTGTCCGCCACCGAAGCGGTGCGCGAAGCCTGCCTGCTGCGCTTCCGCCCGATTTTGATGACGACGCTGGCCGCGGCCCTGGGGGCTTTGCCGCTGGCGATCGGCTTCGGCGAAGGCTCGGAACTGCGCCAGCCGCTCGGCATCGCCATCATCGGCGGCCTGCTGGCCAGCCAGCTGCTGACGCTGCTCACCACGCCGGTGGTCTACGTCTATATGGACAAGCTGCGCAGCCACAAACCGGACGAACACGAGCTGGTGCGCCATCCTTTGGAGCACCCGCCTACTGCCACCACGAATCCATGAACAAGAATAGTCAACGCATGAGCGCTACCCGTTTTACCTTACCGTTCCGTCCCACTTTGCTGGCCGTGGTGGCCGCCGCCTTTGTCGCCGGCTGCTCGGTCAGCCCGACCTACCAGGTGCCGACCACGCCCGCGCCGGCGCAATTCAAGGAGATGCAGGGCTGGGTGCCGGCCGCGCCGGCGGACGCGCTGGAACGCGGACCGTGGTGGACCCTGTTCAACGATCCGGTGCTGACCGGGCTTGTGTCCCAGGTCGAAGTCTCCAACCAGAACGTGGCGGCGGCGGTTGCCGCCTACGCCCAGGCGCGTTCGCTGGTGGCCGAGCAGCGCGCGGCGCTGTTCCCGTCGGTGTCGCTGAGCGGTTCGGGCACGCGCTCGGGCACCCGCGGCGGCGGCGGCACCGCCACCGTCGACGCCAACGGCAACATCATCGGCGGCGACAGCGGCGGGCGCGTCGCCAACAACTACCGGCTGTCGATCGGCGCCAGCTGGGAGCCGGACGTCTGGGGCCGCCTGCGCGCCGGCGTCACCGCGGCCAACGCCAGCCTGCAGGCCAGCGCCGCCGACCTGGCGTCCGCGCGCCTGTCGGCCCAGGGCGAACTGGCGCTCGACTACATCTCGCTGCGCTCGGCCGACGCCCAGCGCGAACTGCTGAAAAACACCATCGCCGGCTACGAGCGCGAACTGCGCATCACCCAGAACCGCTACGACGCCGGCATCATTCCGCACTCGGACGTGTACCAGGCCGAAACCCAGCTGGCCACCGCGCGCAGCGACGACCTGACCCTGGTCAGCCAGCGCGCCCAGCTCGAGCACGCGATCGCGGTGCTGGTCGGCAAGGCCCCGGCCGAATTCACGCTGGCCCCGGCGCCGTGGAACGTGACCGTGCCCGAGGTGCCGGTCGGCGTGCCGGCGACGCTGCTGCAGCGCCGCCCGGACATCGCCGCCGCCGAACGCCGCGTCGCCGCCGCCAACGAGCAGATCGGCATCGCGCGCTCGGCCTACTTTCCGGACATCGGCTTGACGGCGAACTACGGCAGTGCGGCCAGCGTGGTCAGCGACTTGTTCAACGCATCGGCCGCGACCTGGTCGCTCGGGCTGCAGGCGGCCCAGACCATCTTCGACGCCGGCGCCATCCGCGCCCGCGTCGAAAGCGCGCGCGGCGCCTACGATCAATCGGCGGCGAACTACCGCCAGACCGTACTGACGGCCTTCGCCGACGTCGAAAACCAGCTGTCCGCCACCCGCGTGCTGGCCCAGCAGCAGGACCTGCGGCGCCAGGCCTCGGAAGCCGCCGCCAAGGTCGAAGAACAGGTGACCAACCGCTACCGTGCCGGGCAGGTGAGCTACACCGACGTGGTGACGGCCCAGGTGACCGCCCTGAACGCGCGCCGCAACCTGATCCAGGTCCAGGCCGACCGCCAGACCACGGCCATCGCGCTGATCCAGTCGCTCGGCGGCGGCTGGCACGCGCAGTAAATTCGGGGTCAGAGCACTTTCGAAATCAAGGTTTTTTGCGCAACTTGCCTGTGCCTGTCAGAGGGGGGAGGGGTGGCCGGAATACTGGCGCCCGGCCAAATCGCCGCTTCGGGCAATCTGCTCTGACCCCGAAGTTTTAGTCGGGGCGCCTCGCCCAGCGCGCGGCCAGGATCGCACACACCATCAGCTGGATCTGGTGGAACAGCATCACCGGCAGGATCACCATGCCCAGCGCGCTCGGCGCGAACAGCACCTTGGCCATCGGCACGCCGCTGGCCAGGCTCTTTTTCGAGCCGCAGAACACGATGGTGATTTCGTCTTCCTTGCTGAAGCCGAGGCGGCGGCTGGTCCAGGCGGCGAGCAGCAGGGCCACCGCCAGCATCGCGCAGCACACCAGGCCGAGCGTGACCAGTGCCGACAGCGACAGCTTGTGCCACAGGCCTTCGTTCACCGATTCGCTGAAAGCGGTGTATACCACCAGCAGGATCGAGCCCTGGTCGACGATCTTGAGCATCGGCTTGTTGCGGTCGACCCAGGCGCCGATCCAAGGCCGCACGAACTGGCCGACCAGGAAGGGCAGCAGCAGCTGCTCGACGATGGTGAGGATCGCATCCAGCTGGGAACCGCCGGCGGCGCCGCGCGCGATCAGCGTGCCGACCAGCAGCGGCGTCAAGAAGATGCCGACGAAGTTCGAGGCCGAGGCGCTGCACACCGCGGCCGCCACGTTCCCGCGCGCCACCGAGGTAAAGGCGATCGACGATTGCACGGTCGAGGGCAGGGTGCACAGGAACAGGATGCCGACGTAGAGTTCGGGCTGGAGCACGGTCCCGGACAGCGGCTTCATGATCAGGCCCAGCAGCGGGAACATGACAAAGGTCGAGGCCAGCACCAGCAGGTGCAGGCGCCAGTGCGTCAGGCCGTCCACCATCGCTTCGCGCGACAGCTTGGCGCCGTGCAGGAAGAACAGCAGGCCGATGGCGAAGGTGGTGACCTTGCCCAGCGCGACGGCGGTCGTGCCGCTGCAGGGCAGGATGCTGGCCAGGACGATGGTGCTGAGCAGCCACAGGGTGAAGGTGTCGGGCGCCAGGCGGCGCAGGGTGGCGGTGGTCTGTTCTATGAAGCGGGGCATTGGGTTCCGGCGGGGCTGCGGGCGTATCGAACCCGTCATTCTATCTGCATTCGGTATGCGCCGTGATTCGCTCACGTCCGTGAGTCTTTCCGTTTGTCGTACGCAGGCAATTGACCGCGGTGTATTTGCATTCAATACTGAAATGCAAATACAACAACCGGAGATGAAAATGCGGAAACCTCAGTTAAAACCCATGCTGCGGACGTGCGCGCTGTTCACCATGCTCGCCGGCGCAGCCATGCAAGCCCAGGCAGCCTTCACCGTCACCGCGACCAAGGACGCGGCTGACAAGGTCGTCAGTTACACCATCGATACCAATGCCGGCCTGGTGTTCAAGGTCCGCGGTTTCCCTACCGACACCAGCACGACCTCGCCGGGCGACCTCTCGAGCCTGGTCTACAACGGCATCGAATACCAGGACGCGGGCAGGGGCACCCAGGTCAATACCGGGTACGACTATATTTATACGGACCAGACCGGCGTCAGCGTCAAGGCAGAGGTGGTGGATGCGAACGGCAATGTGGCGCCCGTCGCCTTGCCGGCCGCCGGCCAGAGCGCGGTCACGGCGGCCAGCGATTACATCAAGGTCACGGTGACCACGGTGGGCGGCGCCACCGGCGTGCTGACCCATTATTACCTGGTCAAGAAAGGCGACGCCAGGATCTACATGGGCACCTATTTCACCGCCGAGCCGACCGGTTCGGCGCTGGTGCGCTTCATCGCCCGCATGCGGATTGCGGCGCTGCCGAACGGCACGCCGGCCGGCACGCCAGGCGGCCTGGTCGTGAATGCCGATCCGAACCGCCCGCCGTCCTGGCCCGACGATTTGCGCAACACCAATGGCGCCATCGAGTCGGGCGATATCTTCGGTATCCCCAGCGGCCCGAATGCCGGCGAAACGCGCTCCAAGCACTATTCCAACATGCGCCTGAAGGACTGGTCGTATATCGGCGGCACCGGTCCCAATGTCGGCGTCTGGATCGTGCGTGACAACAATGAAGGCGGCTCCGGCGGTCCTTTCTATCGCAGCCTGCTCAACCAGATCACCAGCACCAATAACGAAATCACCTACATCGTCAACTATGGCGAGGGCCAGACCGAAGGCTTCCGCCTGAATCGCCTGAACAGCTACACCATGAGCTTCAACAATGGCGCGGCGCCCGCGCTGGTCGATACGTCCTGGTTTTCGAAAATGAACCTGCTGGGCTATGTGCCGCCGACCGCGCGCGGCAACGTGTTCGTGCCGGCGATCTACGGCCGTAATGCGGCCTTTCCTTATACCGTCGGCTTCGCCAACGCCGGGGCGCAGTACTGGGCCGATGCCGCCGCCAACGACGGCCATACCAACGCCGATGGCATGATCCCGGGCACCTACACGATGACGGTGTACAAGAACGAACTGGCCGTCGCCAGCTCGCAGGTCACGGTCACGGCGGGCACCACCAACATCGTGCCGGCCGTGACGATCGGCGCCGACGCGCTCGTGAACAACGACGACCCGCGCGGCAAATGGCACCTTGCCAAAGGCGACCCGAGCCTGACCCAGGCCCTGTTCCGCATCGGCGAATGGGACGGTACGCCGCGCGAATTCCTGAACGGCGACAAGGTCACGATCATGCATCCGTCCGACGTGCGCATGAGTCCGTGGTTCGACACGGCCAGCGTGGCGAATCCTTACCAGGTCGGCTATTCGACCCCGCGCGTGCACATGCCGGCTTACCAGTGGAAGGGCTTGACGACCGCGCCCAACGGCCCGGTCACGGTGAATTTCACCCTGAAGCCGAGCCAGATCTCGGCAGCCTCCACCTACCGCTTCCGGATCGGCATCACGACCGCGCAGGCCGGCGGACGGCCGCAGATCGCCGTCAACAACTGGACCTCGCCCTTTGTCGGTTCGCAGTCGGGCGACGTGTTCCCGCCCGGCCAGCCGTCGACCCGCACCATGACGGTCGGCAGTTATCGCGCGCGCAATATCACTTACGACTACACGATCCCGGCCAGCGCCCTGGTCGCCGGCCAGAACACCTTGAAAGTCTGGGTCGTCAGCGGTTCGACCAGCACATCGAGCTGGCTGACGCCGGCGTATTCGTTCGACGCCCTGGACCTGGTCAAGCTCAACTAAGCAGGATCAACCGAGCACCTTTTCATTCAACACCATTTCAATAGAGCCCAACGTGCAATTCAAATCTCTTTGCCTGACCTTGGCCGCGGTTTTCGCCATCGGCATCGGCGCCGGCGCGCAGGCCGCCGTCATCACCACCTTCAGCCCGGACGTCCCGGTTGCCATCTGCGATACCTGCACCGTCACCTCGACCTTGAACATCGACAGCCACGGCCGCATCCTCGACGTCAATGCGCTGCTCGACATCACCCACAGCTACGATGCCGACCTGGTGTTGAGCCTGAGCCATGGCGGCACCACCGTGCTGCTCGCCAACCGCCAGGGCGGCTCCGGCGGTGCCAACTACACCGGCACCGTGTTCGACGACGAGGCCGACATCGGCATCGACGCCGGCTATGCCTATGCGCCTTACACCGGCGCGTTCCGGCCGCAGGAGGCGCTGGCTGCCTTCATCGGCCACGACGTGTTTGGCGACTGGATCCTGACGGTGACGGACAGCGAAGCGGGCGATGCCGGCACCATCGACAGTTGGGGCATCACGGCGGAGGTGCCGGAGCCGGCTTCGCTCGCCCTGTTCGGACTGGGCCTGGCGGGCTTTGCGGCCGCAGGCCGCCGCCGTGATATTGTGTGACAAATGTGTTTCCCGGCACAGCAAGCGGCGATATACTCGCCCTTGCTTTTTTACTCAACCGGGGTCTTACTTTGTTCAAAACCATCGTCCTGCCCGTCGCTCTGATGGGCGCGTTCACCGCCGCCCACGCCGATGAAGGCCAGTGGCAGCCGCACCAGCTACCGCAACTGAAGTCCGAACTGAAGCGCATCGGCATCACCATTCCGGCCGAGAAGCTGGCCGATTTGTCGAAACACCCGATGAGCGCCATGGTGTCGCTGGGCGGCTGCTCGGCCTCGTTCGTGTCGCCGGACGGCCTGATCGTCACCAACCACCACTGCGCCTACGGTGCCGTGCAGCGCAACTCGACCCCGGAACACAATTACATCGTCAATGGCTACCTGGCCAAGACCCGCGGCGCCGAGCTGGCCGGCGGTCCGAACACGCTGGTGTACGTGACCGAGAAGGTCGAGAACGTGACCGATCGCGTGCTGAAAGGGCTGGCGCCCAATCTGTCGGGCAAGGAGCGTCACGAGCAGGTCGAGTCACGCATCAAGGCACTGATCGCCGAATGCGAGAGTGATAAAGCTTACCGCTGCTCGGTACCGGCCTTCCACCGCGGCGGCGAGTACTACCGCATCCGCCAGCTGATGATCCGCGACGTGCGCCTGGTGTATGCGCCGGCCGACAGCGTCGGCAACTTCGGCGGCGACATCGACAATTACGAATTCCCGCGCCAGGCCGGCGACTTTTCCTTCCTGCGCGCCTATGTCGGCAAGGATGGCCGCCCGGCCGATCCATCGCCGGACAACGTGCCGTACAAGTCGAAAGACTTCCTGGTCGTCTCGGCCGAAGGCCTGAAGAACGGCGACCCGATCCTGCTGGCCGGCTACCCGGGCCGCACCAGCCGCTACAAGCTGCCGTCGGAAGTGCGCTTCGCGCGCGACGTCGATTATCCGGCCAAGGTCGCATCGATCACGGCCGACCTGTCCGTGATCGCGGCCAGCACCATGGGCAACCCTAACTACGACGTGCGCTACGCCAGCGTGGCCAAGAGCCTGAACAACGTGCTGAAGAAGACCCAGGGCCTGCTCGACGGCTTCGCGCGGGTCGACATCGCCGCCATCAAGGACGTGCAGGATGGCCAGTTCCGTGGCTGGTACAAGCAACACGGTAAAGGTGGCAGCTTGCTGAATGACCTCGACGCTGCCATCGGCGCCGACATGCAAAGCAGCCAGCAGGAAGCCGCCTGGGCCGAAGCGACGCACAGCGACCTCTTGAAAAGCGCACGCACGCTGTACCGCCTGTCGCTGGAACGCCAGAAGCCGGACGCCCAGCGCGAAGCCGGCTACCAGGAGCGCGACCTTTCCTTCATCAAGGCGCGCCTGAACCGCCTCGAGCAATCCTTCGTCGCCAGCGTCGACCAGGCCCGCTACACCGCGGCCCTGAACCGCTACGCCAAGGTCGATCCGAAGGCGCGTCCGCAAGGCCTGGATGCGCTGCTGCCGGCGCCGACCGCTGTCCCGGCGCTGTACAAAACCACCGAACTGGGCGACACCGCCAAGCGCCTGGCCTGGATCGGCAAGGATCCGGCCGCCTTCCGCGCTTCGCAGGATCCGTTCATCCAGCTGGCCGTGCGCCTGCAGGACCTAGCTGCGACGCTGGAAGACCGCCGCAAGGAAGTCGACGGCAACCTCGAGCGCGTGATCCCGCAATACATGGAAGGCGTGATCGCGTGGAAGAAGTCGCAGGGCAAGCCGGTCTACCCGGACGCCAACTCGACGCTGCGCGTGACCTACGGCACCGTGGGGTCCTATCAGGCGCGCGACGGCGTGGTGAAAGGCCCGTTCTCGACCGTGCAGGGCATCCTCGAGAAGAACACCGGCAAGGAACCGTTCAACGCGCCGGCCAAGCTGCTGCAGGCGATCCGCGACAAGCGCTGGGGCCAGTTCAAGGACCCGGTGCTGGGCACGGTGCCGGTCGACTTCCTGTCGAGCGCCGACACCACCGGCGGCAATTCCGGTTCGGCGGTGATGAACAAGCGCGGCGAACTGGTGGGCCTGAACTTCGATTCGACCTACGAATCGATCACCAAGGACTGGTACTTCGACCCGACCATCACGCGCGCGATCCACGTGGATATCCGCTACATGCTGTGGGTGATGAAGGAGGTTGACCATGCGGACAACCTGCTGCAGGAGATGACGATCAAGTATCCGAAACAATAATTGGATCGTGGCGCGGAAAGACCGCGCCATAAACCAACGTCGTCCCCGCCTTCGCGGGGACGACGTTTTTAAGCCAACATTGAATGTGGCGCCAATTCAGCTCACCGGAAACCAGATATCGAACCTGGTTTCCCCTGGCATTCCCGCCGCCAGCGACCACGTACACCCATGCCGGCTCAGCACCTCGCGCACGAACATCAGGCCGATGCCCTGGCCACCCTTCTTGGTGCTGAAGAAGGGCGTGAACAGCTGCCGCACCGGCGTCGCATCCAGCAGGCCGCCGGAGTCGATCACCGACAGCCGCACGCGCCGGCCTTCATCCGCCAGCTCCAGCCGCACGGCACCGCCTGAGGTCCCCTGCGCGGCATTCGCGGCATCGATCGCCTCCACCGCATTCTTGACGATGTTGAGCAGCGCTCCCTCGACCAGCTGCACGTCCAGCGCCAGCAGGGGCACGTCGTCGCAGCGCGCCCAACCGAGCTGAATGCCGCGGCTGGCGCAGGCGTCCCGGTTCAGCCACAGGATATCGTCCATCACCTCGCGCAGCGCCGTCGGGCGCAGGGCCGGCGGCGGCATCTTGACCACCGTGGTGAAGCGGTCGATGAATTCGCCCAGGCTGACGTTGCGGCGTTTCACGGCCAGGATCGCGGTGGCGAAATCGTCGGCGTCCGATGCCGCCAGCTGGCTGCGGTAGTTCAGCAGCGAATCCAGCACCGAGCGCGTCGCCGCCACCGTGTTGTTGACCTCATGCGCCAGCACGCGGATCAGGCGCGCATAGGTGGCGCGCTCGGAGTCTTCCAGTTCGGCGGTCAGCTCTTCGACCATCAAAAAGTGGCGCGCGAAGCCGCGGTCGAAGAACTGGCCGCGCCGGGCGCGGTAGCGGCGGCCTTCGAGGTCGGTCAGCAGGCGACTGTCGTCCAGCGGCAGCCCGTCGAGCTGGGCGGCCAGCTGGCGGCTGCATTCGCGCGCTCGGGCGTCGAGTGCGGCCGTCCAGGTGCCGCCGCCTTCCGTCCAATGGCGCAACGGATGGCCCAGCGGCCGCTCCAGCCCGAGCAGGTTCGAGGCGCTCGCGTTCAGCAGGCTGATGGCGCCGTCGAAGTCGAACACCAGCACCGCGCCCGGCGTCGCTTCCAGCAGGCGGTCGAGGAAGCCTTGCTGCTCGCCGATCGCCAGCCGTTCGCGGTGCAGCGCGGCGAGCATGGTGTTGAAGACGCCGACCAGGTCGTCCAGCTCGCGCGCGCCGGGCGCCGCCAGTCGGTTCGCGTATTGCCCGTCTTGCAGCAGGTCGTGGAAGCGGCGCGTGTAGCCGAGCGGTTCCAGCGCGCGCCGCACCAGGCGCCAGCCCAGCGCCAGGCTGGCCAGCAGCAGGGCTTCCGCCAGCACGAAGCACAGCGGCCGGCCCGGCAGCAGCAGCACGGCGCAGCCGAACAGCGGCAGGTGCAGCGCCACCAGATACAGTCCCAGCTGCTTATCGAGCCCGACCTCGAGATTCGGGCGCAGCTTCATTCGTCCTCGTCCACGCCGCCCAGGCCGTGGCGCTCCAGGCGCCGGTACAGCGCCGTGCGCGACAGCCCGAGCGCCCGCGCCGCGCGCGAGATGTTGCGGCCGTGCTGCTGCAAGGCCTGCTCGATCATCTGGCGCTCGACCTGCTCCAGCGTCATGCCGTCGACGCCGAGGCGGGTACCGGCAACGCCCTCATCGACCGCGCTGGTGGCCATGAAGTCGGCCTGGGTCAGGTGGTCGCGGCCGGACAGCAGCACGGTGCGTTCCAGCGTCTGCTTCAGCTGGCGGATGTTGCCCGGCCAGGGCTGGGCCGCCAGCCAGTCCAGCGCCGCCGGCGCCAGCACGATCTGACCCAGGCCGTAGCCCTCGGCCACGCCGGCGACGATGTGGCGCGCCAGCAGCGGGATGTCGCTGCGCCGTTCGCGCAGGGCGGGAAGGCGGATCGTGATCAGGTTCAGGCGGTAGAACAGGTCTTCGCGGAAGTCGCCGCCCGCCACCAGCTCCGCCAGTTCGCGGTTGGTGGCCGAGACCACGCGCAGGTCGGCTTGTTGAGCGATGCTGGCGCCGACCGGCTGGTAACGCCCATCCTGCAGCACGCGCAGCAGCTTGACCTGGTCGCCGCGCTGCAGCTCGCCGACCTCGTCGAGGAACAGGGTGCCGCCTTCGGCGCTGGCGACATGGCCCTTGCGGTCGCTGCGCGCATCGGTAAAGGCGCCGCGCACGTGGCCGAACATCTCGCTCTCGAACAGCGTCGGGGTGATCGCGCCCATGTTGATCTTGACGATCGGGTGCGCCGCGCGCGGGCTGTTGCGGTGGATGGCATCGGCCACCAGCTCCTTGCCGGTGCCGCTCTCACCCAGGATCAGCACAGGCGCACGCGTGCGCGCGACCTGGCCGATGGTCTCCAGCACCTTGAGCAGCTTCGGGTGCTCGCCGACAATGGCACCGAAGTCGAAGCGGGCGTCGAGGGCCTGGCGCGTCGACTGTGGCGTCGATGGCGGTGCCACTTGCAGCGTCGCCTCCACCAGCGCCGCCAGCTGGCCGTTGTCCCAGGGCTTGGTGAAGAAATTGGCGGCACCGGCTTTCACACCGCGCACCGCCAGCGCAATCGAGCCCCAGGCCGTCATCAAGAGCACCGGCAGCGCCGGATAAGCGTCCTTGATGCGCGCCAGCAGTGCGAGGCCTTCCTCGCCGCCCGTCTGCAGCGAGAAATTCATGTCCTGCAGGACCAGGTCGAAGGGCGTTTCTTCCAACAGCGCAAGCGCCTGGCGCGGGTCGTCGGCGCAGCGCGTGTCGAAGCCGGCCTGCTTCAGCAGCAGGGCGAGCGAGACTTGCACTGCGCTGTCGTCGTCGACGACCAGGATGCGCCGCCTGCGGGTAGATTCCATATAAATCGTATTCAAGGTTTATTCGTGGTGCAGTGCCTCGGCCGGACTGAGGCGACTGGCGCGCCAGCCCGGGTACAGGGAGCACAGCAAGGATAGCAGATAGATCACGCACATCGACAGCCCGGCGGCCCCCAGGAACACCGGCCAGTTCATCATCTGGCCCAGCGCGCCGGTGAGCGGCAGCTGTACCAGCAAGATCAGGCCGAGCAGGATGGCGACGGAACTGAGCAGCAGCTGCTCGGCGACGATCTGGCGGTAGATGTCGCCGGCACGGGCGCCGATCGCGCGCCGCAGGCCGATTTCGGGGATGCGGCGCGCGGTGTTCTGCCACAGCACGCCGAACAGGCCGAACGCCACCATGGCCAGCATGAAGGTGGCGATCACGCCAAGCACCGCCAGCGGGATCAGGAGCTCCCTCATCTGCGACGCCCGCATGGCCGCCAGCGGCGAGATCGTGTACGACCAGTCGTTGCGCACCAGCTTCAGCTGCCGGTTCAGGCTGGCCTCGAAGCCGCGCGGCGTGCCCGGCGCGACCTTCAGCACGATGGTGCGCACGCGCGACTCGCTGGTGAGCGGCGCGAAGCGGGTCATGATGAAATTCACCGGGACCATCAGCGGGCTGCGGTGGCGGAATTCGTCGACGATGCCGACCACCCTGATCGTGCGCTTGCTGTCCTTGTCGGTGAACTCGCGGCCGAGCGCTTCCTGGCCCGGGAACATGGCCGCGGCCAGGCGCCGGTTCATGACCGCCGGGACGACCGGGGAACCTTCGTCGGCCGCAGAAAACCAGCGCCCGCGCACGACCGGGATCGCCAGCGCGGCGGCAACGCCGTCGCTGGCTTCCAGGATGTTGGTGCGCACTTCGGCGCCGGTTTGCGGCGATTTGTAGGTGGTGGTCCAGGTCGAGTTGGTGTAGGGCGAGTACGAGGCAAAGCCGACCTCGCGCACTGCCGGCAGCGCGTTGAGGTTGCGCCGCAGCGTGTCGTAGATGTCGGCCGGGATCGCCGACGACTTGCTGTCGCCGGCCACGATGGCCACCGACCAGGTGTCGGTGCCGTCGAAGCCGAGCGGCTCGTGGTACAGCTGCCAATAGCGCAGCGCGAACGCGGCGATGCCGAACACGACGGCGAAGGCGAGCAGGATCTCGAGGCTCAGCATCAGATTCCTGGACTTGCGCTTCCAGGTCAGTTTCAACAGGTGGCGCAGCATCACGCGGCTCCTTTCAGGGCATGGACGGGATCGAGGCGCGACATCTTCCAGGCGGGGATCACGCCGGACAGCAGGCCGAAGATAAAGGCCAGCAGCATGCCGCAGCCGAACACGGTGGCATTCAGGTGGACTTCCAGGTAAGGGATCAGTTGCGAGGCTTCCAGCCACCACAGCGCGAGGCGGGTGCAGGCCAGGCCGAGCAGGCCGCCCACGAGGCACAGCAGCACGTTCTCGACCACCAGCTGGCCGACCAGCTGCAGGCTGGTGGCGCCGAAGGCCTTGCGCACTCCGATCTCGGCGCTGCGCTCGAGGATGCGGCCGGTGTTCAGGTTGACCAGGTTGAGTGCCGGCAGCAGCATGAATACCAGCATGCCGCCGCCGATCATCGTCAGCAGCGTGCCGGCGCCGGAGTCGGACTGGCTCTGGTTGCTCAGGAGGGCGCGCGCGAACACATCGAGCTTGCTGTCGGCCCAGAACTGGGTGATGGAATAGACGTGCGGGTCTTCTGTCACGAAGGCCTTCGCGGCACGCTCGACCGCCTGGCGGATGCGCGGCAGGTCGGCCGGGTCGCGCGCCAGCAGCATCGCGGCGAAGTTGCCGGTGATCTCGTTGCGGTAGTCGCTCGACGGGAAAGTGGTGAGCGGCGCCCACATGTCGGCATAGGCGTTGATCTGGAGCGCATCCTCGACCACGCCGATGACCTGGAACTGCTGGCCGCTGGCCGCAACCGTTTGGCCGACTGCGCGGCGAATCGCGCCGGCCGTGCCGAACAGCCTGCGCGCGGTGCTGGCGTTGATTACGGCCACCATGCGCCCGGCCTGTTCGTCGCCGGCGTCCGGCAGGCGCCCGGCCAGCAATTTGAAGTCGAGGATCTTCCAGTAATCGGCGTCGACGCGCCGCAGGTCCAGTTCGCTCACGCGGTCGCCCTGGTAGACCGATACCGAGGCCAGCACCGTGAAGGCGGACATGCGTTCCACGCCCGAATGCGGATCGCGATCCAGCGGCTTCAATGCTTGTTCGATCGCCTTGTAGCCCATCAGGGTGGTGCGCCAGCTCTCGCTCTTGGCGCCCTCGCTGCGAATGCCATACACCTGCAGCATGCGCTCGCTCCTGCCTTCGACGCCGGACGGGAAGAAGGCGGTCTCCAGCAGCGCCGTGATCACCATCAGCACCACCAGCGTGAGCACGATGCACGCCAGGTTGATCGCCGTGAACAGCTTGCGGCGCATGAAAACCTTGTAGGCGGTGAGCAGGTAGTTACGCAGCATGGAGGCGCTCCGAAGTGACCAGCTGGCCGTCGAACACGCGCACGATGCGGTTCACGCGGCGCGCTTCCTGCTCGTCGTGGGTGACCATCACCACGGTCGTGCCTTCGCTGTTCAGCTGGAGCAGGAGGTCGATCACTTCCGCCCCCATCTTGCTGTCCAGGTTACCGGTCGGTTCGTCGGCCAGCAGCACCTGCGGCTGGCCGACGATGGCGCGCGCGATCGCCACGCGCTGCTGCTGGCCGCCCGACAGCTGGTTCGGGTAATGGTCCATGCGCGCGGAGAGTCCCACTTTTTCCAGCGCCTCGCGCGCCAGGCGGCGCCGTTCACTGCCGCTGCCGCTGCGGTAGAGCAGGGGCAGTTCCACGTTGTCGATCACGCGCAGGTCCGGGATCAGGTGAAAGCTCTGGAAGATGAAGCCGAAGGTCCGGTTGCGCAGCTGCGCGAGCTGGCGGTCCTTGTAGCGGGTGATGGCGATGCCGTCGATCTCGATGCTGCCCTGCCCCGGACGGTCGAGCAGGCCGATGAGATTTAGCAGCGTGCTCTTGCCGCAGCCGCTGGGGCCCATCATCGCGACGAATTCGCCGCGCGCGACCTGCAGGTCGATGTCCTTCAGGGCCAGCGTCTCGACCTTGTCGGTGCGGTAGGTCTTGCTGACGTTATGCAGTTTGATCATGGGATCTCCTAGTGTGAAATACGGATGCTGTCCAGGTCCTTGAAGGCAGCGGTGTCGGATACGATGAAGCGTTCGCCGGGCCGGGCGCCGCTCACGACTTCGATGACCTTGCCGTCGCCGGCGCCAAGTGCCAGCGTGGTCTTGCGCGCCACGCCGTCCTGCACGACAAAGGCGGGTTGGCGCCCGCGGCCGTTGAAGGCGGCGCCGTTGTCGAGCACCAGCACCTTCTCGCGGTGCTCGGTGACGACGTTGACGTCGACCCGCATCTTGTTGCGCAGGTTCGGATTGCGCGGCTTGGCCAGGTCGACCAGCAGCTTGATGCTGCCGTTCTGGATTTCGGGCAGGATGGTGCGCACGGTCCCGGCCAGGATGTCGCCGTTCTGCTCGACGCGCACCGGTTGGCCCGCCGCCAGCAGGCGCGCATGGAAGTCGGACAGGCTCGCTTCGACGCGGTAGTTGTTCAATTCCGAGACCCGCGCCACCAACTGGCCGGCGGCGACGCTGGCGCCTTCTTCCTCGAGCACCCAGGTCAGCATGCCGGCAAATGGGGCGCACACGCGGGTCTGGGCCAGCAAGCCCTCCTGCTGGTCGATCTGCTTGTGCAGGATGGCCTGCTGCAGTGTGGCGGCGGCGATGGCGCCGGCCGTGGCGCGGCGCGTGTCCACGATCAGTTCGCGCTGCTGGCGCAGCTGGATCTCGGTGCGCTTGACGTTCAGCTCCGCGGTGAGCAGGTCTTCGCCGGAGACGATGCCGCTGGCGCGCAGCTTCTGGTTGCGCTCGTGGCGCACGCGCGCCGCCTGCAGGTCGATCTCCAGCAGTTCGATGCTGCTCCGGGTCTGCTTCAGCTTCTGGTCCATCTCCAGGCCCAGGGTGGCCACGCGGTTGTCCTGCTGCCCCAGCTGCTCCTTCAGCGCTTCCAGCGCCAGGCGGATCGCGCGGTCGTCGAGTTCCAGCAGCAGGTCGCCCTGCCGCACCTGCTGGCCCGGCTTGGCATGCACGCGCGCCACCCGGCTCGCACCCGGGCTCGACACCACTTCCTCGTGCACGGGGATGACCACGCCGGCCGCGTTGATGGTGTTGTCCACATTGCCGTACCTGGCCTCGGACATCACGACGGCGCCGGCATCCACGCTCGGACGCAGCACGCGGTTCAGGCCCCAGGCCGCGCCGCACACAGCGGCAAACAGCAGGATGCCGGCGGCCAGGCGGCGGCGCTGGCCGCGGCGCAGGGTGTCGATCGGGATGGCTTGGTCCATGGAGCGCTGCAGGATGATGTAAGGTGCTTCTCGTATTGCAAGCGCCGTGCCAGCCCGCTTTCACTGGGGCGGACGCGCTGTCGGCTCGCCTACGCTGCCCGGTGCCGGGCAAGGGTGTCCGGATCCGGACACCGGCGCCTTGCGGTGCCTTTGCGTGCCTTGCATAATCCGGCGCCAGCTCCGATAATCGCTGACCCATCCGCCACGAGCACGCATGAACGACACCCTCATCATCGCCGGCTTCAGCACCACCCCACTGGAACTGATTTCCTTCGTCCTGTCGATCGCGACGGTGCTGCTGAACATCCGCCGCAAGCACTGGGCCTGGCTGTTCGCGATCGTGTCCTCGGCCATGTACGGCATCGTGTTCTTCGGTACGCGCCTGTATGGCGATGCCGGCCTGCAGGGCGTGTTCATCGTCGCAGCCGCCTGGGGCTGGTATCAATGGCTGAAAGGCGGACGCAGCGTCGGCGGCGCCGCCGCCGACGCCAGCACCAGCGTGACCGCCGACATGGCCGATGCCGCCGGCGCGCCGCTGGTGGTCACGCGCCTCGATCGCGCCGGCTGGACCCGGGCGCTGGCCGGCTGGGCCCTCGGCTACCTGCTGCTGTGGGCTTTCCTGGCCCACGTCACCGATACCGACGTGCCGGGCACCGACGCCTTCCTGACCGCCGGCAGCCTGCTCGGCACGCTGCTCACGGCGCGCAAGAAGGTCGAGAACTGGCACGTCTGGATCGTGGTCGACGTTATCTACGTCGGCCTGTACATCCACAAGCACCTGTACCTGACGGCGGTGTTGTACGCGCTGTTCGTGGTGCTGGCGGTGCTGGGCCTGCGCGTCTGGCGCCGGGCGGCGCGCGAGGGCGTGCAATGAGCGGGCCCGGCACGCCGCGCCACATCGCCATCCTAGGCGCCGAGTCGACCGGCAAGTCGACCCTGGCCGACGCGCTGGCGCGCCGCCACGGCACGCTGTGGGTGCCGGAGTATCTGCGCGAATTCGTCGACGTGCACGGCCGCGTGCCTTTCGAGGACGACCAGCCCGGCATCGCGCGCACCCAGCTGGCGCGCGAAGATGCGATGGCGGCCTTGCCAGGCGCGCGCGGTTTGCTCTTTTGCGATACCACGCCGCTGATGACGGCGGTGTACAGCCGCATCTACTGGGGCCGCGTGCCGCCCGATCTGCTGGCGCTGGAAGCGGCGCACGCGTATGCGCTGACGGTGGTGGCGGCGCCGGATCTGCCGTGGGTGCCGGATGGCTTGCAGCGCGAGTCGGCAGCGGTGCGGATGCGGGTGCATGCGCAGTTGCTGGCGGTGCTGGAGGCGCGCGGGATTGCGTATGTGATGGTGGCGGGGGAGCTGGAGGAGCGGGTGGCGCGGGTTGAGGAACTGCTCGGGACTCTAAAAGTACCGCTAGCCGGTTAGCCCGTTAGCCCGTCGTTCCCGCGCGCCTGCTCGTCGTTCCCGCGTAGGCGGGAACCCATGCCGAGCTACCGAAGTCGATAAGCGCGGTTCGAAGCACAGCATTCAACTTCGGTGATTCAGCATGGATCCCCGCCTGCGCGGGGACGACGGTCTTGAGGCTAACGCGAGTGCACTGGTTCGCGTGCCGCACACGCGTACAGTGTCTGATTACAAATCAAACTGCGCCGACAACCTGAACGTCCTTGGCGCCCCCGCCAGCAGGTAGCCACCCAGCGAAGGCGTCACATCGCGCCAGTAGAACTTGTCGAACAAATTGTCCACCCGCCCGCGCACGGTCACGCGCGTGGCACCCATCTTCAGCGTGTACGACGCACCGGCGCCGAACACGTGGTAGTCCGGCACGAACACGGTGTTCTCGACGTCGAAGGCCTTTTTGCCCGCGTACTGCCACAGGCCGTCCACCTTCAGGCCCGGCACCGCGGGCACCGCGTATTCCAGCCATGCGGTCGACTTGAAGGCCGGGACGTCGGTGACGCGCTTGCCGTCGATGGTGGCCTGGCCGGTGCCGTCCTGGCGCGTGTTCAGCGCCATCAGCGACGCGCCGTAAGCGAAGGCGCCGGTCTTGCCGTCGGCCGAGAGTTCCAGCCCGCGATGGGTCTCGCGGCCGCCGCGAACGAAAGGATGCAGGTCGCGCGACTGGCCATCCACGATGACGGTGAAGGTCTGGAACGGATCCTCGTACTCCAGGCCCTGGCGGATCTGGAACAACGCCGCCGACACGTTCAGGCCGCTCGACAGCGCGCCCTTGAGGCCGAATTCGACCTGGCGCGAACGTCCCGGCGGCAGCACTTCGTACTCGTTACTGGTCAACATGGGCGCGATGCCGCCATGCTGCAGGCCGTGGCTGAAGGAACCGTAGGCATTCCAGTCGCGGTTGATGCCGTAGACCAGCGCCACGCTCGGCAGCGTGAAGCTGTTGTTGGCGTGGACGTAGCCGCCGTTGGCGCCGATGTCCTCGTCGAATTCGCTGCGCCTGATCTTCACGTAGCGCAGGCCGCCGTGCACGGTGAAGCCCTGGCCCAGGGTCACGATGTCCTGGGCGAACAGCGCGCTTTCCTGGTCGCTGCGGCGCTCGAACACCGGGCCGGTGGTCAGGGAAGGATCGGCCTGGGGCGTCACGCGCGGCGTCCAGATATTGCTGGAGCCGACATATTCATAGACGTCCTCGCCGAAGCTGTCGTGGCGCTCGGTGTACGAAGCGCCGACGGTGAGCGCATGGCGCAGCGTGCCGGTATCGAAGCGGCCCTGCAGCATGGCTTGCGCGCCCCACGGGCTCTTGCGCTCGCCCACGCTCTGGTAGTCGTACACGTCGTAGTCGCCGTTCGAGCAGTAGCCCGGATAGTAACCCTCGCCCTCGTTGCTGCAGCCGTAGGGGAAGGCGGTGTAGTCGTCGCGCTTGAACCAGTGCTTGTTGGCCGATGCGGTGGCCAGCCAGCCCGGCGCCAGCTTGTACTCGAAGCGCAGGCCGAGGTTGGTGTCGCGCGTCTCGACCGGCTTGGTCCAGGGCTGGTCGTTCAGCAGCGCCTTGGCAGAGACGTTCGTCGGCAGCACCTCGCCGCGGATCAGCTGGTAGCCCGGCGCCGTGATCTGCGACTTGCGCTGGTAATCCATGTCCAGCTGCAGCAGCGCGTCCGGCGTGATCTGCCAGTCGAAGGCACCGGACACGAACTGGCGCTCGCCGTTGGCGCCGCGCACATAGGAGTGCAGGTCGGCGGCGGCGGCATTGATGCGGTAGCCGAAGCGGCGGTCCTCGAAGCGGCCGCCGATGTCGGCCGTGCCGTACAGCGTGCCGCGCTCGCTGACCTCGACCGTGGCCGAGCGCAGCGGTTTGTCGGTCGGGCGCTTGGTGACGTAGTTGACGATGCCGCCCGGCGCCGCGATGCCGGCGGTGAGGCCGGCCAGGCCTTTCAGGATTTCGATGCGTTCCTTGTTCTCGAGCGGGATCTGGGTGTCGCCCGGGATCGCGAAGCCGTCCTTGCGGTAGCTGTAGTTGTTGTCGAGGGCGAAGCCGCGGATCGAGAACTGCTCGGCGTAACCGACCGCGTTGTAGGCGTCGCTGACCGAGGCGTCGAAGCGTAATGCCTCGGTGGTCGAGCGGATCGACAGGTCCTGCAGGCGGGTACGGCCGATGGCGACGATCGAGGCCGGGGTCTCGAACAGCGAGGACTCGCCGAAGCCGCCGACGCTGGCGCGGTCGAGCGCCATGAAGCGGTTGCCGGTGACGACGACTTCGTTGACCGGCTGGCCGGGCCCGGTTTGTGCCTCGGTTGAGGCCGTAGTCTGCGCGGATGCGGCAAATGCCTGCATCAAAGCGCAGGCCAGGATCGAATGCTTGAGTGGTTGATTCATGTGTTTGCTCGTGACGCGCGCCGCTCGGCTGCGCGCTGCTTTATCAAAAAGCCGGAGCCAACGGGGGAAGGGCAAACAAGGTGGGAACTGCGTTGCGCTTTCCTTCGCTGGCATTATCCAGATCAGGTACGAAGGGTATCTCTCACCCGGAAACGAATTCCCAGGACCCCTAGCGAAGGCGCGAGTGTGCGCCGCTTTGGTGTTTATGTCAATTCATTAAGTCGATGTGCCGATGCGATCATCAAACCTGCGCCGCCTCCAGCACCGGTGCCGGATGCTCGACGTGCACGCGCGCATGCAGCAGGTGGCGCTGCAGGGTGGCACGCGCCGCGTCGCCGATCACACGCCAGTGCTCGCGGCGCTGGGCCGCGCGCTTGCGGTGCTTGGACGGCATGTCGGCCAGCGGTTTGACGTAGAAGGGCAGGCCGATGACGTAGCCCTTGCCGGTCTCGACCCCGCCGAGGATCTTCCAGAAACCGTCGTAGGCGTTCGTGAAGTGCTTGTCCGGGTCCGGGTCGTAGGCGATGTGGGCATCGCTGCGGATTGCCATCACCTTGTCCATGCCGAGCGCCTGGGCGATGCCCTGCATCGCGGCAAAGCAGAAGAAACTGGGCGAGTTGTTGGGGAAGACCCGCTCGAAGGCGTCGAAGGCGGCACCGGAATCGGCCCAGCGCCCCTCGTTGCGGCCAATGAAGGCTACGGCCGGCATGTCCAGACCGAGCATCCGGCCGTCGAGCCAGCTGAACGACAGCCGGTGCAGGCAATCGCCGTCGGCCACCAGCGCCACGGTCAGGTCGCCTTCGGCATTGCTGCGCGAGGCCATCTCGAGCTGGATCATGAAGCTGCTCAGCTGACCGTCGACCTCGGCCTCGTGCTGCCACAGCGGCAGGCAGCGCGCGCCGTATACCGCCTGCATGTAGGCGTCGTTGAAGGTGGTTTCCTCGAAGCGGTAATGGCTCAGCACGGCCTGCACGCGGCGCCGCGCCGGCATGCCCTTGATCAGGTAGTCGCGGTGGCTGAGGTGGTGGAAAGGATCGTCGCCGGCCGCCCCGGCCACGTGGCGGCGGTGCACGGCGAGGCGGCACAAATCGCGGTGGTCGCTGTAATAGGCAAGCACGCGCGCGCTGCGGGCGATGCACAGCAGCCAGGAACCCAGGCTGACCTCGCCGCGGCGGGCCATCCAGTGCTTGGTGAGATGCGCGAAAATCATGAGGCGCTCCGGAATCGCTTCGTTATCGGGTGGATCTATCTTGTCGCACCAATGGCCGCGCCACGGTGACATTGCTCAAAGGAAATATTTCGTTCAGCAGGTCAAGATCGGCACCATCGATAATGAATTCCGTGCGTAATTATTGTTGTGGACATGTCTCTTCTTATTAATCTTTTGTCAGGCGTCGTTGCCAAGCCGAAGACTAGCACGATTGCCGCGCCGAACATTCGGAATCATGCTCAATAATTGAGTCAGACCGAACAACAAGAGGAGCTTGCAATGACATATGAACTTTTCTATTGGCCGACGATCCAGGGCCGCGGCGAATTCGTGCGCCTGGCCCTGGAAGAGGCCGGCGTCCCCTACGTCGACGTGGCGCGCGAGCCCGGCGGCATGGCGCGCATGATGGCGGCCATGGATGGCGCCGACCACCCGTCTTTCGCGCCGCCCTTCCTGAAGGCGGGCGAGCTGCTGGTCGGCCAGACCGCCAATATCCTGCTGTTCCTGGGCCAGCGCCACGGCCTGGCGCCCGACGACGAACAGGGCCGGCTGTGGGTCAACCAGATCCAGCTGACCATCGCCGACCTGGTGGCCGAGACCCACGACACGCACCACCCGATCGCGACCTCGCTGTATTACGAAGACCAGCGCCCGGAAGCCAAGCGCCGTGCGGCCGATTTCATCGAAACCCGCATCCCCAAGTTCTTCGACTGGTTCGAAGGCCTGCTCGGCCGCCCGGAACCGAAGGATTACCTGCTGGGCGAGCGCGTGAGCTATGCCGACCTGTCCTTGTTCCAGCTGATCGAGGGCTTGCGCTACGCCTTCCCGAAGACGCTGGCGCAGATCGATGCCAGCTATCCGCTGCTGGCCGCCCTGCACGACCGGGTGGCGCAGCGCCCGCGCATCGCGGCCTACCTGGCATCGAAACGGCGCTTGCCTTTCAACGAGGAAGGCATCTTCCGCCACTATGCGGAGCTCGACCAGCCGGTCAATCCCAGTGCGGGGCAAAGTCGGGATTGACCAGGCGTTCGCCACGCTCCAGCGCATCGATGGAGGCGCTGTCCTCGGGCACCAGGCGTAGTACAGCCGCGGCCAGGTTCGATGCCAGGTTCGCGCGCCGCGTCGACGACGGGATCACGGCGTAACCCTTGGCCATCAGCCAGGCCAGCGCCACCTGGGCCGGCGTGGCGTTCAGCCTGGCCGCGATGGCGCCGATGACCGGATCCGCCATCACCTTGCCGTAGGCGAGCGGCATGTAGGCCGTGACGTGGATCCCGGCCGCCTGCGCGAAGGCGGCCACGCTGGGGTTCTGCAGGAAGGGGTGCAGTTCGACCTGGTTGGTGGCGATGTTCGCCGCGCCGACCGCATCGATCGCTTGTTCGAGCAGCTGCACCGTGAAATTGGAGACGCCGATCGCGCGCGTCAGGCCCTGCTCGCGCGCTTCAAGCAACGCCGTCATCGACTCGGCGACGGAGACGGCAGCGCCGGGCGACGGCCAGTGGATCAGCGCCAGGTCGAGCCGTTCGATGCCCAGCCTGCGCAGGCTCTCTTTCAGGCTGGGGATGACGCGGTCGCCGGCCAGGTGCTCGGTCCAGACCTTGGTGGTGACGAAGACCTGTTCGCGCGCGATGCCGGACTGGCGCAGGGCGCTGCCGACTTCTTCCTCATTGCCGTAGATCTGGGCGGTGTCGATGTGGCGGTAGCCGAGTTCGAGGCCGGTGCGTACCGAGTCGATGGCCTGGGCGCCGGTGAGGCGGAAGGTGCCGAGGCCGATTTGCGGAATGGTGATGCTCATGGTGGTTCCTTGGTGCTCAGTGAGTGATTAAATAGTTAGTGAAAGGCGGGTGCACGCGTAGCTGCCGGTGCGGCAGCGATCTCACGCCGGTCCAGCCGTCCGGCCAGTGTCGTCAGCAGCAGCGCACCGACAACCACCAGCGCCCCGATCCACGGCGTGGCCATCAAGCCCAGATGCTCGACGATGATGCCGCCGCCCCAGGCGCCGAGCGCGATGCCGACGTTGAAGGCGGCGATGTTCAGGCCAGAGGCAACGTCGACGGCGCGCGGCGCATCGATCTCGGCGCGGCGCACCACGTACACCTGCAGTCCCGGCACGTTGCCGAAGGCGACCGCGCCCCAGGCCAGCACCGTGACCAGCACCGCGATCCGGTTTGTCGCGGTGAATTCCAGCACCAGCAGCACCGCGGCCAGCAAGGCGAACACGATCTGCAGCGCGCGGATCGGCCCCTTGCGGTCGGCCAGCCTGCCGCCCCAGATGTTGCCGAAAGCGACCGAGACGCCATACACCAGCATCACCAGCCCGACGCTGCCGGCGGAAAAACCGGCCACGTTTTCCAGGATCGGCGCCAGGTAGGTAAAGGCGACGAAGGTGCCGCCGTAGCCGAGCGTGGTCATCGCATACACCAGCAGCAGGCGCGGTTTGCGCAGCACCGACAATTGCGTCAGCAGGCCGGCCGGCGCGCTGCCGGCGATCCCGTTCGGCACCAGCAGGGCGATGCCGGCAAAGGCGACCACGCCCAGCGACGCCACGGCCAGGAAGGTCATCTGCCAGCCGAAATGCTGACCGATGAAGGTGCCGAGCGGGACGCCGGTGACCAGCGCCACGGTCAGGCCGCTGAACATCAGCGCGATGGCGCTGGCCGCTTTTTCCTTCGGGACCAGGCCGGTGGCGATGGTCGAGCCGATCGAAAAGAACACGCCATGGGCCAGGCCGGTCAACACGCGCGCCGCCATCAGGGCGCCGTAGCCGGGCGCCATCCAGGCAGTCAGGTTACCGACCGTGAACAGGGCCATCAGCCCGAGCAGCAGCAGTTTGCGCGGCACGCGGCCGGTGAGGGCCGTCAGTACCGGCGCGCCGATGGCGACGCCGAGCGCGTACAGGCTGACCAGCAGACCGGCCGAGGGCACGGATACGTGCAGGCTGGCGGCAATGGTGGGAATCAGGCCGACGATGACGAATTCCGTCGTCCCGATGGCGAAGGCGCTCAAGGTGAGCGCCCAGAGTGCGAGTGGCATGTTGTTTCTCCTTGAATAGGAGCGCCATTCTGCTGGGACGCGGCACAAAGAAACAGCCGCCGCCGTACAATAGACTTTTGAGCTGGAGTCAACAATGCTGGATGTGGAGCCGCTGATTGCGTTCTGCGCCGTCATCGATACCGGATCGTTTTCGAATGCCGCCGCACGCCTCGGACAAACCCCGTCGGGTGTGTCGCGCACCATCTCGCGGCTGGAAAAGCAGCTCGGGATGACGCTGATGCACCGCACGACGCGCCGCCTCGACCTGACCGAAGAGGGCGCCTGGCTGCTGGGACGGGCACGGCGCATCCTGGCCGAACTCGACGACACCGAAGCCCAGGCCGCCGCGCGCCGCACCCGGCCGTCGGGGCTGGTGCGCGTGAATGCCGCCACGCCCACGCTCGACCATTTGCTGGCGCCGCTGGTGCCGGCCTTCCTCGACGCCTATTCGCAGGTGGAGCTGGAACTGACGAGCGGCGAGACCGTCGTCGACCTGATCGAGGAGCGCGCCGATGTCGCCATCCGCATCGGCCCGCTGGCCGATTCCACGCTCAGGGCGCGCCGCCTGGGCAGCAGCCGCATCCTGGTGCTGGCCGCACCAGGCTACCTGGAACGCCACGGCAACCCGGCCAGCACGGCCGACCTGGCGCGGCACCGCCTGCTGGGCTTCACGGCGCCGGCATCGCTGAACCTCTGGCCGCTGCGGAACGACGCGATGGAAGGCGAAGAAGCCGGCTGGCCGGCCACGCCCACGATCACGGCGTCGAGCGGCGAGACGGTGCGCCACCTGGCGCTGGCCGGCGCCGGCATTGCCAGCCTGTCCGATTTCCTGACCCGCGCCGACGTCGCCGCCGGCCGCCTGGTGCCGGTGCTGCCCGGTGCCGCGCTGCCCTGGACCCAGCCGGTGTGGGCGGTGTTCTATAAACAGGGCGCGCTGGCGCCGCGGGTGGCGGCATTGGTGGACTTTCTCGCCGAGCGCCTTGCGGGAGTCCTCGAGCCCTGAGCCTGTGCCGATTGTTGTTTCGATCACGGCGCTACGGTAGGATCAGCGGGTTGCACTCGTGTTTTACCTATCCACCGATTTATCACCGAGGGTCCATGAAACAACGCCGCCAATTCCTGATCAATGCCCCGCTTGGCCTGCTGGCCGTGGCCGAAGCCGTCCGTGCCGAAGCGCTGCCGCAAGACGGCGCCGCGCCTGCCCCGGCCGCGCCGTCCACTACGCCCGGCGTAGCGACGCCCGGCGCGCCGCCGACCTTCGGCGCCACCGCCGGCTTCGGCCCCGCCGTGTCGCCCGCCACCTTCGCCGAAGCCGAAAAGCTGATGCAGGTGACGAACACGCCGGCGCAGCGCGCGATGATGGCGGGCAGCTGGCGCGTGTCCTTGTCCTCGACGGTGGAAAGGCGCACCGGCCCGCGCAAGGTGGCGCTGGCCCCGGAACTGGCCCCGGCCACGGTCTGGAAGCCGCTCGATGCCGCCGGCGGCGCCAATGCCGGCACCAGCACCAGCAGCAAGCAAAACGGCCGCTTCGTGCGCAGCCGCGGCAATCCCGGCCCGCTGCCTGCCCGCGACGAAGACATCGCCCACGCCCCGGTCACGAAACTGGCACGCTGGGTCGAAACCCGCGCCATCACCTCGGAGCGCCTGACCCGCATCTACATCGAGCGCATCAAGCGCCTGGATCCGAAACTGCGCAGTGTGATCACCCTGACCGAAGAACACGCGCTGGCGCAGGCACGCCAGGCCGACCGCGAGATCGCCGCCGGCAAATACCGCGGCCCGCTGCACGGCATCCCCTACGGCGTGAAGGATCTGCTGGACACCGCCGGCATCCGCACCACCTGGGGCGCCGAGTTTTACCGCGACCGCGTGCCGCAGCAGGATGCGGCCGTGGTGGCCAGGCTGAATGCCGCCGGTGCGGTGCTGGTGGCCAAGCTGAGCCTGGGCGCGCTGGCGCTGAACGACGTCTGGTTCGGCGGCCAGACCATGAATCCGTGGCTGCTGGAAGAGGGGGCCTCGGGCTCCAGCGCCGGTCCCGGTGCGGCGACCGCCGCGGCGCTGGTCGCGTTCTCGGTCGGCAGCGAGACCGGCGGCAGCATCGTCAGCCCGTCGATGCGCTGCGGCGTGACCGGCCTGCGCCCGACCTACGGCCGCGTACCGCGCACCGGCGCCATGACGCTGTGCTGGTCGCTCGACAAGCTGGGGCCGATGACGCGCAGCGTGGAAGACGCCATGCTGGTGCTGCAGGCGATGTCGGGCCTTGACGCGGGCGATGTCGCCGGCGTCGCGGCCAAACTCGATTTCGACGCCGGCGCCGGCGTGAAAGGGCTGAAGGTCGGCTACTTCCCGGACTGGATGAAGGAAGCCCCGGCCACCGACATCGACCGCGCCGCGCTGGCGTCGCTCAAGAAGCTCGGCTTGAGCCCGGTGCCGGTGACGCTGCCGGACTGGCCGTATCAATCGCTGAACACGGTGCTGTTTGCCGAAGCCGCCGCCGCCTTCGAAGAGATCACGCTCGACGGCCGCGTCGACCAGCTCAAGGCGCAGGTGCCGGATGCCTGGCCCAACCTGTTCCGCGAGGCGCGCTTCCTGTCGGCGGTGGACTTCGTGCAGGCCGACCGCCTGCGGCGCAAGGTGGCGCTGGAGATGGCGCGCATCTTCGCGCAGGTCGACCTGCTGCTGGTGCCCTCGCTGCGCGACGAGATGCTGACCATCTCCAACTTCACCGGCCACCCCTCGCTGACGCTGCGCACCGGGACCGTGGCAGTAGGGCAGGCGCGCAGCGACTGGGCGCCGAATCCGGCGCAGCCGCTGCCGACCTTCTCGCCGCCGCGCCGGGTGCCGCATGGGGTGACCCTGATCGGCCGCCTGTTCGACGAAGGCACCATCGCCCGCGTCGGCCTGGCACTGGAAAAAGAAGCCAATGTGGCGGGCGAGCGTCCGCCGGGTTTTTGAGAGGAGCAAGACCATGACTGAACACCAAGATGATGCGATCCTGCGCATCGCCGCCTTTTCCGATGGCCTGGAGGGCGGCAACCCGGCCGGCGTCTGGATCGGCGCCGCGCTGCCGCCGGTGGACCGGATGCAGCGCCTGGCCCACGCGGTCGGCTTTTCCGAAACCGCCTTCGCCGCGCCTGGCGAAGGCGGCTGGCGCGTACGCTATTTTTCGCCCGCGTCCGAAGTGCCGTTCTGCGGCCACGCCACCATCGCACTGGGCGCGGCGCTGGCCGGCGCGCACGGCGACGGCGTCTATGCCTTGACGCTGAACGCGGCCGCGATCACGGTCGAGGGCCGGCGCGAAGCGAACGGCCTGGTGAGCGCCGCGCTGCAATCGCCGCCCACCTTCAGCCGCCCGGCCGATCCGGCACTGCTGCAGGAAGCGTTGGCGCTGTTCGGCTACACCACCGCAGACCTCGACCCGCGCATTCCACCCGGTTTCGCGCACGCCGGCGCCGACCACCTGGTGCTGGCGCTGCGCAGCCGCGAACTGCTGGCGGCGATGCATTACGAGCTCGAAGCCGGCCGCGCGCTGATGGCGGCCCACGGCCTGACCACCATCGTGCTGGCCTGGGCCGAAAGCGAGCGCCTGTTCCATACCCGGAATCCGTTCGCGATCGGCGGCGTCTATGAAGACCCGGCCACCGGCGCCGGCACCGCCGCGCTGGCCGGCTACCTGCGCGACATCGGCTGGCCGCACGGCGGCGCCATCGACGTGGTGCAGGGCGAGGACATGGGCATGCGCTCGCGTTTACATGCTGACATCAGTGCAATTGGCGGCAGCTCGATCCGGGTGGCCGGAACCGCGCGCGCGATGACGTAAATGCGGGCGTAATACGCACAATAGCGGTGCAATAGCAGGCCGTTCGTTGAATAGAAGGCAAAAAGGGTGTCTCTTCGACCTTTAGGATTCTTTTGAAAGGTTGATAATTATCAACACACCTCTCTGTTGTCTTCTTAATCAAGGATTGCCCTGTCATGGAAATGAACACCAACCACATTCTGTCGTCCCTGCCGACCGAACGCCTGCCGTTCACCGTGCGCCCGGTCGATACCGAAGACAGTCTGTGGAAGGCGATCGGCATCCGTCACGCCGCCTACGCGCGTCACGTGCCGGACTTCGCGCGCTCGCTGGCGGCGCCCGAGGCCTGCGACTATGAAGACGACAGCGTGGTGCTGCTGGCCGAATCGAAGCTGGACGGCACCGCGATCGGCACCGCGCGCATCCAGACCAATGCCTACCGCTCGCTGCACGTCGAGGAATCGATCGCGCTGCCGGACTGGCTGCAGGGGCGCCGGCTGGCCGAGGTGACCCGCCTGGGCGTGGCCGACGGCCGCATCGGGCACGTGGTCAAGGTGGCGCTGATGAAAGCCTTCTTCCAGTACTGGGAGCTGAGCGGCACCGAATTCGCGATCGCTACCGGCCGTGCGCCGATCGACCGCCAGTACGAACAGCTGATGTTCAGCGACGTGTTCGGGCCGGGCGAGATGATCCCGCTGCGCCATGTCGGCAACATGCCGCACCGCGTGATGGCCTTCGAAATCGCCACCGCCGAAGAACGCTGGAGCGCGGCGCGCCACCCGCTGCTGAAGTTCGTGCGCCAGACTAACCACCCGGACATCCAGGTCGGTGAGTTGCGTCCGCGCCACAAGATGGTGACCCCGGTGGGGCCGAACATGCTTACGGAACGCGTTCCGAGCCTGGCTCTGGCTTAAGCGCAAGATATTGCATGACGGAATTATTACCAGACTGTATCCTTCAGGCGATAGCCGCCTGATCGATACCTTCATGTTCCAGCCTTTCCAGCCACCCAAATCCACGCACAAGCCGATGTTCCTGATGGCGATCCACCGCGGTATCGAAGCCGCGATGCGCCTGTTGTCGGTGTACTTCGTGCCGGCCGGGGTGGCGCTGGCGTCGGTGCTGGTGCTGATGCTGTGGAACAGCCACTTCACGGGCGGCGGCAGCCAGCCGCTCAGCTTCCGCACCGTGGTCGACAGCGGTGCCGCCTTGACGCCGTCGAGCGCGCTGCGCGAGCTGGCGCAATCGCATCCGGTCGATGCCTACGATACCCATTTGTCCGAGGCACCGGTCTGGTTCGCCTTCCATGCACGCGACCTGGGCGGCATTCCCGACGCCGCCGAATTCCCGTCGCGCCACACGGTCTCGCTGCGCTGCTGGGACGCCACGACCCTGCAGATGCTGGGCAGCGCCAGCCGCGGCGGTGCCGACGGCGCCCTGATGGATGCCAAGGCCGGCTTCGCGCTGCGCCTGCCGAAGACGCGCAGTGAAGTGCTGTGCCGCGCCGCCTTTTCCGGCCCGGCCCACCTGACCGTGCTGCAATGGCCGGCCGACCGCCTGGCGCTGTCGACCCAGCAGTTCCATCGCCAGTCCGGCCTGCTCGACGGCGGCATGATCGTCCTGAGCCTGTTCATCCTGGTCACCGCCATCATCAACCGCCAGATCCTGTACCTGCAGTTCGCGGGCTGGCTGATCCTGAACCTGCGTGTGGCGGCATTGTCGGCCGGCTGGGACATCCAGTGGCTGGGCCAGCAGGTGCCGGTCGAGTGGCTGCTGCCGAGCCGCGCGCTGACCATGGCGCTGTACGCGATCGCCACCCTCACTTTATATATGACGCTGTTCGGCGCCGAGCTGCTGCGCACCCGCTTCGGGCCGCTGCTGCGCGTCACGCAGTGGCTGGCGCTGGCGCTGCTGCCGTGCGCGATCTGGCTGCCCTACGGCAGCTTCCTGCCGGTGATGTGGGCGATCGTCGCCGCCGGCCTGTCGCTGATGATCCTGGGCCTGGTCAACGTCATGCTGCGCTCGCAGTCGCATGTAGCGATGTGGTTCGCCGCCTCCTTTACGGTGACCTTCCTGGCCAGCCTGACCGAGGTGTTCGCGGCGGCGCTGGGCGCGCGCGACCTGCTCGGCGTGGCCAACAGCGTGACCGCGGCCCTGACCTCGAGCATGCTGGCGGCCCTTGCCGTGGCCGAGCAGATGCGCGTCGAGACCGAGCAGCGCCTGGAAGCCCAGGACAAGCTGCAGCATGCCTACGAGGCGATGCCGGTCGGGCTGTTCACGCTCGACATGTACGGCCACTTCCTGAGCGCGAATCCGGCCATGCTGAAGATGCTCGACGTCGCCGACAGCAGCAAATTCGCCCCCGGCCGCACCGCCTGGAAGCAGTTCTTCGCCGAGAGCTTCTGGATCACGCTGCACGAGCAGGTGCACATGCAGAGCGACGCCGAGATGCAGGTCGCCAGCCGCGACGGCAACCGCTGCTTCATGGTCAGCGCCACGCTGGCGCGCGGCCGCATCGAAGCGGTGATGCAGGACGTGACGGAAAAGGTGAAAGCCACCGAACAGCTGCGCTTCATGGCCGACAACGATGCGCTGACCAAGGTCTTCAACCGGCGCGGCATCGAAAAGGTGTTCGAGGAAGCGGTGCAGGCCGCCGTGCAAGCGTCGGGCGGCGGCAAGCCCCTGAGCCTGGCCTACATCGACCTCGACCGGTTCAAGCTGATCAACGATCTGTTCGGCCACGCCGCCGGCGACGAAGTCCTGAAGCAGGTGTGCGAACGCATCGAGCTAATGCTGGGCGGCGGCCAGAAGATCGGCCGCGTCGGCGGCGACGAATTCGTGATCGTCATGCCCGACACTGCGGTGCCGCTGGCGACCCTGATCTGCCGCGGTATCGTCGACCGCATCGGCGGCACCCCGTACCGGGTCGGCGACAAGGCCTTCCACGTGCGCAGCTCGGTGGGCCTGATCGAAGTCGCGCCGGGCATGCCGATGAAGGATGCGGTATCGACCGCCGACCGCGCCTGCCGCGAAGCCAAGGATGGCCACAGCGACGGACTGGTGGTCTACAAGCGCGGCTCGGCCGCCTTCCAGGAACGCGAAAATGAACTGAACCTGGTCGAGCGCCTGTCCGGCCCGAACGCCACCGAAGGCATGTTCCTGGAAATGCAGCCGATCATGTCGCTGAGCGCGCCGATGGAATCGCTGAACTTCGAGGTGCTGCTGCGCATGCGCGAGCCGGACGGCCGCATCTCGCCGGCCGGCCCCCTGATTGCCGCCGCCGAGAAGAGCGGACGCGCCGGCATCATCGACCGCTGGGTATTAAATACGACCCTGGGCTGGATCGAGGACAACGTCGAGGGCCTGAAGAACACCCGTTTCGTGTGCATGAACCTGTCGGGCGCCTCGCTCAACGACGAGCGCTTCGTGCAGGACACGCTGGAAATCCTGTCGCGCTATACCCACGTCGCTTCACGCCTGTGCATGGAGATCACCGAGAGCGTGGCGCTGCACGACCTCGACAACACGCGCCGCTTCATCGACCAGGTGCGCAACTTCGGCGTCAAGGTGGCGCTGGACGACTTCGGCGCCGGCTACACCTCGTTCTCGTATCTGAAGGAACTACCGGCCGACGTGCTGAAAATCGACGGCAACTTCATCGTCAACATCAACGCCCACCCGGCCAACGTCGCCATCGTCGAGGCGATCGTCAACCTGGCCGCCAACCTGGGCATGAAGACCATCGCCGAGTGGGCCGAGGACGCCGCCACGATCCGCACGCTGGCCGAGATCGGCGTCGACTACGTGCAGGGCTTCGCGATCGCGCGCTCGCAGCCGCCGGAAAAACTGCTGGCGGCCAGCTCGTCGGCCAGCTTCATCAAGGCCGAAGACGTGCTGCAGCTGGTGCGTACGCTGGGCGCGCCGGCCAACGAGCCGGCATTGCCGGAGTACGCGCCGAGGTGGGATCGCCACTGAACGTCCGGTAAGGCGATCTCATAAATGGGACCCGTGTTACCTACCCGGCAAGCGGGTTTACCGTAGGGTGGGCACCCCGTGCCCACGCGAACGCCTGCATGACACCGGCATATGCGTAATCCCGTTAATTGAGGCCCGCCAGCACCGGCTTAGCATCCAGCATCAACAAAGTCCGCCGCGCCGCCTTCAAGGTCGCCACATCGCGCGACAAGGCCGCCGGCCGCTCCACCGCGGGCCGCTTCCACGCATCATGACGCAGGTCGACCGCCGGCAGCGTATAGCGCCGTGGCGTCGCCTGGTCGGCATTCTGCGATGCCCCCTGTTCCAGCCGCACCGTCACTGCACCGCCGTCGCAGGGCTGGTCGGTGAGCGTCACGTGGCCGCTCGAATCCACGCATTTGACGATGTCGCTGCCGGCCATCGCGGCCGGTGCTGCCAGCACGGCGGCGGCAATCATGCTCATCAACCTGGCGGTACGCTTCATGGCAATCTCCTTATCGAAATTGCATCGTGCGCCGCCGTGGAGGGCGTGGTCTGTTCGCTGGCTCACCCTTCATAAGGAGGCCGCATGACCTCGCAGAGCGAAAAGACAGGCCGTACGACTGCGCCTACCAATCGGCGCGTCTTCGATAACCCATCGCGGCACTTGTAGATGCCCGGAGCGTCCCAACCTCTGTATCGTAGCCATGCAGTGATGTGCTGGCTTTATCTCTGTCTACTCCGGGCCTCTCCCGCCTGGATTGTGCGCCGGCCTTCGGGCTGGCGTTTTTTTTTGGGTCAAAAACAGACTGTGCGACTACGCTGACACATCCACGCGCCATGCATAACCTCGCCAAGGACTTGCGAGAAAAGACCCAGGCCCAATGTGGGGCGGGTAGGGCAGCGCGATGCGCGGTCCGTCTCTCTGTCTCCTCCAAGTGAAAACTTGGATTCTCCGCCTGCCGCAGCGATGCGCAGGCGGTTTTTTTGCGCTGGCCAGTTCAGAAATACTCGGGATAACGCGCCGCGATCGCAGCTTCGAAGGCATCGACCGATTTGACGTTGGCGAATTGCGGCGCCAGGCGGTGCGCGATATCCCAACAGCGCCAGGCGTGCGGCGTATCGAAATTCCTGTAGTACAGGTCGCCGGCATCCTTGTAGGCACCTGCCAGTGCCGGGTTAGCCTGCAGCACGTCGGCAAACAGCAGGCGTGCCGTGGTTTGCTCGCCCAGGGCAACCCGGATGTTGGCTTCGTACAGTTTCAGCACGTGCTGCTTGGCCCCAGCCTTCGGACGCAACTGCCGCAAGACGGCAGCGGCCTGGCGCTGGGCGGCGGGATCCCTGGCCGCCAGCGCGCCCGTGGCCGCGCGTAGCGACGGATCGCCCTGCAATTGCGCCTTCTGTGCGGGATCGATGGACGGCAGCGTGCCCGCGCCGCTCAGCATCATCTCGTTGAATGCCAGGAAAGCTTCGAATGGCCTGTTGTCGCGAAACATGAGCGTCATCGCTTCGGCGGCACTGGCACGGTCCGTCGGCGTGAGGGCGCCCTGTTCGATCCAGGCACGTTCGACCTGGGTGTCCAGCGCATCGGTGCCGTTGCTGTGGCGTGGTGTGTAGCCGGCGGGGCGGGTAAAGTTGGCCGGCAGCGTGACGGTTCGTACGTTGGCGATGCGCAGCGCAAGCGTGGCGGTGCTGCCCGGGAACCGGAAGCGGTAGTCGAGTTGTTGCGGTATCTGTCCGGCCTGCTGCAAGGCACGCAGGATCGCCGGATGGCCGCCGTAGGTGTAGCGCAGGAACTGGGCGAAGCGCGCGGCATCGGCGGTGCCGACCGGCGTGCCGGCGGCGGCGCTGTGCAGCAGGGTAGTGGCGCCGCTGGCAAAGTTGGTGCCGTCCTTGTCCTTGTCGGCCGCGACCTGTGCCCCTTGCGGCCGCTGCAGCGACAGCTCCTGCTCTTCGAATACCGGCGGCACTTTCATATCGATCTTGATGGTGTCGAGCGCCCCGGCCAGAGCGTCGCGGTTACGCAGCTCCAGTTCGCGGAAACCGACCACCGCATACAGGGAATAGTCATCGACGGTCCTGGCGGCGTCGTCGAGCGTCAGCTGGCGCCGCTGCGCGAAGTCATAGACGGTGCGTTTGGCGCCGTCCTGCACGACAATGTAGTTGTCGGCCAGTTCGACCACGAGGTCGCTACGGGTATCGGGCCGCAGGGTGGCATCCGGCTGGGTCGCGTTGTTGGTGAGTTCGGCATGCACGGTCATGCGCACGGCGGCACCGGCAGGGCTGGCCAGGGTGCAAATCAGGATCGTCGACAGGGACAGGTGCTGCACTAAAGCCATGAGAGCTCCGCGAGAAGATGAGTCGTTTCAATTCAGCAAGCTTAGCAAATGCCAGGGGCTGAAAAGTCGCAAAAACTCACGCTCGGCAGGGCGTCAAGGCAGGAAGCGCCGTCCACCATGACGGCGGGACGGCGCTGGTTTGAAGATCGGCTGCCCGATCAGCTGCGGTTCGGATTGTTCGGCCGCGCATCGTAACGGTTCGGCACGCCGTCACCGTCGCGGTCGCGCCGGCCGCCGCGGTCCCAGCGGCCGTTTTCCATCATCCAGCGGCCGTCGCGCTGGACCCAGGTCGGGGCGCGGTAGACGTAACCCGGACGCTCGCGATACCACTGCCCGCCGACCCAGACGTGGCGGCCGTGGTTCCATTCCCAGTGGCCGGGCGACCAGACGTAGCCTCGGCGCGGCGGCGGCATGCGTTCGGCGCGCGGCGGCGGCGGGGCGGTTTCCACGACCACGACGGCGGCGCCGGCGGTGACGGGCAGGGTGATGCTGCCGAAGGCGCCGGCCACGAGGGCGGCAAGAAGCAGGTGTTTCATGATTGGCCTCCTTGATCGAGTTGTTGACTACGAAGCCACTCTAGACCAGGGCGCCAGGCGCGACTGTGCGGCGGCTAACCTGCGGCGAACAATGCCTCAGCAAATGATGCAGATCAGGCCGCAACCAGCTTGGCGAAGCGCGCCAGGTCGACGTTGCCGCCGCTGATCAGGATGCCGACTTTCTTGCCAGCTACGGGGTAGACGCCCTGCAGCGCCGCGGCGGCGGCCAGGCAGCCGGTCGGCTCGACGATCATCTTCATGCGTTCGGCAAAGAATTTCATGGTCTCGACCAGCTGGGCATCGCTGACGGTGACGATGTCGTCGACCAGGCGTTGGATGACAGCAAAGTTGTGCTGGCCCAGGTGGCTGGTCTGGGCGCCGTCGGCGATGGTCTGGGGCACGCCGATATCGACGATCTGGCCGCTGCGCAGCGATTGCTGGCCGTCGTTGCCGGCTTCCGGCTCGACGCCGATCACCTTGCAGTTCGGCGACAGCGCGGATGCGGACAGTGCCGAGCCGGCCAGAAGGCCGCCGCCGCCGAGCGGCACCAGCAGCACATCGAGCTCGCCGACTTCGTCGAACAGTTCCTTCGCCGCGGTGCCCTGGCCGGCGATGACGTCCGGGTGGTCGTAGGGCGGAATCAGGGTCATGCCGCGCTCCTGGGCCAGGCGGCGCCCGATCTCTTCGCGGTTTTCGGTGTAGCGGTCGTAGAAGATCACTTCGCCGCCGTATTCCCTGGTGGCCGCGACCTTCAGCGCCGGTGCGTCGTTCGGCATGATGATGGCGGCGCGGATGCCGGCCAGGCGGGCCGACAGGGCGATGGCCTGCGCGTGGTTACCCGACGAGTAGGTCAGCACGCCGGCCCGGCGCTGTTCCTCGGTGAATCCGGCGATGGCGTTGTAGGCGCCGCGGAACTTGAACGCGCCCATGCGCTGGAAGTTCTCGCACTTGAAGAACAGCGATGCGTTGGCGATGGCGTCGGCGGTGCGCGAGGTCAGGACCGGCGTGCGGTGCGCCGCGCCTTCGATGCGCGCGGCGGCCTGTTCGACGTCGCCGTACTGGAGTGGGGTTGCGTTTTCAAGCATGTCTGTCGCCTTCAGTCTGAAAAACCAAAGGCGACAGTATAGCGGCCATCAAGCCGCCAGCGGCAATGCAAACGTGATCACCAGCCCGCCACCATCGCGATTGCGCACCGACAGCTCGGCATTGTGACGCGCGATCACACGCTCGACGATGGCCAGGCCCAGGCCGGCGCCGTTGGCCTGGCCACGCGCGCTGTCCAGCCGCGTGAAGGGCCGCAGCAACTGCTGGATCTGGTCTTCCGGCACGCCTACGCCATGGTCGTTGATCTCGACCACCGCGCGGCGGCCATGGCCGGTGAGTTTGACGTGGCAGGCGATGTCGATTTCGGTGACGTCCTGGCCGGGCGTCTTGCCGTAGCGGCGGGCGTTCTCGATGATGTTGTTGATCACGCGCCGCAGGTCGGTCGAATTGGCCGGCACATGGACGTCGCCGTCGATGTCGGCGCTGACGCGCACGTCGTGCAGGCGCGCCGCTTCACGGGCGCAATCCTCGAGCAGCTCGGACAGATCGATCGGCACGAAGGTCGCGGCTTCGGTCGGGCGCGCGAAGTCGAGGAACTGGCCGATGATGGCGTCCATCTGGCCGATGTCCGACTGCATGCCGTCGCGCGCTTCGGTCGACAGGTTCGCCATCTCGAGTTCCAGCTGCATGCGCGCCAGCGGCGTGCGCAGATCGTGCGAGATGCCGGCCAGGATGATGGCGCGGTCCTTTTCCAGCTGCTGCAGGTCGTCGATCATCTGGTTGAAGCTGCGGTTGGCTTCGACGATCTCCTTGGAACCTTTTTCGGGCAGCGGGGCGGGGCGCTTGCCCTGGGCGATCGAACGCGCGGCCGCGGTCAGGCGCGCCAGCGGCAGATTGACCAGGCTCGAGATCAGCGCCGCGCCCACCAGCGACAGCACGCCGACCAGGGTCGCCCAGCCCAGCCACTGCACGCCGGTCAGGCTGGCGATGCGTTCGCGTTCCAGCATCAGCCAGTACTTGTCGCCGTCGATGTCGAAGCTGACCCAGAAGCCCGGCATGTCGTTCACGCGGCGCGAGAAACGCGTGTCCTGGCCCAGCCGGTCGCGCACCCTGGCCGCGATCTCGGGCAGCAGCCAGGCCGGCGGCGGTTCCACGTGGTCGGTCGGTTCCAGGGTGAGCACGCGGATGCCTTCGTTCGACACCAGCTCCATCAAGAGTTCCAGCCGCAGGTCGGGCGCCGAGTGGGTCAGCGCCGCCTTGGTGATGGTGACCACGGACACCAGCAGCTCGGCGGTCTGCTCGGCCTGCGAGCCGCGCTGGAACACGCTGAGCATGCCGATCCAGGACGCCATCGAGAGCGCCGTCAGCACCGACAGCAGGAAGAAGGTGCGCCAGAACAGGCCGCTGCGTATCCAGCCCAGGCGGCGCGGTGTGGCGCGGCGCTCGGTGCGCTCGTTGGCAAACGTCGTCGACACTAGCGTGGCTGGCCTTCAGGAATGAACACGTAGCCCAGGCCCCAGACGGTCTGGATGTACAGCGGGCTGGAAGGATCGGGTTCGATCAGCTTGCGCAGGCGCGAGATCTGCACGTCGAGCGAGCGGTCGAAGACTTCGTATTCGCGGCCGCGTGCCAGTTCCATCAGCTTTTCGCGCGACAGCGGCTGGCGCGCATGGCGGGCGAACACTTTCAGCACGGAGAATTCGCCGGTGGTCAGCGGCACGGTCTCGCCGTTTTTCTTGAGCGTGCGCGTGCCCAGGTCGAGCACGAAGTCGCCGAATTCGAAGGTCTGCGGGGTCTCGCTCGGCGCGCCCGGGATTTCATCGGGGCCCTTGCGGCGCAGGACGGCGTTGATGCGCGCCACCAGCTCGCGCGGGTTGAAGGGCTTGGGCAGGTAATCGTCGGCGCCCATCTCGAGGCCGACGATGCGGTCGACGTCTTCGCCTTTGGCGGTCAGCATGATGATCGGGGTCTGGTCGCCGGCACCGCGCAGGCGGCGGCAGATCGAGAGGCCGTCTTCGCCGGGCAGCATCAGGTCGAGCACCAGCAGATCGTAGCGCTCGCGCAGCCACAGCTTGTTCATGGCCGGTGCGCTTTCGGCGGTGACGACCTGGAAGCCTTGTTCGGTCAGGTAGCGGCGCAGCAGGTCGCGCAGGCGGACGTCGTCGTCCACCACCATGATCTTGGAGGCGTGGCCGCCGTTGTTGGCAGTGCTGGAATTCGGGCTCGTTGCATTCATGATTCTGTCAAGATTTGTCAGATTAATGTCGCTATGGTAACTTCTTATCGCTAGCTGAAAAGGGCGTACTGCTGAGGCATTACATTGTGTTACAAACTTTACCCATTTGGGCTTATACCCACAGCGGAATCCACATACACTGACCTCATCGAAACACCGATACATACCTCGTCTTACGTAGTACAGCTTAACTTTTAAATTGGCATCGCGGAAGAGGAACACCAATGAATAGCGCGTTCAACGACAACCAGGCAGCAACGAAGGCAGTGCGCATTGCGCGCGTCGCCCTTCGCGGTGCGCTGGCGTGCGCTTTGGTCTTCGGTGCCGGTACCGCGTTCGCCCAGCAATACGGCGGCGACCGCCGCGACGATCCGCAGCAGCACCAGTCGGGCGGCCGCGAACGGTTTTCCCTGCCGCAGCAAGACCGCGGCCAGCGCGATGGCGATGCGCGCGCCTACGAAGAGCAGCGCCGCGCCCAGCAGCAATATCAACAGCAGCAACAGCAGCAATACCAGCAGCAACAGGCCCAGCAGGCGCAGCAATACGGCCAGTCCCAGCGCGACGACCCGCGCCGCGCCAGCGGCCGCCTGACGCCGGACGAGCGGCGCGACCTGCGGCGCCAGATCAACGAAGCCGGCATGGATTTGTACCAGCGCCGCCGCTAATCTGCTTTTCCTAGCTACTCCGTTCCATTAAAACAACGTTGCTGATCGATATTTATTTATTGTCAGCAACGTGATACGCTCCAGAGTGTCCTGGCCCAAGCCCCGCTGGGCGACTGGAGCCCACCGTGCCATCTGAACATTGCATCGTTAAACGCGCCGACGGCGTGTACGCCGATTCCGCCACCCCGGCCAAGGCCCTGCTGGACGCCGTCGACGGCATCTTCCGCGCCGGCAGCCTGCTGGCCGGCCTCGATTACCCCGCCTTCCTGAAGCTGCTGTTCGCGGATACACCGGACGGTGACCGTGAGGGCGACGGCATGGTGCGCATCGCCGCCGCCATCGCGCCTTTCGCACCGGCGCGGCGCGCGCTGTACCGCCCGCTCAAGCTGGGCGGCGGACGCGCCGAATACTACTTCGAGCCGGTCTGGCTGGCCGATCCGGCCAACCCCGACGCGCCGGGCGAAGCCACCCAGCTCGACTTCGACGAATTCGCCGCCGACCTCTGGCTCAAGGGCATCCGCTTCGGCATCGAGCTTGACGCCGTGCGCGCCGCCATCGCTGCGCGCAAGGCCGACCGCGTGACCGTGGCGCAGCGCCGCGAGCCCGAGCCGGGTGCCGATGCCCGCATCGTCGAAGTCTCCGACGACATCCACCGCAGCAACGCGCCGCGCCAGTTGGCCAACGGCCGCCTCGACCTGCACAGCTTCCAGAACCGCTTCCCGCAAATCCAGCCGGGCGTGCGCCTGTTGCAGAAGATCCCGGCCGGCGCCGGCACCGGCGGCGTCGACCTGTCCGGCGCGCGCCTGCCGGCGACGCCCGGTGCCGATACCGACCTGAGCGCGTATGCCGGCCCCGGCACGGAGGTCGAACAGGGCAAGGTCGGCGCCTTCCTGGTGTCGCAGCGCGCAGGTTTCCTGTCGGTCGACCCGAAGACCAGCCGGATTTCGATCGAAGACAAGATCGTCAGTCGCGACGGCGTCAGCGCCCGCACCACCGGCAACCTGCAGCTGACCGGGGATTACGAGGAATTCGGCGAGGTCCAGGAAAACCGCACCATCGAAGGCGAGGGCATCACCGTGCACGGCGACGTGTATGGGCGCCTGGCCTCGCGCGGCGGCACCATCCTGCTGCGCGCCAACCTGGTCGGCGGCAGCGCCCACAACAAGCGCGGCGACATCCGTGTGCGCGGTGTGGCCTCGGGCGCGCTGATCCAGGCGCTGGACGGCACCGTGGTGCTGGAGCGCGCCGAAAACTGCATCGTGGCCGGCACCCGGGTCCGGATCGCGCACGCGGTCAACTGCGAGATCATCGGCGACGACGTCGAGGTCGGGCAGGCCGAAGGCAGCGCCATCGCCGGCCGCCGCGTGAGGGTCGACGGCGCCGCGCCGCGCAAGCAGGGCGAGATGCTGGTATGCGTACTGCAGCCCGAAGGCCCGCCGGTGGCCGAGCTGATCGCAGCGGTGTCGCAGCGCATCGCCCAGTTCGGCGAACTGGCGGCGCGCCACAAGGAAGCGATGGCGCGTTTGGCCGGCCGCTCCGATGTGCGGCGCTACCTGACGGTGGCGTCCAAGGTGCGCAAGAAGGAGATCACGCTGTCGCCCGAACAGGCGCGCCAGTTCCAGCGAATGGCCCAGGATGTGGCGCCGGCGCTGAAGGAAGTGGCGGACGCCTCCGCCAAGGTCAAGGCCGTCGAGGCCGAGCAGCAGAAGGGCGCCCAGATGCTGGCCGGCCTGGAAGCGCAGCGCCTGGATGCGGACTGCGTGGCCCAGGTGGCCGTGAAGCTGGTACAGGGTGAGACCCAGGTGCGCGTGCTCGGCTTCAGCCCGACCGGCGGCAGCCCTTACCTGATGGCGCCGCGCGAGATCAGGGCACGGCTGCGCGGGCCGCAGCGCGGTGCGCTGCTGTTTGCCGGAACCGAGGGCAGCTTCGACTGGAACAGCGAGCTGGCCGCCGCGGAAACCGTATAAACCATTATTACCATAGAGAGACGTGAAGACCATGCTGCAGATCCGTCCCGGTGTTGCCTTGATTCCTGCCTTGATTGCTGCGCTGTTTGCCGGTACCGCTACGCTGGCCTTGCCGGCCGCCGCTGCCACGAAAGCTGCCACCAAAGCCGCTGCCGCCGCACCGGCGCAGGGCAAACCCACCGTCGCCGAAGCCGAGCGCTTCATCCTGGATGCCGAGCAGCGCCTGGAGCGCCTCGGCCTGGATGCCCAGCGCGCCGAATGGGTGGCCGAGAACTTCATCACGCTCGACACCGAGACCATGACCGCCCAGTCCAACGAGCAGTTCCTGACGCTCAGCGGCGAAGTGGCGCTGCAGGCGCGCCGCTACAAGGACCTGAAGCTGCCGGAAGCCAGCGCGCGCAAGCTGCTGCTGATGCAGCGCACGCTGATGCTGCCGGAAGCGGCCGACCGCAGCAGCTATGCGCGGCTGGCGGCCGGCATGACCGGCGCCTACGGCAAGGCCAAGTACTGCCCGGCCGCTGCCGCTGCGCCCGCAGCCGGCGCTGCTGCCGGTGTGGTTGCCGGCGCTACTGCCGATGCTGCAGCCGATGCCGCCAGGGCGGGCTGCATGCCGCTGGGCGAACTGGAAAAAGTGCTGGCCAGCAGCCGCGATCCGGCGCGCCTGAAGGAAGTCTGGCTCGGCTGGCATGCGCAATCGCCGGCCTACAAGCAGGATTACGTGAAGTACGTCGCCGTGTCGAACAAGGGCGCGCGCGCGATGGGCGCGGCGGATACCGGCGCGCTGTGGCGTTCGTTCTACGACATGCCGCCGGAAGCCTTTTCGGCCGAGATGGAGCGCCTGTGGCAGCAGGTCAAGCCGCTGTACGACTCGCTGCACACCTACACCCGCTACAAGCTGCGCCAGGCCTATGGCGCCGCCGCAGTGCCGCTTGATGCCCCGATCCCGGCCCACCTGCTCGGCAATATGTGGGCGCAGAGCTGGGACAACCTGTATCCGCTGCTGAAGCCCGCCGGCCTGGAAAAGAGCGAAGACCTCAGCGCGCTGCTGGAAGAGAGAAAGACCGGCGCGGTCGCCATGACGCGCTATGCCGAAGGCTTCTATACCTCGCTCGGCATGCGCGCGCTGCCGGCCACCTTCTGGGAACGCTCGCTGCTGACCAAGCCGCGCGACCGCGACGTCGTCTGCCACGCCTCGGCCTGGGACCTGGACGGCAAGGACGACGTGCGCGTCAAAATGTGCATCACGCCGACGGCCGAGGACTTCCGCACCATCCACCACGAACTCGGCCACCTGTACTACGACCTGGCCTACAACGTGCAGCCGCCGCTGTTCAGGAACGGCGCCAACGACGGCTTCCACGAAGCGATCGGCGACACCGTCGCGCTGTCGATCACGCCGGCCTACCTGAAGCAGGTCGGTCTGACGAAGCAGAATGCGGCGCAAGCGCAGGATCCGGCGCAGGACATCGGCCCGCTGCTGTACACCGCGCTGCAGAAGGTCGCCTTCATGCCGTTCGCGTACAAGGTCGACAAATGGCGCTGGCAGGTCTACGCCGGCCAGGTGCAGCCGGCCGACTACGACAAGGCCTGGTGGGCGCTGACCGAGCAGTACCAGGGCGTGGCGCGCCCGGCGCCGATCGACGGCACCGGCGGCTTCGACGCCGGCGCCAAGTTCCACGTCGCCAGCGACACGCCGTACGCGCGCTATTTCCTGGCCCACGTGCTGCAGTTCCAGTTCCACCGCGCGCTGTGCCGCGAAGCCGGCGACACCGGCCCGCTGTACCGCTGCTCGATCTACGGCAACAAGCAGGCCGGCGCCAGGTTCCAGCAGATGCTGGCAATGGGCACCAGCAAGCCGTGGCCGGAAGCACTGAAGGCGGTGACCGGGGAAGAGCGCATGGATGCGACGGCGATGCTGGATTACTTTGCGCCGCTGAAGGCCTGGCTGGATGCGCAGAACCGGGCGTTGGCAGTGACGGATGGTACGGTGAAATAAAAGGACTGCGTCGTCCCCGCGAAGGCGGGGACCCATGCTGAGCAACAGAATTCCGTACGTTGGAAATAGCCCGATGCTTAAGAAATAGCTACGCCGGAAGCTCAGCATGGGTTCCCGCCTGCGCGGGAACGACGGGATTCTCACGCCGGTGCGGCCTGTTCGCGGCTCGCCGCAAAAAGTAAGAATTGGCGGCAAGCGGCTCTCAGGCCGGTGCGGCTTGTTCGCGGCTCGCCGCAAAAAGTAAGAATTGGCGGCAAGCGGCTCTCAGGCCGGTGCGGCTTGTTCGCGGCTCGCCGCCAGTGCCGAATAACATTGCGCGGCGTTGGGTGGCAGGCCGGCGAACAGTTCCGGGTTCGATTCGTCCAGCAGTTCGTTTTCCACCAGCATGCGCACCTTGCCGAGGTAGTCGGTGAGCTTGAGCAGGCGTCCCAGCGGCGACATCTGGGCGCCCCTGTGCATGCCGCCCTGCTCGGACAGCGCCTGCACCACGGTGTCCGGGAAATGCCATTCGCGCGCGATGCTGACGGCCAGGCGCCGGGTGTCGCGCGCCAGCTGGGCCAGGAAGATTTCCGAGCCGAGCCGGCGTTCGCCGCGCGCCATCTGGTCCATGATGCGCAGCGCGACGATCAGGCCGACGTTGTGCAGCAGCCCGGCCAGGAAGGCGTCGAAGGGTTCGATGCCCATCTCGGCCGCCAGCGGACGCGCGCTGATCGCGCAGCGCTCCCCATGTTCCCACAGGCGCGGCGCCAGGCGGCGCATATAGAAACCCGAATTCATGTCGATGATGGGGCGGAAGGCCACCGTCGTGATCAGCTGGCGCAGGCCTTCCTGGCCGATCAGGATCACCGCGTGTTCGACACTGGTAATGGCATTCGCGGCGCCCTGGTGGCTGCTGTTGGCGAGCCGGATCACGGCGGCGACCAGCACCACGTCCGACGAGATCGTGCGCGACAGCGCGGTGCCGGAAAAGCTGTCGCTGCGCAGGCTTTGCAGCAGCTGCGGGATCAGGCCCGGCATGCGCCGTACCAGGGCCGCGCCGGACTGCTGCGAGGACAGGATGGCGTCGAGCGCTTCCAGCACCCGTCCTTCGGTCTCGTTCATGTCCAGGCCCTGCTGGTCGTAGCGGTCGAACAGCCAGCTGTTCCAGGCGCCGTTGATGTAGTCGAGCTGCTCGAACGAGACCGGCAGTTGTCCCGTCGTGCGTGCGGCAGGGCGCGATAACACGGGAGCGGGAGCGGCCGGAATGCCGTCGGCATAATCCCCGGACAGATCGTCGCGTGGCTCCGCAAGAGGCACTGGAACGGGCGCACGCGCCGACGGCATACGCGGTGCGGCGGGGCTGGAGAACAGGCGTGTCAGCCACCGGAACATCGTCGGCATCCCTTGAATTTTAGTAATTGTTAGATTGTTTTATTGTAAGCCGACGGCGCCCAAATGCAAGGGTAGGAATCTATTTGCATGGGTAGGAATGTATTCCAAGAAATTGACTGTACTCAATATTTCCTTCCGGCATATATCTTAGCATGGGGGTCCCAAGGAGAGGAATCGCCATGCATGACACGACGACCAGCAATGCAATCGAAGGCGGCACGCGCGCGACGCAGTACCTCAGCTTCACGCTCGGCGGCCTGGAGTACGGAATCGACTTCGCCAAGGTGCAGGAATTGCGGGTGTTGAAGGCGCTCGAGCGCTTCGCTTCGAGCGGCGAGATCATTGGCGGGGTGGCCGTCTCGCGCGGCGTGATCATGCCCCTGGTCGACATGCGCGCCGCCTTCGGCAGCACACCGTGCGCACCCGACCCGATGCTGGATGTGATCATCCTGCGCCTGACCAGCTGCGTGATGGGGATGGTGGTGGATGGTGTGACCGGGGTGGTGACCCTGCACCCGGACCAGATCGCGCCGGTGCCGGGGACCGAGTGTATCGATGCCGATTACCTGATCGGGCTGGCGCAGAAGGGGGAACGGCGCCTGATCCTGGTCGATATCGACCGTTTGATGTCGGTGCGGAAGGATGGGGCGCGGCAGGTGGCGTGAACCTGCCGCGCAGGGAGGGGTGACGCTTATGCCGTCAATCCTTCCAGCTGCTCCTGCACCTCCAGCCACTCGTTTTCCAGGGTCCCCAGGTCGCGCGTCAGGAAGGCCTGGTCGGCCACCAGGTTCTTCAAGGCTTCCTTCTTGTCGGCGTCGTAGATGCCCGGCTCCAGCAGCCGCGCATCGACGTCAGCCTTCTTCGCATTCAGCTTGGCCATCTGTTCTTCGATGCGCTTGATGCGGTTTTCGAGCGGCTTGCGCAGGCCCGCCACGCGCTGGCGCTCCTCGGCATCCTGGCGCTTCTGTTCCTTCCGTTCGGCCGGCGCGACAGGTGCAGATGGCACGACCACCGGGGCGGCGGCCTTGCTCTCCTTGAGCGGCAGCGCCGCCGCCGTCTTGCCGGCTTCGGCCATCTTCAGCTTGGTCTTGAACAGCCAGTCCTTGTAGTCGTCCAGGTCGCCGTCGAAGGGTTGCAGGCGGCCGTCGGCCACGATGATGAATTCGTCGGTGGTGGCGCGCAGCAGGTGCCGATCGTGGGACACCACCACCAGCGTGCCCTCGAACTGGGCCAGGGCCAGCGTCAGCGCTTCGCGCGTTTCTAAATCTAAGTGGTTCGTCGGTTCGTCCAGCAGCAGCAGGTTGGGGCGTTGCCACACGATCAGGGCCAGCGCCAGGCGCGCCTTCTCGCCGCCGGAGAACGGCCGGATCGGGCTGGTCACCATATCGCCCGGGAAGTTGAAACCGCCCAGGAAGTTGCGCAGCTCCTGGTCGCGCACCGTCGGCGCGATCTTTTGCATGTGCCACAGCGGCGACTCGTCGTGGCGCAGCATCTCGACCTGGTGCTGGGCGAAGTAGCCGACCACCAGGCCCTTGCCCAGCGTCGAGGTGCCGGTCAGCGGCGCCAGCTCGCCGGCGACGGTCTTGATCAGCGTGGATTTACCGGCGCCGTTCACGCCCAGCAGGCCGATGCGCTGGCCGATCTGCAGCGAGAACTTGATGCCGTGGACGATGGTCTTGCTGTCGACCTTGTCGCCGTGCTCGTCGAGGATCGGGTAGCCGGCATCGACTTCGTCCAGCACCAGCAGCGGGTTCGGGGCCGACACCGGGTCGCGGAACTCGAACGAGAATTCGGCGGCGGCGCGCAGCGGCGCCAGTTCTTCCATTCGCGCCAGCGCCTTGATGCGGCTCTGGGCCTGGCGCGCCTTGGTGGCCTGGGCCTTGAAGCGGTCGACGAAGGATTGCAGGTGGGCGCGGGTGCGCTGCTGCTTCTCGAAGGCAGCGGCGGCCAGCACCAGGGCGGCGGCGCGCTGGCGTTCGAAGTCGCTGTAGTTGCCCGAGTAGCGCTTCAGCTTGCGCTCTTCGATGTGCACGATCACGTTGACGACTTCGTCGAGGAAGTCGCGGTCGTGCGAGATGATGATCAGGGTGCCGGGGTAGCGCTTGAGCCAGTCCTCGAGCCAGATGATGGCGTCAAGGTCCAGGTGGTTGGTCGGTTCGTCGAGCAGCAGCAGATCGGAAGGACACATCAGCGCCTGTGCCAGGTTCAGGCGCATGCGCCAGCCGCCCGAGAAGCTGGCCACCGGCTGCTGCATCTGCGCCAGCGTGAAGCCCAGGCCCAGCAGCAGCTGCTCGGCGCGCGACTGTACCGTGTACGCATCGGCATCGGCCAAGTGGCTGTGGACCTCGCCCAATGCGATGCCGTTTTCGTCCGTGTACTCCATCGATTCGAGCTGTTCCAGCTCGGCCTGCAGCTTGCGCAGGTTGACGTCGCCGTCGATCGCGTACTCGACCGCCGGACGGTCCAGCGCCGGCGTTTCCTGGGCCACGTAAGCCATGCGCCAGCGTTGCGGGAAATCGATCGCGCCCTGGTCCGGGTGCAGTTCGTTCCTCAGCATGCCAAACAGGCTGGATTTGCCGGCGCCGTTGGCGCCGATCAGGCCGATCTTGTCGCCGGGATTGAGGGTGAGGTCGGCATCCTGCAGCAGCGGCTTGGTGCCGCGCATGAGGCTGACGTTGGAGAATCGGATCATGGAGAATGCGTAAATTATTTAGCTAATTGGTCTGCCGTCAGCAGGAACACGGTGTCGTCGCCGGCGCTCGTGGTCAGCCAGGTCAGGCCCAGCTTCCCGAACGCCGCTTCCGCGAATTCGCGCTCGTTGCCGATTTCGACCACCAGCACGCCTTCCGGCGTCAAGCGCTCGGCGGCGCCGTCGACGATCTTGCGCACCAGGTCCATGCCGTCCTGGCCGCCGGCCAGGGCGATTTGCGGCTCGCGCAGGTATTCCGGCGGCAGCTTGGACATCGAGTCCGCATTCACGTACGGCGGGTTGCTGACGATCAGGTCGTACTTCTTGAAAGGCACGTTCTGGTACAGGTCGGATTCGACCGGGTTCACGCGGCCTTCCAGCTTGTAGTCGCGGAGGTTACGCTCGGCCACGGCCAGCGCATCCTTCGAGATGTCGATGGCGTCGACCACCGCGTTCGGGAAGGCGTCGGCCATCATGATCGCCAGGCAGCCGGAACCGGTGCACAGTTCGAGCACGTTCTCGACGGCGTCCGGATCGGATACCCAGGGCGCGAACTGGTTCGGGATCAGCTCGGCGATGAAGGAACGCGGCACCAGCACGCGCTCGTCGACGTAGAAGTTGTAGCTGCCCAGCCAGGCTTCGTTGGTGATGTAGGCGGCCGGCACGCGCTCGACGACGCGGCGCTCGATCACGGCCAGCACCTGCAGCACTTCGTCCGGCAGCAGGCGCGCGTCCAGGAACGGGTCGAGCTTGTCGAGCGGGAGCTTCAGCGTGTGCAGGATCAGGTAGGCGGCTTCGTCGAAGGCTTCGGCGCTGCCGTGGCCGAAGAACAGCTTGGCGCTGTTGAAGCGGGTGACGGCATAGCGCAGCAGGTCGCGCGGCGTGGTGAAGTTCGTCGTGGTCATGTCGGTTCCCTGGTTAAGCTGTTTCTGAGACGCTGGCCGCCGGCGCGGCCACCAGCAGGTGTTCCAGCGTGCGGCGGTAGATATTCTTGAGCGGATCGATGTAGCGCAGTTCGATGTGCTCGTCGATCTTGTGGATGCTGGCGTTGGGTGGCCCGAATTCTATCACCTGAGGGCAGATGCGGGCGATGAAGCGGCCGTCCGAGGTCCCGCCGGTGGTCGACAGTTCGGTCGACACGCCCAGCTCGTCCTTGATCGAAGCGCAGATCGCGTCCGACAGCGTACCCTTCGGCGTCAGGAAGGGATGGCCGGACAGCACCCAGGTCAGCTCGTAGTCCAGGCCGTGCCTGTCGAGGATCGCGTGCACGCGCGCCT
>Ga0265797_10000918_pt1 | contig 52993 bp, 23 predicted proteins | sample P2T30metagenome_FD_192433 | JGI IMG/M metagenome (GOLD analysis project Ga0265797, IMG submission 192433) | Plant litter microbial communities from East Loma Ridge, Irvine, California - P2 T30 | ecosystem: Environmental > Terrestrial > Plant litter > Unclassified | place: USA: California...
CGGCTTTGGTGAAGGCCACGGTGCGCACGGGGGAGTAGGCGGCTTTGCCGTCGAGGTCGACTTGCTTGAGGCGGTAGTAGACAGTGCCGTTGGCCAGGCTGGCCACGCCCTTGTCGGTGTAGGCGTAAGCGCTGGGGCTGCTGGTGGTGCCTTTGGCGGCAAGCTGGCCGACCTTGGCGAAGGTGGTGCCGTCGAGGCTGCGCTCCACGTCGAAGGTGGCGGAGTTGACTTCGGAGGCAGTGTTCCAGTTGAGCTGGGCATCGCGGTTGGCCACGGCCGAGGCCGTGAACGCCGTCAGCACCACCGGCAGCGGGAAGGCCGGAATGGTGAACGATACCGTGCGGCTGGTCTGGCCACCGTTGATGTCCGTGGTCAGTACTTGCACCGAGTAGCTACCGGCCTTCAGCTTGCTGGTGTTGGGCGCGGCGGCTACCACGAGGCGGCCGGTGGCGTCCACGGCCAGGCCGATGTCGGCGAGCGTGGTGGCGGTGGTCGTGTTCGGCCCGGTGATGGTGCCGGCTACCTCGTTGGCGGCGGCGATACCGTTGGTCGGGGCAGCGCTACCGGCTACCGTGGGTTGCAGGGTGCCATTGGCCTGGTAGACCGCGGCGGCGGTGGCGTTGTAGACCGCGCCGTTGGCATCGGTAGTGTAGGCGATGACATCACCAGCCACGTAGGGGTTGGCGGCGCCTTTGGTCGGGGTCGGGGTGTAGGCCACGGCATCCACGTCGGTAGCTACCGGGATGGTGTAGTTCACGGCGGGCGAGGCGTTGCCGGCCGCGTCGGTGGTCAGATAGGTGAAGGACGCGTTGCCCACGTAGCCGGTAGCGGCCTTGAAGCGGAGCGTCTGGGCCTGGGCATCGGTCAGGGTCAGGGGCGTTGCGGGGTTGAGCGGTACGGCCGTGTAGGTGCCACCGCTCAGATAGTAGAGCGTACCCTGGGCGGCGCTGGGCGCAGCCACAATGGTGTACTTCTGCGTAGCGAAGGCGTTCTCGGGGTCCGAGGCATTCAGCGGCGAGATGAGCAGGCCGGTAGCCAGGCCAGCGGCCTCGTTCGACTGCGGGTTTTGCAGGGTGTTTACTACTGCATAAGCCAGCGGGGCCAGGTTGGTGGGCGAGGTGGTAATAGCGGCCGTGTTGTCGCCCCCGTTGCTTTCACCCGTCACCGTTACCGTAGCCGTGAGCGTGGTAGAGGCAGTGGGCTGCACGATGGTGAAGCTGTTGGCTACTGCGCCATTGACGCCGGCGGGCTGGCCAGCCGGGATGGTCCAGGTGATGGTGTTGTTGGCATACACGCCACTGTTGGTGATGTTGGTGGGCGTCTGGCCAGCGGGCACCGTTACCGTCTGGGTCGTGGCGTTGCTGGTGGCCGAGGGGCCATTGTTGGTCGTGGTTACGGTGTAGGTCTGGCTGGTGCCGGCTACGGCCGTGGCCGGGCCGCTGATGCTCGTCACTTCGTTGAACGACGGCGTGATGTTCACCGGTACGCTCTGCACGTTGTTGTTCTGCGCGGCGGCGGTGTTGGGCTCGCTGGTGTTTGAGGTAGTGGCGGCCGTGGCCAGCAGCGGGCCGTTGGCGGGGGCTACTACCTGCACGGCGTAGCTCACGGTGCCGTTGGTGCCGGTGGCCTGGCTGGCGATGGTCGGGAAGGTCAGCACACCCGACTGCTGGCTGTACGACGCCCCGTTCGGGAACGTGATGGTGCCATTGGTCAGGGTGCCGGCGCTGCCACCTACCAGGGGCAGGGTGGTCGTGGTGAGGCCGGGCAGCAGCTGCAGGGTGGGTACTACGCTCACGCCGGGGTCGGTGCCGATGTTGCTGTAAGTAGCCGTGTAGGTTACCGAGCCACCCGCGGCTACGGTAGCCGCCGAAGCCGATACGGTAGCCACCAGGTCGGCCGTGGTCGTCGTGGTGGGCGCTACGCTCGTGGCCACGCTGGCCGAGTTGTTAGACGCAATCGGGTCGGTGTTGCCCGTGGCCGTGGTCGTGGCCACACCGGCGGTCTGGCCACCCGCGGCGTTCGGCATTACGAAGGTCACGTAGTTGCTGACGCTGGTGCCATTGGTCAGGCTGGCGATAGCCGGGAAGGTCACCAGGCCATTGGTCGTGTTGTAGGTAGCCGTGGTGGCGGTGGCACCCGCGCCGAAGGTGTAGGTGATGGTCGTGCCGCTGAGCACGCCCGTCGTGCCATTCACCCGCAGCGTCGTGATGTCGAAGCCGGCAGCCAGCTGCAAGGTCGTCGAAGCGTTGGCGGCGGCGAGCGGGCCGTTGTTGGTAGTCGTCACGGTGTAGGTAACGGCGGTGCCGACTACGGCCGTGGCCGGGCCACTCACGAGGGTCGCGAGGTCAGCCGAGGCAGCTACCGTGGTGGCTACGCTGGCGTTGTTGTTGGCCGGGGTCAATTCCGGGCTGTTCGAGGCGATGCTGCTGCGCGGCGTGAAGCTCTGGGCCGGAGCAGCGAAGGTCAGCTTGAACACCTGAGTGGCGCCGTTGGCGGCGGTGGTCAGGTTGGGGAAGGTCACCAGGCCAGAGGTCGGGTTGTAAGCAGCCCCAGCTACCACAGCGTTGTTGGCATCGGTGATGGTGACGGCGCTCAGGCCGGCGGGCAGCTGGGCGGTTTCGGTTACGCCGCTGGCGGCCATTGGGCCGTTGTTGGTAAACGAAGCCGTGTAGGTCACCGACTGGCCAGCGAGGGCCGAGGCCGGACCGGTGATGGTGGTCACCAAGTCAGCAGCCGGGGCCAGCGTGATGCCTACCGAAGCCACGTTGTCGGCGGCTACGGGGTCGAGGTTGGTGGTGCGCACCGTGGCCATGGCCAGCAACTGGCCGTTGTTGCCGGTGGTAGCTACCGAGGTGTTAGCTACGGCGGCCGAGGGCGTCATCGTGATAGTGTTCGTCACGCTGGTGCCGCTGGCACTGCCGTTGGCTCCGTTGGTCAGGGTCGGGAAGGTTACTACGCCGGTGGTCGTGTTGTAGGTCGGGCCGCCGGTGCCGAAGGTGATAACACCCGCGTTGAGCGAGCCCGTGGTGCCGTTTACTTGCAACGTGCCGGTGGTGAAGCCGGGCAGCAGCTGCACCGTCTGCGTAACGCCGGTGGCCTGGTTGGGGCCGTTGTTGCCGGTGGTCACGGTCAGCGTTACCGGCGTGCCCACCGTGGTGGTGGCGGCCGAAGTGCGGATGGTCGTGTAGGCATTGGCCGTGCCCGTGGCCGGAGTAGCCACCGCCAGGTTGGTGCCAGCGGCGCCGGCGTTCAGGTTGGCGGTGTTGTTGCCGGTGTTGGTATCGCCGGCCGTGGTGGCGGTCGAAGCCGTGTTGGGCGTTACGAGGGCCGAGGGGGCGAAAGCCGTGCCCGGCATAGCGAAGCTAACCGAGTTAGCCACCGTCTGGCCGGTAGCCAGGCTGGCGAGCGTGGGGAAAATTACCCCGCCGGCCGGCACCGAGTAGCTCACGCCGTTGGCGATGAGGGTCTGGGTCGTGGTGAGGGGGTTGTATACCCCGCCGTTGCTCACGTACACGTTGGTCAGGCCGGTAGCCAGCTGCACCGTTTGCACCGCGTTGGCAGCGGCGGCGGGGCCGTTGTTGGTCGTGGTCACGTTCAGGGTCACCAGGTCGTCGATTACGGCCGAGGCCGGGCCGCTGATGCTGGTCGTCAGGTCGAAGGCTGAGGTAATGGCGATGGCCGCCGACGCCTGGTTGTTGGCCGTCTGGCCGGCTTCATTGGTCGTGGTCGAGATGGTCGAGGTAGCGGCTACCGGGCCCGAAGCAGGTGCGTCGAAGGTGATAACCGACGTGGTGCTGCCCCCAACGGCGATGGCCGTCAGGTTGGGGTAGGTCAGGATGCCCGTGGTGGGCGAGTAGACGCCACCCGTGTTGTTGGTCGAGGTTACGTTGGTCAGGCCAACTGGCAGCTGCACTGAGGCTATTACGCCCGCCGCGTCGCTGGCGCCGTTGTTGCTGAAGGTAGCCGTGAAGCGGGCCGGCGTGCCAGCCGTAGCCAGCGTACCAGCGGCTACCGAAGCCGTGTTGGCGGCGAGGGTCGTGGCCACGTTGGCCACCGGCACTACCGGGGCCGAGATGGTCGAGGCGTCTGGGGCTACGTTGTTGCCCTGCGAGGTAGCAGTCGCGATGTTGCCCGTGATAGCCACCGTGCCGGTAGCCGTAGCGGCCGGCGTGAAGCTGAACGAGAAAGCGTTGCTGACGCCGCTAGCCAGGGTTGCCGCCGTGCCGAAGTCGATGACGTTGCCCGTCAGCGTGGCCCCAGCCGGGAGTACTACGTTGGTAGCATTGGCGGGCAGCGTAACAGTGCGCGTCACGGTGCTGGCCGTTACCGGGCCTTCGTTGGTGAAGGTGGCGGTGTAGGTGCCCGTGGGCTGGCCGGGGCTCACCGTCTGCGGGCCGGTGAGGGCCACGGTAACATCGGTGATGGGCAGCGGCAGGTTGCCCGAGAACTCCGACGTGCTGCGGTTGAGCGTAGCCGTGCTGGTGAGGATGGCGCTGCCGTTGAGCAGGGCCACTTGCTGGGCGGCGGTGAAGCTGGTCAGCGGGATGGTGAAGGTGAACTGGTTGGTATTGTCCGAACCCTGGTTCACGCCGTTGATGAGGCCGCTGTAAGCACCGGTGTTGCCGTTGCTGTCGTTGCTGCTGCCCTCGGTGAGGCCGATGAGGAAGCTGGAGCCCTGGCCGAAGTTGCGGTTGCTGTTGGTGGGGTCCGCGGTGAGCGGGGCCGCCAGGAAGAACTCCACGAGCGAGCCGGGACGGGCAAAGCCGTTGATGACGAGCGAGGTGCCGCTCACGTTCGCGGTGGTGAGCACCGGGAAGTTGAGCAGGCCGTTGCCGCCGGCAGCGGTGTCGCCGTTGTCGTTCAGGGTCACGTTCGACGTCGCGCCGGTGTTGCCATTCCAGAAGGGCGTGCCGGGGGCCGTGCTGGCGAGGTTGGTTTCGCCCGTGGTAAGCAGGTCGATACCCAGGCGGGTGTTGCCGCTGGTGCTGTTCTGCGAAATCGTCACGTTGTTAGCCGTGCCCAGTACCAACACGCCCGAGCCGTTGTTGCCGCTCAGAATGTTGTTGGCAATGAGAGTGGGGTTGGTCGCGCCGAAGATGCGCAGGCCGGAGCCTTCCTCGCCCGTGTTGTTAAGCACGCCCACACCGTTGTTGCTGATGGTGTTGTTGGTAATCGTGTTGCCGCCGGGGCCAGCCACGCCGTTGTACGAGTCGATGCCGTGGCCGACGTTGGCTGTAATCAGGTTGCCCGATACGGTGTTGCCCGTGCTGATGCCTTGCAGCTCCAGGCCGTCGAACACCAGGCGCTCGCCGCCGCCCACGTTGCGCACCAGGGCGTTGCCCCGGATTTCGTTGCCCGTGATGCTGTTGTTGTTCGAGCCGTTGCCGTTGGTTTGTACCCAGATGCCCATGCCGCCGTTGAAGCCGATGAGGTTGTTGGTTACAAAGCCGTTGTCCGAGTCATTGAGGTTGATGCCTTCGTTCAGGGTGCGGTTGCCCGCGCCGGGGTCGGCGAAGAGGGTGGCCGACGCGCCGATGACGTTCTGCTCGATGCGGGTGCCCGTGTTGTTAACGCCCCCGAAGATGCTCGTGCTAAAGCCGTAGATGCTCAGGCCGCGCACCGTGGTGTTGTTGGTGTTCGTGGCCATCGTGATGCCGTTGAGGGCGTTGGTGCCGCGCACCTGCACTTCGGGGCCGTTGAGCTGGCCCAGGGCCGTGCCGTTGGTGCCCACCGTGCCGCCCGCGCCCAGGGGCACGTTGTTGGTGTTGCCGACGTTGATGGTCTGGGTAGTGCCGTCGATGCTGGTGTTCGGGCCCGTGATGGTGGGCAGCGCCGAGGTTATGTTGATGGCGGCTACGCCGCTGGTGAGCTGCGAGGCCGGGCCACCGTTGGCGCTGGCCAGCAGGCCGTTTACGGCAGCCCCCGAGGGAACCATGAAGATGCTGGTCTCCACGCCGGCCGGCAGGGTGCCGGCGTTGTTCGAGCCGGCCTGGGCCAGCAGGTTCTCGCCGCCCAGGGCGTTGGAGTTGTTGATAAACTGCGCCAGGGAGCCCTGGCCCGCGTTGCTGGTGTTTACCACCACATCGAAGTTGAAGCCGAAGTCGGGGCCCGCGTTGGCGGCGCTGCCGATGCTAACCGTGGCAATCGACTGGGGCACGTTGGTGCCGCTGGTGAGGGCGGCCAGGGTCTGGGCGCCGGTGTTGGCGGCGGCATCAACGAGTGCGGGGTTTTCGCCGCCCACGCGGGAAACGGTGCCGTTGTAGGTCTGCACGCCGAGCTGGTTGCTCACGAAGCCGGCCGCAGCCGAGCCCGAAGCTGCCGTAGCGCCCGTGCGGCTCGACAGTACCGAGTTGTTCACCACGCGCACCGTGTAGCCCGTGCCCACCGGGGCATTGAATACGTACTGGCCGTTGGCGTCGGTGATGGCCGTGCCCACGAGGGCACCGGCGTTGTTGTAGAGTTCGACTTTGGCGCCGGGGCGGCCGATGGCGGCGGCACCCAGCGTGGCGCGGCTGCGGCCTGCGCCGCCGCCGTAGTTAACGTCTTCGTACACGAAGCCCGTGAGGGCGCCCACGGCCGTTACGTTGCCCGAAAATTCGGACGTGTTACGGTTGATTGTGGCGGTGCTGGTGAGCAGGGTGCCCGCGGCGAGCGCGCCGCCAGGCAGCGAGGAGAGCGGAATGGTGAAGCTAAAGCCGTTGGCGTTGGTATCCGCGCCCTGGTTGAAGCCGTTGATGTTGCCCGAGTAGCTCTGGGCGGTGGAGGCGTCGTTGTCGTTTACGCCCTCCGTGAGCGTGGTGAGGAGGGTGCGGCCCTGGCCGAAGTTGGTGCCGGTAGCGTTCACCCCGGCGGGGTTGGGCTGCGAGGTAAACAGCTCGATAACCGCCCCCGGCTTGGCGTAGCCCGTGATGACTAGGTTGGTGCCCGACACGAAGGCCGTGCGCAGGATGGGGTAGTTGATAAGGCCGTTGGCGCCAGTGGTGGTGGCGCTGTTCAGCGTCACGAAGGGGGCAGTGCCCGCGGCTTCGCTGGTGTTGTTGGCCTGGAGGTCGATGCCCACCTGGCCGCTGGCGGCGCCGCCGCTACGGGTCGTTACGTTGCCGTTGTTGAAAATAGCGTTGGCACTCATCACCGTGTTGTTGGCGATTGCGCCGCCCGCGCCGGTGGCTTGCACCATGATACCCGCCCCGTAGTTGTCGGAGATGATATTTTGGCTCACGTTGTTGTTGGTGCCGTAGATACGTACGCCCGGCGTTTCGTTGGGGGGGATGGTAGCCGTGCCCCGGCCGTTGTCGGTGATGGTGTTGCCGACGATGGTGTTGCCGCCGCTTGAGAAGTAGCTGTCGACGCCCTGGCCCGACGTGCCCGTGAGTAGGTTGTTGGACACCGTGGTGTTGTTGCCCTGAATGTCGATGCCGTCGAGGCCCGACGAGCCCAGGCCGTTAGTGCGGATTTCGTTGTTGGTCAGCAGGGCATTGGTAACGGCATTACCCACCGCAATGCCTTTGCCGTTGGCGAAGCCGATGAGGTTGTTGCTCACCACAATGCCGGTGTTGCCGCCGGTCAGGCGCAGGTTGTCGGCATTGGTAACCGTGCCGGGTAGCGCAAAGGCGGTGGCCGTCGAGCCCAGGATGGTCTGGTTAACCACCAGGCCGTTGGCGGCGCTGCGGATGTTGGCAGCGTCGTCGCGGTCAAGTACGTTGCCGAAGCCGAAGATGGCCAGCCCGCGCACGGTGGTGGCGGCGGCCGTGTTGGCGATGTCTAGGCCGTAGGCAATGGCCGAGCTGCCCGTGAGCTGTACTTCGGGGCCGTTGACCTGGCCTAGGGCCGTGTTGTTGGTGCCAGTGAGGCCACCCACGCCCAGCAGCCGGTCGTTGGTGTTGCCGATGTTGAAGGTCTGGGTGCTGCCGTTGATGGCCGTGTTGGCGCCCGTCAGCTGGGGCAGCACCGTGGCGGGCGTAATCACGGCCACACCGTTGGTGAGGGCCGCGCTCGGAATCATGAAGATGCTCGTCTCTACGCCGCTGGGCAGGCCCACCGGAACCCGGCCCGGAAAGGTAGAGCCGGTGGGCAGGTCCTGCTGGTCGGTGTAGAAGCCGGCCTGGGCCAGCGCGCCTTCACCGCCCAGCGCGTTGGCATTGAGGATAAACTGGCGCAGCGAGCCCTGGCCCGCGTTGTTGGTGTTGATTACGACGTCGAAGTTGTAGCCGAAATCGGGGCCGGTAGCGGCCAGGCCGCTGGTAGTGACCGTGGCAATCGACTCGGGCGTGTTGGTGCCGCTGGTCAGGGCTGCCAGGGTCTGGCTGCCGTTGTTGGCCGGGGAGTCGGTCAGGCCGGGGTTTTCGCCGCCTACGCGGTTAGTAGCGCCGTTGAAGGTTTGCACGGGCAGCAGGCCCGCGACGTAGCCGGGGCGCGAAGACGTAACCGTGCGGTTGACCACGCGCACCGTGTAGGTGCCGTTGGCTGCGTTGAAGGTGTACTTGCCATTGGCGTCGGTGGTGGTGGTGCCGACCAGGTTGTTGCCGGAGTACAGCTCAACCGTGGCACCCGCGCGGGCTACCGTGCCGCTGGCGGTGCTGGGCCGGCCCGCGCCGCCGCCGTAGTTCACATCTTCAAACACCACGCCGCTGACGGTGGGCGTGCTCTGGGCCGTGGTGCTTATCAGCCACGCGTCGCCCGGAAAGTCGTTGTCGCTCCAGGCCGTACCGTTGGCATCGCCCCGCAGGAAAATACGGAAGGACAGGGTGGTAACCGGCCGGGGAGAAGTGACCAGAATAGAGCCGCTGGCCGCACCCGCGCCAGTAGGGGCCGCCAGCGTGGCGGCACTGTTCAAAATCTGCGACGGGTTGACGCTCAGCTCCGTAGAGCCGCTGAGCTTGGAGAGCGATACCCCCGAGGTGAGCAGGTCGAACTCGGTGGCGAAGCCATGCCCGTTGTTTGTAGTGCCGCCCAGGCCCGTGATGTGGATAATCGGGTTGTTGACCGGCTGGCTAAACGTGATGGTCAGGTCAGCGTACCGGTAGCGGGCAGCGAGCGTGGCAGTAGGGGCCAGCGCCTGCGTGGCCGTAAACAGCCACACCGACCGGTTGGCTGTCACCTCCATGCCCGAGCCGGCGGCAATAGGGGTAGCCGAAGTATAGCTTCCGTTACCCGAGCCGCTGATGGCATTCATGAAGGGGAAGATGGCAGTGGCGCCAGCTCCCGTGGCAGTAGTAGTGGTGCCGAAAGACACGCCGGTACCCGTGCCGCCGCCCGCTACTGCCGTGTACAACTGGTTGCTCAGCGCAAACGTAGCCGTAATGGTGGGCGTGTAAGTAGTAAATACATTGTCGTTTGGGTTGTTCGCGTTGTTTTGAAACGTGATACCCTGGCTAGCTAACGTCGGGCCATTGGCAGTGGTATTGCCCGCGCCAGCCGCAAATTCCAAAGTTGGCGTTTGGGCTTGCACCAGTCGAGGTGGCCCGAAGGCTGCACCAGCCAGCAGGAGGCCGAGCAATCGTAAGGTTGAGTTCATACAAATAGGGTAAGCGTAAACGGAAAGGAGGTTGGTTGGTAGAGGGGAAAAGCAACGGGTGAATGACTGGCAGGCTGGACTGCTGAAATCCGGGAGATTAAGAAGCTCTGCGAGTTGGCTAGGGCTTAAGCGGTAACAAAGCTAGATTCTTCCCCCGGGCGGGGGAGGTTATTTCGCTGAACTAGCCGATTTACTCGCTGAGCAGAAATGCTGGGTAAGCTGGCAATGTTTCTGCCTACGAAGCAGCCGGGCCGGTTGGATTTTGGGGCTTCTGGAAAAAGGTTGCGTTAAAAGCCTGTTTTTTCTGGATTTTTTACACATTAAATGAGTTGCGTAAGAATCCATTAACTATTTGTTGACAGACAGTTAATTGAGTTGCTTTCCAGTTCTGGTTGCCGGTGGCGGCCACCGCGCGCGACCATCCGAAAAAAAGTGGCTATAACAGAAAAAGGCTCCCTCGTTGGAGGGAGCCTTTTTGCATTGTTTACGGCCGGAGTCCTATTCCTTGGTGAGTCGCAGGGACTGGCGCAGGGGGGAGCCATCGGCGTGGGTACCGGTGACGAGCACGTAGTAGGTGCCCGAGGCGAGCGTGCTGATTTCCAGGGGCTGCACAGCACCGCCACCCAGGGAGAGGGAGCGTACGGCGCGGCCGGTGACGTCGAGCAGGGTCACCTGGAAGGTAGCCGAGGTGGGCAGGGCGGTCAGGTCGAGCTTGGTGGCGGTCTGCGCGGGGTTGGGAAAGAGGCTCAGGCTGGCCAGGGCGGCTTTGGTGAAGGCCACGGTGCGCACGGGGGAGTAGGCGGCTTTGCCGTCGAGGTCGACTTGCTTGAGGCGGTAGTAGACAGTGCCGTTGGCCAGGCTGGCCACGCCCTTGTCGGTGTAGGCGTAGGCGCTGGGGCTGCTGGTGGTGCCTTTGGCGGCGAGCTGGCCGACTTTGGCGAAGGTGGTGCCGTCGAGGCTGCGCTCCACGTCGAAGGCGGCGGAGTTGACTTCAGAGGCGGTGTTCCAGTTGAGTTGGGCATCGCGGTTGGCTACGGCCGAGGCCGTGAACGCCGTCAGCACCACCGGCAGCGGCCGGGCCCCGATGGTGAAGGTCACGGGCACGGTCGTTACGCCGCCGAAGGCATCGGTAGTAGTGATGCTCACGGTGTAGCTCTGGGCCGCGTTGTTATTCACCAACGCAGTGGCATTGCTCACAAAGAGGCGGCCGGTAACCGGGTCGAGGCTCACGCCGCTGGGCAGCGTGCCTGCGGTCAGCACGGCATTGCTGAGGCCGTTATTGGTATTGGCTAGCTGGGCGCCGGTGGCGGCGTTGTAGAGGGCGCCGGTGCTGTTGTAAGTCGTGGCGTTGGGGTCGGTGGCCTGGGCCAGCACATCGCCGGTCACGTAGGGGTTGGCCCCACCCTTGGTGGGGTTGTAGGTCGCGTAGGTGGCGGTCAGGTCAGTGCCCACCGGCAGAGTGTAGGTGACGGCCGGCGACTGGTTGCCCGCGTTATCGGTGGCCAGGTACGTGAAGGCCGCATTGCCCACATAGCCCAGCGCCGGCAGGAAGCGGAGCGTGCCCGCCTGCGCCGCCGAGAGGTTCTGCACCCCCGTGATGGCCGTGTAGGTGCCGCCGTTCAGGTAGTAAAGCGTACCCTGAGTTGTAGCGGGAATCGTGGTGATGGTGTACGGCGCGGTAGTGCTGAGGGCGTTCTCGGGGTCGAGGGCGGCCAGCGGGCTGATGAGCTGGCCGAAGGGCGCGGTCGTGCTATTCGCCGCCGTGTTGCCGGTGGGGCTGCGCAGGGCGTTTACCACGGCCACGGCCGTGGGCTGCTGGTTGGGCAGCGCGGTGGTCACGTTGGCGGTGTTGCCCAGCGGGTCGAGGTTGCTGTCGCCGGGCGTGGCGACGGTGGCGACGGGCGCGTAGCCGCCGGCGGGCTGCACGATGGTGTAGCTGTTGGTAACGGCCCCGGCCGGGCCGGCGGCCTGGGCGGCCGTTATCGTCCAGGTGATGGAGTTGTCGGTGCTCGAATACACGCCGCCGTTGGTGATGTTGGTGGGCACCTGGCCGGCGGGCACGGTCACTTTCTGGATGGTGGGGCTGCCCACCGTGTTGGGCACGGCCGAGGGGCCGTTGTCGAGGGTGGTCACGGTGTAGGTCTGGCTGGTGCCAGCCAGCGCCGCAGCCGGGCCGCTGATGCGCGTGACCACATCGTAGGAAGCGTTGACGATGACGGTACCTGTGTTCGTGTTATTGGTCTGTGCGGCAGTCGTATTCGGCTCGCTCGTGTCGGACGATACGCTGACTACCGCTACCACCGGGCCGTTGGCCGGGGCCAGGAAAGTGGCCGTGTACGATACCTGCGCAGTACTAGCCTGGCTCAGGATGGCAGGCCAAGTAACGAGACCGGTGGCGGGGCTATAAGTACCGTTGTCGCTCACCGTCACGTTAGCCAGGCCAGCCGGCAGCTGGAGCGTGGGCAGCACGTTGGTGGCAGTGCCAGCCCCGTTGTTGCCGAAAATAGCCGTGAACGTAACGGGCGAGCCAGCCACTACCGGGGCGGGCGAGCCGCTCACCGTGGCGTAGAGGTCGGCCGTGGTAGTAGTAGCTGGCGCAATGCTGGTGGCTACGCTGCTGCCGTTGTTGCCGGGCGTGAGGTCGGCCGTGGCCGAGGTAGCCGTGGCTACGCCCGTGACCTGGCCGCCAGCCGGGCTGGGCATCAGGAACGTCACGCGGTTGGCCACGCTGGTGCCGGCCGCGAGGCTGGCCGTGGTCGGGAAGGTCACGAGGCCGGTGGCGGTGTCGTAGGTAGCGCCGCCGGGGTAGTTGACCGTGGTGCCGGTGCCGGGCGTGCCGGTACCGCCATTCACTTGCAGGGTAGTGCTCGAGAAGCCAGCGGGCAATCGCAGCGTCGGTACCACGGTGGTGGCCACCGAGGCGCCGTTGTTGGCCGTGTTCAGGGTGTAGGTCACCGGGTTGCCCACGGGGGCGGTGGCCGGGCCGGCTACGCTCGTCACGAGGTCGGCGGTGGGCGTTACGCTGGTGGTCACGGCGGCGCTGTTGTTGGCCAGCGTCAGGTCAGTAGTAGCCGAGCTAACGCTGGTGCGCACCGTCAGGGTCTGGGCCGGGGCGATGAAGCGCAGGTTGTATACCTGGGTTACGCCGGCCATCTCCGAAGTCGGGGAGGGGAAGGTCACGAGGCCGTTGGTGGCGTTGTAAGTCGCGCCAGCCACGGCAGCGCCGGTAGCATCGGTAATGGCCACGCTGCTCAGGCCCACGGGCAGCTGCGCGGTGGCAAATACGCCGCTGGTCTGGGTGCCGCCGGCGTTGTAGCCGCTGGCCGTCATCGGGCCATTATTGGTGAAGGTGGCCGTGTACTGCACCGGCTGGCCCACGGTGGCCGTGCTCGGGCCGGTGAGGGTAGTCGCCAGGTCAGTAGTCGGGCGAATGGCCACGGTGGTGGCGGCGATGTTATCGGCCGGCACGGGGTCGAGGTTGGCGGTGGCGACGGCGGCCGTGAGCAGGAGCTGGCCGTTGTTGCCCACCCCAGCCGGGGCCGTGAAGGTGATGAGGTTGCGCAGCTTGGCACCGCTATTCAGGCTGATGCTGGCGAACGTGACCACGCCGGTAGTGGCGTTGTAGCTCGCGCCGGCCAGCGGGGCCCCCGTCGAGTCGGTGATGGCTACGTTGGTAAGGCCGGGCAGCAACTGCACCGTTTCGACGATGCCGCTGGCCGAGGTCGAGCCCAGGCCGCCGCGGTTGCCGGTCACCACGCTCACCGTCACGTTGTTGGTGTTGGGGGCGGTGGTGGCGCTGAGGGTCGTGTACACGTTGGCCGGGTTGCCGGCGGGGCTGGCCACGTTGAGCGTGGCGGCCGGGGCCGTGGTGGTAGCGGCGTTGTTGAGGTTGGCCGAGTTGTTGGCCAGGGCCGTTTCGCCGGTGGTCGTGGTGCTCACGCTGGCCGTGGGCTTGAAGGCCGTGCCGGGCATGGCGAAGCTCACCGAGTTGGTTACCGTCTGGCCGCTGGGTAGGTTGGCGATGGGCGGGTAGATGACGCCGCCCGCGGGCACCGTGTACGCCACGCCGCCGTAGGTGACGGTAGTGGCCGCCGTGCCGCCGTTGTAAAAACCGCCATTGCTCACAAACACGCTGCTCAGGCCGGTGGCGAGCTGGGTAGTTTGCACGGCGTTGGGCACGGCGCTGGGGCCGTTGTTGGTCATGGTCAGGTTTAGGGTCACCAGGTCGGTGGCTACGGCCGAGGCCGGGCCGCTGAGCGTGGTAGCCAGGTCGAAGGCCGGCGTGATGCCGTAGCTAGCGCTGGCCTGGTCGTCGGCCGTCTGGCCGGCTTCGCTGGTCGTGGTCGAGATGCTGGCCGTGGCCGCCACGGGCGTGCTGAGCGGGGCGTCGAAGTTGATGAGCGAGGTCGTGGTGGCCGCGTTATTCAGCGAAGTCAGGCCGGCGTAAGTAACCAGGCCGGTGGTGGGCGAATACACGCCGCCGTTGCTGGCCGTCACGTTGGTGAGGCCAACGGGCAGCTGCACCGAGGCGACCACGCCCGCGGCGGCGCTGGGGCCGTTGTTGGTAAAGTTGACCGTGAACTTGGGGGCCGTGGCCACCGAGGCAGGAGTGCCCGCGGCTACCGGCGCACCCGCCGAGATGGTCGTGGCCACGTTTGCCACCGGCGGAATGGTGGCGTTGATGGTCGAGGAATTCGGGGCGGTGTCGCTGCCCTGGCCGCTGGCCGTGGCCACGTTGCTCACGATGCTGGCGCTGCCCGTGGCCGTGGTGGCCGGCGTGAAGCTGAACGTAAACGTGCTCGAGGCGCCGCTGGCTACCGAAGTGGCCGTGCCGAAGTCGATGGTGTTGGCCGTGGTGGGCGAGTAAGGCGCGCCGTTCACGATAATGTTGGTGGCGCCGGCGGGCAGCGTCACCGTGCGGGTAACGTTGGTGGCCGTGGCCGGGCCTTCGTTGGTGAAGGTCACTTTATACGTGCCCGAAGGCGTGGCCGGGGCCAGGGTAGCCGGGCCGGCGAGGGCCGTGGTCACGTCGGCGGCGCAGGTGGTGCCCACCGTGCTGCCCGCGATGCTGGGGCTGATTTGGGTATTCACAAGGCCCGCCAGGCCGGCGGCCGCGCCAAAGCTGGCGGGTGTGCCCTGGGTGGTGCCGCTAGCCGCTCCGGCGGCCGAGGCCGTAGCCACGCTGCCATTGGTGAGGATAACGCCGCCGCCGCCGCCGCCGCCGGGGCCGTGGGGGCCAGCGGTGCCGCCGGTGTTGGTGCCGCCGGTGCCGCCGTTGGCGGTAAGGGTGAGGGTGCCGAGGCCAGCCGTACTAGTGGCCGTGACCAGGATGGAGCCACCGGCCCCGCCGCCGCCGCCGCCGTCGTCGGCCAGGCTGTTGTTGGCGTTGCCGCCATTGGCCGAGATGGTGCCCGTGCCGATGACGGTGCCGGTGCGCAGCAGCACAATGCCGCCGCCCGCCGCGCCGCTGCTGGCCGCGCCCGCGCCGGGCGTGCCCGAGGCGTTGTTGGTGGTACCCGCGCCGCCGCCGCCGCCCAGTACCAGGCGGCTGCTGCTGAGTAGGTTAAAGCCGGCACCCGGCTCGCCGCCGATGGCCTTGTTGCCCAGGAAGCTGTCGCCGCCCCGGCCGCCGAAGCCGCCGTTAGCCCCGCCGCCGCCGCCGCTGTTGTTGCCGTTATCGTTGCCGCCGCCGCCCGCGTTGCCAGGGGCGCCGCGGCTGGTGCTGCCGCCGGGGTAAACGTCGGCGCCGCCGCTCACGGTGGCGTTGGTGGTCGCGTCGTTCACCGTGGTGGGCACGTTCACGAAGTTCGGAGTGCCGGCCGTGCCTTCGCCCTTCTGGGCGTTGAAGTTGGCGGCCGTGGTGTTCACGTAGTCGGGCGAGTCGAAGTTGCTGGTGGTTTGCGTGCGGCCCCCGCCGCCGCGGAAGCCGCGGCCGGCGGCCGTAATGGTGTTGCCGCTAAAGTTGGTCTGGCCGGCTACGTCGAGCACGAGCACGCCGCCGGTGGTGCCGTTCCAGGGTGTGGCGGCCAGGGTGCCGCCCAGGGTGAGGTTGCCGTACTGCGGCACCCGGATTACCTGGAAGCGGCGCGGGCCGGCCGTGGCGGTGGCCGGGGCGTTCACGTAGCTGTTTACCAGCGGGGTAGCCAGGTTAATGGTGCCGCCCGTAGCTGCCGCGATGGCCGTGGCGTTATTGGCTACCACGTACTCGTAGGTGCCGGCCGTGAAGTTGGTGTTCAGGTTGCCGCTGGCTCCGCCGCCGGTCCCACCATCGCCGTAGCTGGCCGAGTTCGAGAAGTCAATGTCAGCGCCCTGCATCTGGATAACCAGCAGCAGGTCGCCCTTGGAAATGCTGGTCGGCGTGGTGGTAGTGCCGCCCACCACGGCCGTGCCCACGTTGATGGCGACGGCGCCCACGGCCAGGGTCTGGGCCGCGGTGCTGGGGTAGTAGGTGTCGGGGTTGGCGGTGAGAGTGGGCGAGCCGTCTTTGCCGGGGGTGCCGCAGGGGGCGGGCGTGCCGGGCGCGCCGGGGTTGGTCACCGGCACGGAGTAGGTGGCCACGTTGCTCACCACGCCCGCGTTGTCGGTGGCGGTGTACGTGAAGCCGGCGTTGCCGCTAAAGCCGGCGGCCGGCGCAAACGACAGCTGGGCCGCCTGGGTGGGCGTCAGCGTGAGGGTAGAAGCCGTCAGGGCCACGCCGTTCACGAAGAAGGTGCCCTGCGAAGCCGGCGGCAGCGCCGCGATGGTGTAGGAGGTGATGGTGCCGTCGGGCGCGGTGGCGCTCAGCGGGTTGACAGGAGCCGCGCTTTGGCCGCTGGGGCGGCTGGTGTTGGTGACATCGGCCGCTACCGGGGCCTGGCGGCAGAAGTTCAGCAGCTCAATGCCGATGGCGTTGGTGGTGGGGTCGGCGCTGAAGGTCGAGGTGTTGCGATACGTCAGCGTGATGGACGTGATGGGGCTGGCGAAGTAGGCCACCACGGTGCCGTCGGTGACGTTCGCCACGTTGGCGGTGCCGGTGGCCACGTTGCCGCTGATGAGCACCGTGTTGGTGGTGCCAGCGGCCGTGAGGGCGGGCAGCACCTGGGTGGCACCGTTGGCCCCCACAAACGTTACCTGGTCGGTGAAGGCCGCGCCGCCGCTTACCTCGTTCCGGTCAATGTCCTGCACCCGCATGGAGTAATTGCTCACCGGGCGGCTGAAGTTGAAGGTTACGCTGGCCGTGTTGTTGGCTTGGTTGGCGTAGTCGGTTACCCAGGCCAGGCTCTGCACCGCGTTGATGTTGTTGGTGGCCGTGCCGCTCAGCACCGAAAAGGTGTTGGTGGCGGCGCCAGCGGCTATCTGGTAGTTGCTGGTGCTCACGGTGGTGAGCGAGTTGCCGACAGGCACGGCCGCGTGGGCCTTCCAGTCGTCGGGCACCGGCGTGGAGGTGCGGAAGTTCAGCTCGGCCGTGGCCGTGAGGCAGGGCGCATTCACCACCGGAATAGTGTAGGTCGCCGTGTTGGTCGAAAGGTTGTTGAGCGCGTCGGTCACGCGGTAGGTAAACGTAGCGTTGCCGCTGAAGCCAGCCGTCGGCGTAAAGCGCAGGCTGGCCGCCTGGGCCGCCGTGAGAACCAGGCCAGCGGCCGAGATATTGGTATAAGTGCCGCCCGAGTTGTACGAGAGCACGCCCTGGGCCGCAGTCGGAACCGAGGTGAGCGTATAAGTCACCGGCACGTTATCGGCCAGCGAGGCCAGCGGGCTGATGCTGGCCGTGCCAATCGAGTTGAGCAGGGCGGCGCTGGTTACGTCCACGGCGGTGGGCAGGGCGCGGCACCACGTCATCTGGTCGATGCCGATGAGCTGGTTGGCGCCGTCGGTGGCCGCCGTGGCGTTGTTGTAGATAATCGTCAGGCTCGTGATGGGCGCGCTGAAGTAGGCCGTTACGGTGCCATCGACGGGGCTGCCGGTGATATTCTGGCCGGTGGCTACGTTGCCGCTGATAGTGGTGATGCCCGCGCCGGGGTTGGCGGCGGTCAGCAAGGGCGTTACGGGCGTGGTGCCGTTGTTGCCCTGGAAGGTAACCTGGTCAATGAAGTCGCCGCCAGCGTCAATATCCTGCACCTGCACCGTGAAGTTGGACACGGCGCGGGTGAAGCTGAAGGTCACCTGCGAGGTCTTGGTGCTGCCCGGGGCGTAGTCGTTGTTCCAAGTCAGCGTGGGGCTGTTCACAGTGTTGATTTCGAGCAGCGAAGTCGAGGCCGCGCCGGTCTGGTAGTTGCCCGAGCTGATAAGTGTAGCCGTGGAGCCCGCTGGCACGGCCTCGGCCGCGTGGGTCATCCAGTCCTCACCCACCGGGCGGCCGCCAAAGGCCAGGGTGGTGGTGCCGGGGTTGGCGCCGCACGAGGCAATGGGCTGGAGCGGAATGGTATAGGTTGCCGTATTAGCCGACAGCAGGGCCGCGTCATCGCGCACCCGGTAGGTGAAGGTGGCAGCCACGTTGCCCGTGTACGTGGCATCGGGCGTGTAGCGCAGGCTGTTGGCCTGGGCCAGCGTCAGGCTAAAGCCGCCAGTCGGAATGGTGGTGATAGCCGTGTAGGTAGTGCCCGCCGAGTTGTAAAACAGCGTGCCGCGCGTGGGCAGGCTGGTGATGAAGTAGTTCTGCACCGCGCCATCCACGGCCGAGGTCAGCGGGCTGATGCCCGTTTGCACGGCCGTGCTGGGCACGGTGGTCGTCGTGGCGTTGGTAGCCAGCGGGGCCAGGCGGCACCACGTCATCTGGTCGATGCCGATGTTCTGCGCATCGGGGTTGGTAAAGCTGGCCGTCCCGTTGCGGTACGAGAGCGTGAGCGAGGTAATGGGCGAGGAGAAAGAGGCCCGCACGGTACCGTTGGTGCCCGTTTGGTTCGTCTGGCCCGTTGCCACGTTGGCGGCCGTCGTTACCGTCCCCGCCAGCGTCGTCAGCGAGATATTCGCCACCGGGGTGGCCGTGGCGCCGTTGGCCCCGGTCACTACCACCTCATCGGTGTAGTCGGAGCCCAGAATAAAGCTGCGGCTGGCATCAATGTTAGAGAGGTTAACCGTAAAGTTGGAAAGCGGCCGGTTGAAGTTGAACGTGACGTTGACAACCCCGTTGGCGGCCGAAAAGTCGGCGTTCCAGGCCAGCGTCTTCGTACCGCCGATGTTGCCCACCACCAGCGAGGCGGCCGCGTTGCCGCCCGTGAGCACGCTGCTGCTGACCTGGGTGGCACCCAGCGGCTCGGGCACGCCGGTTTGCAGGTGGCCGTTCCAGTTCTCGCCGGCGGGCCGGGCCGCGTTGGCGTCGGTAAAGCTGAGGGTAGTAGTGGCCGTGGTGTTGCATTGCGCCCAGCTAAAAGCCGGTAGCAGGGTTAGCCAGGCCAGCATCACCAGTGCGCCCAAACGCGCCGCGCTTGGATTAGGAATGTCGCTGCAAGTGTTTCTGGGTATTGTGCTATGCCGAGAGGCATCGTTGACACTGCTTATCCAGTGCCAAAAGGGTATTTTGTGCTTCATAAGTGGTGGGAAAGGGCGATTAGTTAATTTGTCTTAAAATGGGAAAAAGGAATTAGTGAGGAGAATATTTTGAAAAAAGCAACAATCGATGTAGCTACCTAATATCTCTGTCACAGGCACCTTTACGCAGGCAAAATTACGTTTTCAGCCTTTCTTTTGGATTTATGAGCTCAAAATGCGGTTGTAAAAAATTGTGTTTAAAAAAGATGTTTGAGGGTAATTAGAAAGTTCGCTAGCTATTTTTAACGTGTAGCCAGCTTAGGCTGTCAAAAAAATAGCTTGCGTGTGTGTAGTTCAATTATGAGCTGTAGATGAATGATTTGAGTAAATTGGTTTAAGTGGCTGAAAAGTAATTATTTTCCTAAAAAATGACACTTAACCAAGTGAGGTGTTGTTTCTTTAAAAAATATTTCCTCACCCCACCCAAACGCTATGAAAACTGCTCCTTTACCCCGGGTTATGGTGGCCGCTATGGCCTGTTTAGTAGCTAGTTTGCCGGCGCTGGCCGGACCGGCGGCCGTGCTGGCTGGCCCACCCGCCGCCAGCGCCGATTACTTCGTGCAGGCCTGCACCACCCAGCTCGCCTTGAGCGAGGAGCAGCGCACCGGCCTGCGGGCTTACCTGGAGCAGGAGATTGAGTTTATGGCCGTGCAGGCCGCCAATCACTCGGCCGCCGAGGTAGCCGAGCTCATCCCGGCCGAGCGGGCGCAGTTGCAGTTGGTGGCTGGCCACCTCATGTCGCCGGGCCAGCTGCGCCAGTTCCGCGAGTTGGAGGCCACGCCCCAGATGAAAGCGTATCTCAAGCAGATGCTGCTTGAAAACTGAGCGTAGCAATACGTTGTAAATCAATCAAAACGCAAAAAGGCCGCCCAACATGGGCGGCCTTTTTGCGTGGTAACAACAGAACGTAGCCCGAGAATTACGGGCCAGGTGTTTTTCAGTAGAAAGTCTAGTAGGCCGGGCCGCGGCCGCTGGTCTCGACCAGCGCCCGGATGGGCTCATTGAAGCCGACAGCTTCTACCAGCTCTTCGAGGGGCAGGTGCAGGCGGTATTTCCAGAAGTGCTGGGGGTTGCTGGGCACGTTGATTTGCTCGTCGTGCGGGTTGGCGCGGCGCAGGTTGGTGTCCATGCCCAGGAAATCCTGGAGCGGGAACACGGCCCACATGGCGGGCGAGGCGAGGTGCTGCTGGAGCACTTCGCGCACCACCCAGGGCTCGCAGTAGTAGGGCGCAAGCTGGCGCCAGTGGCCCAGCGTGGTTTCGAAGTAACGCTGGGTGCGCACGCGGTCCTCTTCCCACCAGCCGCGCAGGGTGCTCATGTCGTGGCTGCCGGTGGTGACTACGGAGAGGTACGGCGCATCGGCGGGGTGGCCGAATTCGGTGGCGGGGTTGCTGGGCATGCGCTGGATGTTGAGGCCCAGAATGCCCAGTTGGTGCATCACGCCGGGCACCGAAGCGGGCACCATGCCCAGGTCTTCGCCGCAGATGAGCATGTCGGTGGCGTAGCGCACGGCGGGCAGCTTAATGAGGCCCTGCTCGCGCCAGAACTCCTCGTGGCGGCGGAAGAAAAAGTCCACGTAGATGTCGTCGTAGAGGCGACGGCGGCTTTCGTCGTCGGCCAGCTCGGCGAAGCTGGCGGTCTTGTTCAACGTGATGCGCGGGTGGTAGAAGTCGTTGCCAGCGGGCAAGAACAGCACCTCGTTCACGAAGTGGTACAGGCCCGGCCGCACGCGCAGCAGGAACTCCGTGCGCTCGGGGTGCGTGGCAATTTGCTCATTCACATACGTCTCGATGAGGCGCTGGCTGCTGGCCTGCGGCTTGAGCTGAATGGCGCCGTACTGGTCGGCCACCATAAACTCGTCGAACACGGCCTGGGCGTCGTTGCCGAAGGTGCGCTCCAGCAGGTGCCAGCGAATGTAGGGCTCGCAGAGGCGGCCGTAGTCGAACCACCCCAGCCGGCGCTGAATCTCGTCGCGGTGCAGGGGCAGGGCGGGGGCGAAGTGGCCCAGCAGGCCCTCGACCGAGTTTTCGGGCATCTCCCAGATGCGGAAGAAGCCCAGGATGTGGTCGATGCGCAGGGCGTCGAAGTAGCGGGCGAGGTGGCCGAGGCGCTCGCGCCACCACTGGTAGTTGTCCTGGGCCATGCGCTCCCAGTTGTAGGTGGGGAAGCGCCAGTTCTGGCCGCTGGTGGAGAAGTCGTCCGGCGGGGCACCGGCCTGCTGGTCCATGTGGTAGAGCTCGGGCTGCGTCCAGGCATCCACCGAGTGGCGGTAGATGCCGATGGGCAGGTCGCCCTTCAGCACCACGCCCTTGGTGCGGCCGTAGTCCACGGCAGCGCGCAATTGCTTGTCGAGGTGAAACTGAGTGAAGAAGTGCAGGCCAAACTCGTCGAAGTCGGGACCATGCTCATCGGTCAATTCAGCCAGGCCCACGGGGGCGTGAAACTCGCGGGGCCACTGGTGGAAGTCGGCGGTGCCGAAGCGCTCGCGCAGCGCCGAGAAAGCGGCGTACGGAATGAGCCAGCCAGCCTGCTCGGCCTTGAAGGCGTGAAACTCGGGGTCGGCCAGGAATTTAGCTTTCTCCTGCTTGTACAGGCGCTTGAGAAATTGCCACTTGGCGTTCATCACGGCCTCGTAGTCCACGAAGTCCTTGGCGTTCAGCTCGGCTTTGAGGCTGGCCAGCTCGGCGCGGGCGGCCTTATCCTTGAGCGTGGCAATGCCTTCTAAATTAAGGTACTGCGGGTGCAGCGCAAACACCGAAATGGCGGCATAAGGGTACGAATCGACCCAGGTGTGGGTGGCCGTGGTGTCGTTGATGGGCAGAATCTGCACCATGTTGAGGCCCGTTTTCTCGGCCCAGTCGATGAGCAGCTTCAGGTCGGAGAACTCGCCCACACCGAGGCCGTTTTCACTGCGCAGCGAAAACACGGGCATGGCCACGCCGGCCCCGCGCCAGGGCTGCGCCACGTAGCGGAAGCCCTCGTCGTCGAGCACGGTGAGGGTGCCGGGCTGGCTGGCCCCGGCGGGCAGCACGCGGTCGTCGCCGGTTTCGAGCTGCACCACGGCGTGGCGCTCGGGGCTCCAGAAACCGTATTTGTAGCGCAGTTCCGCCTCGGGGTTTTGCAGCGCTAAATCAGCCTGCCAGGCAGGAAAGTCGGCATCCGACAGCAGAAGCGGCTTGGTATTGTCCCAGTTGCCCAGGGCGGGGTCCGAGCCCAGCACGCACACCTGGTGGTGCGGGTCTACGCGGGGCGCTTCGAGGCGAAAGCGTACGCTGGCCGGGGCGGCTGGGGTAGCGGCTTTCTTGCCTTTGGCCGCCGCTTTTTTGGCGGGGCTGGCCGAGCCGATGCCCGGCTGCGGGGCCGGCCGGCGAAACAGCGCCTTGGTGAAAGCAGCCGTGAACAGCTCGTTCTCGGGCTGGGCCGGGGCGCGCCATAAGTCGCGCACGGCTAGGGCCGTCGGGGCCGCGTCGGTGGGTAGGGTCAGCAGGCGATTATCGCCCCATTCCCACACCACGCCGCCGCCCTCAAACAGCAGCACGTACTTGTAGCTTACCTCAGTGGTAGCATTCGGTAGCTCCACTTCAGCGCTCCAGCGGGTGGTGGCTTCGTCGTAAGTGAGCGGAAGGGCGTGGGCTAAGTTCCAGTGGCCCAGCGCGGGCAAGGAGCCGCACACCACCAGGCGCTGGCCGTAGGTGGTGCGGTAGGGCAGGGAAAAACGGAGAGTCATGCAGGCAAACCAAATAGGGCCCGCAAGATACTGCCCCGCCGCCCGCCGGGCGGGGCCAACGAGCGGCCCGCCTCTGCCGTATGGGGGCTTCCTAGCCATTCACCTTCTGCCGGCCGCCGGCCCACTTTTTTTTGCTGATGCGAACCTTCCTCCTGAGTATGCTGCTGAGCAGCAGCCTGGCCGCCGTGGCCGCACCCCCTGGCTACCACGCCCCGCGCCGCCTGCTCACGGCCTCCGGGCAGCCCTACCACCGCTCGCCGCTACGCCTCACGCTGGGGGTAAACCTGGGATATTACAACGGCGACCTTACCAGCCGGTTCGACGATAATACCTTCCGGCTGGGTGTCAACGCGGGCCTAACCAAGACCATCAGCCCGCACCTCACCTTCGCCACCGACCTGAGCTACTTTCACCTCAAGGCCACCGACCGGTTTCCGGAGCGCGGCTACAGCTTCAGCAGCAACAACGGCATGCTCACCGGCCGCCTGCAATACAATTTATTTGCTGATAAAAGCCTCTACATCGGCCCCAATCACCGCGAAATGCCGGTGCTCGTGTTCGTAGAAGCCGGCGTGGGCGCGCTGGTTTTCAACCCCGCCACAGCCCAGTACAACTTCCCGGTAGCCGCCGAAGGCCGCAATACCTACCCGGCGCTGGCCGCCGTGCTGCCCCTCGGTGGCGGCGTTACACTGCGCGCCTCCAAGCGGCTGGCTTTCACTATCGAAGGCCTTTATTACCTCACCAGCACCGACATGCTCGACGGTATCAGCCAGCGTGGCAACCCCAACCTGCTCGACGACTTTGCCACGGTAACTTTCAAGGCGGAGATTTCGCTCGGGAAGGGCCACAAAAAGCCGCTGGTTCACAACGACTAAGCTGCGGTTAATCAAACGCCCAATGGTGCGAGGTTTTATCCTGTACCATTGGGCGTTTTTTGCTTATTTCTTGCTTAAATAATCGGCCGCTAGGGTTGCCAGCGTTTTTACGCCCAGCGGCAGGGCGCTGTCGTCAACCTTGAAGCCAGCGGTGTGGTGGTCGGCCACGGTGCTGAAATCGGTGCCGGGCACTGTGCCGCCCAGGAAAATAAACAGGCCGGGCACCTTCTCCTGGTAGCAGGCAAAATCCTCGGCCCCGGTCACGGCCTTTATTTCCACCACGTTGGCCGCGCCGGCGGTGCGCTGGAGCGTGGGCAGCATGCGGGCCGTGAGGGCGGGGTCGTTGTAGGTCACGGGCACGTAGGGCTCGATGCCGACCTCGGCCGTGGCCCCATTGGCTGCCGCGATGCCGGTGGCCGTGCGCTTGATGGCCGCCCAGATGCGCTGCTGGGTTTCGGGGCTAAAAGCCCGGATGGTGCCGCTGAGCGTGGCATCGGGCGGGATGATGTTGTAGCGCACGCCGGCCTGTACGGTGCCCACCGTCACCACGGCCGCATCCTGCGTGAGGTCTACCTGGCGGCTCACGATGGTCTGGAGCGCCGTGATGATTTCGGCGGCCGTCACCACCGGGTCCACACTAGCCCAGGGCTTAGCCCCGTGCGCGCCCTTGCCGATGACCTTGATGGAAAACCGGTCGGAGCTCGCCATCTCACCGCGCGGGCGGTACTGCAACTGCCCCACCGGCGCCGAGGCCCAGATATGCAGCCCGAAAATGGCATCCACCTTAGGATTCTCCAGTACGCCTTCCTGCACCATCAGCTTGGCGCCGCCCACCGTGCCGGGCACCGAGCCTTCCTCGGCGGGTTGAAAGATGAACTTGACGGTGCCGGGTAGGTCTTTCTTCACTTGGCTCAGCACCTCGGCGGCGCCCAGCAGCATGGCTACGTGGGTGTCGTGGCCGCAGGCGTGCATTACGCCCACCGGCTGGCCCAGGTAGGTGGCCTTGGCGGTGCTGGCGTAAGCTAGCCCGCTGGTTTCGGTGATGGGCAGGCCGTCCATGTCGGCGCGCAGGGCCACCACGGGGCCGGGCTTGCCACCCTTCAGAATGCCGACCACGCCGGTGCGGGCCACGCCGGTTTGCACTTCCAGGCCCAGGCGCTTGAGTTGGGCGGCGATGAGGGCGGCGGTGCGGGTTTCCTCGTTGCCCAGCTCGGGGTGCTCGTGCAGGTCGTGGCGCCAGGCCACTACCTGGGGCTGCCCGGCGGCGGCCAGCTGCGCGATGCGGGCGTTGAGGGCAGCATTTTGGGCGTGGGCAGCGGGGGCGGCCAGGCCGAGGGCAAGGCCAGCGAGCAGGATGGGCGTAGCGTGTTTCATGGTCGCCAAGGTACTGCTGGGGCTGGCTGCCGGTACCGCACCGACACAGAATAATAACGGCCACATAACCTTGCTCACCCGGCTGCTGGCTAAGGAACTACTAGGGATAAATGCTGGGTTGGACTTATTTTTGTCGGATTCGCGCCGCCCAGTCTTTACCTACTCGCCGCCATGCCCCTCGCTCCCGCTGCCCCGCCCGCTCCTAGTGCCGCTGCCCAAGAGGCGCAGCTGCCCCTGGCCGATGCCTGGGGGCCGGCGCTGGCGCGGCCCGCGTTTCGGGTGAGTTGGCTGGTGCTGCTGGTGCTGCTCTTTGGGGTGCTGCTGCCGCTGGTGCCTGGCTTTTTCCTGACCATCCAGGGGCGGCCGGGGCCCGTGCTGGCCGACCCGCTGCTGCACCTGCTGCCGCGCCACGACGTGGCCACACCCGTATTCGTGCTCATGTATGGCGGTGTGCTCACGGCCGTGGCGTGGCTCACGCGCCACCCGCTGCTGTTTTTGCGCGGGCTGTGGGGCTACTTCCTGGTGCTGCTGCTGCGCATGGCCACCATCTGGCTATTCCCCCTGTCGCCGCCGCTGGATATGGTGCCCATGCCCGACCCTTTCACGGCCACGCTCTTTCACACGGGCGAGGCGGCCATTACCAAAGACCTGTTCTTCTCGGGCCATACGGCCACGGTGGCTATCCTGGCGCTGGCCGTGCGTGGCCGCTGGCTGCGGCCCGCGCTGGCGCTGGTGGCGCTGCTCATCGGGGTGCTGGTGCTGGTGCAGCGAGTGCACTATACCTATGATGTAGTGGCGGCGCCTTTGTTCGCCTGGTTTGCCTACTGGCTGGCGGGGCGCATCACACGGCGCGCCACGGGCGAGCTGTAGCACAGTTTCTGGTTAATAATAAAGCAAGATTTTTCCTTATCTGCCAAGGTAAGCTGCCACTTTATAAGGAGCTTAAAAGTGATAAAAGGCTATAATGCCAAAAGCCGTCAGGAATACCACTTTGGTATTCCTGACGGCTTTTGGCATTGCTGACTAGGCCAGCGGGTGGGGCCCGAGCCTTCGGGCAAACTGGTAAATACCCGGTTCAATTGGCAGTGATGGAAGGCCTGTGCCCCCGGCGCACATGGTGGGCTAGCACGGGATGGGCCGCTTTGCGGGCAGCTGCCACAAAAGCAAAAAAGGCCCGCACCAAGTGGTGCGGGCCTTTCTCAAGCAAGCGTAGCGCGGCGGCTATTGCACCGTGAGGCGCTGCACAATGGTCTGGCCACCGGCCGCGAGGCGCAGCATGTACACGCCGGGGGCGAGGCTGCGGGTATCGAAGTCGGCTTTGGCACCGGCGGCGGTGAGGGCAATGCTGCGGCTAGCCACCGACTGGCCCAGCACGTTGAGCAAAGTAGCCTGCACGGCCGACTGGCCCGCCAGCGGCGGCAGCTGCACCGTGAAGCTGCCGTGCGCCGGGTTGGGGAACAGGCTGACCGTGGCGGCCGTGAGGGCCGGCGCAGCGGCCGGGCCGGCCGGGCGCAGCACCAGGGCAAAGCGTCCGGTAGCCCCCGTGGCCGAAGCCAGCGTGAAGGCGTATTGGTTGCCGGCTTTCAGCTCCTGCTGGGTACCGGTTTCGGTGTCGCGCAGGAAGATGGCCTCGCCGCCAAAGTTAGCCAGGTCGGCTACCTCGAAGGTGAAGCGGCCAGCAGCCGGGGTGGCCAGGGCCAGCGGCACTACTACCTCGGCGGTGCCGGTGAGCGGAGCCAGGCCCTGGATGGCCAGCGGCGTAGCGTCGGCCAGGGTGCCCAGGCTCAGGCCCGAGGGGTTAGCCATTTTCACGGCGTCGTACTCGGCATCTACGGCGGTGGTGGCACCGTTTTCGAGGTAGAGGTAGGTGGCATCGGCCAGGCCGTTGCCCAGCACGCGCAGCTGAAGCTGCGGGCGCTGGTCGGCGGCGGTGCGGCCGAAGGGGTTTTGCGTGCCGAAGGTGGTGACGCGGTTGGTATTGGTCAGGTTGACAGCGCCGGCGGTGCCAGCGGTGGTCACGCGGGCAAAGTAGCCCGAGCCCGCCTCAATCAGCGGCGACTCGCCAATGCTATTGGTATAGGCGCGGTAGGTGCCCGTGTACTGGCCACTGCTCTGGAAAACGTAGATGGCGGCGTCCATGCCGGGGCGCTGGGTGGCGGCCACGGTGCTCCAGTTGAGCGGGCTAGGGTAGGGGTTGCCCAGCAGCTGCCAGCCGGCGTCGGCGGCGGTGCCCCGGTTCAGGGTGCCCGAGTTTTGGGCGCCCGTGTTGAAGGTGCCCGTGAAGCGTACGGGCTGCGTCGAGGCCGGAGCCTGCACGGTGTAGCCGCGGCCGCGGGTCATGGTTTCGGAAAGTGCAGCAGGCGAGAACCAGCCCTTGTCGAAGTCACCGTAGCTGGATGCTACCGTGCCGATGCGGCTCTGGTCGTAGCCAAATACCGTGGGATAAGGCCGGACGGTGCCGGGCGTAGCGCTCGTGTTATACGCCGGGTTCACCACCGGCACGAAGCCGCCCGTGCGCAGGCTGTCGAAGGGCATGGTGGTTACCGGCGAGCTGTAGTGGCGGTAGGCCGTGCCCGTAGCGCCACCCGTGATGAGACGCTGCATGGCGGCCGTAGAGCCGTTGACGATGCCGCCGGTGTTGTCGACCAGGGCCGTGCCGGCCGCCGTGGAGCGGAGCAGCAGGCGGTTGGTGCCGAGCACGAGGTTGCCGCGCTGCACGCGCACTACCTGCATCACGCTCACCGGGGTGGTCAGGGTGAGGTTGCCCGCCGTAGTTCCCGCTTTGTTCACGGTGAGGTTGCGCACGGTGCTGGGCAGCAGCGGGCCCGTCAACTGGTTGGTGCTGCGCCCGGCAAACACGTAGTTGGCATCGGGGCTGAGCGTAATATTCGCATCGTTGGAGAACAGGAACGTGCCCGCGCCCGTGTTGGTAAGGCCAGCCGTGTTAAGCTCGACAAACGTAGCGCCGGCCTCCAGCGTAAAGCTGCCCGGCCCTTGGATGTAGTTGACGACATCGCTCGTGACGGTGCCACCGCTCTGCACGGTCATTGCGCCGAACACGTTCAGGTCGCTGCTGAGCGTAGCGGCGCCGGTGCTCGTCACCGTCACGTTATAATACGTGCCGCCGATGGCCTGCGTCGTGCTTACCACCAAGTCGGGAATTGCTTGGGCACAGATGGAGAAGTCGCCTTCGCCGGCCTCCCCGTTGTAGGGGTAAACGCGCACGTAGTACCGCTGGCCAGCTACCAGGTCGGTCAGTAGCAGGTTTTCTTCGCCGGGGCCGGCGTCATCGACGCAGGTAACGCTGCTCAGGCTGCCGCAGCTGCCGCTGAGGATTTCGAGTACGGCATCAAACGAGCTGCTGACCGTGAGGCCGTAGACATCGCCGGTAGCTACAAAGCTGTACCACACGTCGTTGGCCGAGGAGCTGGTGGCCCCGCTGCAATTGCTGGGCGCCTGCGACTGCGTAGCCGCGAGCACGCTGCCGCTTACGCCGTTGCAGGTGGCACCCGGCGTGAGGGCCACCGCGTTGGTGCACTCATCGTTGGTGGGCTGAGTGTTGAAAATCAACGACTCCGAGGCGCTGAAGCTGGGCGTGCTGCAATTGCTGGTGATGGTGACCGTGTAGGTGGAGCCGATGGTGAGGCCCGTGAGCGTCACCGGCGAGCCCGTCACCGTCTGGGTGGTCGTGGCCGGCGAGGTCGTCACGGTGTAGCTGGCTGGCCCCGAAGAGCTGGCCGTGAAGGCAATAACCGCCGAAGTGGCAGTGGCCGAGACAAAGCGTAGGTTATTAGGAGCGTTGCACACGGCCGGGGCCGTAGTGGTGAAGGAGGTGCTGACCGCCGCCGACAGGCCGCTGGCGTCGCAGTTGCCCTGCACGAATACCGTGTAGGTAGTACCCGGCGTGAGGCCCGTGAGGCTGGCCGTGGTGCCGGTCACCGTCTGCGGTGTGGTGGCCGGCTCGGTGCGGATGTTGTAGCTGGCCGCGCCGCTGCCCGTAAAGCTCAGGCTGGCCGAAGTCAGCGCCACGTTGCTGATGGCCGGGCCGCTTGGGGCGGCGCAGGCCACGCCGCTGGTGATGGCAAAATTATTGTTCGAGATATCGAAGAAGTAGTTATCAGCCGCCTCTACCATGATGCGGGCCGTGGTAGTAGCCAGGTTGGGTAGCGTCACGGCTTGCGAGCCGTCGTTGTCGGTGGCGCTCAGCAGCAGGGTGGGGTAGGTGAGGCCACCGTCGGTGCTGAGGCGGATGTTCACGCTGGCGCAGTTCACGCCGTTGCCCGTGGTGCCGGCCACGCTCCAGGTAATGGTCTGGCTGCTGCCGCCGGCCAGGCTGAGGTTTGCCGCGTTGGGGTAGCTCACCAGGAAAGGCCCGGCGGCGCTGGTGGTGCTCAGCGCGACGATGCTGCTGCTATTCACCCCGCCGATGATGCCCTGGCTGCCGCTATTCTGGTCGCGCACGGTCACGCGGAAGCGCAGCGGGCGCGTCACCGTGGGCAGGCGCTCGCCAAATACGTTCGTATTAGCCACCAGGCTGGGCAGACGCGGGAAATAGCGCGTGGGGTCGGCCGTGGGGTTGAAGGAGCGAAATAGTGGCACGGGCAAGCCGGCTACCTGGGCATCGGCGGGTGCGCCGCCCGCGCCCCCGCGGTCATATTCTTCCCAGCAATAGCTCAGGGCGCCGTTGTCGGGGTCGAATGCGCCGGCCGTGAGCTTGAAAGGCGTGCCTACGGGCAGTACCTTGCCGCTGGCGGGCAGCGTGATGAGGGGCGGCGAGTTGCCGGTAGAAGTCGTAACGGCGCAGCTCGTGGTAGCCAGGTAAGCCTGAATCTCATCGAAGCTGGCCACGTGGAAATACGGGTCCGAGTTGGGTTGCAGGTTATTAGTAGAAGTGCAAATACCGGCGTAAGCCATGATGGTCGAGCCCGAGCCAGGCTCATAGGCTGTGCCCGGGTTGCGGTTGCCATTGCAGCTGCCGGCTACCCCGTTGAACGTGTGGTTGCCACCAAACTGGTGGCCCATCTCGTGGGCTACGTAGTCGATGTCGAAGGCATCGTTTACCGGGGCCGGGCTGCCGGTAACGCCCCGGGCCTTCCGCCCGTTGCGGCACACCACACCCAGCCCGGCGATGCCGCCGCCACCCGTGCTGAACACGTGTCCGATGTCATAATTGGCCGAGCCGATGAGCTGGTCCACATTGGTCTGGTTTTCAACCAGCAGCGTGCTGCCGTTGTCGTTGGTATACGGGTCGGTACTCGCGTTGGTATAGATAAGGTTGGTGGTATTGCCCACCAGTACCAAGCGCACGGCTAGTTCTTTCTCATACACACCTACCACGCGGTTTACCGTAGTGACCATCGCCGAGAAGGCAGTGGTCACGGTGCCACCGTGGAAGGCGGTGTACTCGCCGGTGGCGGCCAGCGCCAGCCGGTAGGTGCGCAGCGCCGGGCCGCTGGTGCGCAGGCCGCTGGGGTCGGCATCGCGGCGGGCACCGTTGTCGCCGCTGTCTTTTACCTCGCACTCAAAGTTGCGGCCGGGCATGTCGCGCTTCCAGAAGCTGAGGTAGTGCTGGCTATCGGTGCGGGTAACGGGGTCGATGAAAAACGAGCCCGTGGTGGCCGACAGTACCTGCGCGTGAAAGCCGGCCGGCGTGAGGTCGAGCCGCAGGCTGGCCGACGGGTCATCGAGGCCCACGCCGGTGTAGGTTTTGATGCTGGGGAACCGAGCCGCCAGCTCGGGGGCCATCACCGGGGCCTCCACCACCCGGAAGCGGGCGTTGGTGCCGTCGGGCAGGGGCAGCGTCACGAGGAGCGCGGCCCCGGTGCGGCCTTCCACCGGCGCCTTGGCCAGGGAAGTTCGCAGGCCCGGCACGTCGAGGGTAAGAGGCCGGGACGCGCGTAGCGCCGTGGCCAGGGGCGAGGCATCGGCGGCCCGCTTGGCCCCGGTGTCGTCGCTAAAAAAGCTGCCGGATATTTTTTGGGCATAAGCCCCCAGGGAGAGGAGGCCCGCCAGCACGGTCAACAGCGCGGGCCGCCAGCAACGTGCCAGCCAGCCCACTACACGCACGAGGCGCAGGTAGTAGTTTACCATAGAAAAGGAAATGGATTAGAGGCTGCTGAATGAGAAGAGATTACAGCCCGACCAAATGTAGGCGCGATGAGAATAAAATCCAAAGCCTACTCCGCAGGGTTCTACTCAGGCCATGAGGTTAAGCTCAGTTACCAGCCCATTACTTTGCCATCTTTTCCGGTTCTCACTACCCTATAAGCTATTTACAGCGCTTGGCGTGGCCAGTAAGGCAACAAAATTTAATTGCCGACCGAGCCGGGCGGGCGGCTATCATGGAAGAACCTGGTTGATAATAATTGCTTGGTTGGGCCGGGAGCCGGCCAGTGCTAGCCAGCCGCTGGCTCGGCCACGGCTGGCCCGGTGCTGGCGGGTGCGGCTGCCACGGCCTTTTGGAGCCAGCTGCCGCGCAGGTACCAGATGCCCGCCAGCAGGGCCGAGAGTACGTTGGCAATCACAAACGACCACCACAGCCCGTGGAAGCCCAGCCCCGTGTGCCGCGACAGGTACCAGGCCACCGGAAACTGCAAGCCCCATACCCCGATGATGGTCAGTATCATGGCTCCCAGCGTGTTGCCGGCTCCGCGCAGCGCGCCCGAAATGCACTGCTGCACCCCCGTGAAGCATAGGCTGCCCACCGCGATGCGCACAAACTCCACGGCGTCGCGCGTCACGGCCTCGTCGCCTTTCAGGAAGAAGCGCACCAGCGGCTCGGCGGCCAGCCAGCCGGCCACGCCCACCAGCAGCAGCCCCACGAAGCTGAGGCCGATGGCGTAGTTGGCCGTTTGGCGGGCGCGGGGCAGGTTTTTGGCGCCGATATTCTGGGCCACCAGCGTGGAGCAGGCTAGCGAAATGCCCAGCGCCGGGATGATGCCCAGCGCCAGAATGCGCGACCCGATGCCGTACGTAGCCAGGATGGTGGTGCCGAAGGCGGTGGCCAGCCCCGTCATCATCGACAGGCCCAGCGCCCGCGCCGAGAGGTCGATGGACGAGGGCAGGCCCAGCTTCACCGAGCGCTTCATCAAGGGGAAATCGGGCTGGAAGCCTTTGAAAGAAAGCTGAATGCCCGACTTGCCGCGCAGCAGCACCACGAGGCCGATGGCGAAGCTCAGCACCTGCGTCACGAGCGTAGCCAGGGCCGCGCCGGCCACGCCGTAGGCCGGTATCGGCCCCCAGCCATCAATGAAAAGTGGGTCGAGGGCGAAGTTGAGCGCCAGCGTGCCGATGTTGATGTAGAGCGGAATGCGCACCTCGCCCACGCCCCGCATCAGCGACTGAAACATGAGGAAGCCGAAGTTGAACACCAGCCCCAGCATGAGCACCCGCTGAAAGGAATTGGCCAGGTCGAAGATGTCATTGCCCACCCCAAACAGGTGCAGGATAAACGGCGACGCCGCGTAGGCCACCACCGTGAGCACCAGCGCCAGCCCGGTTTCGAGCACCAGCGACTGCGCCGCAATGTGGTTGACCATCTTCAGGTTGCGTGCCCCAAAATTCTGGGCCACCAGCACCGAGCCCGCCACCGAAAAGCCCGAGCCCAGCGCCACCAGCAGGAAATTGATGGGAAAGCACACGGCCACGGCAGCTACGGCATTGGCCCCCAGCCGGCCCACCCAGTAGGCATCTACGAGTTGATAGCCGGTCTGGAGCAGGTTGCCGAAGACGATGGGCAGCGCCAGCGTGAGCAGCGCTTTGAGGATGGGGCCTTGGGTGAGGTTGGGGCGGGCGGAGGCGACGGGTGCGGGCATACGCCCCAGATACGGGAAGGCCGGGGCCAGGGTACACAAAAACGGCTGGAAGCGAGGGCCAGCGCCCCCACTTCCAGCCGTGTGCTGGGGGTGCCCGGCCGGGCACCCCCAGCCAGCGCCGGGGCTACACCTGCGCCATGCCGCCGTCTACAAACAGCTCGGCACCGGTGACGTAGCTGCTGTCGTCCGAAGCCAGGAAGACCACGGCTTTAGCGATTTCGTCGGCTTCGCCCATGCGGCTCATGGGTACGATGCTGAGCATTTGGGCTTTGAACTGCTCGGCCTGCTCAGCCGTGCCGGCCAGGCTGTTGAGGCCGGGCGTTTCGATGGGGCCGGGGCTGATGGCGTTCACCCGGATTTTGCGGGCCTTGAGGTCGGTGGTCCAGGTGCGGGCCAGCGAGCGGATGGCCGCCTTGGTAGCGCTGTAAATGCTGTCGCCACCAAAGCCTTTCGAGCCTACCACCGACGACATCACGATGATGGCTGCGCCGTCGGGCAGCAGCGGCAGCGCCTTCTGCACCGTGAACACGATGCCCTTCACGTTGATGTCGAACTGCCGGTCGTAGTGGTCTTCCGTCACCACGTCGATGGGTAAGAATTCGGCAATGCCGGCGTTGGCAAACAGCACGTCGAGGCGGCCCTTCTGCTCCTTGATGGTGGCCACTACCCGGTCGAGGTCAGCCAGGCTGCTCACGTCGCCCTGGATACCGAAGGCTTGGCCGCCCAGCGTTTGCACGGCGGTATCAAGCTCGGCCTGGCGGCGGCCGGTGAGGAAGACGAACGCGCCTTCGGCCACGAAGCGCTGGGCCGTGGCCAGGCCAATACCGGCCGAGCCGCCCGTGATGAGTGCTACTTTGCCGGCGAGTTTCTGAGAGGTTTGCATGGTTGAAATGGGGTCGTCTTGGAATGGTTTCGGCAAGGAACTAGCATTGGTTACTCCTGGTTACTAAAGCCAATCATTTTGCCCCACAAACTGGTTACCCAGCCGTAACCATCGGCTTTATCACCCACCATTTCTTATGAGAGACGCTGCTTTTGGCACCTCCACCTGCTCCATGACCCGCACCATGAGCGTGCTGGGCGGCAAGTGGAAGCCCATCATCATTGCCCAGCTGGCGCAGCAGCGGCGCTTCGGTCAGCTGGCCCAGCGCATCCCGCTCATCTCGCGCAAGGTGCTCACCGAGCAGCTCAAGGAGCTGGAAGAAGACGGCATCGTGTTGCGAGAGGCGTTTGCCGAGCTGCCGCCCCGCGTCGAGTATTCGCTCACGGAGCGCGGGGCGCTGCTGCTGCCCATCCTGGCCCAGCTGTGCAGCTGGCATAGCGCCGGCAATACGCAGGAGGTCGGGGTGTGCCCGGCTTTGGGATAACCCGCGCCGGCCAAACGGGGTACACCTAGCCGTACTTACCCGGCCCGCGCCGGTGTTCCTCTCTATGATAAAGCACACCTATGACATGGGCGTGGTCGGCAACTGCGCCTTCCTGGGCCTCATCGGCACCGACACGGCCGTGCGCTGGCTCTGCTGGCCGCGCTTCGACAGCAGCTTCGTCTTCGGCTCCCTGCTCGACGAGCAGAAGGGCGGCGAATGCAGCATCCGCCCGGTGGCGGCCGACTTTACCTCGCACCAGTACTACGTGCCGAATACCAACGTGCTCTGCACCGAGATTACGGCCGCCGATGGCACCTACCGCGTCACCGACTTTGCGCCGCGCTTCATGCAGTACGAGCGCTACTACAAGCCGCTCATGTTCATTCGCAAGATTGAGCCGCTCGAAGGCACGCCCCGCGTGCGCGCCGCCGTGCGCCCCGTGGGCCAGTACGGCGAGCAGGAGCTGACGCGCCGCCGCAGCTCCAACCACATCGCCTTTCTGGGTTTGGAAGAGGAAATCCGCCTCACCACCAACATCCCGCTCACCTACGTGCTCGATGAAGAAGACTTTGTGCTGAATGAGACGAAGTACCTCGTGCTTACCTACGGCGCGCCCCTCGAAGCCGCGCTGGAAAGCACCGCCGAGCGCTTCCTCACCAGCACCATCACGTATTGGCGCAATTGGGTGAAGAGCACCAGCATCGGCAATTTTCACCAGTCGCAGGTTATCCGCTCGGCGCTGGCCCTCAAGATTCACCAGTACGAAGACACCGGCGCCATCATCGCGGCCAGCACCACTAGCCTGCCCGAAGCGCCCGGCAGCACCCGCAACTGGGACTACCGCTTCTGCTGGATGCGCGACACGTTCTACATCCTCACGGCCTTCAACAACATCGGCCACTCCGAGGAACTGGAGCGCTACTTCCATTTCATCGCCAACATCTCGACCAAGGTTGAGGACAAATACCAGCCGCTCTACGGCATCGGCGGCCAAACCAAGCTCGTGGAAAAAGAGCTGCCGCTGGCCGGCTACCTCGGCAACCAGCCGGTGCGCATCGGCAACGACGCCTACACCCACATCCAGAACGACGTGTACGGCCAGGTGCTCGTGGCCCTGCTGCCGCTCTACGTCGACTGCCGCTTCCGCGACCCCGGCCGGCCCACGCCGCTGGCCCTCATCACCGAGGCGCTGCGCCTCATCGAAACCACGATGGACCAGCCCGATGCCGGCCTCTGGGAGTTCCGCCACATCGCCCAAAAGCACTGCTACACCTACCTCTTCCACTGGGCAGGCAGCCACGCCGCCCTGCAAGTAGCCCGCTCGCTGGGCGACAAGGAGCTAGCCGCCAAAGCCAGCCACCTGCTCGAAATGGCTGAAGAGCGCATCGAGCAATGCTTTGACAAAGAGCGCGGTGTGTACACCAACGCCATCGGTTCCGAGCACCTCGACGCCAGCACCATTCAGCTCATCACGATGGGCTACCTCGACCCCAACTCGGAGCGTGCCCAGCACCACCTCATCGAGCTGGAAAAGGAGCTGATGACGCCCGAGGGCCTCTTCTACCGCTACCGCCACCCCGACGACTTCGGCACGCCCGAAACCACGTTCCTCATCTGCTCCTTCTGGTACGTGGAGGCGCTGGCCTGCGTCGGCCGCCTCGACGAGGCCATCGCCGAGTTCGAGCAGCTCATCACCTACACCAACCACCTTGGCCTGCTCAGCGAGGATGTGGACGCCAAAACCGGCTCGCAGTGGGGTAATTTTCCGCAGGCCTACAGCCACGTGGGCCTGGTGAACGCCGCCTACCGCATCGCCAAGAAAATGGACAAGCCCAACTTCGTGAGCTAAAGAAAGGGGTGGGGTAAGCTGCTGGTAGCAAAGGGCTTCTACCTTTGCCGCATCGCACGGTTACTCCACCTCACCACACGGGTTGTCCCTAAAAAGACGAAACCCCGATTGTTAGAGCAACCGGGGTTTCAAAGAAGTAGGTGGAAAAGCACCTAACATCTTGACTTGAAATGAGAAACGAACGTGCGAAATCGGAGTTTGAGCTAAAGCTCGAACTCCGGATGTCCGACAAGCTACTACGGTGGCTGGTCGGGCTGGCAATTAGCGGGGGCGCCCTTTCGGCCGTCCTCCACTACTTGTAAGGTTGGCAAGAGGCTGGTCCGCAAGGGCTAGCCTCTTGTTTTGTGTTGCAAATATAACGACCGGCCCCCACTAATTGTTGCCGCTAGCCCAGCAGCTTGCGCAGCAGCTGCCGCACCTCGGCGGGCGTGCCAATATTGAAGCGGGCCAGCGAGCGGCCGGTGCTGCCCACCTTGATGGTATACGCCTCGGGTGGCAGTGCCCGGAAGGTATCTTCATCGGTGCGGTCGTCGCCGAGGGCTAGGATAAAGTCGGCGGGGTAGCGGGCCAGCCAGCGGGCGGCGGCCGTTCCCTTGTTGATACCCGCGTTCTTAATTTCGAGCACCTTGTTGCCTTCCATTACCTGGAGCTCGGTGTTGGCCGTCATGAAGGCCAGGTGGGCGAGCAGCTCGCGGGCGCGCACTTCGCCCAGGTCGGCGTCGGCGCGGCGGTAGTGCCACACCAGCGAGTAGTCTTTCTCCTCGATAAACGAGCCGGCGGTGCGGGCCACGTACAGCTCCAGCACCGGGCGCAGCTCGCGCATCCAGTCGTTTTGCATGGCCTGAAATAGCTCCCACTCCTCGCCGGCCGCACGCAGCCACACGCCGTGCTCGGTGATAAAATCGACGGGCAGCTGCCCCAGCCACTTATCCAGCGTGCCCCGGTCGCGCCCGCTGATGAGCACCACCCGCGTATTGGGTACTTCGGTGAGGGCGCGCAGCAGCAGACGTAGCTCTTGGTCGGGCTCGGCGCGCTGCGGGTTGGCGTGGAAGCCGACCAAGGTGCCATCGTAGTCGAGCAGGATAAGGCGCTGGCTGGCCGTCTTGAAGTCGGTTAGCAACTGGGTAGTAGCGGCGGCATCCAGCTTTTCGGTGGCCAGGGTGTGTTGCTTCATCTTGGTGTAAGCCAGCTGATTCATGAACAAGCGCGTCCAGGAAAACACGTTGTAGCGTTTCACCAGCGTTTGCATGGCGCTCATGCGGGTTATCTGCTCTTCCTCGGGCATCACTAGCGCTTCGTGCATGGCCTCTACCAATTGCCCCACGTCGGTGGGGTTGATGATGAGGGCATCGGATAGCTCGCGGGCCGCGCCGGCGCGCTCGCTCAGGATGAGCACCCCGCGCTGGTCGAGGCGGCTGGCCACGTACTCCTTGGCCACGAGGTTCATGCCGTCGCGCATGGGCGTCACGAGCGCCACCTCGGCCAGTCGGTAGAGGGCGGCCAGTTCTTCCAGTGGCAGCGAGCGGTAGAAATACAGGATGGGATTCCAGCTAATGGTGCGGTACTGGGCATTAATGCGGCCCACCAGCTCGTCAATCTCCTCCTTCAGTGAGGCGTACTGCGCCACTTGGTCGCGCGAGGGCACCACCAGCATAATGAGGCTTACCTGCCCGCGCCACTCGGGGTAGCGCTGCAAAAGTTGGTCGAAGGCCCGCAGCCGCTGGGCAATGCCCTTGGTGTAGTCGAGCCGGTCAATGCTGAGAATCACGCGGGTATCGCGCAGCGCCTCGCGGTATTCGGCTTGGTGGTGTGCGGCCTCGGGCGAGGCGGCGGCTTGGGCGTAGCGCTCGTAGTCGATGCCCATCGGGAAGGCATCGACGCGCACCGAGCGGTTGGGCGTTTCAATCTGGCCGTTCTGGGCAGGGTAGCCCAGCAGGTGCGTCACGGCGCTGAGGAAGTGCCGCATGTAGCCAAAGGTGTGGAAGCCAATGAGGTCGGCCCCCAGCATACCGCGCAGCAACTCGGTGCGCCAGGGCAGCACTCGTATCAACTCCTGCGACGGAAATGGGATGTGCAGGAAAAACCCGATGCTGGCCTCGGGCCGCGCCTTGCGCAGCATTTCGGGCAGCAGCAGCAGTTGGTAGTCGTGCACCCAGATGGTGTCTTCCGGCCCGGCGTGGGCCAGCACGGCTTCGCAAAATTTCTGGTTTACCCGCACGTAGGCCTCCCAGTGCGTTTGCTCATACTCGGCAAACTCGCTGAAATAGTGGAAGGTAGGCCACAATGTGGAGTTGCTGAAGCCTTCGTAAAAGTCGCGGATTTCGGCTTCCGTCAAAAAGACCGGGGCCATGTTATCCTCCCGCAATTCTTCGCGGATATGGTCTTCCTCTGCCTCATCCTGCACAAAAAGCCCCGGCCAGCCTATCCACAGGTTGTCGCCCTGGCGGTAGATGGAGCCGAGGCCGGTAGCCAGCCCGCCTTCGCTGGGCTGAAACGTGAGGCCCTCTTCATTGCGCAGAACTTTGGTGGGGAGACGATTGGAGACGATTAATGTGCGGGGCATAGGCCAAAACCGGATGGTGAACCCCTAGGAATACGGAGGTTTTCCTGAAAGAGCCACAATTGCCCCGCTTTTCCTGGACTAGCCTGAACCGTATCAGTCGAAAATAACCGTCTTGTTGCGGTGCACGAACACCTGCTCGTCGAGCACCAGCTTGAGGGCGCGGGCCAGCACGATTTTCTCCACGTCGCGCCCGGCCTGGGCCATCTCACGGGCGCTCTGGGTGTGGTCTATCGGGATTACGCTCTGCGCAATAATCGGCCCCTGGTCGAGTTGCTCATTCACAAAGTGCGCGGTGGCCCCGATGATTTTTACACCCCGCGCATACGCCTGCGCATACGGGCTGGCCCCCACAAACGCGGGCAAAAACGAGTGGTGAATATTGATGAGCCGGTTGGCATACGGCGCCACAAACTCGGGCGACAAAATCCGCATGTACTTGGCCAGCACCACCAGGTCGGGCGCGTAGCTGGCTAGCACGGCCAGCACCTCCGCTTCGTGCGTTTCGCGGCTGCGCCCTTCGTGCGGCAAGTAGTGAAAGGGCAAGTCAAACTTGCGCGTCAACTCGCCCAGCACCTCGTGGTTGCCAATTACCGCCCGAATATTCGCGTTCAGCTCGCCAAAGGCGTGGCGCACCAGCAATTCGCTCAGGCAATGATGCTCCTTGGTCACGAGCAGCACAATGTCCTTAGGCCGGTTGTCGGTCAGCCGAATGGTGGCCGCCGATGGCAATGCCGCCACTAGTGCCGCCCGCAAAGCATCCGCATCGACCGCGCCCGCCAGCTCGGTACGCATAAAAAACACGTTGCCATCGCGCTCCACAAACTCATCGTTGCGCACGATGTTGAGCGCGTGCGCGTACAGCACGCCCGTAATCTTATAAATCAGCCCCGGCTCGTCGGGGCACTGTATCAGCAGCAGCGCCATGAGAAAGTAGCTGCGGAGTAGCCGCCGCGCAGGAGCGCTGGCAGGGCCGCAACAAGCGGCAAGTAACAACCAACCGCTAGCGCTTGCGCTGCACCTCGTACTTCTGCTTGATAAAATCGAGCATTTCGCGCACGTGCTCGTCCGTTTTGTTGGCCTCTATCTTCCACAGCGCCTCAATGAGCAGCAGCAGCAGGCGGGTTTCCTTCTCCGGCTCGGGGTAGCCGAGTTGCTCAAATGCCACGTTCAGGCGCGCTGGCACCGGGCGCATAAAGCGCTCGTGCTGCTGCTGCGCCATCTCGCGGTCGGCCAGCCGGTATTGGAGCTTCCAAAAATGCGGCTCCTCCAGCACCAGCTTGTAAGGCAGGTCGATAACGCTGTGGATGAACGTGAGCGGGTCCGTCTCGGTGAGGCCGCCCCGGTTGTGCTCGATAATGCGTTGGTAGCCGCTCTTGATGATGAAGTCGAGCAGTTGGTCTTTCGAGCCAAAGTGCTTGAAGATAAGGGCTTCCGAAACCCCGGCGTCTTTGGCAATCTGCTGGGTCGAGGTATTCTCAAAGCCTTTGTCCCCAAACAGTTGCAGCGCCACATTGGCAATGTGTTGGCGGCGGGTAATCATAAGCGAACGTGGGGTGGGGTAGGGCAAAAGCTGGCAAAAGCAACAGCAGATGAAGTACAAAGTTCGGGCATAATCACCGCATAGCCGCTCCCAAACCTACTTTATTGCCGCCCGCTGCAGCTAGCAGCTTGGCGCCCAAAAAGAAACCGGCCAATTTGGGATTACCAAATCGGCCGGTTGAGAAACTTTCAGACTCTACCAGGCCGGGGCGGGGCAGAGATACAAACAACCAGCTGGGGTGGGACGACGGCTGGTAACCTAGAGTGTGGTGAGTGAGCCAGCTGGGGTGGGAGCAACAACTGGGCAAGTGTGTGGACGGAACCGGCTGGGGTGGGACGACGGCCGGGCAACTTAAGAGTAGTGCAGCTTGCTGGGTGGGGCTAGCCAGCTGCTTTGTGATACAATATTACAACAAAAAACGAAAACCAGGTAAGTGTTAGCTCACCAAAGTGGGGTGAGTAGACACTTACCTTCTTATTTTCGCATTAACTATTTGATTTACAACAAGAAAATTTAACGTGTAAAATTTGGGCTTTTATCGATTTTCTCGTTGGAGACCCAAAATCACTCGCTAAACAGCCTCCTTATGTCTCCAAACGTTTGCGGTAGCTTTTGCTTGCCAGATGTGGAGTATGTCGTGGGGCTAAAAAAGAAGAAGCCTCCCCCAACTTAATAGGGCAGGCTTCTCCTTGTTAAATAACTACTGCCAATTTACTTGGCCGCCAGCTGAATAGGCTACAAGTACTTTTCGTAGATGCCGGCGGCTATCTTCTCTACAATGGGCTTGGGCACTACGCTGGTGAGGCCCGCCGAAACCTTATTGAGCATACCGGGGATAAATTCGGCCTTGCCCGCAAAGAGTGCCTTAAGGCCGGCTTCGGCTACTTGCACGGGCGTCATGGATACTTTATTAGCCACGGCTTGCAGCTCGCTGCCCATGCCGGCGCGGTTGCCGAAGTCGGTGGTAGTGGCGCCGGGGCTCAAGCAGGTCACGCTGATGCCGCTGCCCTTTAGCTCGTAGCGCAGGCCGCGGCTGAAGCTGAGTAAAAACGCCTTGCTGGCCGCGTACACCGTGAGCGAGGGCACGGCTTGGTAGGCGGCCGTGCTGGCTACGTTGAGGATGTAGCCTTTGGCAGCGCGGCGCAGTAGCGGCAGCAGCGCGTAGGTAAGCTGCACCGGCAGGTTGAGGTTGAGCTGCAGCATGTTGAGCTGCTCCTCCAGGTTGAGCTGCTCGAAGCGGCCCCACAGGCCGTAGCCCGCGTTGTTGATGAGCACCGATAGCCCGTCGGGCGTGTGGTGGGCCACCCAGGTGGCTAGCTCGGCGGCGGCATCGGCCTTGGTGAGGTCGAGGGCCAGTACCTGCGCTTGGCGCTGGTGGCGGGTTTGCACTTCTTGGGCCAACTCCTCAAGCTGCGGGGCCGAGCGGGCTACTAGTAGAAGGTCGTAGCCGCGCTGGGCGAGGCCCAGCGCCAGGGCCCGGCCAATGCCGCGCGAGGCGCCGGTGATAAGAGCAGTAGGCATGAGCAGAAAAGCAGAAGAATAAGCCGTAAATAAACAGTGGAAGCACGGCTATTCAAGCGAGTTGAACAGTCAGGCTTCCACTGCGTGAGAGGGGACGAACGGGCGTGGTACTTACTTTACCAAGTGCAGAAAGCGCAGGTAAAACGGCGTGGGGCTTTCCTCGCTCTTGGGCTGGTACTTGCCCCCGATGATGGGCACGTACATCACGCGGCGGCGCGACTCGGGGCCGGTGAGCGGCGACTGGGCTACGCGGTGCCACATGCGGCCGTCGTGCACGGTGAGGTCGCCGGGCTCGGTTTCTACGGCCACCTCATTGGGGTCGTAGTACACATCCTTGTAGTATTTCTTGCGAAACAGCATCTTGCCCAGGCCCTGGCGGTGGGTGCCGGGTATCACGCGCAGGCCGCCGTTGGTGGCCTTGGTACCGTCGAGGTGCAGGCCCACGTTGAGCATGGGCCGGATTTTTTTACCGTAAAAAACATCGCGGAGCGAGTCGGTGTGCCAGCCCATCTGGCTGAATTCCGAGCCTTCGACGTTTACGTAGTGGTTTACTACCAGGCCATCGCGCTCGTTTTCGCCTACCCGGCCGCCGGGCGTTTCGAGCAGCGGAAAGAGGGCCTGGAAGCGTGGGTCTTGCAGCAGTTCGTGCAGCACGGGGCTGTGCTGCGAGGCGAAGGCAAAGCGCTGCACGATGGGCGAGCCATCCACATCCTTTCCGTACTTAATGGGTACGCCATTCACCTTTTCTACGCTGTTGGCCAGCCAGTTGGCCTGTACGTCCTGCGTAGCTTTGAGGTAGGCTTGCACTTGCTCGGGCGAGGCAAAGGGCCGGAAGTGCAGGAACCCGTATTTAGCAAAGAAGGCCCGCTGCTCGGCCGTCAATTCCTGGCCGAGAGTAAAGCGCGGATAGTCGGATAAAGATGCCATAAGGGGAAAAGCGGACGGAAATAATTTCCGGTCGCCCAGGAGTTCAAATGAAGGGGCAAAGATACGTTAGCAAGCCGCGCTGAAGAATGAATAATACCTTCTGCACAGATTCGCGCGCGGCCTATAACCTCCCAATGTTGAATCAGGTTTGCCAAACTGTTAAGCTTTACGGGCAGAAAGTTCATTTTTTATTTTGGCTACGCAACGGGCCACGCCTCTATGAAGAATGGGTGAATAAGTAATTGTGAATCAAATTGGTCGCCAAAGAAGCCTAGGGCGCACATCCAATTGCTACCTGAAAGAGTACTTGCCAAGACGCGGGTTTTTAAAGCCCTAGCTGGGCAGCCACTCTGCCCAAACTTGCGTTACTTGATACCCCGTACCCGCTTCGCCTCACCTACCTCCACCACCCGACCTTGTATGGTATTCACGCCCAGTCCTATGCTTCTTAAGCTGCTTTACAACCGGGGCAGCCTACACAATTTGCCCGAGGGCCGGGGCGTGGCCTTTAGCATTAAAAATCGCCTCGATACGGCCCGCCTCACCGGCCTGGCGCAGGTGAAGCTGGGCGAGGTGGTGGTGCCCGCCACGCACATCAAGCTCGACCTGGGCACGGGCGAAGTAGTGCCGGGTACCAGCCTCGGGGCCGCTGGCCAGAGTATTGAGCTGCCGGTGGGCCGCACTATTACGTTTGTGCTCGACACGCCGGCCTTGGCCGAGGGCATGCACCAGTTGCAAGTGCAGTTCAGCACCGATGCTTTTGGCGACTTAACGGTGGACGTGGAGGACGCCATTGCCAGCCGCGACGGCCGCGTGCGCATTCCGCGCTTCGAAGAAGACGACTATGCGGAGGCGGCCATCCAGGCCCGGCAGGAATTTGCGGAGCAGTTTACCCAGCAGGAATTCAATCACTTAAAGCAGTATTCGTTCGACCCGCATGCGTTGCGTGGTAACTGCGAGCACTTTGTGGGCGTGGCGCAGGTGCCGGTGGGGCTGGCCGGCCCGCTCCACGTGAACGGCGAGCACGCGCAGGGCGAATTTCTCATTCCGCTGGCTACTACCGAGGGCACGCTGGTGGCGAGCTACAACCGGGGTATGCAGGTGCTCAACCTGTGCGGCGGCGTGAAGTGCACCGTTATCGGCGATGCTATGCAGCGGGCACCGGTGTTCGTATTCGAGGATGCGCGGGGTGCCCGCGACTTTGGCCGCTGGGTGGCCGATAATCTGGAGCAAATCCGGCCCGAGGCCGAGAGTACCTCGCGGGTGGCCAAGCTGCAATACATTGATACCTATCTGAGTAACAAGTTTGCATACCTGCGCTTTAACTTCTCGACTGGCGATGCGGCGGGCCAGAACATGGTGGGCCGCGCCACGTTTGCGGCCTGCTCCTGGATTTTGGAGAACTACAAGGGCGCGCCCATCCAGCGGTTTTTTCTGGAGTCGAATTTTGCGACCGATAAGAAAGCCAGCCAGGTAAACATTATGCGCACCCGCGGCAAGCGGGTGGTGGCCGAGGCCGTAATCAAGCGCGACGTGCTGCAACAGCGTATGCGTGTGACGCCCGAGCAGCTAGCCTACCACGGGCAGGTGAGCAACGTGGGCGCCTTCCTGAGCGGGGCCAACAACAACGGCGTGCACTCGGCCAACGGCATCACGGCGCTTTTCATCGCCACCGGGCAGGACGTGGCCAACGTGAGCGAGTCGAGCGCGGGGGTGCTGTACTCGGAGGTAACGAAGGAGGGTGACTTATACCTCAGCATGACGATTCCGTCGCTCATCGTGGCTACCCACGGCGGCGGCACCGGCCTGGCCACCCAAAACGAGTGCCTGCGCATGCTGGGCTGCGTGGGCCAGGGCACGGTGTACAAATTTGCCGAAATAGTGGCCGGCGTAGTGCTGGCCGGCGAGCTGAGCCTGGCCGCCGCCATCAGCAGCAACGACTGGGTGAGTAGCCACGAGCAGTACGGCCGCAACCGCTGAGTGGCCAGCGGGTTGAGGAGGCGGCCACCTATATTTGGCGGCTCATTCTCACCCTTTCTGCACATTTAGTGAAACTACTGTTACTCACGCTACTGGCTACTGGTAGCTATTTCACTGCACCGGCCCAGGCGAGCCATTCGGCCGCCGACCCCGGTCGGGCCCTCTACCGCGAGGCCAACGCGCCCGCCGCCCGCCTGCGCCTGCGCGCCGCCACGAGCCAGCACGAAAACGAATACCTGAACAAAGGCACTTACGAAACCGGCTACCTGCGCCTGCTGGATGGCCGCCGCGTGCTGGTCATCGGCCAGCGCTACCACGTGGGCCAGCGCGTGCTGCAAGTGCAGGACTCCCTGCAAATCGATAGTACCCAATATTGGCCGCTGGCCGCCGTGCGGGGCTTCGACCTGGGCACCGACGATGATGCGCCGCCACTCTCGGCAGGGCAGGAGGCGGCCGCGCCCGTCGTGCGCCGCTACCGCGCCCGCCTGGTACAGGAGGGCAAGCAAGGTACCCGCCGCGAAGCTGTCGAAATCCTGACTTCTATCGACTCTGGGCCGCTGCTGCTGGCCTGGCTACCCGTAGTGCCCGAGCCCTCGGGCCTTATGCAGGTGCTGGTGGCTGGCCCCGGCACCGCCGCTACCGAGCCGCTGCGCCCGCTGGAGCTAACCCAGGCGGCCGTGCTGCATCTCTGCGGCAGCCGTGCCGACGAAGTTCGCTCCTTTGCCAGTACCCGCCACCTGCGTTACGAGCAGGCCACCGACGTAGCCAAAATGTTGGATTACTATAACCGGGTAGTGGTGGCGAAGTAGTTAACCTTTCAGAGGTAAAAATTAAAAACAGGCTGGCCGGCTGAGCTTGGCGAAACTCTTGCTCACCCCATTGAATGATGCGAGCGAGATGCTTCGCCAAGCTCAGCCGGCCAGCCTGTTTTTGGGAGTAGATTGGCCTTATTTAGGGCCCAGCAGCGCCAGTTGCGCCGTGCTATCCTGCACCACGTGCAGCGCTTGTTGCAATTCCAGGTCGTTGTCGCGCAGCACGGCGCGGCTGGCCTCGGGGCCGTAGGCGCTGCGCGCAATGCACGCCTTGAGGCAGTTGCGCAGGGCGGGAGCGCAGCGCCGCAGGGCCACGGGGTCGGGCCGCAGGCCGGCCAGCGCTGCCGTACGGGTGAGGCCATCCAGCTCGGTATCCGTAACGCGGAACACGGCTTGGTACTGCGCAAAGCGCAGGCCGGTCAGCTCCGTCTTGTGCTGCTGGTAAAAGGCCAGCGCATAGGCTTTAATCGCGCCCACGTTTTGCAATCTGGCGTAGTAGGCCGAGTGCAGCAGGGTATCGCGGGCCACAAATACATCGGGCATAATGCCGCCGCCGCCGTACACCACGCGGCCGTGGTCGGTGCGGAAGCGCTGCTCGGGGGCAAAGCGCACACTGTCGGCCGAGCCCAGCTCGCCGCGCTGGGCGCGTTCGGTCAGCTCGCGGTTGTAGGTAGCGCGGTCGGGGCCGTAGGGCTTTTGGATGCAGCGGCCCACGGGCGTGTAGTAGCGCGCCACGGTGAGGCGCAGCTCGCCGCCTTCCTGCAAGGTGATGGGCTGCTGCACCAGGCCCTTGCCAAAAGTGCGGCGGCCTACCAGCAAAGCCCGGTCGTGGTCCTGGAGGGCGCCGGCCAGCACCTCGGCAGCCGAGGCGCTGTTCTCGTCCACCAGCACCACCAGCGGGCCCTGTTCCCAATCGCCGGCTACGTGGGCGTAGGTTTGGGTGGCGTACTGCTCCTCCTTGCCCACGGTGTACACGATTTTGCGCGAGCCGGCGATAAACTCGTCGGCCAGCCGGGTGGCGCGGTCGAGGTAGCCGCCGGGGTTGCCGCGCAGGTCGAGCACCAGGCGCTTGAGGCCCTGGCGCTGCAAATCTGTAAGCTGGGCTTTAAATTCTTCGTATGTGTTGGCTGCAAAGCGGTTGACTTTGATATAGCCGGTCTGGCCGTCTTCCAGCAGTGCGCCGGGTTCCACGGAGGCGTTAGCCAGGCGGCCCCGGTTGAGGCGGATGGTCAGCGGCTCCGGTTGCTGCGGCCGGGCCACCACCAGGCTCAGGCTGCTGCCGCGTGTGCCGCGTAGCAGCTGCGTAAGCTGCGCCGTGCTGAAGTGCGCCCCGGCCACTGCTTGCTCACCCACGCGCAGTAGTTGGTCGCCGGGCAGCAACCCGGCTGCTTCGGCCGGCCCGCCGGCCAGCGTAGTCACCACGGTGGCCGTATCCCGGAAAAAGTTAAAATCGAGCCCTACCCCGTCAAAGCTGCTTTGCAGGAAGGAATCGACCTGCTCGCGGTCCCTGGCCGGGATGTAGACTGAGTGCGGGTCGAGCTTGCTCAGGAGTTGGGCAATGGCGTAGTTGGTGAGGCCGTCGGCATCCACCGAGTCCACGTAGTCGCGGTCGATATAGCTCAGGATTTCCTTGTAGCGCAGGTAGCCCCGGGCCGTAGCGTCGGGATTCTCGGTGCGGGGGCGAAAAGGATTGGTACCTAGGATAATACCAATGCCTAAGGTAAGCAGTGGCAGCAGCGTCAGGCGGTAGCCCCAGCCCCGGCGGGCGGGTGTTATAACAGCAGGAGTATCATCGCCAGACGATGGTAACGGGGCGGGCATAAGCGAATCCGCAGAGCGTATAATTTTAAATCGAATAAGAAAAAAGGCTATTACTCAGTCAAATTTATCACTGCCCAGGCACAACCGTTGGGCTGAAACCACCAACCGGCCTGCTTTCCGGTTAAGCCCACACATTTTCTGAGTATAAGCCAAAAAGCCTGGTTACCTATGCGGCTGGTGGGTTAGCTGGTTTGCGTTGGGTGAGCCACCCAAGCGGTGCGCCGGCCCTGCGGCCGGGCCGTATCTTTGTGGTTTACCGTGCTTGCTTATGTCTACTCCCGCTACCGGCCGCATCCTGGCTATTGATTACGGCAATAAGCGGGTAGGGCTGGCCATTACCGACCCGTTGCAGCTCATCGCCTCGCCCCTGGATACCATTCACAGCAAGGACTTGGTGAAATTCGTGCTCGACTACCACTTGCGTGAGCCCTTCGCGGCTGTGGTGGTGGGCATGCCGCGCACGCTGCTCAACGAGCCCACCGACTCGACCAGCGCCGTGGTAGGATTGCTGCGCCGCCTGCGCCGCGAGCTGCCCGAGCTGGCCATCCACGAAATTGACGAGCGCTTTACCTCGCGCATGGCCAAGCAGGCTATGCTGGCCGGTGGCCTGGGCCGCAAAGCCCGCCAGGACAAAGCCACCGTCGATAAGGTAAGCGCGGCCCTTATTCTCCAGTCATTTTTAGAATCCCCCCTGCGATAACAATGATTCTCCCGATTGTTGCCATCGGCGACCCCGTGCTCAAAACGCTCGCCAAAGACCTTCCCGCCGACCTGCCCGCCGCCGACCTGCAAAAGCTGGTGCAGGATATGTTCGAAACCATGTATTCGGCCCATGGCGTGGGCCTGGCCGCGCCTCAGATTGGGCGCGCCGTGCGCCTGTTCGTAATGGACTCGGGCCCCATGCTGGAAGTAGAGGAGGACGATGACGAGCCGGTAGAAGTGGCCGCGCCCGGCGAAATCGCCGAAATGCCCATCAAGCGTGCCTTCCTCAACCCCCAGATGCTGAGCGAAACCGGCGAGCCCTGGGGCTTCGAGGAGGGCTGCCTCAGCATCCCCGGCGTGCGCGAACTGGTGCACCGCTGCCCCGACATCGTGCTGCGCTACGAAGACGAAAACCGCCAGGTGCATGAGGAAGGCTTCAGCGGCATGGCCGCCCGCATCATCCAGCACGAATACGACCACCTGGAAGGCGTTCTGTTTACCGACAAGCTCTCGGCTTTTAAAAAGCAGCTGCTCAAAGGCCGGCTGGCCCGCATCAGCAAGGGCGATGTAAAGCACGATTACCGTATGAAGTTTGCGAGTGCGGGCGGCCGCCGCTAGGCCGGGCCTGGCTAAGCCAGCCATTCATAACCAGTAACAAAGCAGCCGGTATATCACCAGATATACCGGCTGCTTTGTTACTTGCCGGCTCATCTGTTAGGCCCGGGCGTTATGAGGAAAAAGCTACTTTCTAACCAGTCAGTTTGGCTTGGCTTGGTGCTGACCGTGGCCGGGCTGGCCGCGCTGGCTAGCCCGGCGCAGGCCTGGGGCTTCTTTGGGCACCGCTTACTCAACCGGCTGGCCGTGTACACGCTGCCGCCCGAGATGCTGCCCTTCTTCAAGGGTAATATAGAGTACCTCACGGCCAATGCCACCCGCCCCGACTCGCGGCGCACAGTGGTGCCCACCGAAGCCCCACGCCACTTTATGGACGTAGACGTGTACGGCGATAGCGCCCTCACCCGCCACGGCCACGGCTTGCCCCGCGCCTATGCCGACGCCGTGGCCTTGGTGGGCGGCGAAGACTCGCTGCTCCACCACGGCATTGTGCCTTGGCAGGTGGCCACCATGAAAAACCAACTCACCGCCGCCTTCCGGGCCGGCGATACCGACCGCATCCTGTACCTAGCCGCCGACCTGGGCCACTACGTGGCCGACGCCTGCGTGCCGCTGCACACTACCCGCAACTACAACGGTCAGCTCACTGGCCAGCGCGGTATTCATGCGCTCTGGGAGTCGCGCCTGCCCGAGCTGCAAGCCGCCGACTACGACCTGCTTACCGGTCCGGCGCCCTACCTGGAGCAGCCCGTTGAGGCCGCCTGGGCCGCCGTGGCCCGCTCCCACATGGCTGTCGATTCGGTATTCAGCATGGAAAAAGCCGTGTCGGCCGAGCTATCCGAAGACCGCAAATACAGCTACGAGCAGCGCGGTAACGTCACCATTCGCACGTACTCCCGGGAGTTTAGTCAAGCGTATCATCGGCGCTTAAATGGCCAGGTGGAGCGTCAGTTGCGCTACGCGGCCCGGCTCATTGGCGCGTTTTGGTACACGGCCTGGGTCGATGCCGGCCAACCCGACCTTACGGGGCTAGCCCAGCGACCATCGGTGGCGGCTCAGCTTCAGCTAGCCCAAGAAGCGAAAGCTGCCAGCGCTGCCCCGGCCAAGGTGCTGCCAGGTCACGACGAGTGAGCCCGCACTTTCATCGCGTTGCCGGGCCCCACCCCAAACCCTCGCTCCGGTTTCTTACAATACCATCTGTCTAGCAGGGTACCAAAGTGTCTCGTAGCAGCGTCGCCCAAAGCCGGAGAATACTGAGAAATTCTGGGGGCTACTGCCTACCCGATAGCCCCTGAAAAGCTGGTTACTGCACACTCGGTAGAAGCCAGCGTAGGGTATTGTCGCCGTTGGGGCAGTCGCATGCACCTCTTATAGCGACGCGAGCCCAGCGCAGCGCTGGCTCCAGTCATAAAGCTCAATTTACTATTGCTGTGCCTACACGCACTGAGCCTAAAGTTTCGCTAGAGTTGCTAGTGCTGGAGAGGTGCCCTTTATACCAATGAATATGGGCCCGCGCCATATTGGATGCTTGCCCATAACGGATGGAGTGGGAGAGGGGGTGAGATAATATTTAATAAAAATATGAATAAAAAAAATTTGTAATACTAAACGTGAGGCAAAACCTCAAGAATGAGAAAATTACGTGTTTTTCCCTGCGTACTTATTACGCTAAAATCCGCAGTTATCCCGCCATTGCCGTGAAGAGGGACGCGTATACCCAGCCCAAGTACTCTCCCCATTCCATAAAACCATGTTCAATTCAAAACCTCATCTTTTAATAGCAGTGCTTGCTTTCAGTGCAGCGCTGCTTGGCGGTTGTGGCAGCAACCAAGGAACTGATTCTGGTTCTGGCACTTCTAGTAATAGTGGCACCGGTACTGGCTCTGGCGCCGACACCAGCATGGGCAACGACTCCTCAGCCGCTGGCGGCGGCATGAGTGGCAGTAACTCAGGTACGGGGGCAATGTCTGGTAGTGCTGACGGCTCCACGGCCGGCGGTTCTACGGCCGGCGGTTCTACGGCTGGCGGTTCTACGGCTGGCGGTTCTACGGCTGGCGGTTCTACGGCTGGCGGTTCTACGGCTGGCGGTTCTACGGCTGGCGGTTCTACGGCTGGTGGCTCCACGGCTGGCGGTTCTACGGCCGGCGGTTCTACTGGCCAATAAGTAATATCTCTCACTCTTTTTCCCTTTTCCTATGAAAAAGCAAATTTTGCTTCCGCTCCAAGCTACCACCGGTGCTCTTGCTTTCGTTGCAGCCTTAGTGTTAAGCACTGGTACGGCCTATGGCCAAACCACTACCGGCACTACGTCAGGCACCACTTCGGGCTCTACTACCGGTACCACGATGGGTTCTACCAGCGGTAGTACCGCTGGCACTACCACTATGGGTACCACCAGTGGAAGTACTTCAGGCTCGATGGGTACTACTTCGGGTTCTACGGGTACCACTTCAGGCTCTATGGATACTACCTCGGGTTCAATGGGCAGTACTTCGGGCACCACCAGCGGCACTTCTACCTCGGGGGGCCGCCGCGGTAAAAGCGGGAAGATGCGCGGCTCAAAAAACAGCGGTAGCACTTCTGGCAGCAGCGGTTCCAGTACTTCGGGTAGCCAGCGCTAAGCAGTTCATCTCTTGATTACCGCCACGAGGCGAAGGAGCAGGCCGCATAGGGCTGTTCTTTCGCCTCGTTGGCGTACTATTTCGAGCCATTTATTTGTCCTATGCACCCTTTCTGGGCTATAATCCGTCGGCCATTTGTGCTCGATTTGCGTGCCCTTGCGCTACTACGCATGGGCACTGCCGCTGTACTTCTCCTCGACTTGGCCATTCGAAGCACTGACCTTGAGGCCCACTATTCTAACCTGGGCGTATTGCCAGTAGCAGTGCTGGTAGAGCGACTCTGGACGCCCTACCAGTTTTCGTTGCATGCCAGTACTGGCCTCTGGCAGGCCCAAGCCGCATTATTTACTCTCGCAGCCGTAGCAGCTGGGGCGTTGTTGCTGGGCTACCACACGCGCTTGGCCACACTAGTCTCATGGGTACTGTTGGTTTCGCTGCAAAACCGCAATCCACTGATAGGGCAGGGGGGCGATGACCTTCTGCGGATGCTTTTATTCTGGGGTTTCTTCCTCCCGTGGGGGCGATTATGGTCGCACGATACCCGCTCGTTACCCCCACCTGCTCGCTACGATTACTTTAGCGCCGCTACCGTAGCCTACATCGTGCAGCTAGCCCTGCTTTATTGGTGCACAGCTGTTCTCAAAAGTGGCCGCGAATGGACTCACGATGGAACCGCCCTTTACTACGCTCTCAGCCTCGACCAACTGCTGTTGCCTGGCGGCCGCCTGCTCTATCCGCATCCCGACCTACTCCGCTTCCTCACCTTCGCCACTTGGTATACCGAACTGCTATTACCAATTGCCCTCTTCATCCCTTTTTGGGTAGCTAGGTGGCGCTTTTTGGTCATGGCAGTGCTTATCGGCTTTCACATTGGCATTAGCTTAACCCTTTTCGTCGGTATTTTTTTTATAATAAACTTTGTCTCCCTTATAGGTTTGCTTCCCTCTGTGGCCCTCGACTGGCTGGCCCTACGCCTGTCTACACCTTCCACCTGGGCCCAGCAGTGGCGGACGCAACTGCCGGTGTGGCAACTACCGTGGCAAATACGCATTGAACGCATCAAACCTCGCTCGCCAAACAACATTCAGCTAGGCCGTGCAATGCGGGAAACCATAGTTTATTCCACCTTGATTTACATCTGCTGGTGGAATATCGATGATGTCACCAAGCCTGGTCGCTGGATGTCGGCGCCCACTCGTTGGTTTGGATACCTCTTTCGGGTCGACCAGCACTGGGGTATGTTTGCCCCCACAGTATTTAAGGACGATGGTTGGTTTATCCTGGAAGGTACAACTAGAACTGGCCAAATACTCGACTTAAACCGCCAAGGACAACCCGTAAACTATACTAAGCCCCGGGCCATTGTTAAGCTTTTTAAAAACGACCGGTGGCGCAAGTATTCCGAAAGCTATTTATTCGTCAGTAATAGCTGGATGCGCCCCTACTATTGCAACTACTTACTAAGAATCTGGCACCAAAATTCTCATAACCTACCCCTCACCAATCTCAAGGTAGTATATATGAAAGAGGTATCCCTGCCTAATTATCAAAATGCGCCTGTGACCCGCGAAGTACTCTGCGACTGTGCACCTTAGCTTCGCTATCAAAATGAAGCCAATTGCGTTGCATATTAAGCTGCGAAACCTCTAACTAGTTTTATGAATGACGTGTAAGTGCTAAATAGTTGCAGTACAATAAATTATAATGCAAAAAAACACTCGTAACCTAATCACATGAAGGGAAGCGACAGCAGTTATTAAGTATAGCTACTGATTGCGCAGGGTAAGTCTGGTAGGCGTTACGCTGTGGGGTTATGCAACGCAAAGAGCCCCTTGTCCGGCCGCTGGTAAAAGCGGGGGGACAA
>Ga0265797_10000923_pt1 | contig 52839 bp, 67 predicted proteins | sample P2T30metagenome_FD_192433 | JGI IMG/M metagenome (GOLD analysis project Ga0265797, IMG submission 192433) | Plant litter microbial communities from East Loma Ridge, Irvine, California - P2 T30 | ecosystem: Environmental > Terrestrial > Plant litter > Unclassified | place: USA: California...
ACGCCACCAAGGCCCAGCAGAACTCACCATCTTGAATGCTACAAAGGGATGTAGGTTCGATCGTCGTCAGACCTTCCACAATGTTTTGCTAGTAACTCGAGGGATGCTACTCGGCGAATTCCCGGTCTTCCGAAACCGGCTTTCCGAGTTGTTCCTTTGCAATCCTCAGATCAGCGGCTCAGCAGCAGACGAATGCACGAGCGGATAGGAAACGACAAGTTTGCCAGCATGTAACCCCCCAATTCTCCCGAGTTGCAGACGCAAGTCAGTGTGTGGTGGTGGGGCTGGGGGCTGCGATTGGCGGCTACGGCATCGCGCCTTGGCCGTGTGTGGTTAGCAGGTTCCGTTTGCCCTGCATTTCGTCACTATCGCGTGCAACCCTGATAATCACATGGGACGCGCCTACCGCCATTTCCCTGACGAGTCGCCTGAGATCAGCCTCAGAGTGCTGCCTGCAGAGCGCTGCTGCTTTTGCTGCTTTTGCTGTTTTGTGCGGATCGCTGCGATGCGTACGCAAGCAAGTCTGAAACTGTCGGCTTACCCGCGTCGGTGCGTATCGCTCCCCGGACCAAGGACAACAACGCATCCTGGAGGGATCCGCGGCGTAGTGGGGATGAGCCATGGTGCCCAGCCATAACATATCCATCGTGACACCGCCATCGTTTTCCGAATGACCACGATAGCGGCTTCTGCTCGGCGACATGTCTCTGACCGACCTCGATACTAATAGACTGCCCTTGCCCAGATTGTAGCTGCCTCCCTTATACACTCGCTCGCCATGCCCAAGTCGATGCAGTCGTACCGCAGTGTCGACGACTACGACGCCGACGATGACTACGCTGCCGAGCAGCGCGAGCGCGATGACACGTTCAGCAGCACCACGCCCACGTCGCCCACGCTCACCTTCAGCGCCCAGAGACCGATGCGTGCCTCGGACACGGATCTCACCCGCTCCACAGGCAGCGTCAACGAGCGGACCGCCCTGCTAGGAGTCCCTCACCTGCGGGGCGCCAGGTCCTACAAGAGCCTTCCTGCCACAAGTCCGGGCACGCCTCGACCGGGCATGACGCGTAACAACAGCCAACTGCCCACCAGCTCGCGCATGCGGAGCCGGAGAGGTTCCCTTACGGGCGGACACACGTTTAGTCAGCGGCTGGTGAATGCCCTGGGTGAGCGAGGCGCCGGCCTGGAGCAGAGCATGCACTCAGCAAAGGCCTCGTTCCTCCAGGACAACCGCGTGTGGTACGATCAGTTCACGTCCACTGATTGGGTTCATGATAACATCGCCGACGCGTATCGCGTCAAGGCGCTACGAAGTAGAAAAGACATCAGGGGGCGCTTGGCCGCGTGGTTCGATGGAGCCCAGGGCTGGGTACTGGTGGCCCTCATTGGCGTCCTGACTGCCGTCTGCGCCTACTTGGTCAACACCACCGAGACCACGCTGTTCGACCTGAAGCAAGGATACTGCACTAAAGGCTGGAATAAGAGCCGCAAGACGTGCTGCGATGGTGCATCAGTATGCGATAGCTGGGTAAAATGGTCCGAGGCCGTCCGAAACGACAGGTTGGATGTGGTCCAAACCCAATATGGCTTCTTCGTGCTCTCCGTCGTCTTGTTGTCCATGGCCTCGTGTCTGCTCACCCTCACCACCAAGACAGTCATCCCCTCGGCCATATCGCTCTCCACACTCGACGAGAACTTGGGTGCAGAAGTGCGGAGATACTCTGATCAAGCTGAAGAAGAAGATGGCAAGCGCAGTCGCAGTATCAGTCCAGAGTCGAGGTTCCAGGAGGTTCAGGCCCGGCCGCCCATGGTTTACTATTCTGCTGCAGGCAGTGGCGTAGCTGAAGTCAAGGTCATTCTTAGCGGCTTTGTTCTCCACGGTTATTTGGGTGTGCGGACTCTGCTCGTCAAGACGCTGGCACTGATCCTAAGTGTCGCATCAGGTCTCAGTCTTGGTAAGGAAGGTCCGTATGTGCACATCGCGACTTGCATAGGAAACATCGCGTGCCGTATCTTCTCCAAGTACAGTAACAACGATGGAAAGCGCAGGGAGATCCTCAGCGCTAGTGCTGCTAGTGGTGTCGCCGTTGCTTTCGGTGCTCCCATTGGTGGAGTGCTCTTCAGCTTGGAAGAAGTCAGCTATTACTTCCCGTCCAAGACGCTCTTCAGAACCTTCTTCTGCTGCATCGTAAGTCACCTCTTTCCCACACTGGCTAGACTAACTTGTCAATAGGCGGCTGCTCTGTCTCTCAAATTCCTGGATCCATACGGCACCAAGAAGATTGTTCTTTTCGAGGTTCGATACCATTTGGATTGGAAGTTCTTCGAGCTTGCGACCTTCGTCTTCACCGGTGCCGTCGGTGGTGTCCTCGGCGCATTGTTCATCAAGGCATCTCGCATCTGGGCACGAACATTCCGTCGTATACCTATCATAAAAAAACACCCGCTTCTCGAAGTATTTCTTGTTGCGCTTGTCACCGGTCTGATCAGCTTCTGGAACCGTTACACCAAGCTTCCAGTCACGGAGCTTTTGTTCGAGTTGGCTAGTCCATGTGATATCTACACGGACAGTGGTGACGGTCTTTGTCCTACAGTCGAACACATCCCAAGCGTGCTCAAAGTTTTGTTCTTCGCATTCGTCATCAAGGCGCTCCTGACCGTCGTCACCTTTGGCATCAAAGTGCCAGCTGGTATCTATGTACCTTCCATGGTTGTAGGTGGTCTTGCTGGACGCTTCATTGGTCACACCGTGCAACTTGTTGCCCTACGTTTTAACCACTTTGGTCTTTTTGGAGAATGCTCCGCCGATGGGACACCAGGTCAATGTGTTGTTCCTGGAGTTTACGCTCTAGTAGCTGCTGGCGCCACAATGACAGGTGTTACTCGTCTGAGTATCACCTTGGCAGTCATCCTCTTTGAGCTCACAGGCAGCTTGGATCACGTTCTACCTTTCTCTCTCGGCATCCTTGTCTCCAAATGGGTAGCCGATGCCATCGAGCCACTAAGTATCTACGATCTGCTCACAGACATGAACTCATATCCCTTCCTCGACAATAAGGTGCGGCCGATTTTCACATCTGAGCTTGGCGACATCACCACTGGGAAAAGACAAGATCACATCATAGACATCTCGGAAGATGCACTTATCCCCGCCGTCGAACTTCGTGCAAAGCAACGTAGACTACAGATGATAGGCGAACTTGATGGTGGCCTATCAATTATTAAGAATGGCGTTCTTGTTGGTCTCATTCCTGCACCGGATCTGGAATTCGCCCTTGATAAGCTAGAAAATGAGGAGAACACACTTTGCCTCATGTCGCCACGGGTAGACTGGGCTGCAGGGCGGGAGCCGCAAGATGAAGAAGAGCAAGACGCGTACGATCCTAGCGACTTTACACCATATATTGATCCGGCACCTGTTGCGTTGGACGTCCACTCACCAATGGATCTGGTGTACGAGTGCTTCGTGAAGCTTGGGTTGCGGTATATCTGCGTGCTTAGGGACGGCAAGTACGCTGGTCTGGTATGTAATGCATAATGAGTAGAGGCTGAGCAATACTAACTGTAAGCAGGTTCACAAAAAGACTTTCGTCAAATATGTCAAAGAACTCGAGCACCAGGAGAAGACATCGCACTAGATTTGAATCATCGGCGTTTTAAGTTTTGTTCATCTCGTTCTGAATAGCGTCATACCCTCATTATTTTTCAGTGGTTTTTCTTTCCATTTCCAGGCCATTTCCTAGGCCGTACACTGCATTTAGACTGGCGTTGCATATAGCATGTCTTCGTAGACAACATGGCAGCACATGATAAGAGTAGAATATACACGGATTTTTCTCTCCAAAATGCCCTTGAAGCCCGTTCTCCTTCTTTTCGCTGTGAGTCGCCGCACCCACCCGCTCAGTGGCCTTAGACTATGACCAGCAGTAGTGTTGAGCGCAAAAGAGAAGAAGGGAAGCGCAAAGTGGTCAGTGTGCATCGTGTTCGCGTCAACGGAGGTGGAACGGTCACAAGACAACCGGATTTAGAACAAATCTTGCGGAGATATTGGATGAAGTAGAAATGAGTGCGAAAGAGAGGAGGAGCTGGTATGAACGGGGTATTATCAAGGCCCATCCTCTCCAAACTCATCTTGTCGCATACATGGATAGTTACAGGGTCAAGGAGTCCAGCCCCACCAGTCCTGTACTAGTGCTACTGTCGGTTTACCCCGCGAGTCATGCTACAAGACTTAGCACAACAATACTCGTCCACAGGCGCGTTCAATCAAGTCAGCCAGACTCGGGATGCAATTTTGGCAATATATACGCTGACATGAATCATTTTGTCATCAAAGTTAAACAGCCTTCCTAGCTCAGTGGTAGAGCGCGTCACTAGTAATGACGAGGTCGTCAGTTCAATTCTGGCGGAAGGCAATCATCATTGTCTTTTTGCTTACGATGGCCGTATAGTTGCTACATCAGCTTTTTTGCTGCTATGTGGGAATGAATAGGTATATTGTGGCATAAGCGAACAATCTTGAAAATCCTCCATAGCGTACATCGCAACCTGATAGCGACCGAACAACGACTGTCAGTTGTAGAGAAAGGGATTCAGACTTGGACATGCGACGGTGACAATTGCTCATGCTGTTGAGGTTGTTGATGCTATGATTATGCGTATGCCCCATCTTCTAGCTAAACGGTGGTACCTGGGGACGCCAAAAACGGTTAAGTTAAACCTTTGACGATGCAAAGAAGAGCATCATAAAGTCACATTCCAGTCCCTATACACAGACTATAGACTGTCACTGTCGCATGGTCGTAATGAATGATAATATGTCCTATCATGATGGCACTATAGAATTGACATATGTACAGTAGTAACAACACTAGTGCGATACTTGACGCTCGCTCAGATGTCGCACCGGAGCAGAGAAACAAGGGCTCCCTAACATGATCCAGCTACAGCTGTGGTATTTCGCTCGATATGTATTGTCCGTGAGGATGTAATTGGCGTCAACTCCATGCCCTTGTCTGTATCCGTAGATCCACTTGTCACAATCGTATCGAGTTGGCGTGATCCCAACGGTGAGTCTGGTGGTGGTAGCGCCATTCCTCTGCTGCCCTCCTCTATATCTGCTCTGGTATCATCTTTATCCTTATTCCGGAACATAACGTAAAACACGATGGTTGTGAGGGCCATAGCACCTGTAAGACTGCCGTAGAACGAGGTAAGGTAAGGATCGCGAGCTGCCTCGGCGATGACCAGAGCGATGGCCGAGCCTATACCCGTGATGAGCATGTTGATAGCCTGCACAAAGACCTTCATCTCCTTTGGTGCGTGCTTCTCTGCATACTCCATGGCTGTCGTCATAGCGAACACCTCGCCTGTTGCCATCAGGAAGTAGAGAGGCGCTTGTATCCAGACATTGGGCCGGTATCGTGCTGCGGACACACTATTTCCGCAGTATGATGGGTGGTCGAAGCATGGTGGAGACTTATAGATGTAGTATTGTACCAAGGTTGCATACAGCATCGAAAGTGTGACAAAGCAAAAGCCGATGGCGATGCGAGTGATCGCCTTCAAATATATGCATCTTTTTGCCAGCAGAGGGTTGAGGACGTATTCTACAAATGGACTGATGAGTATGCAAGCCACTTGGTTCATGCCAGGGAGGATGTCGTTTGGCGTGTCTCCGGTGTTCATGTCGCTGGCTTGAGATATAAGGTTGTTCTGCATTTGATCGAAGCAGATGTAAAAAACAATAAATGCCAGACTCGATTATAGGTCAGCATATACAAGCACATGGATCCAGTCACACTTACAGCACCCGACACGCGCCCAACGCATGAGTAATCTCATCGACGAACTGACCGGTCCATGAAACCTCTTTACCTTTCTCGGTATGCTGATAAATTGGGTCTGCGCGTTTCATCCGAAAGCCATTGCGGATAGCGCAGCTGAGAACCCTAGCTGCAGGTACCACCACATCTGCTTCCTGCGGTGGATTGACTACCTGCAGGTTAGCGTAGCTAGCGTTGAAACGTAGGATGCTGCATACCGAAAAGTTTCCTGCCAAATACCAACATCAAGAGCGCAATAACGATACAACCAAGACCAAGAGCATATGCGGAAGCGAATCCGTGGTGTTTCTCAATGTAGACGCAAGGGAATGCTGACAAAGCGCCTACATTGCCGATCCAGAAGTATAGGTTGTAAATATATTGTAGAGTGATATCGCTGTCGATCACTACTAGTTCTTCTTTCAATGAAGTTGTACAATATTTCGCGAGATAACTCCATTTCAGGAAACGGTTCTGAGGCGTCAATAGTGTTATCTTCTTGGAAGTCCTATCCGTATACTGGTTGGCAATGAACGACCTCATGGTGACTTGGGTCTAAGAGAAGTCAGGATTCGCAGCAAGCGGCACTGATGATGATACTCACACCTCCGCCACCCATAGCAATCAGCAACATCGCAATAATCAGACCAGGCAAACCCGCTCCTCGATCAAGCATCACCGGGAGCGAGCTGATCACCAGGGCGATGCATCCTATAGTATAAATCGCCAAGCTGATCAGCAAAGTCTTGTATTGGCCTAGATGATTGTCTGCCAATGGCGCTATGAGAATCGGGCTGGTGAAGTAGACGATGAAGAATCCGCAGTACATTCGTGTTGCCGTGGTCTGCCCAAGGTTGAGAGCACCGGGAGTTTGGTCCTTTTCGTGATACTGAGGGTGTTCCATGTAGTTTTGCCAAGGGGCGGTGACTTTCCAGTGTAGTGTCAGTGTCATGTCAAACATTTTGCTACAGGTGGTGACACTTACGCCCCCAGAATGTTGCTCTCTCCCAGAACCCGATCATAGCGACGACCCATAGCTTCCATGGTATGCTATCCCTGACACGTCGCGGTTCAGGAGCATCATGCTCGGAACTTGTGACACTCGAAGTCGATGAGGCTTGTGACACTCGCTTCCGAGATGTACTGTTATCAAAGTCAACGACGGTGGTTGCTGTGTTGTTGCAAGTACTGACCCGTCCATGGTTGCAGGTGGCTCAGATGCTCGAGCACTGCGTTCTCCCACCGTTGTTTGATACGGGAGTGATAAGGAAAGGAGAAATAATTGTGAATTCGTAGGTAGAGCGACTGAATCACGCTAGGCGTGGAGGTTGAACCGATGTACGGCAAGCGACGCACAGGACTTTTGTTAGTAGGGGAGAGCGGTAGCCACTGCCTACTGAGGCGGTCGCAGTGTACCTTTCCTTTACTAATTCAACCAACATTGCGGTGAAAACGTGCACGATTCGTCGGCTCTTGTCCATGCAGCAGCCCGTGCGGGAGAGGGATCATGCAAAAGTAATCGCCTCTTGAATGTTTGGTAGCCGTTTGATCGACGCTTCCGTATGCTAGTTCCCTAATATCTTACACCGGGTGTTGCTCTCAGCCGCGGCTGACTTTGGCCTGGATTTCTACTCCGCCAGCCACCATCTCCTAGCGTGTACACCAACCACGATCGGAAAGAAAGTACCAGCAAGACTCGCTATACCTCAAGAACAAACGACTCTCCGCTCCATGAGGCGCGGTTGATGTCACCCAACAAGACGCATTGATATGATAACCACAACTGGAGACGCCCAAGTTGCACACATATCGCTGCCGCATGCCAAGATTCGGTAAGGGCTTCATTAGGGCCAATTCTGGTTACAGGTGCTCGGGACGTGGACCAAGGTACTACTGAGAAGGACCCAGTAACCAGGCGCACAGAAACAAGAGCTGTAAAGCCATGGCCTAGTTCGCCGTACGCGCGAGGCTAAGAGTTTGCTCAAGGAAACTGGGGTAAATATTGCAGTCACCACCCATGAATGCACAAACACTTCCTAGATTTAGGTTTCCAGTTAAGCTTGAAAAGATTCCTTGTTTACCAGTAAACGTTTACGCAACCAATACGCTTGACGACCATAAAATCTCATCAAATGTGCTAAAAGACACAGGCGAATATCTGTCTTTTTTGCATGCGTGTATCCGCAGCGTTATGTCATGAGCCGGCACCATGAGCAGGTGCAGATGGTTCGACAATACCAGGTACCACCCGTCGGATTCAGTAGCCTAATCGTGCGCTGCCCGTCCCGCTGCCGAGCAACAATAGAGGGTTCAAAGTGGAGGAAACGTGTATTCTGTGGTGCGGTTGAGTAACGTCGGTAGACACTGGGAACTTGAAAATGCGCGTCCAAGTTTCGGTACCTGGATGCTTCGATTACATCAGCAGATCTAAATTCGGCACGGTTCGGAATACGGAGTCATCTGCCAGCCACTACAGCTAACGTCTTATGCGTGGCTTCTTGTCGTCATTACGTTTTGCAAAGTCTCCCTGTCAGCAACCGCGTACCTGCTTGTCTTGCAACTTTACACCGCTTCATTTCCATGCGGAACACCATATCAAGCTTCCATGCGGCCGATCAAAGACAACATGGCCGTAGCACAAACTCTACACGGAAATACGGCTGAGTCAAAATCTTTCGATATCAGTCGCACAGATGGTGTTACGGCGCTGCACCGACAGAGCATATGCGTTTGCTGCAGCATCGACTCCAGATGACTGCGCCATCGTCGCATGCTTCACTACGATCTACTGATCTGCTGCAAAAGGCCCTTTTCTTTTTTTGACTTTAGTGGCGGTGAGTACTCCGACCAGTGAAATCATGACGCGGGTATTTACCAATGTGTCACTTGCATCGCAGCAGACGTGTGACCAAGACTGGTAGGCCGGAAGCAACATCAAGGACCGGAGACGGTTGAGCGATGTCTCTGAACATGTGTGGCTCACAGAAAGTTGGAATACATGTTCTCGAACGCAATGTTGATCGGTGTGGCCAAGACAAGCAACGCTCGGGGTAACCGTAGGGCCTAGCCCAGAATCCCACCATGGGGCTGCAGGTGATCGTCGAAAATGCGCGGGGCTGGACTGTACCGTTGGGAGCTGTAAGACGCGGCCTGCAGGTGGCACCAGGTACCAATAGTGCGATGTCGGTCCGTATTTACCCCGGAGTATTGTGTATTTACCGGCAGCGGGGCCCCGTTTGCCTCCATCCACTCGATTTCCCACTTTTACACGTCTCTTCGAGATATCTCTATTCGCATTCGTTCCTCACGATGTATCACCTAGACGGCAACCCGGCCCCATCCGATCAATCTCTATTCAACGACCTACTCAAAATTACGACATCCAAATGGCAGTCGATGTTAAAGAAAGACACAACTCCTACACGAGAGGAAACCGCTTCACGACCATCGGTATCAAGAAGCTCTACCCAACTCTCGGTCCCAAGATCGAAGGAATAAAGGAAGCAAATTCAAGCGAGAAACAGCTCGACAAGCTGTGGCAGATAGTGGGAGAAGCGTAGCCTTTGCCTCTCTCTACTTCTTTCGGGTTGTGGTACGACGCGGACTCGACATGCCTGTGGCTTACGTTCTATGACTCCACGCTCTCTTGAAACCATATCCTCTTCCACCAAGCAACGAATCCGCAACAACCATCCGTCTATTACCCGCATGCGCGCTTTCATTGCAACTGCGTCGGATAACAAAGTGCATGCCGATTCTCTGGGCGGACTGAATGACTTTGGCCCTTCACAAAGGTTAGCAGGAAGATGTGATACGGAAATTTATAGCTCTTCAACGCAAGAAACATGGATAAGGAAGAGAATAACATCCGCTGCAAAGGTTCGGCTGCGCATACGCATCATTTTCAGTATCGCGAACAGGCAAGGCAATGCACCGCTTTGAATGAAACGCTGCTAGTACGTGTTGGCCAGGACAACAACTCTCATACGCTGGGATTAGAGGTAAGGAGACCTTGGACGTTCGAGGTTCGCTTTGATCTCTACCACGCTTGTGGTGATAAGTTTGTGGGAGACTCAAGGGAGATGTTGATGGAGCTGTGGCATGTGTTGTAAGCCCGACTGTACTGTACTATAGACCATGACGAAGATGATAGGGTTCATCCTGCGGTAGTGCCGCTGTTCCAATGCACACGCGATACACGAGACCTGTAATTAAGTGATGCCTGCGAAGTTGTATCCGGATCATCTAGACTAGAAAGCATACAAGTATTGTTGCGTCTGCAAATTCCTAGTTCCGATCGAAGGTATAGTCAAACCAGTGCACCCAGAGAACGAACTTCAGTCTCCCGAATAAGTCATGCATGAGTGAAATATTGTACACGACTTGGCATACTATGAAACATTCAAGTCTAGTTTGATCAGGCACGGAGCACGCGGACCGATCAGTATCCAAAGACGGCCCAGCCACATATAATCTAATACATAGTGTAAGGTTACCCAAGATGGCCAGAAAATTGGTACGGCAATATACCACTGCCGAACACAACCAAAGTGACCGCGATTTGGAGCATCAACTGTCTCTATCGGCTTGAGCTATACTATTCCATTCCTTTGTTCATATATATGATCATGATGAATACTGACGCATTACATGTGATTAAATGCGCGCTGTTTGTGATGTTTCTTGCGTATGCTCCCACTTGACTACATAATCGCCAACTGGCACTGAACGAGTCAATTCCCAGTTACCAACCTCTGTAGCGACCATGAAAGCCTTTCTACTCGCCGCCCTGGCAGGTACAGCCACAGCTCACACCATCTTCCAGAAGGTATCGGTGAACGGTGTGGACCAAGGCCAGCTCAAGGGCGTCCGCGCTCCTGATTCTGACTATCCCATCACGAGCGTCACCGATTCGGCATTCGCCTGCAACAAAGACATCAAACACAAAGACACTACTGTAATAAGTATTCCGGCGGGAGCAAGAGTCGGAGCTTGGTGGGGTAAGCCATGACTGTCATGGATGCATATGACGTATACACTGACTTCGCCCTATCTGCAGGCCACGTTATTGGCGGTAAGCAGAGCGCCAATGATCCCGATCATCCTATTGCTGCGAGTCACAAAGGTCAGTAGAACTACCGAGAACTGTTATGATCGCATAGACAGCAGAAGCTGATGGATACATCGTAGGTCCGATACAATACTATCTTGCCAAGGTGGATAATGCTGCCACGACTGGAACCACTGGTCTGCAATGGTTTAAAGTCGCCGGAGATGGCTTGAGTAACGGAAAATGGGCCGTGGATACTATGATTGCGAATGGAGGTTGGCATTACTTCGACATGCCTACTTGTGTGGCTCCAGGTGACTACCTCATACGCGTTGAGTCAGTACTTCCCAATTACAGATTACATGTGAAACATGAACTTACTTTGTACATTCACATACAGACTCATCGCCCTTCACGGCGCTCAAAATCAAGGTAATAACTTCGATTTGCCTTCCCATAACATTGCTGACCGGAAAAACAGGCGGTGCACAGTTCTACATGGAGTGCGCACAGATCCGCGTCACTGGAAGCGGAACAAACAAAGGTTCAAACTTCGTATCTTTCCCTGGTGCCTACAAAGCCAACGATGCCGGTATCCAGGTTAATATTTACGATGCCACTGGAAAGCCATACATGGGTGGCAAGGCATACTCGGTACCAGGGCCAGCGCCCCTCACTTGTGCGGCTGGACAAGAAGGAGGTAGTGGTTCGACACCTTCGACGCAGGAGCCAGCGCCAGTACCCGAAGCGCCGGCTGCAGGAGCAGCGTTGTATGCGCAGTGCGGCGGTAAAACATGGACTGGACCAACAACTTGCGCCCTAGGAACGTGCAAGGAGAGTAGTGAGCATTACTCGCAATGCCTTCCATAGTAAGCCACTCAGAAGTGTCAGCCGTGTACATAGCCGTGCCTTGTTCGGATGGTAGGTTGCTCGTTCCATGTCTTCGTGATTCTTTTTCTCTTGTCCTGAACAGTTGACATCATGTAATTTTGCGATTGCGACATCTTCGCACATGTCTTTCGAAATTATCCCTGCGGGTGAACTTCTTATCGGGTATTGTGCAAGTTGGATTGAGACAATAGAACACTTGTACTGTGTACATGTCTTTGTGAACGCCGCGCTCATGACGCTTGAGGTCCGCTTTGAGCGCGAAGGCTGAGTCGCAGTGCTCGCAGCGATACCTCCTACGGTGTTTGCGATTGAGATGTACACTGAGGTTTTATTAGTGCTGAATACATTCGAAGTATATGGAAATTGGTATAGATTGGCGACTTACTTCAGTTGCCCTTGTGAATGGTACGTTGTCTGGCACGTATCGCATCGATATGTGCTTAATGGATGCACAGGCGGCTGTGCAGCGTCGTTGGATTGATCGGGCGCTGCATGCTTTCTTGAGGTAGTTTCAGAAGATGCATAGGACTTGTCGCTATCAGGTGGAGAACTGGTATATTCTGCTGGAGAATCAAGGAAAGGGTTTTCGGCATGCCCAGGTGTGGAGCCTTCCACTGTCGAGACGGCTAGCAATGGGGATGTGGTACTTGACATTGTCATCACTTGCAATGTCTCGCAATTCTCGTCGTTGACGTTGTCTCTGGGCAGCTGTTGCCGTTGAAGCCATGGGAAAATGACTGGATTTGGAGTGTGCTCCACGGCCCAGGGGCTGATGCACTGTTCTTCGTCCTCCGTTGACGTCACCCTTTGCCTAGCCCATCCGATATGTGCAGGCGCGACTGTAAGTAGCTGCGCAGACCCTTCTATTACAATTCGTCAGCAGACGCTCCAAGTTAGGATTGAAGGCTGACGAACCACTCTGAGGTACAATGCGTTGTAGATACGATGTTTTATCAATACCCAGAACCTGATCTGCTGTGATGGCTCTTGGTGGCTTCTTAGTCCTATGCCTCTCCTGTCGAGCCCATATTGAATCCTGAGGCGGTGCCTTTTCGTACGGAGGTGGATCTATGCCAGGACGTTGTCCTTTGCGCTCGAGATCTCGGAGCCTCCTGAAAGGATCCAGTTTCCGCCTTCTGATTCGATCAGCGAGCCATATCCCTACCATGGGGGCCGCAAGAACGAATGTGATAGCTAGACATATGCCTACAAACATCAACGTGGGAGCCTTTTCCTTTGGCGGGTTGTTTGCGTCGGGCGACATCCTCTCTTCCAGTTTCGGGACATGCAATAGGTCCAATAATCGTGGCGGACCCAGCTTGGATGTTACCGTTGGCAGCGCCACGTTTGGGGCCATTATGGCGAGCGAAGGCAAGATGACGATTCACTTGTCGTGCGCAGCGTAGCTTTAATCGTTGTCTCGACATCGCATTCACTACCTCACTGTCGCATGAAGCCCTGGCGATTTGAGGCTGAATCTGGGAGGCATACATCGTTTGTAGGACTGCCATGATTGGGCAACAACTCGTACCGTTTAAATGTGGGCAGATACGAGGAGCTTCCAGAACCTGCTCATCTAGCGTTATACTGCTATGGGTATGGTAGTTTCTTAAACTGTCCATTTCCGCCCCCGGTTAATGTTGGGGCCGCGCCGTTTGATGCACTCTTGCGCACCTCGTGCCCCATTTCTGGGGTTGCGATGATCCTTCTAGCCCCGTGGTAGGAGGATACAAGTAAGCTACGACATACTCTCTCTAGTATCCAAGCACACCTCGCGACTGTGTTGTGATGGGTTATCGCCAGTGTTGGCGACGCAGGTTTCCTGCTGCACGACCGCAGGAGAACCGGGAACGATCCCGTCATCGATTTCGGGACAAGCACCTGCCCGGTCTCGGCAACGTTCAATGTCGCAACACCAACACCAACACCTTGCGAACAGTAACTATTTACACACACATGTTGCTTGGCACACCGACCTCCACAATAGATCTCAGGCGAACATGCGCAATCTTGAGTGGGATTCTTCACATGTTGCCGTTCGGGCTGCGACACGAGTCAGCACGAGGTTAGGAGGGTAGCCGCTTGCCGCTTCATACGGTCAATCTCTTCCTTCCCCACATGGCAATCGTTGCGAGTATGCGGTTCTCACAGCTCTATCCGATATAACTATAGCGATGCGACACTTACGACTTCTTCAAATCTCATTCAAAGAAACTTGCACCCGCACAGAATGACTGACCTCAACAGACTGCGTCCATGCGGCAGACTCGAAACTTACAGCACCGCGCGGCATCATCTAGGATTTTACAAGAGTGTTGGCTTTACCGCAGAATACGTAACATCCGAAATTCCTCAACTGTCTCTCGAGGATCGGGTCTACTTTGCGCTTCGACACGTTATCGCCGAGCATCCAATCCTGAGCGCTATCGCTGTGAACGAGGACCAATCTTACCCTAATGTGTACTTTGCGCACCTACCCGGAATTGACCTGCGTACCTGCGTGGAGATATGTGAGCGCAAGAAGTCGTTTCCGAACGATGGCGAGACGGATGAAGAACTCGACGAGATGTTAGCACAACAACATAGCCGCGGCTTCAAGGAAGGATTGAGATCGAAGCCTTACTGGCGCTTACTCGTTTTCAAGTCACCAACCGATGTGACTAGATTCACTGCGACATGGATGTGGCATCATGCTTTGGCAGATGGAGCGTCAGCTTTCCTGTTCCACGAGTCATTCCTGGGTGGCCTGAATTCTCCAGAAACGGAAAGCAACGTAGAGCCAATGGTCAAGTCTTCGACTATGGCTCTACCACCACCGCTAGAGGAGCTGCACCCAATGACGGTCTCATGGCCATATTTCATCCAAGCCATACTTGGAGCCTTGCTGCCTTCAGTGTTCGCAAAGCGACCTCCGAAGCTCTGGACAGGTAACCCTGTGCAGCAAGACGCAGAACCACTTCCGCAGCCTCGATATCACACGCTTGTTCTGTCGAAACCAACCACAGATAAATTGGTACAGCTCAGTCGAGCCGAGAAAACAAGCATGACAGCAACGTTGCAATGTCTCATCGCGGCATCGCTCTTCGCACATCTTCCAGCCCAAGACTATGAGAAGCTCAAGATCGAGGGGCCGATAGCTATGAAGAGATTTTTGGACGTCGAGGAAAAGCAGATGACACTTGCGATGACACAGTATGGATACCACCATGAGCGCCTTGCGTCGCAAAATCTTCAGGGCCTAGCAAAGTCTAGCGTCCTGGATCAGTTCTCATGGGACATTGCACGAGCAGTCAAGTCCGCCATCTCTGCGGAAGTCGCCAAAGCTGGTACGGATAACTCTATTGCGCTGCTGAAGTATGTGTCTTCGATGCCACAATTCTTCCTCGATAAGCTGGGCAAGCCTCGGTATCCTTCTGCAGAGCTGTCCAATGTAGGTGTATGGAAGAACAAGCAAAAGCCGGGAAACTGGGCTATCGGAAGGATGGTGTTCAGCCAGTCACCTAATGTTGTAACAAGTCCTTTGGCCGTCAGCGTCGTGACTGGTGGCGATGGTAATGCGACCTTGAACTATTGCTGGATACAGGACGCTGTAGAGGATGAGTTCATATGGAAGGTCATTGAAGGAGTAAAAGGCGCCATTGAAGGTTTGGTGGCTGGACATGATGCATAACTGAAGTGTATGCAGGTTGTAACACCAGCGATTCCTTAGTTACGATCGCCAATCCCTGCCTCCATATAGATCTCACCACTAATATGAAGCTTCGAGAATACCACCGCACAGGAATACTTTTGTTTCCGGTCAGATCAAATCACATTGTTGCCGATAACGACACTGGTGGATTGCCTCTAAAAGTCGAGGAAGAGAATTAGGTATATGGGAGAGCTGATTCCTACCAAGTTTTACCACAATCATACCACAAAGCGCTCAACTCACGCACACGTTGGTGATAAATAATGTAAAATTTGATTATTTCCAATGATTAAAAAACCCAGTTAGACATACAGGTTCTTCAAGCACAAGTCTATGCGCCACCAGCCCAGAGAGAAAAGCTCGCCAAGTTCAAACAGCCACCAAACTCCATACAAGTCCATAGCAAGACGATCACATTACCAACCTCATAGGCCACAACGACGGCCGCCTCGTACATTCCACCTACTGCCTGTTAACCCTACGGTATTCCCAAACTTCTTGCCCTCTCTCAGTTGCATTTCCACCACGACCGTAGTATGCAGCATAAGCTGCGTTCACGCTCTCGTGGTGTTCTTTCGCATGTCTTTTGATAGAGCTCCATACGCCGTGCGCTGTCTTCGAAGCCCTCAACGTGGATGCCGATGAGGACGTGATGGATAGAGAAGAGGACGAGGAGGCTTTAGCTGGCGATTTAAGGTACTCGAAAGAGGTGCGCGGAGTGGAGGCGGAGGAGGTCGACATCTTTAGGCAGATGAGAGGATGTGCGATGTGTGAACAATCTAAGCGTATTCTCGAACTTGTTTCTTCTGTTCGACTGGCGAAAGAGATGATGGATGTGTGTGTTGTTGTTCAGACTTGACGCGTTGTTTTTGTTGATGATAAATGTTTTTGTTTGCTTCTTGTTCTCTTCAGGGTGCCTTGCTACTTCTGCGTGGAACCGTACCAAAATCTGGACCTTGAGATGATTTGTCGTTTTGTATATTCGTAATTGTGTGGATTTCTACAGCTGGACACTTTCCTACCTTTATATCCCTAGAAAAGCTCAGTCCACTGTACCGATCTGGACATCCGAGAATCGCACACCCTATGACTCCAAGGTCCAACATGACTTTGCCGTCGCGGCACTTCCTGCGCTGGTAATTGACCTGAAAGGCGTGGGAGGCTTGTTTCAGTAGCTTCCCATGTCGCAAAGCTGACCACCCGCTTGGGGCGCAAGTGGAGACAAATTTACGCCATCAATGTACGGACTGCGTCCAATGGGTAGCCCGTTCCGCAGCCACACGCTTCCGGAAGTGACTAGTTCCATGTCGATTTCCCGACGGGTAGAGATGTACGGTGAACAGTGCGAGCCTCTCGTACAACTTGAATTTCGGAAAATCTGCTCAGTCGTACTATAACGAGGTCACATGGATACATGTCAAAGACACCGCGCAATCGACTGCTTCATTAACAACCGATCTTTGTCTTGTATGGCTTGTGGAAAGAGCGGAGAGAGCATGTACAGTATGACAATTTGGGTAGGGCGTGCGCCTTGTGCCCACACGCCCTGGTCCAATGAGATGGAAGTGGGGTTAGTGCGACTTAGTGAGCAGTGCGCGCGCCCTGTACATGTCAATTGTCGGTAGCCGAGGACGCCTTGTCAAAGCAATGACGAGCACGTTAGATGTTGCGATTTCAAAGAAATATTACTCACATTTGCATGCAAAGGGTGCAGCGTGTATCAGTCGTATGATGTAGGACGTTGCTTTGTTGCGGCACAGAGATCAATGGAACGGCACAGAAACACATGCAGAGACACAAGCGATGAATTTCATCATTAAAGGTGATTCAACACTACCTGGTATGTTCACTACGGCTTCACAACTGACTGCCAGGGCAGTGTATTGTCGAAGAAGAAAGTTGCCTCCGGCTTAGGTGCGAGGCCTTCACCGGTCATATTGCATAGCTTGGTCACATCGCCGGCTTCTGCACGCTTCGCGTTGATGATGCTTTGATATTGCGACAACGGGCATGAAGAGCCAGGACCACTGGTACAGCCCACCACAGGATATACGACCTCGTTGATGCGGATTCGTACAAAGGCCTCTTCGGATGCAGTACTGTTGTAATCGCTATGGGCACTGTAGCCGTAGCTGCCATCATGGGCAGCAGCAGGACAGGAGAGGCGTTCGAATGCAATTGTTCCGCGCATCTTCACAACCTGGGATGAACGGAAGATGCGGTTCGGTAGGGACATATTGCCAGGAAGTTGCTGTTGGCCGTCGAAAACACCAATTGCAGCGGCGAGCTGATTGATTTGGCCATCGTTCGCGAAATTGGCCATGATCTTTGGGGGAACAAAGGTCCCATTGCCCGTTTGGTAAGTCGCATTTGGACCATCAACAAAGCGTTGTACGGTCATGTCGACGACTGGCAGCATCTGATACTTTTCGATATCAGACCCTAGGCCAGTGCCGTACCAGTAACGCAAATCCTGCGCATACTCGTACTGCAAGATTTCTTCATCAGTGAAGATGTCGCAAAAAGGGCTCCGTCGGCCAGTGATCTGGGTCTCGAAACCACATAGGTAGGGTATCTGGTCGACTTGACTCGTCGTGAGATTCAAACCACCCTGAATCTTGGCGTTGAGCCTGGACGCGATCGGAGGAAGATATATGGAGTCCCATGTGTCCTTTGCAGGGCCACCACCTGCGTCATTGTAAGCCTTGCAGAGATCACTGGGTGCAAGCGTATTGCCCCAACTGGCAGGATCGCTCGCGTTGAGGGCATAGATAGTGGTAAGATCCGTAGCGTTGGGTCCCACGAAACCTTGAGCAAACAAGCGTGCGCTATCCCGTACACGGGGACCTGAAGTATAGTAATTCGCCCACATAGTAAAGGCGGTGTTGTAATCGTACAGATCAAGATAGCGGAGCCGCCATGTGGTACCCATATCGTGAAGCTCTCTCCATCCAGTGGGGCTTATATTGGCGATCTGAGCATCGGGATCTGAGAGTACCGGCTTCCAGGACTTGAGAAAAGCGAGCTTCTCGTCATTGACGGTGAAGTTACCTGCTGCTTGGATGTATTCGGCGAACTCAACCCATCCGTTGTACGCGCCTCTGTCAGGGTACCGTGAACCGTGACGAGAGAAGAAAGCTGTGTAGATTCAGTATGGATTTGGTCAGTCCTCAACTAAAGTGTTCTCACCAGCCAAATCGACTTTACATCCAGTGGGTATCTCAGAAGAGATGCCTGTCGTTTCTTCACCAGGGAACCATTGTCCGTTTCCACCAATATGCTGGAAAATGTTGAAATTATCTTGCGCCGCGACAGCAGTACTGCTGATAGCGAGGGAAACAACAAGAAGCCTCATGGTCGTTGATTGGGATTGTAAGATGTTTTGAGCTACAGACGACGATAAGGCGTGTGGCCCTCATCTTTATACCCCAGTATCTTCATCTATTGTGGTGTTGTCAAGTGCAGCACCTGCTTAGCCTCGGAGATGAACATAGGCGATGCTTCCTAAGACGGTAAAGATTCTCAGGAACAAACCGCACGTGGGAGCTGGAACATCATGGATGGTTCACTCGCAATGCGGCGCGGTCAGCCTCAACGGCCAAGCAGGCCCGTTATGGGACGTGATCCTTCGCGCACCTGGGAGAGAATGCCGTTGTGGGGTCCAAGCAAGACAAGGCGTAGACTACGGTTGAATGCAGGTTGATGATGATGCGAGTCGACGCAACTGTCGCCCTTCGGAGGTGCAATCCCCGATTAGTCACGCTGCTTATCGATACTGCACCCGCGATCGCGGAATCTGACTCAATCTCCAGCTATCTTTGCCAATAACGCTCCCGCAACGATGCACGTCTTCATGTCTCCTCGGTGACTATCCGAATCCAGCTCTTTCCTGCACCTCTACCCTTCAGACCATGGCTGAGACGAAGCCGCGCCAGCGCAAGTTCGCGCCAAGATCGCGTACAGGCTGCCTGACCTGCCGAACCAGGAGAAAGAGGTGCGATAACGCCCAACCTCGATGTGCAAATTGCAAACGCCTCAACCTATTATGCGAGTGGCAGAGTCCACGAAGTATCGTTACGGAGCCGAGTTCATCACAATCAAGCTCTAAGAGCCCCGAGCTTCAGGTCACAGTTCCGCTGCGAAATTCTCTCGATCCTTGGGATGCGCTACCGGGCGATGGAGAAGCGGAGAGGATGCATCTATTACAGTACTATATCGAGGCCTTTGTACCCAGTGTTCAAGTAGCGCCTATTGCAACAAGTTTCTACACTAGCCTATACATGCCTTGGTCTTTCCAGATCGAAGGTATGCTTGACGCCATTCTGGCCATTTCTTCAGCTCAGTTGGCACGGCGGAGCCAGGACGCAGACCGCGCTAAGCATCTTCGGGCCGTGTCCTCTCGCCATGAGAGGAAGTGCTATCAATTTATCAAGGAACGCCTACATCCTTCGGGTGGACTTCCAGAAGACACTTACCAGGTCACTGCGGTGATCCTGATCCTAGTAGGGCTTGAGGCGCTCAACGGCGTCAAGACCACGAGGTGGATATCGCAGTTGAAAAGCGTTCAACGTATACTTAGCGCACTCACTCCAGAACAGAGCATCATGGACTGTGTTGAGGTCGATTCTCTACATCGACACTTCACCTATCATTTCGCTTCTGCATCTCTCATGGCACGGGTATCCAACGCAGGAAAGCCATGTTCAGCAGAGCAAGGCTTGATACCAATCAGCGCCGCTCTAATGCCGGGCACAATTGATCCGCTCATGGGCATCTCATACCAGCTATGCGATCTCATCTCTCGGATACAGTACGTAACTTCCTCAAATCCAGCGTTCCCACTCGCTACCGAAGCTTCTTTCAACGTTATCGAGCAGGGCATCCAAAGCTGGACTTACGACAATCCATTTGCACTTGGTGTCGATACCCCCATAGCTCTCGATCTCATCGCCTTGGCAGAGGCTTACCGTCTGGCGGCACTCATTCAGCTCTATCGTACCTCACCAAGCCACTCTACAAATATTGCAGGTTGTGCCGCACGTGCGATGGAGTTCATTGCTCGCATACCACCCGGAAGCGCTGCGGAGTCGAGCCTGCTCTATCCCATATTTCTAGCAGGCGCTGAGCTGGACGACGAAGCTGCCATTGAGAAGTGCTTTCGAAGGTTGGAGGACATTCAGAACAGGAATCGCTACGAGAACGTCGAATGTGTGCAAAAGGTGCTGAAGGAAGTATGGCGACCCAAACTTGAAGGTGGACAAAGAAGGGACTGGGAAGAGGTTGTAAGAGAGTGGAACTGGTCTTTCACTCTGGGTTAAAGCTTCTTGGATGGGACTCTTCTTGAGTCTGATTCAACCTTTTCGCACTCGTGATACGTCGAGAATTTGGCGCGATGCTTTGGCCACGTTGGAACCTTGATCCGGATTCCTCGTTATGAATATAATCGCCGCCCGTAACACATTTGACGACTGCAAGGGTTTCTCACGTCAGCAGGGGTATCGTACTCCATGAGTTGGATATGTATGGTGGTCGGCTACTCCTTTCCCCGCACGACTGCTTGGCCGACCCCGCGCCTGCTCTGCAGCACGCATCGAGATGTCGCGTACCGCGCCTGTTTTTGCGCAGACACCACTACAGTGAGTGGGCTCTTCGACTACAATCCAACGCCACTTGTACATTGGCTTTCTTTCCCCGCTTCATGGCCTCACACTACTTCCTGCTGGAATGCCAGGCGCAGCGCTTGCGCGGCGATCATGTCATTGTTAATACAAGATGATCCCCTCGAGACAAATGTCATCTTTCACAACAGTAGGGGCTACACATTCTTCCCGCCATCAGTATGGCGAATCCCGTTACTTCAACCATGGCAACGCCCATAAGCTTCAGCGATTCCTTGGATACAACCAATCTCAAAGATCGCTCAGTTCTAATAACTGGTGCGGCATCCGGTATCGGTCTGGCATGCGCAATCAAGATGGCTGAAGAAGGCGCGATTGTCACGATGGCCGACCGGCAGAATACAGCGGGGGCAGTAATTGCAGAGCTAACAGCTCGAGGGCTCAGAGCGCAGTTCGTACAATGCGACGTAACATCTTACGAAGCACAAGCCTCTATGTTTCAGTCCGCGATACAGTTTGGCGACGGGCAGATTGACGTTGTCATCCCTAATGCAGGCATTCTGGCCGAGAAGAACATGTTCGATATGGTACCAACCACTTTACCAAACCTAGGAGATTCGCCGCCTCCGGTCCCAGGCTCCGCTTGCTTGTCGGTCAATCTTGACGCCGTATACAATACCTGTTATCTCGCGTTACACTACTTCCGACTCCCGCGCACAGCCGCAACAACGTTCACGCCTAGCATCGTTCTTATCGCCTCACTGGCAGCCTACATCGGCTACCCTTACAGTACTACGTACAGCATGTCCAAGTTCGGCGTTCGAGGACTCTTCTATAGTCTTCGCGAGCGTGCTATGCGCTCTTCAATCCGCCTTAACCTCGTTGCGCCATGGTTCGTCGATACTGGCATTACCAAGCAAGACGATTTTGTCGCGGACAATGGTGCCGTGCTTGGAATTGTAGGGTATGCATCTATGGACAGGGTAGTTGATGCCGTGATGAGGTTTTCGTCGACTCAAAACCTTTGTGGCAGGAGCGTGGGTATCTTCCCAAGGGGTAATGAAGATATTCATGATGATTTAGAGGGAGGGTTTGGCGGTGCGGTAGTGGGAAAGCATATGCGCGAAATCAAAGCGGTCATTGCTCAAGACATGCAGAAGCAGGCTCACAGCGCACCCTAGCATATACAGTTGAGCGAAGGTTTGCCGAGTACGTTGTTGTCGTAAGTTAGCGGTCTCATCTTCTCAAAACTCTTGGTCATATCTGGGCGCTTGGCTCGAATTTAATATTACAACATCACTATGGTTTGTACTATTGTTCATCGGTAGGGTTAGTGAAGTGTGAAGCTTCTACGATATTATGCGGGCCCGCACTCGTACAATCTTTCGTACATGATGTTCATGAGCTCTTGGCGCCCAATGCAGAAACCGTCACCGCCGCCGGTAAAATTCCGCTACTAGTCTTCAAGGACACAAATAGCCTCATGCTTAACAAGCAATCGGAGTGATACCGTCGGGATGCCGGAAGCAACATCTGCGATCCAATACAACACCGCATGCTCCTGAGCAGATCCACGCTGATCTGCACATCTGTAACTTTGGGTACGGGCCAAGCGTCTCTTCCATCCGTAGACTTTCGACCGTCGGTATATTTTTGTGCCGTAAACAATGGAGTGTTGGTTGACTTACGTGCGTTGGGCTAGTATATAGATATTGGAGTGAAGAAATCTGGCTAAGTGATATCAAAACGCAACTGAACAAATCATTGAACAGAGCCCACAGAATCAAACATGCCTGGCGTCCAACACACCCAGATGGAAAGAGAGCCACCGACTGGTGTCGACGTCCTTGTAGTAGGAGGCGGTATCGGTGGTCTCACTTGCGCCATCGAAGCCTATCGCAAAGGGCACAATGTACGAATTCTTGAACGAAACCAAGAAGGCCAGTACTCTGGTAAGCACGTTGAAATTGGAAGATAACACAACCATCAATAACACAATAACAACCAGGCGAAGTAATCATGATAACCACTTCTGCACTCGAAACTCCCAAGAAGTGGCCCAGCTTTATGGAACGTGCCAGGGCTATTGGACTACCACCGGACTTCGAACTGCGCAAATACGACGGCACATTCATTCAGCATCATGCCCCTGGCCACTCAAAGAATCCTTCGCTGGGCATCTACCGAAAGAAACTTCACAACCTGCTTAATACCTATGTCAAAGAGCTCGGTATCCCCATAACCTACGAGTGCAGAGTAGGTGCATATTTTGAAACGAACCAAACGGGCGGCGTTATCCTTGACAATGGCGAAAGAATAATCGCAGATGTTGTTGTAGCTGCAGACGGCGTCGGCTCCAAATCTCGTGAGATCATTGATGGAAATAAAGATAAACCGATTAGCTCTGGTTTCGTTGTTTACCGGAGTTCTTTTCCTGCCGGACCAGCGATTGAAAAGTCTCCCCTTCTTGCGAAAGCGTTTGCTGGCTATGAAAACCGCGGTTTCATGTACATTGGCCCAGGCGCACATGTAGTGTTTGGACTCAATCAGGACGAGTTGTGGTATCTTCTGACAACCAAGGTCGGTGAAGAACTCTCAAGTTACTTCCATGGTCTTTTTCTTTACTGATCGACCCATTAGGACGAAAAAGGTACGGCAACAGAGAGCTGGTCGAAAACTACTTCCACAGATAAGAGTCTCCAGGTTGTCAAAGATTGGGACCCCCTTGTGGCCGAGCTCATCAGGGCAACTCCGAACAATCAATGTCTCGATTGGAAGCTTATGTGGCGTGACCCACAGCCGCAGTGGGTCTCGAAAGGCGGTCGTGTTGTTCAACTTGGCGATGCGGCACATCCATTCTTGCCCACGTCATTCAGTGGCGGCACAATGGCGATGGAGGATGCTTACTCACTAGCAGCCTGTCTGCAGATCAGTGGGAAGAAGAATGTTGCGATTGCGACAAAGGTTCATAATAAGCTGAGGTGAGTCAAGAGGCATTGCATAAAAGCAAAAGTGACTGATTCGATTATCACAGGTTCGAGCGAGTATCGTGCGCACAGAAAATGGGCTTCAAGAACCGGGAAGTCTTCCATAACACCGACTGGAAGGACGAGAAAGCAGCGCCAAAGAAGGAGGAGCAGATGGTTGGGAATTGGTTGATCTACCATAACCCTGAGCAGTACGCTTATGATAAGTATCATGAATGTGCTGAGCACTTACTCACGGGCACCGAGTTCGGGAATACGAACCTACCACCGGGGTACAAGTACAAACCGTGGACTGTACGCGAGCTTCTGGGAGCTTCAGAACGTGGTGAAGTGGTTGAAGATGAAGGCGACTGGTCTTAGATTCTGGCGACAGACTTGTTTGACTCGTAGATTGTAATTGTAGCTATTATAGACCCTCAACTGCCCACTCTGGCCATACCTCTTCCCCTCTCGGTTTGCTTGCCAAGTTCCGATCGTGGATATGCTCCTCCAACGGCAGGTCTTGATGCTGACTGCGCTCTCCCATATCAACACCTCTCTTCTGCAGTGTTCTCGCATATCCCAGTGTCTCCTTCTTCCACGCACTCCGGCTCACTTTGCCCTCGATCATGTCTGCCAGGATCATGGCATCGAAGCACGCTTGGCTAGTGCTTGCGACAGTGTGAGGCCGGAAGCCAGCCAGAGCATCGCCGATAAGGATGACACGACCATCCATGAACTCATTCGTTGGAGCAACAACGTCGGTAACTGCTTGTACAAATGGCTTCTCAGTCGCTCTGACGATCTCAGCGAACTGAGGAGGCAGGCGCTCACTTGCAATCTTACGTTGCTTCTCCCATGCTTGCGGATCCATTTTGCCAGGTGGCATGGTGATGCGATGATACTGGCCGTCCACATCGGTCATCAACTCACGGAAGTCGGGAGAAGGATCAGTTAAAGAAGGTGACGGAAAATTAGTGTAGTAGACGAAATTGATGAGGCGCTTGCCCGGCTCGAGAATACCGTTCTCGCCAGGTATCAAGTATGCTAGGATCTGGATCCCTTTCGTATGGAAGAAGGTAAAGCGTTCTTTAAAAGCTTCCAGTGTTTTTGGACTGACTGAGTTTTCAGGGACGGTCCCGCGAAGAGCGACATAGCCCGCGTACGTGCGCTCGACGCCGGTAGTGAGGAGGGAGCGGATGGTAGAACTCGGTCCATCGGCGCCAATGACCAGGTCAGCTTCCATCTCGCCCGTACTTCCTTCGCTTGTCTCGTATTTTACAACCACTTTGTTTCCCTTGTCTTGCAGTTCAACCACCTTGTGTCCATGGAGATGTGCAACCTTGCTACCACTGTCTTGGTCGCGCGGCGCGTCGCAATACTTGCTCTCGATCCCATCAACGTTAGCCCTGAGCATATAGTATGCAAGGTCCCAGCTGGTCATGTTCTGCTGCATGTCTTCCTTGTGTATGACCTCACCATCCTTGCTCAGGTATTGCCTTCGAGTCGAGGTAACAGCCAAGTCGCGCTTGCATTTGTCGTAGCGCTTGAAGAATGCCAGGGTATCACCACCTATAAGACGCGGGCGCGATGTTAGTGTATGCCTCAGGAGTGGGTCGTACAGGAGAAGTCCTCACCAGCGACGATGCCAGCGCCTTGATTGTGGAGGAGGGCGGTCGGATTCCGTTCGAGAAGCGTGATGGGGTGTGCATGTGGTGCTGGAAGACGTTTTAGAGCAAGAGCTGTCGCGAGGCCACCTAAGGATGCGCCTGCCTAGGTAGTGAAGTCAGTTTGTGCTCGGGATGAGAAGCGCGTGCGCGTGCTGGAACGTACGATGATGATGTTGAGCCTCTCACTGGCGGCGTGAGGAAAGCCCTGGGATTGTATGGTGCCGTCTGCCATTATTGGTAACTTCAGCCAGTATTCCAATCGGGCTTCACGTAAGGTGAGAGTGAAGCAGCCATAGTGAGCCTCGTTCGCGCGTCAATGGTCAGCGGGGAGGGTTGATTGGGGAAGATCCGATGACGACAGGCTCGACGTCTCAAGCAATGCCGAGGGATGTCGGAACCTGGAACGCTAATCGGAACCCCCAGCATCTCGCCCTCCCTTGCTTGTAAGCCGCACTCTCCCCACGATAGTCTTAGTAAGACGCAAGCGCTTCTGTATATTGACCATGTCTATCCAAGCTTCTGACTTGAGCCAGAAGCGTTTGCGGTATTGGAGCAGCCGGCCGTCGCGACATTGAATCATGACAGTGAATCGCGGAGCTCGTGGCCTTGTCGCTGTACGCCAAACCCCGTCCATGACATTCGGCACAACAAGACTGATAGGCCAACCAGATTACCGGTGCAAATGGCACAATCGGCTACGCGTGCGTCGTGTACGCACTGCAGACTGGCTATCGAGTACGCTGTATCGTGCGCCGTTCCGCCGCCATTGACTTCATCAAATCCGGGCCCTCGGTCCAGCCATACCTTGACCTGGTCGAATACGCTGTCGTGCCAAACAATGCTGCTGAAGGAGCTTACGACGAAGCTGTTGCAGGTGCCGATTATGTTGTGCACATAGCAGGAGCATGGCCGATGCCAAATCTGGATCCCGACAAGGACATCTACTGGCCGTACATCAACTCTACCAAGGGCTTGATTGAAGCTGGGAACAAGTCACAGACGGTGAAGAGAATGGTTTTCACGCAAGCCGGGGCTGGTCTCGTTGACTCGGAAGACGGAGATACCTTAGGCAGGCGTATGGATCGCGTTCTAAACGGTACGTCTCTTCCATCGTGCTCTCCTGTCCAGCTCAATGTCTTGTGCTGACCTACACAGAGCAGGTCCAAGTCTCGCAAACGTCTCTCGAATACCGACCCCCTCTAAAGTCTCCTCACAACGCATATTGCTCCGCAAAAGCTCAATGCATGACCAACCTTGCCCACCTTCAAGCTTCCCACAAGCTCCCCTTCTCTATCGCGCAAATCATACCAGGCACCGTCATCGGGCCTTCGGAATTCTGCACAACGTCTGAGCAAGCCCTCGCACATGTGGATCGACAAAGCAAGGCGTTGCTCTTCGATGACATGACACCACGATATGCATTCGGCTTCATACACGTAGAGGACTGCGCTCGGATTCACATTGAGGCGCTAGATGAGAGAATCAGGAGCGAAGACTTGCCTACGTGGTATGTCGCTGCTGGCACGGTAGAACCGGGTATAGATGGAGAAAAGCTATGGAACGACGCGGCAGACATGATTGAACTTGACTTCGGAAACGAAGTCAAGACAGGAGCCTTCAGAGTGGGACGAGGCAAGGTTCCTATCAACATGCCGTTTCGCGCCGATTCGAGTGTGACAGAGAACATGCTCTTGAGCGGAGACAAGATCAGGGGCCTAAAGGACAGCGTAAAGGAAGTCGCGCAATGGTATGTTGAATTGAAGAAGAAAGAAGATAAAGGGAATCTATAAACCGCAGCGAGGCATAGCACTGAGCAAATATCGCCATTTCGGTCTAGTTTTATGTGCCTTACCATTTAAAGCTTTCTTCAAAGTACTCAACACCCCTATGTCCCTTAGCCAGCATCTGTACACTTGCTCTTCTGGCCTGATCAGCCATCAAAGCTGGTCCGCAGGCCACAATCGCTAGCGGTTGTTGCCCCGCATCTCTTGCAGCTTCCACTATCGTGGTATGTACATTGGGCCTGTGCGCCATCATCCTCACACTCTTTAACGCCTCGCCTAAGACGTCGTCCTTTGCTTCGTCATCGCGAGTGACATGTACTTCCATCTCCATTCTCTCATCGCTTAACAACCCTCTGAAGTCACGCAGTACTGACGCAAGGAATGCATACTCGCGGACCGCCCAAACAATCTTCACACTCTGAACACGTGAGGACGTGGACAGTATATGAGCCAGATGTGACAGAGGCACTGCGATACCAGTCCCACCAACTATAAACAGAATGTTGGTGAAACTTCGGAGAGGGACAGTATGTCCATAGGGTCCTTCGATGAGGACGTTGAGTCTTTTGGGATGCAAAAGACAATGTGATTTTAAACGGGATGTGAAACCGTCGTATGGTCGGATAAGGAACACCATGTTCAGTACGCCTTCAGATGGCAGGAGCGCATCAGACTCGGTGGATGAGGCTGATGACGTGCGCAAGGGTTCGGGTCTGAGCGAAAGTGGCGACAAAGGCGTAGACGGAGGCTGGTCGGCATCTGTCGAGGTGTATGCCAACGTGAAAGGATGGCTCTGGTGGGCATACAACGTGTCGTCCAATACGTGGATATAGTAATATGTACCAGGCTTCGGCGCGACCAAGCTCTTCTTCCCGTCAACGTCCATTCGGACAAGGTTACTATTAGGGTCATAAGTGACCCTAGCCTTGGTACCGAAAGGATTGCGGTTGAACACTACGATCCGAACGAGGCGCATGGCGCGATCGAAGATCCAGACAACGACACATGGCCAGATAAATATGTTCCACTCGCCGTTAGTAAAGATCTCGACATGGTAGTACATGGACCAGAGTGCGGCGATGGACAACGCTATGTGCGTGACGAGAAAGAACTCGTAGTGCGCACGGCGAATACCATAGAACGAAAACGCTAAAAGGCCACACATAGCGATGGTCGCTAGTTCGCCATTCCAGAAGTAGTGTTTCGTCCAGTACTTGAGAAAGTGTGACCATCCTCCGCTCTCCAGTATCATCAGCGTATAGCCCAGACTGTGCACCACAGCTTGTACCGTGGCGACCCTAGCAACCCATCGATGGAAAGCGTTGTATGTGCCGAATCCCCATCCAGTTATCCAGATTAAAACATCGTTTCGCATGCCAAAAAGCCAGACAAGAGGGAAGTTTGCCAGCGAAACGATCCCAGTACGATCCGATACATAGCGGAGAAGTTGTGCTGACTTCTCTGGCCAGTAGAGGTTGCCTTCGGTAAGACGGTAGGAGCAAGTACAGACGGCGATGTTGAGTGCGACGAAGAAGAAGATGGTAAGCGATTGGATCCGTGGTGGTATGGTGCACCAGCCATAAGGTCGAGAACAGCGGTCACCAAACGCGGCAGGTGTGGTGAGGTATCGCTTTAGCCATGTCTGTAAACGGATTACAGGGCTGAGTGACACAGAATCTGTGCTAGAAGCAACCTCTGAGATCGCCTCATACGACTTATTGTAGTGTCGTCTACCGCGCATCAGTGATAAGAGACGCGTTGTGACACCAACAATCACTACGGCGATCCAAAAGTAGTACATGTACCATCTGTAAATCTTTTCTCAGCGATTGTGCGTTCAATAGAATCCAGATTATGCTCACCCATATACAAGATGGATCTTGTATTCCCAATCTGCTGCGTCCTGTATGCTGTGGTTAGCATTGCATTTCCCATCAGGCCATGACGGATGAAAACTGTACCATAGTCGTAAAAGCTCGCTTCACGAGCATATCACTGGGTAGCACAACTTCATCAATGCTCGGAAACTCCAGTGCCTCTTCCGCCTGCAGCCGTCTTATTTTGCCCCTTTCATCCGGCGTCCATCGATCCACAACATCGTGAAATGAAGGTAATGTGATATTCGCGTATGCTTCGCACCAAAGATTCTGACTCTCAATCCACTCTTCTATATGACCATCTCGCTTACAGAATTCCCCGAAACACAGGTACAGTGACGTGACGCGCAAATCACTTTGACATGCTCGGAACTTCCGCGAAAGCGAAGGGTCGGTGTCGTTAAAGGTTACATAGTTGATGGTGGTCTCGCAAGCCAAAGGGCAAAACTTGCCCGAGTACAGAGACTGTGCTACATCTGCAAGAGTGTAAAGAATGATAGATATCGACAAAGCGCGCATGGGTGGACGCGATGAAGTACAAGAAGGACGATGCAACCTCGGAGATCGGCGGGGTTGGAGAAATCTTATCAGATGGCTATGCACGGACTTGCGCTAAGATTGGGCGCTCCTCGTTCGCGTCAGCTGGGTCGTTGTTCGAGCCTGAAGTCGGCCAATCAAGCCTGCAGGCTCACAGCATACCAGACTATGCCACAAGTCAACGAGAAGACGACCTTTTTCACTTTACCAACCGAGCTTCGCTTGGAGATTGCCGCCTATGCGCTTGAGCAGCCCGACGCTGGACTCACCAGACAGCACAGGCCTGGAGAAAAAAGGGATCATTTTAGGGTCGACAGCAAATACAAACCCAGCAACAACCTCGCCATAAGGCTGGTCTGCCGACAATTCAACGCCGAGTTCTTTCGTCTTGCCATTCAAAAGACGCTCTTCGTGCTCCCCAAAGATTCTACTTGGGTTATTCACCAGCAATCCGACGCGCTTCTACGCGACGTAAAGAAGTTGAGAGTCCACTATAACCCCGGCGATACCAAAAGATGGGAGATGTTCCCCTTGAACAAGCCATGCATGCACCTTGATCAGCTGGAACTTGTGATCATGCTCGAAGATTCCAAAAGCCGAAAAGCCCTGGTAGACTTATTCAGACGATTGCAGAATGTCAAAGAGATCAGGCTCCTCGCCCAAGGGAGTGGTCTGGCATCATGGGGATCTCACGAATTTGTTAGACTACTCGGTGAAATGCTCAAGGAAGACCATTACCAAAGATACGATGCTCCGAACGCTCCGAATCTGGAACATTCGTGGTGGGACTGGAGCTACAGCGACGACCTCGGCCAGGCTATTTTTGTGGCCCAGCAGCCTAAACCGATCATGCTGGAAGAAGACTACATGCTGTTGATGAAGCCGAATGTTGATTACGTCATAGAGTGCATGGTGTCATATAGCACTTAGCCTCAATTATACATCTTGACCGACCATGACAAGATGTCTGTATACGTCCGTTACAGCCACTGTGTTGCTATAATTCACGCCTGAAGATCCAGGTCATTCAGGCCTGCTCTATCACTCAGTTCAATTCTTTTGCAATCACTACTGCAGTTACACGATTCGGACATCGCGGGATCTGGCCATGTGCGGGATGACAATGCGTTTGGGGGCCGAAACGGGTGTGGGATGCCAATGGTGTTGAAAGAATACATGAACTGTGCGGTAGCTGTGAAATTATGCTCATTTCACATCGAACTGAGACTATCAGAGGTTGACATTGCGTGTACGTGCAATGCAGTCGTTCGTTATCATACCGACGTAGATGATTCCCAAACATCACCATCTGACTGTGGCAGGAATTGACATGCAGCTATGCGGAAGCGGAATGAACCTGAGATGCGGCCCCCACTCCAGCCACAGAAGCTCATTCAGGCAAAGCGCGCGTTGAGATACGCCCGAAGGATTCACTCGACAATACTTAACGCACAGTACATGTCATGGCTAGACAAGCGATACAATCGCTCTACTGGGTCTGCAAAGGCCGTTCACCAAAATGGCACTTTTGACAATACTACTCACATTGCTCGCGCTGCCAGTCGCTTTGACTATCTGGTCTGCGCAATCTCTCGCCCAAAATCGCGCAAAAGCGAGGGCAATTGGCCTCCCTTACCTCGAACGATGGATCTCACCTATGAACCCTTTCTGGCTGCTTGGCGGCAGCAGATTTGTGCGCTTGTGCGAACGCTTGGGTATTGCGACCGAGAACATGTCTTGTATCTATTCGTACGGCTGGGAAGCCAATACGCGCGCCCAGGTCCACGAACATGTGGGTAGCGATGTCTTCATCGTGGTGCACCCAGGCGGTCTTCAGCTTTGCGTAGCGGATGCTGCGGTCACGTATGATATTCTGCAACGCCGCAGGGATTTCCGACGTAATATGGAAGAAATGGCTGTTCTTAACGTGTACGGAAAGAACTTATCGACGACGGATGACGAGGAGTGGCAGCGGCATCGGAAGATGACTGGCGTTACATTCACGGAGAAGAACAACGAGCTGGTTTGGAGGCAGTCTTTGAGTCAGACTGAAGGTATGCTCGAATTCTGGACCAAGCGATGCAAGCAACCGATACGTTCGACCCACCAAGATACAAAGGTCTTCACACTCAATGTCCTGGCCGCAGCAATGTTCGACAAGGTCTATCCGTTCGAAGGAAAGTCTGAGGAAACCAAGAGCAAGCATGAGGGTGATACCTCATACATGTATCGAGCTTCTCTCTCAACCATTCTAGGCTCCATCATCCAGATCTTCATCCTGGGCGAAGAAGGACTGAAAGCCTGGTGGACGCCTAAGTCCTGGAAAGGTGCTGCGGAAGCAATGGCTATTTTCCGCTCGTACATTTTACGTCTGATGGATGAAGAACGGACACACGTGAAGCAAGGACGGACTGATCGTCAGCATCTTGTCGCGCGTCTGGTGCGCGCATTAGACACAAATCAAAGTTCCGGCGATGCACCCCTCTACGAAGTCGCGGACGAAAACAAGGCTATTAAGACTGTGAATATGACCGAAGAAGAGATCATCAGCAATCTCTTCGTATACGCATTTGCCGGGAACGACACTACAGCCATCGCACTAACCAGCATACTTTACCATCTCGCCGCGAACCCACAATCGCAAGAGTGGGTTAGTGAAGAACTACACCACTACCTTACTTCTAGCGACACCAGCACATGGAGTTTCGAGAACTTCAAAAAGCTAAAACGCTGTGGTGCTGTGATTGTGAGTACCGTGTTAGTCCGTGTCACCAAATTTATGCTAATCGTTTCGTAGATGGAAACATTGCGTATCTGCCACCCACTATCCCAATTAGTCAAGACGACGGGTTCAAATTCTCAACCCTTGAAATACAACGGTGAAACATACATTATCCCTGCCGGAACATCAGTCCATTGCTCTATACCAGCTCTCCACGCACTCCCCAAATACTGGGGACCTGATCCCCTCGGCTGGAATCCCGGTCAACATATTAGCGTATCGGATCCTCAAACTCAAGGAACAATCCCATTCGAAAGCGAGGTACTAGCGCCAGATACATCCGAGCACTATCTAGCGTGGGCATGGGGCCAGCGCGTGTGTCCAGGAAAGCGCTTCTCACAAGTCGAGCTTGTAGCGGTCCTGGCCGCGCTGTTGCGGGACTGGAAAGTAGAAGTTGTGCCTGAATCTGGTGAAACAGAGGAAGGCGCAAGGAAGAGGGCGTGGGAGTGCAGTTTAAAAGTCGACCATGAGGGGCATATGTTGCACGAGATGGTCAACCCCGAGAGTGTAGGACTGAGATGGGTGAGAAGAGTTTAGTGGAAAACATTTGATATCATCGAAACCTGCGAGGTTCGCCACCCGGAACCAGATTCTTTATCCTAGCCCTCAAATGTCGACCAATCTTCCAAACTCGTCATCTGTCCTGCCATACCCACGCTCTCCAGAAAAAGAAGATTCTTGTCACCACCGTAATATCCAAGATCTCTAGTGTACTACCAGCACTGCATAGTATGCTCCTTGATATCATCATCTCCAGACATCGTATCCCAATATTCTTTTCCAGACATGTGCTTGATACCTTCGTCGCCAACTAATTTCTTACCCACAACCTTCGACCACTTGGCCATGATCTCGCGGTACGTGGCTGACTCGCTCATGGCGGCAAGACGAGTACTAGGCTGGAGGTCTTCGATGAGCTTCTTAACGAGAGGACCCGTGTCGTGGCGCGTCCAGCGTCATTTTGCTCGAGGAGAAGGCGAAGATAGGTATGCACCCAATGAGCAGGACAAAATGGCAAATGCGAAATGCTTGTTGTTGTTAAGCCTGTGGAGTGATCTACACTAGCTTGCGGATGCGGAGTGTCGGCAGCACTCCGGAGGTTGTTTGCTTGACATTTCGGACGAGATGCAGCAAGTGCAATTTTGACTGTTATGTCCACGTCTTCCCACATAAATTCGACAGTATCTAGACGCTGATCTTTAATTGTGCCTGTCCTTGCTATTGACCTACCTATCCAATACCCCAGTTGCTCTCAGGTATCCTGCATCCTAATGTCGGCAGCTTAGGGCACCTGTCCAGTTTGTCTCTCCGGTGGAGCTCTCGGTGTCTTGGAGCTGATGATAACGTTTATACACCCGGGCAGGTACCAAGTCCCCATTAATTTTGTCTTCACTCAAATCGTCAGGCGTTTACAAAGCGCAGCGGCTTGCGGCTTTCATCATTGACCATGAAGACTAATGTCGACCAACTCTGCTGCATCGCGAAGCACGCAACCGTGTGCGAGGCTTGGTAACGAAAGCATCGAGGTGCGGAAAGAGATGAACCGGTGCTTACTGACAGTGCGACGGCTTATTAGAAATCACGCCCCTTTGGATGCCCCGGAGCTCCGACGCGGCCCCCACTTGCCCAATGATGTACTTGACGCAATACATCTTGCGTCTTCCTCAACACCAAGCGCGACTGCTATAATAGGAGCCATGGCGTCTCTTGTCAAGCGCCCTCCACACTCCGAATCAACCCATCGCCCACCATGAGCGCCCCCAAGCCAATCCTCATCTCCGGCGGCGGCCTTGCCTCGCTCCTCCTCGCCCGTTCGCTGCACCGGTCCAAAATCCCATTCCTCGTCTTCGAACGCGACGCATCCATCATTTTCAGAGCTCAAGGCTACCGCCTGCGACTCTCAGCACAGGGGCTCGATGCCATTGAGGAAGTCCTCGGCCCCACGGGCTTCCAGAAGTTCTACGATGCTTGTGGGAAAACAGGCGGGGCCGGCTTTGCAGCCATTAACCCGCTGACGGGTGAGACAGTGGGTGGAGATGCTCCGAGCGTGAGGAGCGAGCCTTTGACAAGCAAGGACGGCAAGGTGGTGGGCATCTCGCGCGGTGACATGCGCAAGCTGTTCATCGAGGGCCTAGAGGACAAGGTGCGCTGGAATCACCACGTCACAGCATACGAGAGGACGGACAATGGTGTGCGATTGATTTTTGCCGATGGCACCAAGTCGGAAGAAGGGTCCATGCTGGTTGGAGGCGAGGGCGTCAAGAGCGCAGTAGGCGCTCAGCTGTCCAACGGCGCCATCAAAGTTTACGACCTTGGATCGAGAGGAATCCATGGACAAGCTCCAACATCCGCTTTTAGGGCCTTGGGCGAAGGCGTCTTCCGATTCGCCGACGACACGTCGCAACCAAACGGCGGCAGGGTCTTCATCATCACAAATGTACGCGCTGGTGATATGGATAACCCCGATATCGACTTTGGCTGGACCATGATTGGCTCGCCAGGTGTCATCAAGGCACCTAATGACAACTACACCATTACCGGACAGCCTGTTGCAAAAATTGCCAAAGCCCTCACTTCGCACTACCACCAGCGTGTCAAACCACTGTTCGAGAATATGAAAGAATCTGAAGCAGCTTTCTGGAAGATCACATGCTCTGACCCGAGGGGTGTTCCGGAATGGCCCAACGATCCTCGAGTTACTCTTGTTGGCGACGCTGTCCATGCCATGACGCCGGCGGGCGGCAACGGTGCGAACACGGCTGTGCGTGATTCAGCTTTGCTTGGTCGATTGATTGCCGAAGCTTGGGAGAGAGGCGATGGCGATAAATGGACTGGTGTGACAGAGGCATACGAGAAGGAAATGCGCATATACGCATCTGAGGCTGTTAAGACTAGTTACGGGCAGGCTACAGGGATGTTCGGGATCGACCTTGACCTCGAGACGACACCCACGATAAACGAATACATGGCGCCGAATTAAGGCTAAATCTTGGATTACATCCTACCTCACACTACTACAGTAATGTATGTCAAGAGTTATAGTATAGACATGAAGAATCTAAAAGCCTACAATGCTTTCAGTCTCTATAAGGTTGTCTGTTAGAAGTTAATGTAGGCTTCAAGGTAAGGCATAAGGTCTCTATACCTGTTTCATTTTCCTCGTATGCGGTGCAGGCAAGATTTTAGTGGCTTTTTTAGCAGCAAAAGATCTCGGCCGCTCTCTTTATTGCCGGTAGTGACATCCGCCATAGCGACCACGACTCATGTACAGCTTCCCCGCATCGGCCCACCATCATTAAAAAACGGGTCCTCACGCGAGATGTACAGCTGTACATCTCGCACGAACTTCCCATTAGATGGATCCACCTCTTCCAGCGCGTCCACGCAAACGCCGTGCTATCAATGCATGCATCAGTTGCCGAACGTCCAAGGTCCGCTGCGATGGAAACCGCCCCTGTCAACGATGTGACAGGAATAGTACAACCTGTCAGTACCATGACGCAGTCAAGGATGAGAACGTGTTGCGTATCGAAAAGCTCGAGGAAGAAATGGCCATGATTCGCGAGCACATGCGTGTCCAACAAGGCCGGGACAAAAGCGTACGTAGGCACCTGCAAATAAGCCAGGCAGGACTACACCTGAGCCAGCTAGAGGCACAACAGACTTCAGCCCCACTTCGTGGACCATCATGAGACATCTCGCTGATCATGTCCGTGGCTACAGTCACTCGCGGAGCATGCGAATACAACAGTTCCCGACTTTGCGCTTCATTCCCTACCTCGATGCAACGCACCTGCCATGCCAATACGCAATGCCGTTGATGCAGGCATAGTCACATGGGAACAAGCAGCGAGTTGGTATCAAAGGTAGCTAGAACCGAATCTTCTGTAAATCCTCATATCACTGATTAGCGGCAGCTTCTTTTCTGGTAGTGTATGAGGGCTCCGATTTATCGTTTGAACCACACTAAATGGCATAGCAATATCTTGTACCCATATTTTGCGAGAAGACAGATACCATTGCATCAGTGTCTTCACGGAGTCCGTGAGAAATTCTCCAGTCCTACTCAAGGGTGAGACATACACTGACTTTGAAAAAGAATTCTGTTCGATGCCATTGTTAGCATTGGCTGTCGTGCTAACGAGGGATTCAACACAACGATATATCGTCGGTTGCAGTCTAGAGTTCGCGACCATATAACCAATATGCTTATTAACACAAGCGTTCCTACACTAGAGGATGTACAAGCGATCGCATTAGTGGCGGCATACTCGGAGAATGGATTTGTACTAATAGCAACAGCCCTTCGCTTCGCCATACAGATCGGGCTACCTCTTGCTGTTGATCAACTCATCGCGAAAAGTCATGCACGGCCAAGGGTTATCACTACCGATGAGCAAAATCTTTACCGGTTATCCAGAGTTTGGCACGGCATCTGCAACCTTGAGCTTTTGTGAGTATGCCATATGCCAAGTCGAAGATTTCTGCTGAAGATATTCCAGTTTCTCCCTCGATGGAGGCAAACTACCAGGCCTGACTCTTCAAATGTCGTCCAGGAAAATTAGGAGCCTGCTCGTTCATCCGGAACGAACAGCGATAGATATCCGACTTCTTTCGCAAGTCGAGCTCAATATCATCCGTACCGAAGCTTATACCAAGATCATGGGTCGGAACAGCGACTTCATGATTCAACTCAGCGAAGATCAGCTTCGAACTACAGTAGATGACGCTAGAGTTGAGCTGTCACTGTGGCTCGATGAGTGGACCACTATCGCAATGACGGAGTCAGCGCCACACCAGCGTGCAATAGCATTACAAAATTTGCAAATCCAACGGGAGTGGGCGATGATGACGCTCTATCTAAAAGCTGTATCCTCGTCAGGGATCGAGAACATTGCAATCATGACCGACTTCCAACGCGACTTCATACGTAAAGCCAAGGAGGCGGCAAGCTGCCATTTACATTACATGCTTCAGTCATCGCTAACACCAACCTCGTCGCCTGCATCTCACACTACCACCTCTGGCTCAGCATATCTCAGTACTTTCCGCTGGACGCTTGATTACGTTTGGGCTAAATGCGCCGTATCAGTTCTACTCGTTCTCAGGCTAGCCATTCTTCTCCGCGACCCAGTCCCCTCTGTCATGGCGCTGCTTCGTGACGCGCACCGTGTGCTAGAAGAGTTGAAGACAGTGACCGTCGGCCACATCGCATATTTTCAGATCTTGCAAACCAGCATCGAGAAGTGCGAAGCCGCTCTCCGAGAGTATGCTGCGGAACAAAATTCTGATCAAGAGAATTCGATGGCTGGAGCAAGAAATGGGGCGGCTGAAGACGAGTTCCAGGGCTACGTGCCAAGCGAGTTTGTGTTCGAGTGGGATTTTCCTGGGTTAAATCTCAAACACATGCCTCTCGGATGGCAAGATCTATTCGTCAACATAGACAGCTTGTTTTGAAACGAGAATTTCAACAAGAAGCGGAAATATATACGCAAGTCATTTTCGGATGACTGGGTCCAGTAGCCAAGCATGTACATTATGTGCGGAGGCCAACAAGACATACGCCTATCATTCCATCGCGATACACGCTGCCCAGATGTCGTCTGAAAGGACGATCTCCACTGTGCGTTACTTATAAAACATAAACGAAATCTTCGTTCTTGATATCAGTCAGATCATCGAACGCCTTGTCACCCACGCCACTGGCCTGTGCGTTGTCAGCTTCCTCGGCGTCACCTTCACGCGCAGTTCCCATACTCGTATCAACAACGATCGCCGATTTGCCCATGCTCTCCCTTGTTGCTGCATGCCTCCGGTTCAACAGCTTGATCCAGAACATTGCAAGCAAAATCAGAACAACGATTGCAATGAACAATGCCAAATTGGCGCGCAATCCTCTGTAGTAGTGTGGCTTCTCGGATGGCTTGAAAAGTTGGGGTCCGATGATGTTACCCGCACTAGCGCCGACAAAGAGGATACTAGTCGTTACTTTACGCTTCGTGTCGCCTCCAGTATTCTGGCCGGACCAGGAATAGATGAGCGGAGATATTCCGGGGTAAAATGACGTCTGGGCTTGTTAGTGTTGATCGTTCTGTTTCGAAGAAGCAATGACTTACGAGGTAATATCCGAAAAGCAAGACGCCTTTGTTCGAATCGCCGCGTCCAACGACCATGAGGATAATGATGCCAATGATTGGCGGGATACACAAAAGGATCAAGACCGGGCTCTTTTTCTTGAGCCATGTTGCTAGCCAAGCGCCCCCTATAGTTGCCACAATCTGGACGACGCCGAACGGCATGTTGAAGAGAATGGTTGCAAATTGACCAAATCCGAAACCTGGATACGCGGTCAGTACAGGCGTCACATGTGGCTTGTGTAAGGGGACTGCTCACTCTGAATGATCAAAGGTCCGAATGTAGTGATACCGCCACTAGGAATGCTGACAGCCGTCAACATGGAAAACCAAAGCCAAGTCTTGGGATCCATGAAGGCTTCCAATACGTGATCCCACTTCCAGACGCGGGATGCGACACCCATTTGATTCATACGCAGACGCTCGACTGCAATGAGCTTCTCGTGATCATTCAGGAACTTTGCTTCGACGGGGGAGTCCGGCATGAAGAACCAAACGAAGACCGACACGATGACTGTGAGCAGGCCACAAAAGAGGAAGATGATCTGGTATGAGTGCAGGAGGTCCGACTTGATATGTCCCAAGCCGTACGAGAGCAAGCTCCCAAGAATGTTGACGATACCTAGCATGGCGTACCAGGCTGCGTTGCGGTTCGTTTGCTCTCCACGCTTATACCACATCTGGACGACGGCAATGAATGCAGGTGCTATGGAACGTTAGTAGTCGCTATGGTGCCAGTATGAGGGTCTAACTTACCTATGGCAGCTTCGAAAGCACCCAGTAGGAACCGTGTTGCCATGAGTCCAGCGAAGTCTCTTGCACCCGCCATGCCACACACTTATTGTAGGTGTATGAAGTCAGTGTATGCGTCACATGCAATTCGTACAGAAACACTCACGAATGACACCCCAGGTGAAGACCATCACGCCCATGAACTTTCCCATCCTCAGCTTGACTAGCAGTACAGCAACGACTGGCTGCGCTACTAGCTGAGCAATGTATACAATACTGCCCAGCCATGAGTATTGCTGACTGTTTGGGTCAAGGTTGGCATCTTCGATGAGCCCAAATACGGAAGCGTAGGACAGAGTGGTCTTGTCGAGAGACTGCAGAAAGTAGACACTGAGGAGGATGGGTAATATGACAAGATCGATCTTCTTCAAGACGCGTTTATTCTCGGCGCTGCATGGTATCAGGTCAGTATACGTTCCACATGAATTCATGTGGGAGTACTCACGATGTTACGACGATGCGTTCGTTCGATGCGAGGAGCGCAGCCGCTTTGTCTTTGCCTTTACCGTTAGCAGGGCTGCTAGGCTTATGGATAGATTCTGTGGTTTCGACATTTTCGACATGGTTCTTATCGATATCTGTTGCCGTTGTTGTTGCTGCAGTAGCGTCCGTCATCTCTGGTTTCGACATCGCAAGAAGAAGTGAGGTGGAGCGAACCCAGAAATGTCTGTAATGCTGCAGCAGTAGTCAGTGGATATGGCCCGACTAAACTTATACGCATCCCCATGGGGACCCCAGACTCCGATCTTAACTCTTTTGGGGGTAGATGCAGTGCTCGCGCGCGGCCGAAGAAGCCGGCTTGGCCTTTTCGGCATCGGAAAATGGCACTTTCGTGCGAAGTAACATACGTTGTCTTGCTATAAGTATAATTGATTGAAGTCACGATACTTTGAAAGAGGACAGGTACTGACGACCAGTTTTACATTCATTCTCCATCATGCCAATGCTTGAGCATGTCATCAGCGGCTATCAAGCTGCCGCCGCAACAGAAACATCAAACTCGGGTGTTCAATTGCAGTCTAACTCGGGTGACTTCACATTTACGTTCGATGCATTACGACCTGGCCTTTTCCGAACAACGTTCACCTCACCAAAGCATCTGTTGCCGCCGCACCGAGCTACGCCGGTGCCAGACAAGACCCTGGACCATGCGGATGCAGGCCTGGTCACATCAAACGCTAGTTCAAGGACATTAGCCGTTGATGGTGTAACCGCGAATGTGGACTGGGAAAGTGGCGTACCCATCGTTTCAATCACACTTCCTGGCCAAAAAGCACCTATTCACACCGACCTTCCCAACCGTTCGTACGTCGCTGATGGACCTGGAATATCTCACTACACGCGTTACAACAATGGAACTCTCCATCTTGGTCTCGGCGAGAAGCCAGCACCCATGGATCTATCGAACCGTCACTTCGTTCTTTCCGCCACCGATTCTTTCGGCTACGACGTATATCGCACAGATCCCATGTATAAGCACATTCCGCTTCTCATCAATGCTACTCCGGAAGGCTGTGTTGGCATCTTCTCAACATCGCATGCCCGTGGCTTCTATTCTGTAGGCTCGGAGATGGACGGCATGTGGGGGCGTTTCAAGGTCTACCGTCAGGACTATGGCGGCCTAGAGGAGTATCTACTAGTTGGAAAGACGCTACCAGATATCGTACGCATTTACGCTGACCTTGTTGGTCACCCGCTACTAGTACCGCGGTGGGCGTTTGGCTATCTAGCCGGCGGTATGAAGTACTCCATGACGGACGACCCACCAGCGAGTCAGAGTTTGATGGAATTTGCTGCTAAGCTAAAGGAACATGACATCCCTTGCTCTGGTATGCAGATGTCATCTGGCTATACGGTTGCAGAGACAGAGCCGAAGACGCGCAATGTCTTTTCATGGAACAAACACCGGTTTCCTGATCCAAAAGGCTGGATTGATGCTTACCACAAGGAGGGTATCAGGCTTATCGCTAATGTGAAGCCGTATGTTTTGGGCACACATCCAGAGTATCAAAAGCTCAAGGAAGCTGGGGCATTCTTCACGGATTCTTTGACGTTGGCATCTGCTGAGGCGAGACTGTGGAGTGCGGGTGGTGGTGAGAGCGGTGTCGGCGGTCATATTGACTTCACTTCCAAAGCGGGATACAAGTGGTGGTATGACGGGATCCGCCAATTGAAGCGAGAAGGCATCGATTGTATCTGGAATGATAACAACGAATACACTATCCCGCACGATGGCTGGCAGTGCGCATTGGACGAACCGATAGTTACCCAAGAGCCCAAGAGCGGCGGTTACGGCAAAGATATCGGGTTTTGGGGCCGCGCACTGAACACAGAACTGATGGGCAAATCCTCACATGACGCCTCCCTTGACATAGAGCCCTCGCAACGTCCGTTCATCCTGACCCGTAGCGCTACAGCCGGAACGCTTCGCTATTGTGCTAGTGCCTGGAGCGGCGACAACGTAACATCTTGGCCGGGCATGAAGGGTGCGAACGCATTATCTCTCACGGCTGGAGTGTGTCTGATGCAATGCTACGGCCATGACATAGGCGGTTTCGAAGGCCCACAGCCGAGCCCCGAACTCCTTGTCCGTTGGTGCCAACAAGGTATCTACAGTCCGCGCTTCGCCATCAATTGCTTCAAGACCGGCAAAGACAACAGTGTCGGCGATGTGATTGAGCCTTGGATGTATCCGGAGGTTACGGGTTTGATACGGGATACTATTAAGCGCCGTTACGAACTTATTCCTTACCTGTACTCGCTGGCCTTGCATTCTCATCTGTCTGCAACTCCGCCACAGCGTTGGACTGGTTGGGGATATGAGAACGATCAGGAAATCTGGGCGAACAAGGTACTGACCGACGGCGAAACACAGTACTGGCTTGGCGATGCATTGCTGGTCGGTGGTGTTTTCACTCCTGGTGCTGAGACTTCTAGCATGTATCTTCCCAAGGACTTAGCAGACCCGGATGCCGCGTTTCTGGATCTCAACAACGAGCCACAGACATATTATGACGCTGGTCAGTGGGTCGATATTTCAGCGCGTTGGGAATCGAGCATTCCAGTGCTAGCGAAAGTGGGAAGTGCAATTCCGGTTGGACGTGCCGAACAAGTCCTCTCAGTGGGTGAGACGAGCAATCCAGCGAATCTACCACATGACGACTACCGCGCCGTGGAAATCTTCCCTCCAAAGGCTTCTTCGAAAGGCAAGGAGTATGAATCCGTTTGGTTTGAAGATGATGGTGTTTCGCCGCCACCAGCCAAGATCTCAGTCTTCACGGTCAAGTACGAGACGACTGAAACTCAAGTACTGGTCCAGTACAAAGAGAAACTGCACGAAGGGTTCAGACCACATTGGGAGGAGCTGGAGATCATCTTGCCAAGAGGTGATACGAGGAGTGTGGTGTTCAATGGGGCGGATGCGGTGAAAACAGGAGTTGACAAGCAGGGGAGAGAAAAGTGGAAGTGCAGTATCGAGAGCAGAAAGTAAGCAAGTCATCATCCCATGGAAGATATTAGAATGACTTCACAGTAGAAGGACACTCTAGCATTGTTACATTCCAAACTTGCCACAGTCGCTCTAGCCTCCCTCCCCCAAATGCTAATGTCTTGCCACGAGTATTCACATATTTCATGCTACAGAGGTGTTGGCTGACGAAATAGAGAAGTGACGAATTTCAATTTTGTCTGGATGATGCCTCGTAGTAGTAAGACACTGTACAAGACTGACACGCGTGTGAATGTTTGTGCTTAATCGAACATCATATCACATCTTTGAACCACCATGCCTTGTATCAGAATACCAGCATGCGACTAGTTACTGCAGTCCGACCGCAAGACAGCTGCACACCCTATGCGTATATGTAGCAAAATGGCCCAGCGAGAGTATTCAACGCATCCCCGATAGTGATATTTGGCGCCCCAACATATTCTCCCATTGTGATCGTATCGTTGAGCGTGCCGTTAGGTCCTTGATTCCCGATGATCGTGCCTCCGCTGATGGCATATTGTCTATTTACAATATCTTGGTTTTGCCACGTCCTAGATGATGGGATATTGGTCAGCATATGTATCAAAGCTGGGTTCTACGGACATCAACTCACCACCATACCCTATCGATCATGCCGTGATGAGGAAAGAACGCTGGATCGGCGGGTGAGTTGTAGAAGTCTGAGCCGGCATCTCCTCCGATAGTGTAATGTCCGCCCTGTATATAGGTTAGTATCCACGCGTGACAAGTATTGCTGGGTAAACCTACAGTGTGTACACCCATGAAGTTCTTCGCAAACTCTCCCTGGTACACTGTTTGGAAGCGTGCAATGTCTTTGATTTGGATGAGAGAAGAGACTTCGAAATCACTCGTGGAATTTGCAGCCTGTAGATTGATGTCACGAGAAAGACAGCGCGGATTGTAGCCCAGACCGTTGGCTTGTGGGTTTGGTGGTATACCACCAGGAACCTTCAGCATTGTTTGCAGGGGGCCCATGTTGATCTTCCAACTACGGTTCCGTCAGTACATACAGCAAAAAAGCGTAGCAATTTTGCGCTACTCGGTCGTCTAAAAATACTTACTCTTTGAACGGACCGGAAGTGACACAACCACCTCCTGTACCGGGTTGCAGCTTCATGAGACATGGTTCTTCATATGGAAAGCAAGAATAATTCCTTCCAGGAATGTACTCGCCGTCACCAGACATACTGTATCTGCTGCCATCGAAGAATGGTCCGCTTTTTGGGTCGTGCGACCAGTGAGCCCAGTTGTAGTAGGGTTGATAACCTTTGTAGCCACACTCATTACGGAGCATCTGCTCGAACGTCCAGGTGAAGTACCGATGCCATGACAGGAAGTTTGCCGTTCCATGGATGGAGAGCGATTGCTGGATATGTGTCACCACTAAATCGTCGTATCGACTCTTTGCCCCCGCAGCAATAGCAGCTGGGGTTCTCGCGGGCTTCTTTCCAATGCATTGTACTGCTTTGATGTAATCACGTTTCTCCGACCTTGAAAGAGACGCCCTAGAGGAAACAGTTAGTCAAAGCTTTCTCGAATCATGTCTCTTCTGGCATACCATTCCTTTCTGACATATGCAGTCTCTAGGGTACACTTTTCCGCATTTGTATAGCCGTGTTCAGCAACATATGCCTTCAAGTTGGCTAGACCCTGATGAGCCAGCTTGTCATTCTCCATGAACTTTGCCTTCGGTGCAGCACTGGCGACGGCCAGCAGGCCTGCTAGGACGAGTGCTAACCTCATTGCAAGAAGCGAACCAGAGAGTTGTGAACACAATGCCCAGCGGCGCGGGAGAAGACGTCAGATTTATAGCTCCACAGTTATAAATTGCTTGACAAGGTACACCGAAGCCTAGGATTATGCACAAGCTTGTTGAAAGAACAACCAGGTCTACGGGTCAGTTCTTGGGACAGGGAAGAAATACTGGGAATGCCCACGGCATGGAATGTAAATTGACAGGCATCAAGTGCATCGAGAATTTTAGCTCAATATGTCTCGGAGGCATCTCGCCGCTGTAAAGATCAGTAGCTTAGTGCGCTGAGCAGTAATGGCCTAAGGGCCACCCGCGTGTAGAGTGTCTGACCAATGAACACAATAACTGAATCACCAATTCGTAGTCCCCGCGCTCTCCTAGAGGTCGGAGGAATCTTAGCGTTCTCGGTTGCTGCGCTGTGGGACGCAAAATAAAAAGTTCTCTGCATTTACGCCCTCTGGCATGTCCAGGTAGCATCTCAGGCTATTGCCATCAGTCTAATCGGGGTATTTCCTTGATGCAGGCAAGTCCCATGCTGATCAAAGTCGTCTAATGCAAGTGTAATGCTACCATGCTAAGACGATGCAAATGCACGATTCATCTAGTCGCGCAACGGGAAGGGAAAAGTGCTCGGCGATAAGTGGATTGGAGGATGCACTATAAGACATGTTGTTTGATGGAGTCTTCCGATCGGAAGGTAAGAAGCGAGACGGCGATGTGGTGGAGGCGGTAAGGATCGTACAATAGTGCGAAGACGCGAAGACGCCTCAGACCTGCAGCGGCAGAGACTACCGGCCCGCTACTTAGCTATGCCAAGATTCGATCAACTTCGGCCCCCATCAGTCTTCGCATGCTCCACGACCGATCGCCTTGGTGGCACAATATGCTATCTACGCCCCGTTTGTAATATACTCCATGTATCCTGATTCGAAGCTGGTCTCCGAGAATCGGCCAATGCTCGCACATGCCGCGATATACACAAAGAGTCCGCGAGGGTCCGTCCCCGCATGCAGCCCATCGGCGCCACAGCAGGCAACGGTGAGATCAAGTTGGCGGACAGCAACATCAGCCTATCCAGCTCAGCATGCCCTTCTCCTTCGGGAGTTGCTTAAAACCCCCGTAGATGCAACCTTGCGACGCGTCCGCCGGACCCGCTGGCCCAGCAAATGTCCTTCCTAACGCACTCTACAGCATCGAATGTCCCGTTAGCGATGCCCGCCCAATTCCTTCCTCCATCGATAGTAAAGTCGGAGCCGCTGGTGCCGACCGCTACTGCTACCTGTCTCCTACCAGGTATCCAACTGACGCCTGACCTATAACCGCGCGGGAATGAGTCAGCTTTGTGCCAATTCGCTCCGCCATCGCTTGACCAGGCGGCCGTATTGTTGCTGGCTGTAGGCTGTTCGTAGTCGCCTCCGACTGCGATACCGTGTCGTGTGTCGCGAAAACGTACAGAGAACACTCCAGCTGCTGCGCCACCAGCGATGGATGAGTTTGCGACTTGCCAGCCGTGACTGACGCTGGGGGAGGTAGTGTAAAAGATACGTCCCGGGTCAACCCCTCCCGTCGCCAAATACCATCGACCCGCCGCAGCCTCAATACACGTCCCACTGGCCGCGAAACCAAACTCGCCCTCCAGTGCTGGGGGCATTGTATTGTTCGAAACGATAGCCCAATGCACACCACCATCCCACGTCTCCAGTAAGCGGAACTTGCCTTGGACAGGATCGCTCATTGCGACACCATGACTTTCCCTTCCTTTCCTCGTCTCGAATGACATGCAGTCGTAGAAGGCCGTTTCCTCTTCATTGACGAACGTGCGTTTCCAATTCTTTCCGCCGTCACTCGTAATATAGATGCGGGAAAGATTCCCTTCACCGATTGACAATGTTACAGCAGTGGTCCTAGAAAAGGCTTGAATATCGCGGAACTGAAAGTCGGATGCATTCTCCGTCGCGGCAAATTTCGGAGACACGTTCGTCCATGTCGAACCTGAGTCGGTGGTCCGCAGAACAGTTCCGTTGGTCCCTGAAATCCAGACAACCTTTTCGTTAACAGGTGAGAGGCCGCGAAACTGCTGTTGACTGTTGGTAGGTGTAATCTCCCATGAAAGAGGCTTTGGAGATGACGGATGCGCAAGCGTGAATGACGCGACGGGGAGCAGGAGAGCAAGTATCTTCATGACGAGAGCACTAAGAAACGAGGAGGTATCCAGTAGCAATTGTTCAGAAAAAGGAAGTTTATATTCGCGAAGTGAAGTACCATCAAAGGTAGCTATCTTTATTAGCACCATATCCATAGGGTACCCCGCAACGGCCTTTAGCCTCGATAGGAAGGTGCGACATTCGCCGCCAGAAGGAGACTGATCGACTTGAATGTCCAAAAACCTCGACCGGGTGCCTATCGATAATGCAACGTGTATTTGGCTCTGAATGTAAGGTTACAAACATCCGAATTTATGTTTGCGCCAAGTCTTTTGTCTCTTGTCAGACTTGCACTGTAATCCACTTTTCAGACCGAAGCCGGACGAAAGCACTGGCTAGATGGTATATCGGTTATCTCTAGCCAGATTTTGATGAACTTCTTTCTATCCTTACTCCAGCAAGAGACGGAATAATGCGAACTGGACTTCATTCGCTTTGAGAGATGGAATGTAGCTTGCTTGCGAAGCTCGATTGCATGCAGAGAAGCGACCGAATGCGTCTCGTTTGAAGTATTCATCGGGACTCAATGCAATGGGATCAGAGCTGCGTACGCATAGTGTTCGTTCAGAAGAGCTATTGAGAGACATTAACCAAGTACGACATCAGATCGCTCTTCGGTTAGTCTCCTCGATAGCACCGTTGAAGTGACATTGAGCGGTAAGTTTGTTTGATCTGATGTGCGACCTCGCAGCTTTATAACACAATGACATGATGCTATCTATTCGAGTCGATACCGACCATTCGTCCGGCTTCCAAGCTTTCCCGGTGTAGCCCACAGTTAGGCAGAAGCCCTCGGCCGAGCACGTAGCGCTGACATCGTTGTCAACCCCAGGATCGTATCGCTTGGCAAATGCCAAACTTTGGCACTCCAAGCACCAGAAGAGCGCGACCCCAAGGCACAATTTGGTATTCATGGCTTGGCGTTCCAAGAGCATGTCAGGAACGGCCCGTATTGCGCACTGACCGTACTTCCGACAAGGTCTCAGAAGCCCTTCTGATAGGGTAAAATTGTGGAGGCTCGAAAACATCTTTTCGGCCGAATCTCACGGAAAAGCGCAGCTGAACTATGTCGCGGCGGGGATATTGCAATCACTTCGCTTGGTGCACTTCAGCCCCAATAGCCAAGCAAGTACGCGTGAGTCCACAATGGCTGTGTATGCAGGAAAGCTTCCGAGGGGGTTTTATAGCACTTTTCTGGCACGCTGGAAACGTATGACTTGAGCAACAAATGCCTTCACAGTTCCCCATCTTACATCAAACCATTGACTGCAATCACCCACTTGCAAGTACCGACCAACCTTGACTGCATATTACACAAGATGGCAAAGTGCGATAACCCTCTAGGCGTAGGAGGTATGCCCACCAAAACTCTCCATTCATCAACTGTCAACTGATCTCAAGTAGTTCATGAGAAGCCACTGTTTAGGAACATGACGGCGCATGAGCTTCTTATCACGATAGCTACCGCAAGCTCGATCATCGCAATATCCCTTTCGCTATATCTAGTTTATCGCCACCTGACAAACTACACGCAGCCGAAGTTGCAGAAACTGTGCGTTCTAAGCTGCCCTCCCCTACCCTATACGGGAGAAACTGACACAGCTTCATAGAATCATCCGCATCGTGCTCATGGTACCGATATATACCATTTGCTGCACCTTGAGCATCCCTTTCTACGAGTCTAGCGTCTACCTAGGCGCTATATACGAATTTTACGAGTCACTCGTCATCGCTTCATTCTTCCTGCTGCTCTGCAGATATCTTCATACAGACCTGCATTCAGTGCGACAACTCTTCTCCATCGTTGAGCCCCAGCCATGGGTGCTCCCGGTACGGATGTTTAGGAAATACGTGCTTCGGCGCAAGACGACCAATACGCCTAATGGCTCCAAATACTTCAGCGTAAGTCTTGACCAGATGGTCACCCAGTATGGAGTATTTCTGACACTTTATCCCACTACTTAACAGATCATCTGGGTTTGCATCCTCCAGTTTTGTGTCATAAAGTTCTTTGGCGCTCTTACGAAATGCATCACCGAAGCTCTCGACGTTTACTGCAAGACTTCCACCGATCCAAATCATGCTAGAATATGGGTGTGTAGCCAACTTGAACGAGCTATCTCTAGATCGATGCTAATACATCTACGACATAGATACAGGTTATCGAGATCATCTCACTTATCATTGCTATGATCTGCCTTTTGCAATTTTACAAGCAAACTAAGCTCGAGCTCGCTGTTCATCGACCATTGTTGAAATTCGTAGCGATCAAGCTTGTGGTCTTCCTCTTCTACGTACAGAGCGTGAGTTACTTGACCGCGCAGCCTGATAGCACAGAAGGCCCTGACATATACAGTTCATATTCAGCCACCTCACGAAGAAAGGCGGCGCAATGAGTCCGACTGACAAGATCTCATATCCTTCCCTCGCTGTCGGTATCCCAAAAACTGTGTTGTGCTTCGAAATGGCACTGGTCTCGATGCTCCATCTATATGCATACCCGTATGACGTATTTCAGACGTACAAGGCAGTCGATAACTCAGAAGAGAATGGTATCCGCGAGAGTCGCAACGGAGATGACGAAGCGATGGAACTTTCACCGCAGGAAGACTCGGTCATGTTGCCGAGGAAGATGCATTGGACCAAGGCCATCATTCACGTTTTGAGTTTCAAAGACCTCTGGCGGGCACTTCTACACTCTTACCATAGTGTGATAGATCATCGTCGAAAGCGAACAACGGCCCGGCATGCAGCGACGAATAGCGAACAGGGCGTGGAACCGTTCGTGACGACTAGCCTGGCAGAAGCCTTGGATGTGATGAAAAGGCGCAACAACAACTGAGCAGCTTATTCTCAACTGAGAAAGATGCAGCTCTATGCTTCAGCAAGATTATACAAACAGCCACATGATTCGAATAATTTCGTAATCCATAGTGTAAGCCTTCTACAAAGAAAGGACATGACAGAAATGTGGGTACACCTCATGTCTTCGTAGATCAGTACTTTTGTCCGTCCTGTGCTTCTTCGTTTTCCGTGCCCACTATTTCTCATTCATGCAGATTAGAACGGCCCGAATCGAAGGTCAGCATACCGTATCTACCGTATATGCGCACGTCCCTGGTAGAAGGATCTAGTGAACGCTATACGAAGGCTGTGCACATCCACAGGGTCGATACCATACTATCTTGTTCGGACGAATCTAGGAAATCAAAGATCATGGCTTACGCAAAGCTTACGACGACAGCAGAAAAATCAGATGATAAGTAGACTTGATGTATTGCAATTTGAAACCGAACGTACGATAGGTTTTGGAGAAGAGCATGCTTACATGTGCTCGATCGCGGCTTCCGTAGCTTTCAGAGCTCCGACGACGGCAAAGCAGATCATTGGCGTTATTGCGTAGCTAATGGTAAGGAACTTGGCGACAGTCATCTTCATCGACTCAGCTGCGCCCGTGACATCGGTCAGGGCTACTAAGATCATAGCGGGAGGACCGGTAGGCATCAACATCATCGAAAACCAAAGCATGGGGTCTGCATCGAGAAGTTTTGTTTTCGATGCGACTACCCAGATCAAGGGTATGCTTATCCTATTGGTAATTAGCCGGATGATCTTACTATGGCCACGGCGAAACTTACAAGGGCCAAATGATGAACCTAATCAAGGTGACAATTGCCAAACTTCCTTTGCGAACTTCACCACTATCCTCACCGCGCTTCATTCGCAGCATGCTCTTGCTGAGCTTTACTCCGACAACGATGATCTGGGTCGTAGCAAAGAGCTCGCCAATGTTCTTTATAGCGGTCGTAAGCCAAGCATTGAGATATCCGCCCTCGTTGCTAGGACTGAAGAAAAGCCTATGGAGAGCCGGTGTGAGCCCAATGACTGCGCCGACAATGGCACCTAGCAATGGAGCATTGGCAAACTGCCATGTGATGTTCAAAGTCTCTTGCAGCCATGGCGACAAATTATTGTACCACTTTTGTGTTTTGAGATACCCCTTCTTCTCAATGCGATTCGCGGGCTTGGTTATGCGCTGTGGGAGTAGCGAAGTCTCCTCGTCGATGATTCCTTCAGGGCCTCGCTCTATATCACTGCTCTCGCCGTCCTCGTTTGCCTGACCGTTATCTTCGTCATCTTCTCCTTCTTGTTCGTCAGATGCATCCTCATCTCCCGGCCTTAGCAGACCAGGTCCAATAGCAAACGTCAGCGAGTTGCTGACCATGGCATTCACCAGAAAGTATGACTCGGCACGATCCATAGCCTGGCTGCCAGACTCGCCACCAATGAGGATAGCATCGAGAATTTGGGTTTGTTTGAGCGACTGGATGAGAAGAAGTGGAAGCGAAGTTGTGTTGTTGAAAGCGATGGCTGGTGCGACCCAGGCTGGTAACTTGAAGATGCGCGTGAGGAGGCGACCGACGAAGACAGAAAGTAGTGTATATGATATTGACCATACTGTCCGCGTAAGCTTTGATTCTGTCAACTGTGTGGTGGGATTGAACTTACTGAGGACGGGCACATATCTTACGCCTGTGTCTTGATGCAGATTGGAGCCAATCTTATAGATCAACAGCGCCGGTAGAAACATGCGCACACATAGCTTCGAAACTTCCTTCGCCGCTTTGGGCGATAGTAAATTGCATTGCGCTGCAACAACACCGAAGGCGATGGTCAGAAGGACGGAGAAGGCAGCTTGGATAGCGCCCGTGAAAGGTACAATAAGTTCGCCTGCAGCCACACCCATGATTGCATTGACTGTAGTGGTAGGATGCTGGGGGAGGCTCCGCAGTGATTGTGTGGTGAGGAACGGAAAATCGGCACGATCTCGGTTCCAGGTCAGAATGATGCAACGCTCCAGCTAGTTCTTAAGCAAAAGGTTAGGGACATGGAGTTTAGCATCATCGTCGTCGCGCACGCGACATCTGCGCGTTCCTGAACCATGACGTCGGTGCAGCGGGCCAACGTCGAAGACGCCAATCCCACGCCGCGGCGCTATCAGTCGGATTAGTCCATCTTTCTCATGCTTTTTGCATCTTCATTGGGGGACGCGTAACTAGGCGCCAAGAGTATATGATGAGCTGTGTCTCGTACTCTGGGCAACTAGGTAGATTGCGAGCTGAGAGGTGCACATGGCGTCGATGGAAACCTGGCAAACTTGGTGGGTGTGGAGATTGACGATCGCAGATTGCACACGTGTGGGCCCACGGAGGCTGGAGCTCCAACGCTAGCTCCGAGCTGCGGTTAGTCATCAATCCCCCTGCTTGACAGCTCGTCTCATCCAGGCAGTTTCACACCTTCACATTTCGACAACTCTATGCGCTTGTCGAGAAGCAGTGGTAGTATTACAATATGTAAAAAAGGGAGTCTAGGTCTAAAGAACGCCAACTATGCAACGCTACGAAATCTCTCTGATCACATTCTCGTCCACCTCCGCCGCAGCCTCGCCGGCTTATAAGCCGCCCCGTATCGGCTCCCATGCATCGCATTCCCCGCCAAAGCTTTACGCCGCCTTCTTTGTAGCCTTGGTCCTCAACTTCATCATCAAGTACACCAGTGTGTAACTGCTCACTGAGAACAATACGACGATAGCAGCGTTTCTCCAACCATAGTATTCCTCCGCTAGGTTCAGTGTCCGCAGGTAGTCTGCTCCAGTCTTGTACTGGCATACGCGGCAATCGGCGGTGGCTTCTGGGTTGAGCAAGTTGATACCGACGCCTATACCCTGCTGATAGACTGAGAGGTACTCGC
>Ga0265797_10000924_pt1 | contig 52800 bp, 42 predicted proteins | sample P2T30metagenome_FD_192433 | JGI IMG/M metagenome (GOLD analysis project Ga0265797, IMG submission 192433) | Plant litter microbial communities from East Loma Ridge, Irvine, California - P2 T30 | ecosystem: Environmental > Terrestrial > Plant litter > Unclassified | place: USA: California...
TTCCGCCCGGGAGATTAGACGATCAATGTCGTCCTGAGGGCCTGAGATCTGGAGCTTGTACCTTTTCACATTTCCAACAAAAGCACGGCACCTTCTCGAACGCTTCCATTTGCGCGTATCCGCTCCCTTTCATAACGACATCAACTCCCCGCCCACGGCCCGTCCGAAGCCTAATTCCGGAATGACACTGGCTTCTCGACGCGACACTTGACACCATGGACACCGATGAGCCTCAACTCTACCAGTACAGCACGCCGCAGTCGAGTAGTTCATTCAAACGCCCGCGTCGCAGCCTCCAGAGCTCCACTCCTTTGAGCAGCGTATCCGAAAGCGTCACATCGTCACCACGTGTCTCCGGTCACAGCAACTTTAACCCTCATGTTATTGATCATATCAATGCTCTGAAACATCTCGACGACCATCAGATCTTGTTGCTGCTGCAGGCAGCACGCAATGGAGGTTAGTACTCGTAAGATGCTGCTGGCGCGCTTGCTCACCAATGTTCAGATGGTATGCGCCATTCGGGTGCCGACAGATCGTCCATGTCGACGCTCGGAAGCCGTGCTTCATCTTACTTGAGCGTGCCCTCGAGCAGAGTACCAAGCATGCTTTCGGATCCCCGATCGTCTGTCGCGTCGACCGATTCTTCCTTCACGCACTACAGCGCCGCTTCGTCTCGATTGTCCACAGCCTCGTCTCGCCTCTCGACCATCTCCACAGCCTCGACGCCCGCGCCGAAGAACTTCGCTTGTACGTTTTGCGACAAGGCACTCAAATCGAAGCCGTATTGGAAATCCCATGAGGAGGAATTCCACGAGCAGAGGCTCACCTGGCGTTGCCCGGACTGTGAGCAAATATTCCATGCTGGCAAGCGCTTCCGTGAACACCACACCAAGCTACATGTACGTTGCACAAGACGCCTTGTCTTGACTATCCATTTATAGAATGCTAATACTACTCAGGGCTGTGAACATTGCAAACAACCTAGGGAAAGTGGCCAGCCCACAAGCAGGAAGGCCTCGCCATGCGTAAAAAAGTATGAAATTGTCATGCACGACAAGGACGCTTGGGGATGCGGATTCTGTGCTTGTCTTCTTACCACATGGGAAGAAAGATGCGAGCATATCGCAATGCATTTCGAGGAAAAGGGCAACAACAAGTGGAACTTCACCAATGTAGTCTTGGGTTTGCTTAGACAAACCGAAGTCGCGCCAGCATGGAACCAGCTCTTAACACTTCGCCACGGCGACGAGCAGAATTGGCCAACGCTATCTTGGGAATCGAAAAGATGCAACCGACTAAGATACAAACTGGAGACCAAGTGGGACAATCGAGCGTTCGACATTGAGAAGTTGGTCCAGGACACGTACGACTTGGCTGAAATCGAAGTGAAAGAGGTTGCAGACTCCGCGCTGGAACCCAAGGCTGAGATTGATCCAGTCGACACCAGCCAAGGGGAAATTGTGGAATTCAAACTGGAAACAGCTGATTTCGGGATGGATCACCGGCTTTCGAGTTCACACGGACTGCCGCAAGATCATACCATGATGGACCTAGATTCAGTCGAGCCGACACAGTCCATGCACCATCAGACAATGCAACAAACACAGTGGCCTGTCAGCACAGACATGTCTCAGGACACCATGAGTTCAGCTACCACAATGGGCGGGTTTACAGGATTCGACACCCATATGACGTCGATGCCACCAGACTTTTCTCAGCCAGTCGCTCAAGGCTTTCAGCAACAGCAAACATGGCCCAACACCGGATTTGCAAGCACTCCAGATCTGCTCAATTTCCAGCAGCCAGCTCAATTCATGAACTACAACCAGCCTAGGGAGATGGTGTCAGTTCCCACGTCGCAATACGCCAACCTTGCGCACTACCCTCCGCGACAGAGTCTACCGCCGAACTTTCTCCAGCAGCAACAGCTTGCCAACACTCCAACATCTCGTCGTTACGTGCCCAAGCTAGTCAATATATCGAACGCAAGCCAACGGATGCCACAACAGGATCAGCCACCTCCACCACCCCCTAAAGATGAACATCAACAGCATCCTCAACAAAACCGTCTCTCTCGCATGATGATGCGACGGCGACCGAGCAACATGTCACAACACAGCCTTGTTTCACAAAGAGACATTGGTTGGATGAACGATGACAACTGGGGTTAATCCTGCCGTCTTCTCCAGTTCATGGCTGGGTGCCGTTGCGCTCATCTCGAGCCTGTCAATCGCAAGCAACGGATGTCGTGTATGCATACATGTCATGTCAAACACAACCACCGCCGGCTGGACCGGTACCGTACACCTACACTCTCCTTGAAAACAAACAAAAAACTCACTGAGAAAGTGACTCCGAACCTCGCATCGTCTCACGCTGTCGCGAGCTACACGTCACCTCAACGGGCCAAACATTTATACATTTCCTTGCTGTCTATTGTTATCATGTTGATTTGGATCAGAGGAAGAGTATACCCATAATGCAGCGTTACGGTCGATTTTGGGCTGGAAGGAAAGGATGAGCCAGTCAACGCTTGCAGTGCTTTCAGTCACCTAATACCCCTTGCCTTACAATACCCAATGCTTCAGCGTTTGACGTAATGAGGAATCAACACTAGAAGTAATACCATCTGATGTCTCATATACATGACCAAGATCCATTGGCGTTCCTTTGATGATTTCGAGTGTACTTGGGAGCCTAGTCAAGGCGATGACGCCACGTGCGGACGCGTCTCGTTTCACCCGGCCCGATGGTACGAAGTACACCAACCCCAGATAATCATTGTCAGAGTCAGACGCAGCTGTGCAACGCTTCCATGCCATCAGACGGCAGAATAATGGTCAAGGCCTCCGTGACCCCACGGTATTTTCAGCGCGTGTTTATGGCGGAAGAATAGACGGCTAAAAGACCACCGTCTAAACTCAAACACTTCCACAGTACCTCATGCTCACTCCACTCTACCACTGACCGTTCCGTAACGCAATTGACGGCTGTCTAGTATGCCTGTGACCGTCTTGGACCAGCATGACTTACGCTTGGCTTATGGGGTCTTGCCGCCGGGTAATTTCGCGGGCTGTACCCCTCCTGCCATAAAAGCAATTGGTATGCCTCCAGTAACTCTGATGGACTGCACTCCACCCATCAATCGCTAACACAGTACCTCAATATGGCCGATAAGCAACCAATCGTCACCCACGTCTACACGGCCGACCCCTCCGCCCACGTCTTCAACGGCAAGCTCTACATCTACCCCTCCCACGACCGCGAGACGGATATCAAAGACAATGACAATGGCGACCAATACGACATGGCCGATTACCATGTATTCAGCATGGAGGAAGTAGGCGGGCAAGTCACAGACCACGGCGTAGTCCTCAAGCAAGAGGACGTCCCATGGGTCTCGAAGCAGCTATGGGCGCCCGACGCGGCGACCAAGAACGGCAAATACTACCTCTACTTCCCCGCACGAGACAAGGATGGCATCTTCAGGGTCGGCGTGGCCGTGGGCGACAAGCCAGAAGGACCATTCAAGCCAGAGCCAGACTACATCAAGGGCAGCTTCAGTATCGACCCTGCAACCTTTGTAGATGACGACGGCGAGGCGTATCTTTTCTTCGGCGGCATCTGGGGCGGACAGCTGCAGTGCTGGACAAAGGCCACATTTGACCGCGACGCGTACGCCGGCATGGAGGCAACCTCCGGCGACGCGCTCACTGCAAAGGTCGGAAAGCTCACAGAGGATATGACGCAATTCGCCTCAGACGTCCGGGATGTAGTCATCCTCGACGAGGCCGGCAAGCCCCTCCAGGCCACAGACCACGACAGGCGCTTCTTCGAGGCCGCCTGGATGCACAAGTACCAGGGCAAGTACTACTTCTCGTACAGCACGGGCGACACACACTACCTGTGCTATGCGACCGGCGACAACCCGTACGGACCGTTCACATACGGTGGAAGGATATTCGAGCCTGTTGTTGGGTGGACGACACATCACTCAATTGCGGAGTTCAAGGGCAAATGGTATTTGTTCTACCATGATTCGACGCTCTCGAAGGGTAGGAACCACCTGAGATGTGTGAAGATCAGGGAAATTGTTTATGATAGCGAGGGCAGAATCAAGCTGGCAGAGGAGCAACCTGTACTGGAAGAGGCGCCACCTGCAAAGTTGGAGGGTTGATCGGTATTAAATTTACATTCCGTATGACACACGACGATTGTCTTCAAAACCCTGGCATGTACCTATGCTTGTCCGTCACTGCAATTACTTCAAATTTGTCGCCCACCTTGATCTTTCCCGCCTCCCTAGGCACACAAAGCATGCCAAAGCAAGGCTTGTAGGTAATGCCTTCATCGATTCTCCGATACTTCATCAGGATATCCCATGGCTGCGTTTTGTGCTCTTCCGCAGTCTCTGGATGGACATTTGGCCTAGATGTATATGTACGTCAATGTGTGTCGCATGTGCCATTTAAGTACCTGGGTCTGCTTACACGCGGCATCGTGCACAGCGCTGAGTTACATCTAGCGTTAGAGGCCCAGAGCCGTGCTTGCCCTTGGGTGTTATGCGTAAAGTCTTCCAGCGATCTAGACAGTTGTGTGTACGAAGTCAGTACTTGTCACATGCAGTTTATACATTCACACCACTTGCCTTCATCCCACGCAATCTCGCCCTTAATGAGGATGTTAGGTCGGAACCGCCGGACATCGATCTCAACACCCTCAACGGCTTTGAGACGGCCGTTGAGCTCCTCGAGGCTGCTTTCATTACCCACAAGCAGTGGCATAAGGTCGGGGAAGCATGTTGAGGCATTTCGTCCCAGGACTTCTGGAGCGCCGTTGGACCGCAGAGGCCGCGGGTCATCATATATCGAGGCTTTGTAGACGAGTCGTACTTCCTTGCCGAAGAAGTCGTTGAAGGGTCCGGTCAGCTTGGTTGAGTAAACACGTGCCGAAGTCCATGTGTTCCAAATCTTCGCTTCGTGCGTTTCCGTATTCTCGTCGAGCCATTCCTTACTTGGGTGGGCTGGGGTGCTGAATTCGAGCTTTTCGTCGATGGAGTTGGGCGCTGGAGCCGTGACTGTCAGAGTGTCGCTGGCAGAATCGTACGTGGGCCGAATGAGAGTCATTTTGGCGAAGTTCCGAATCGTGAGGAATTCGTATGAAGGATACGAAACCCACATCCACTGGCGGTCTAGGTCAAGCCCGGTGGGGAGGAGTTTCGCGGATTGCACTGAGCATACTTAGCTTTTTACTACAGTTAAAGTAAGAAGTTCTATACCTCTTGTACCATAACATGACTTTATCGGATGGATGAGGAGGGCTGTGATCTCGGTTGATGCCGGCAATAGTCCAGCGGAGTTCTTATTTTGTTGTGAACGCGTGAAGTAGATGTATGTGAGGACTGGTACAAGGAAGGCCGATGCGATTATGGCTGCTTGTGTGGTGTTTGACAAGGGTGCCGCCATTGTTGGAGAAGCGTATCGTCTCGCGATTAGAATGTAAATCTTGAGCGTGCCGATTCCCAAATATCCTTTGGGAATTTGTGCTTCAATATTGCGGAAGGGTCGAATTTGTGCTGGATTACCTCGCGGCTTCACTGTTGGTTTTGTTCTTCTTGTCCAAACCTTTTTAAGAAGCGACTAGCCAATTTTCTTCAGCAGGGCGCGCCGAGCAATTTACGACACAGATTAGACCCGCACAACATGAGTTCGATCCGACTTTATAAGCTTGAGGTATGCATGCAAGCATGACGCAACGCGGGGATCGTCGATATCTTTAGCGTGTAATGCAGATCATAGGTGCCACCGCGAGAACATCCGTTCAGCCACGACTCATCGCTCCGATGGCACATTTCCAACAAAGTCCATCATCGGTATCACTGTTTTCTGTTTCTTGGACCTCTTTCTGCTCCCTCTCTTCTCTTTACGTCGCTCTTCCGTCCTCTTCAATTCCCTTTCAATGACCTCCGCTATGCGGAGGTTGATAGGCGCAGCTCTCTTGTCAACCTCAACTCCACCAGATCTCGGTGCAGGGTCCTTGATTGGCGTCCATTCTGCTCCTGTTTTGTGTTCCATGGCGCAATTGAGCTTCTCCCGTTTTCGTTGTAATGTTTCTCGAGCAACGCATGGCTCATACGTATATCTCATGCTCGTGTGGATTGCTTCAGGACGCACTTGTGGTTCCATTTTCTGTCCGAGAATGATTCCTTTGGCATCAGTGGCCATCACTTTGAAGTCCGATCCAATGTGTGAGAGGCAATTCTGGCGCAACCAAGGAGCGCTTCGAATTTGAGGATCTTGGTAAAGTGCATCGCTGTTGCGCAGGCAAAGGCCGCGAAGCGGTGAGAAGGGTCGGCTCTTTGAGGACACAGAGGAAGATTTTTGCGATATGCCGATTTGGTTTGCCATGGTGACGTGAGGTTGGGCGTGGAAGATTGCAATAAGGACGATGGCTGTCAGTGCGAGGATGTACGCCGCGAGAAGCAAACGAGAAGGAGAGGAACGGGATGTTTAGTTGTATGGCAAAATGTTTGGGAGGATTGAATTCAGTTCTACAGGAGCGGTGGAGCCGAATCATGGCGTGCATACCCACGGACTGGTTCACTACCAAACATCTGAACCATACTTTGAGAGAAACAAATTTTGACGTCCCACACCCTTCGACCGCTGAAAATACCAAGCTTTACATCTCCGTCAATCGCAGTGCATCGCCATTTTAGACAGTCTGTTGCTGTCCCATGGGGGAAAACAGATAACAAACTGGACAGAGGATGTTCAAAGGAGACCTTCCCAAGCGCGTGATGAACCCACAACCCAAGAGACTCCGCAGAGCGCTCCTCATGCTCTTATTCAACCGTGGCTGGCATGCCATTCTTCTGCACTCATTCCCCTCGTGGTGTCCTCGTCCGACTCATAGTCCTCCACCCGAGCCCACTTTCGCTTCAAGTGCTTGATCTCGGCCCTCAGGTCCGCACACTCAATGCTGGCGATATCGTAGCTGCGCTTCAGCTTTGTGAGGCGCGCAGTCAGCTCATCCACCTTTTTTTTTGCTCCGCGTCTTTCACAGCCATTAAGGCTTGGAGAGCAGCTTTGCGCTTCTTCTCTTCTTCGCAGTCGCCGCTTTTGGCGGATGTACCACTCGCTTGTGTGTTGGTCCGGCGTTTAGGGCCCACTTCGACCGCGATTCCACCGTTCTACTTGTATGCTGTCTCTTCAAGCGCCGTCATGCCGATCTCTTTTTTGAGTATGTCCTGGCTGGTGAAGTTGAAGGAAAACCGGCCATGGAGCGTGATTGCTTGACGTGAGATCTGCTTGGAGGCGTGCTTCGCGACGAACTTTTCCATAATCGGGATTTCGTACGCCACGTGAGCTGGTAAGCCCTGGCGGCCGGTGTACTCATACTTTATGGGCTTGTTCGAGTGCTTGTTGAGGTGTCCGTTCAGGAAATCAAGGGTGATCAACGGCCAGGTGCTCGGCTTGCTATAGTCGTAGTCATCGAAGCCTTCGGACAGCTTGATGTTTCCCTCGAGTGTCGCTTGATCGAAACTGAAATTGAAGCTGTGTTTAACGCCCTTGCGGAGCAGGTCGGTATGTGTGAGGACCATGTCGAGGTATGTGAAGTTGTTGCGATAAGTGTCGTTGATGTGTGGTCGTAGCCGAAGGTTGAGGGGGTGTTTAGTAGGCCAACATAAGTATAGAAGACGGTGGAAAGTCGTGGAAGAGCAGAAGCGGGGAAAAGTAAGGTGAATGTGAGTTGGAATGGCTGACCACTTAGTGTCTCACCTTCACCTACATGGGTAGTCCATTTCACTAATCGATTGGCTGTATTGAAGGTACGTCATATACAATGAGATGAGAGCAATAGTATTGATCCGGACATCACGATTGAAAAAGTAGGCAAATACGAGGATGCCATCGTGTGCTCAGGATCTCTAATTCATCTCAGAGACCTCCAAGCTGTGTATCACTATATCCTCCGATGACCAACTTCCAGCATGTTCGAAGGCGCTTGTATTGTGTGAGTCACCATTGTTGCGTTCGGTGCGTCCTGAAAGTTGACACGATCAATACGAGCACCTTCCTGTTTCTTGTATGTCCTCCGTCATCGAATGCTTGATTCACATTGTGCCCCGTTGAACACCTCCATCGAGTTGCTCACGACTCTTGCTCAGTCTTTCCCCTCTTCGAAGCCGGCTCATCAGCAGCAGCAGCAGCAGATGCCTGCCTCTTCAAGCTCGCGGTCTCTTTAGCCATCTTCATGGCATCCCAAAACTGCTCACGCGCTGCTTAGTCGCAGCAATCGCAGCAATCTCCTTCTTGGCTGCCACGAGCTCGGCATCTCGCTGCGATAGCTCTGTGTCCCTATCCTTGACTTTCTTCTCCGCCGCTTCCACTCTTACCGTCTGCTCTGCGGCTAGCCTACGTGAAGCGTCGCGCTGGACGATAGTGCTGCCATGCAGAATCTTCGTCATGTCGTATCGGGCTTGCAGGGCTTTCAAGCGCTGTTGAAGATCTTCTTCCGCCGTCTTGTTGCGCGCGACCTCGATTTCCATTCGCCTTTTCGTTTCTGCCAACTCTTTCTCAACCTTGTCCTTGCTCTCCATCATAGCCTTCTCGGCGATGTCGGGGCGCTGCTTCTCGGAGGCCAGCTCGCTCGTGAGCCGCTCAATCTCCGCGGCGGACTTGCTGGCTTCGTCTTGCATCATCTGATGAATCTCATCGAGGACATCCCTCAGGCTTTCGGCGGAGGTGACGGCCGCTGTAGACTGCGTTACCGATACTATAACAGTAGCATCCGGTGCCTTGCCTGTTGCCCCTATCACCCACGTTACGTAGTCGTTCATATCAATGTATCCACCGCTGTGCGCTTGATATTGCGAGTTGTAGATGAAGGGAAAGCGGATGAAGTAGCGACTACGCGTTGAAGTACCGCCGTCAGTTTCCTTTACTTCTACCCCGACATCCTGGTGCCAGGAAGCCCAAGTTTCGACCAGGCGCCGCTCGTATGCAAGGTAGGGCGGCAAGTTCATGTAAGCCGCATAGGGACGTTTGAGCAAGCGTTCAATGCACTCGGAAGTGATGACTGGCCATATTCTTGGGTCGGACATCTCGTAGTCTGGGTGTAGCGCCTTCACATCTTTGCGCAGCTTGTCATCTTCGAACGTGAAATTGCCGGTGTATATAGACAGGCTCTTCTGATCGACCGCGGGCGCCATGGCGACCATGTTCATTAGCTGCGACTGATTGCTAGGGGAGGATTGTTGGGTGGAGGCTTGTGCAAAGACACGGAAAGCGTATCCTTGTGAGGTTTATATGATGAAGGGTTCGACAAACGCGGCTGTGAGGGCTGACTTTCTGCCATGTTCTCTCACTTCAGGCTGCCTTCACCTTGATAGACGCATGTAAAGTCTTGGTCAGCATTGCAGTCTATCGAGCCAGGTAAGTTGTTTCGACATAGAGTTATAGGATTTGGGCTGCAGTGAGACACATGAGACACACAGTAGGTAAGCCGACTTTCTTATTTAGAGTAGAAAGGTCTGGGTAGCCTGCCACCGAGAAGCTCAATCCTGGGTCCTTATGTCCGCCAAAAGTACAAATCAAAGATCATTCTTGCTCCAATGACACCGCGATATACGCTCTCCCTCCCTTCAACCATTCAACTTCGTCTTCTTCCTTTCTCCTCCAGCACCATCATCCTCCACCCTCCTCTTGCCTTTGTCCTTAGTAGCATGTTCATCTTTCTGCATCTCCTCCCAAACCTTGATCAAGCGCTCATTTGCCTCATGCGCATCCTTCCTCGCAGCCTCAAGCTCGACTCTCTGCTGCTTAGCCTCGACTTCAAGCTTCTTGACCTCTGTTTCCGCTTCCTGTGTGGTTTTAGTGAGAGCTTCGCACTTGGTCGCAGACGCTGAAGCGTCGACGTCGTTCTTCGCCTGCTTTGCTTGTAACTCTTTGTTCTGCTTCTTGAAGTTGTCGACCTGCTGCGCTAGCTTGTCGGCTCGCTCTTTCTGGTGAGCGTGTTGCTTCTTGTAGGTGTCGAGCTCGGTGGTTGCCGTGCTTGCGTTGGCTCTCTTGTTTGCAAAGGACTTCATGATGTTGTCGAAAGCCGCTACAGGTGTAACCATGTCGGAGGGTGGGACTCTCGGCGCCACCACTTTGGGGTGCTGAGGCGTAGTAACAGGCACTGCTGAGCTAGTGATAGTAGCGGGCTTTGGCGTCATCTTTAAATTGAGCTTGGGAGCGCTGGGAGCAGTGATGGGAGCATTGGCTACAGTCCTCGAGGCGTTGTTGTTCGAGCTACAAGACGGCCTCTTGCGACTCTGCCAGTACTCTATCTCGTCTTCAGACATTTCGACACTCTTGCGCGTGTCGCCATTCTGAACGAAATTCATCGGATATTTGAAGAAGCGTGAACTAAGATAGTCGTTGCCAGTGCCAAAGCCATAGCTATCCTTGAGCTTAATATTGGGAATGTGGCTGGCCAGTTTGTTGATGAGCTCAAGACTACACGCCACCCCGATCCGTCGTTGAGGAAGCAGAGCGTTGAGAAAGCTTCCCAGGTTTCCGGGGTCAATCATACTGCTTATGACAAGAGGCCATGTTCTCGGGTTCTCGACATCGTAATCGAGCTTGACAGCTTTGATGTTGTTAATCAGCGTGTCGGTATCCCGACTAAAAGCAAAGTCGTAGACCTTCGGAGTGAACATCTGTGCAATCAAGCCAGTACAGACGCTTACATCGCTCGTAAGGTTGTGACGACACGGACCTTCGGTAGTTCGCGAGGCTGTGTCGCGCTCATGATAGAGCCTGATTGATCGTATGGCTTGCGCACAAGTACGAGCTTCATTGCGAGGTGGCGTTGCGATGTCCTAAAGCTTGTGGTGGGAGAAGAGGAAGACAAGGTCTAAAAGCCCGGGCCCATGAAAGTCGACAATCGGTCTCAAGCTCGCGCTCACTCACCACCTACAGATCTCTCACCCACCTTCACCACCTAGCCAAGTCGCGCCATTCCGTCTTGGACACCCCAGAAACTCGCTAGCAATGAAGCCTTCAGTCTCCACTCAGCATCACAGCACCTACACAGTGGATTAGGACTCGATTTACATTGCACACACATGCACTCATCCCCAAACACCCATAACTTCCCGTGTCATCCTTACACTCTCAAACCCTCGGCCTCTTGCACTCGACCCCCTCGCCATTACTGTCAGCCTTCCTCTTCCTCGTGCCACATCCCACATCCTCATCCCCCGAATCATCCTCATCCAGCATGTCCAACTCCTCATTCAAACGTTCCACCTCCTTCTGCGTCTCCACCAGCTTATGTTTTGTGGCACTTAGCTCGTTCGCAACATCGCGCGCGTTCTCCTCTGCCCGCTCAAGTTTCAGTCTCGAGGCATCTTCAGCATCTTCGTGCTGCGTCTGGATGCTGAAAAGTTCCGCTCTGTGGTTTTGCTCACTAGTCTCGATCGACGCTTTGAGTGCAGTGATCTTGACGTTGAGCGCGGCATTGTCGCTCTCCGCCTTGTCCGCGCGCTTTTTTTCGTGATGGTACTGGCCTTCCATGGTGGCGAGTTGTGCTTTGAGTGACTTCTGCGGTGCTTTCTTCTTCATGAGGATTTCGAATCGCGTTGTAGACGTAGCATGGTCTGTCTGCTCAGTAGAATTGGTGCTGGTCGCCCTGGCCTTGACCGTGGTGGGTTGGGCTGTGCCGTTTAGAGCGACCTCCCAGTGGATGAGCGTCGATGTGTCTGAACTTGTGTCTTGAATGTCTGTCGCTACCGAAGCAGGTGGAGTGGAAGTTGCGATGGCCTCGGCGATGTCCGAGGTACCCTCATTGTCATCTCTCTTTGCCTTCTTCAGCTGCATCTCGAGCATTCGCACCTGCGCAAGCAGTGCTGCACTCTCTTGCTCAGCTTGGAGGTTTTCCTGCTGAGCTTGAGTGATGGCGATGTCATGCGCTTTCTTGAGGACATCGGTCTCTGTCCTGTGGGTTTCATCCTTCTTCATAGTCAGCGTGCTCTCTCGCTTCAGAACTGTCTCGTGAGATGTTTTCAGTGCAACAATCTCTAGGCGCGCAGACTCTGACCTTTCCTTCTCTTTCTTGAGCTCATCGCTGGTATCAGAGAGCTGCCGTCTGGTATATTGAAGCTGCTCTTGAGGTGATGGTGATAAGGAAGTAGCAACATCTCGATTAAGTGACATGTGCTCGCGATCGACATCGACTGGAACGTCGTTGACTTCTTTAGCCACGCGACTCCCTAGCCTGTCCTGAGCTGGCATGGCAGTCTCAGTTCCGCGAACTTCGGGTACCTGTACATCCTCTGCTGAATTTATGGACTCGATCGTCGCGCTGGTCCCAACTTGCCCGTGAGGATCGGGAGTGGTGGCGAGCTCTGGTGATGTGAACGGACTTGAGGCTTCTGTTGGCTGAAATAAGATGGGAATTTTAACGCGATTCGCATCAACTGTTCCATAGTAGTCGTTGGCGTTGAGCTCAAGCTGGGCCTGGGTGGGTGGAGGCTTGTCATTCAAAACTCCACGACCAGGTGAATATTGAGACATGACGCCAGAACCGAGAGAATGAGTAACATAGGTTTGTGGCCATTCAGATGATCGTGACTTCTGTGTTACCGCTTCCTCTTCATTCACGCCATCAACGAAGCGGTCCAAAGATCTTGCGAGCGGTTCTCCATGGTGTGAGTGAAGGTCGTGGATAGAATCGTCTGAGAGATATGAAATACTCGACTGTGAAGGTTGGCCGTCTTGGGACGAGACTCGCTTTGATGCTTGGAACTCCCGCGACACGGGCCCCAATCAAAGGTTTGGCTTGCTGCTCTTGTTTCACCACGCGAGAGGGCTCTGGTGTGTTCTGTTCCGTCTGTAGGGTGCCAGTTCTGGACGCCTCATCCAGTGGCCTCGGGTTGGTTCTCTTCGTCGGTGGCTTTACATTCTGCTCTCTCTGTGACAATCCAAGTCTATACTCCTTCCACTTCTTGTATTTGCGATTGGTCATCCACGGTCTCTCGCGCTCCTCTCCATCCATTGTGAAATTGAACGGCCAGCGATAGAACAAAACGTTGAGACCTGTGCCATTCCCATTGTAGACCATCTGGTCTTTCGATGGGAATCTGAAGCGGGTGGACTCCTTTAAGAAGTCAAATATGTCCTGCGAGTAGGCTATGAATGCCGTCGGCGAATCCGCGTGTTTGGGATATGTAGCACCACTGATGTTTGTGATCATCACCCACATGCAAGGGTCATTTTGTCGTAGAAGAATTCGCTGTCTTCGATGAACTTGAGAAGAATCCAGCCGCAGAAGGAGAATCTTCCAGTGTATTTTGGAGGCTTTTTGATGTAGACCATCTTTGTTTGAACTAGCTGCAATAGCTGTAGAGACGGTATTGGGGCGCGTGGCGGGTGTTGTGTCCCAGAGGCAATGACGATGAGGGGACAGTGGCGGTTGGACCATTGGTGTGCGCAATGACTTGGTATAGTAAGAGAATATCGCGACCGAAACGTATTGGTGCCAAGAGGACGTGGTTGAGGAGAAGAGCGAGCGAGGAAGGTGTACAATATATGTACAAGCCCTCACCGACCGCCGTACCAACGCGCCTTACACTTACTTGAGCTCAACAGCTCCTACTGCCGCGGCAATTGTACCTCCTCGTCAAACGCACGACTGTAAATTTATTAGAATCCCCTCACCCACCGCTGTTTGTATGTGAGGCGCTCTTACTTCGAAGCTGATACATCACCCCGAACGGAGACTCACCCTACGCATCCATGCATGCCATTGATACAGAGATACTACATCCAGGACCACTCAGATCCTCGCCCTCTTGTCCCGTCCACCCGCTTCCTCACCACCTGCCTTCCTCTTCTCATGTCTCACAATCTGCTGCGCCTCGCCCAGTATCCTTTGCGTCTGCTCGTCTTTCTCCCTCGCCACATCCTCTGCGTCTACCACCTCAGCTTGAAGCTCTTGGACCTGCTCCTCGAGCTCTGTCTTCTCCTGCAGCAGGACTGTGTTGCTTTGTTCGAGTTGGTCGGCGTGCACTTCGCCCACGTTTGATGTAGTACGGTGTTCTTTTTGGTCGACTGACACAAGCTTCCGGCAGCGGTGATGTAAGTGACGTCGAGGTATCAGACTGTGAGTGATAGGAGATTTGTGTCCATAAAGGGAGCGATGTACTCATGCGCCAAGTCGCCGACATTCATCTTTCACCTGCTCATGTCGTCGTGCTCAAGATATCAGAACCACCTGGTGATAGCAATGCCACATTTAATCCACTCTATTTCTCCTCCTCCCTTCCAACCATCCCAAAGGCGCCCTCAACCCTATCATTTGGCCCCCTTGCCCTCCACACATCCTCACTACTCGGCCCGCTCTTCAACCTGTCCTCCTTCTCCCTATACCGATCCTGCACCATGCGCTCCTTCGTCTCCCGTGGATTGTAGCTGTTCTTGACGCGCATGCAGAACCAGAAGTCGTTCCAATGATCGCTGCAACTTCGCAGCTGCCCGTAGCGGTATATGTCGTTAAAGTGGCCGCCCAGCGAGGAGCAGTAGAAGGCCGAGTCGAAGGCGGCGCGGCAGGACATTGTGCGGGGGAGGTGCGGATCGAGTGGCTCGTCGGATAGGGTGGACGATGCGGTGTGTGCGGAGGTGGACGTGGATGGGGAGGTGGTGGAAAAGGAGGGCGGCGCGAGGTGTGGGTGTGCGGCGTAGAAGTCAGGATCGTGGAACTCGTTCTCTTGCTGTGGTTGTGGAGTGGCTGCGGAGCTTATCGTCTGCATCATGGGAGGCACATCTGATCTTGATGTGTCCTGTTGAGACTGTGCTTTGGCATCTTCGTTTGCGCCTGAGAAAGGCCACCAGCTCATCTTGCGGTCTTCTTGTAGTGAGGTTGGAGTTTTCGGATGCTGTGTTTGGTTGGAGAACAAATAAAGGAAGGAGCTACCGACAGGTGTCAATTACCAGCTCAGTCTAAATCGACGTCCCGTAATCGACCAATTGGGATGCGTGGATATGGCGGTGGTAGTTGTCTGGTGAGCTCCAAACAAATCTGTAAAACGCGGGACGTGATGCTGACTCGGCTACCGTAAAGAGTCTTGAGACCCCTGTCAAGACACGCGGGCTACGACATACGTCATGCATACCACTTGGTAGCGCCTGCATCTGCCTTGCGGTGATCGCTGCAACTCCGCTTTTTGTGTTTACAGCTTCAATGCGCTGACCTAATTTGGGTGTCGAGTCTTGCGCAGCGTGCTGTTCTGCGTGTCTTTTCTTCGCTACCCTCCTTGCGACCACTTTGCACGAGCAAGCCTCGGTAGGACCAGACCACCACCGACGACTTCCTCACGATTGCACCCCACCTTCCGTACAGAGAGTACATACGATACCCAGAGTCATACGAGCTCTACGCAACGACGACGAACATCACCCATGACTTCACCGAGCTCAACGACATAACGAGCCTCTCCTCCTCTCCAACCCTCGACCCGACCCCACCACTCCTACCTCTCGCCGCGGATCTGCGTAAGGATCCACCACCGCCACGATGCTCGAGGGACTGGTGTCGAACCTGCTGAATCGGTTCTTGGGCATGTATGTCCAGAACTTCGATCCAAAGCAGCTCAACGTCGGCATATGGTCTGGTGACGTCAAGCTACGAGACCTCGAACTGCGCCGTGAAGCTCTTGACCAGCTACACCTGCCGCTCAACGTGGTAGCGGGGCACTTGGGCTCTCTCACACTCTCCATACCGTGGTCAAACCTGCGGGGAAAGCCATTGAAGGTTAGCATCGAGGATGTCTTCCTGCTGGCCGCGCCCAAGGAGGATGCAGACTACGACGCCGACGAGGAAGACCGCCGAGCGCATGCCGTGAAGATGGAGAAGCTCGACAGCGCAGAACTACTCAAGGAACGCAACACCGAGGGCATGAGTGCCGAGGAGCAGCAGAAGAATCAGAGCTTTACTGCAAGCTTGGTCACGGCCATCGTGGACAATGTCCAGGTCACAGTCAAGAACATCCACATTCGGTACGAGGACTCAATAGCGGACCCAGGGCACCCCTTTGCTCTTGGTGTCACTCTCGCCGACTTCAGCGCTGTCAGCACCGACGAGAACTGGAAACCAACCTTCATCCAGGGCAATGCGTCCTCGACACACAAGCTGGCCACCCTGGGGTCATTGGCCGTCTACTGGGACACAGATTCGACTCTCATTGGCACTGGTAAGGGCAATGACTCCAAGGACGAACAACACATCAACCAGGCAGACTTCATAGAAAAAGTCAAGGGCATGATTGCAAGGGGCGACAATCCCGAGCTGGGCGACCATCAGTTCATCCTGAAGCCCATCAGTGGTCGTGCTGGTCTGGAGATGGACAAGACAGGCAAATCAGACCGGCCGAAGATGAAGGCTCGCCTCCTCTTCGATGAGTTAGGCTTCATCATCGACGAGGACCAATACCGCGATGCGCTCATGCTCGTCGATCTCTTCCACTACTTCATTCGCCACCAAGAATACAAGAAGCTGCAGCCCAAGTCAACGCCCAAGGAGGACCCTGCTGGATGGCTCAAATTTGCCGGCAAGGCAGTGCTTGACAAGATTCACGACCGGAATCGCAAGTGGAGCTGGGACTTCTTCAAGGAGCGTCGCGATGACCGACTGCGGTACATTGAGCTGTTCAAGAAGAAGAAGCGGGAAGAGAAGCTCACGCCGGACGAGGCAACGGATCTCGATGCGCTTGAGCGAAAGCTCACATACGAGGACCTACGCTTCTGGCGATCGCTGGCACGGAACGAGTTGCGCAAAGAGAACGTTGGTGTGAAAAAGCCACCGCCCAAGCAGACCTGGAGTTCTTGGGTGTGGGGCTCAAAGAAGGAGGAACACCATGAGGACGACGCCCAGATGTCTGAACAACAACGCAAGGAGCTCTACGATGCGATCGCTTGGGATGAGAAGCAAGCCATCACAGAATCTGTGGACATGCCACGGGAGTACGTCAAGATGGAGGTTAACATGAGCCTGAGGACGGGAAGCTTCACACTGAAGCGCGACCCTCACGGGAAGTCCACTGAGATTCTTCGCTTGCTCTTCGACTCTTTCAGCACACAGTTCCTACAACGAACAGATTCAATGTTTGTCAAAGTTGCCCTTGAGGGCATGCGTCTTTACGATGGTACGACAGAAGGCAGTCTCTTCCCACAGATTATCACCATCAAAGACGCCCCACCTGTGCCAGACGACAAGCGGATCGAGGAGCTTGACGATGACGAAACATCCAAAGACGACAACGAGGACGAGGAGGAGGAGAAGGAGGACCCCTTCTTCCAGCTCTCGTTCGAGAAGAATCCTCTCGATGGAAGTGCTGACACCGCTCTCATGATGAAGCTGAAAGGCATGGAGTTTGTCTACAATCCTCAATTCGTAGTGCAAGTGGCCAAGTTCTTCAAGCCCCCAGAGCGACACATGGAGTCCATTGGTGCGCTCATGGAGACTGCGGGTGCGACAGTCGAAGGCATTCGCCAACAGACTCGTGCAGGTCTCGAGTTTGCCTTGACCGAGCACAAGACTATCAACGCACAGCTAGATCTGCAAGCCCCACTCATCATCATTCCTGATTCTGTGACAAAGAAGTCGAGCAACTGCTTGATCCTCGATGCTGGTCATGTAAGTGTCACTAGCGAATTGGTTGACAAGGACACTCTACGCGACATTCAGACGAAGCAACAACAGCAGTACACGGATGAGGATTTCCGAAAATTGGAAAACCTCATGTACGACAAGTTCAACCTGAAGCTTCAGTCTACACAGGTCCTTATAGGCCCATCGATTGAGGAGACGCGTGCACAGCTTGAGGAAAATTCTTCATCGAAACACTTCCACATAGTGGACCGAATCAACATGGATTTCAAGGTAGAGATTTGCATCGTTCCGAAAGCATCTGACCTTACCAAGTTCCGCGTCTCTGGAAACCTGCCAATCCTTCATGCCTCCATTTCGGATGCCAAGTACAAAAATTTGATGAAGCTGATTGACGTCGCAATTCCAAAGTTTGACAACGATGCGCCCACCAAGCCCGTCACCGACGGTGCGAAGGGACCATCAAATCTCAAACCGGCAAGCGAGTCCAAAGGAGATGCCGATCCACTCGGAAGACCACGTGGAAAGTCGTTCCAATTTTCAGCCCAAGAGCATGAACTCGTTATGGAAGAGGAGGAGGGCGAGGGCGATAGCAATGAGAAATATGAAGAGGCTCCAGAAGAGGAAGATCCAAAAGAGGCACATATGCATCAGCGGAACTTCGAGTTCAAGTTCACCGTAGAGAAGCTGCAAGGCTCTCTATATAGGACCGATCCAGAGGGTAAGAAGGACGATCAGCTTCTCGTCGAGCTCATTGCCGAGCACTTCGATCTTGACTTCTACCAGGAGCCGTTTCAGATGGGTGCCGATGTCAGTCTCAGGAGTCTCGCCGTCGAAGACCACGTGGAGGAGCATCCCATCCCAGAATTCCGGAATATCATATCCTCAGAAGATGTTTCCGCCGATGAGCAGAAGGACCTTTTTACCCTGAAATTTGTGAAGGTCAACAAAGAGTCGCCAGAATTCCAAACCAAGTATGAGGGCATTGCGACAAATCTTGACGTCGCAGTCTCTACGATCAACCTCATCGTCACTAGACGGACGCTTCTGACTCTGCTGGACTTTGTGCTCATTACATTCACCAATCCAGATCAGCCTCAGAGCGGACAAGCGCAAATAGCTGCAACATCCGACGAGCAACAGCCCGTGCAACCACCACCTGCCGAATCTGATAAGATCCGTATTCGAGCGGAGCTCAAACGCATTGCAGTGGTACTGAACAACGACGGTATTCGACTAGCCACTCTGAGTCTGAGCTCCGGGGATGTCGGCATCTTTCTCAATGCAGGCACAATGCGCATTGGTGGCCGACTTGGAAATCTCTCGCTCATTGATGATGTTAATCAAGGCGTTCCAGAAGACTCCCCGCTCCGCCAGTTGGTTACCATTGAGGGCAAGAATCTCGCGGATTTCAGCTACGAGACATTCAATCCGGAGCTGGAAAGCTATCCTGGCTACGACATGGCTGTGGCGCTCAAAACGGGCTCCATCAAGATCAACTTCCTCACAGAACCCTTCCGGAAAATTATGGAATTCGCTGTCAAGTTTGGCAAAATGCAAGCAATCTTCAACGCAGCGCGTCAGGCGGCCGCCAACCAAGCAACACAAATTCAACAGCGAGCGTCCAAATTCCATTTCGACATCACAATCAGCACACCCATTGTTGTGTTCCCGAGAATGGTCATTTCAGATAAGCCAGACAGAGACACGCTAACCGCCAACCTCGGTGAGATCTATGCCAAGAACACTTTTGTTCCTCTTGACGACTCAAAAGATGCGGATGTCGCGAACAAGCTTTCTGCCGGCATCAGAAACATCAAACTCACTTCAAAACTGCACTACGACGAGGATCGCTCAGAAGAGCTGCAGCTGATTGACAAAGTCGACCTCGATTTCAATATCACTATGGTGGATCACAAGCCTGGACACGAGCGACCTGATCTTGAGATTGATGGGTCAATGTCCGACATCAATTTACGACTCACGCCAGAACAAATGAAGTTTGCTCTGGAGTTGTCGCGAACGATACCGCAAGCCTTCAACACGCAGTCTGACGATCTGATCGACGAGGACGTACAGTCCGAATTGCCAAAGTCGACGACCTTACCAGCGCGACAAATTACAGACAAGGACACGCCGAAGGAAGAGCCTTCAACAGTCGCCATGTCTTCACAAGGACCCGAGTTGAAGGCTGATGATGACAAGTGGACCAAGCTGGACTTCGTCTTCAAGGTTGGGTCGATCGCGCTGGAGTTGATTAAGTCGAATGATGCAGAGCCTGTGGGTGACCTCGAGGCCGCCAGTCTTTCGAAATTCTCGCTCAATGACACCAATGTCAAAGTGCGAATGATCAGTGACGGCGCAATGGAAGCAGAGCTTGTAGTGCAGTCTTTCACCATCCGAGACAGTCGCGTCCAAGGCACCAACAAGTTCAGGAAGATCATGTCCCTAATCAACACGGATGTAAAGCAGCAGTTCATGGCGAGCGTCTCGATATCTGGGGGCGAAGAGAAGACTCTTATCGCCCTTCTGACGATTGACAGCCCGAGGATCATTCTCGCCTTGGACTATTTGTTCGCCTTGCAGGCCTTCGCGAACGCTGGTCTTGCAACGGACGAGCCGTTGGAAATTGAGCAAGAGGCCGAGCACGACGAGTCGGACAGTGACAATGAGACTCTGCCACCGGACGAATCCCGCACGTTCGAGAAGCCTGAGCCAGTAGTAGAATCCTCCAACGGGGGCATGAGCATCTCGTACCGTGTCAACCTAGTCGATGCACAAGTGGTACTCATCGCGAACCCTGCGATGTCCAACTCGGAAGCCATCGTCCTAGGCACGAAGCAAGTGCTTGTGTCGAAGCAACAGGCGATGACACTACAGGTCGACAAGGTTGGCATGTTCCTGTGCCGCATGGATCGCTTCGATACCAATCGTCTCCGCATTCTTGACGACTTCAGCATCCAGACTGCTCTTGACATGCGCAATCAAGGCTCGAAGGGGTCCATGACCAGCATAACCGTCGACATCGAGCCTCTCGTACTCCGACTGTCACTTCGTGACATTCTGCTGGCCATGCAGATCGTCAATCGTGCATCCGCTATGTCGGCAGGCGATGAGAAGATGCCGTCAGGAGATGCCAAACAACTCAAGCCAGCAACGCCCTCGAAAAAGCCCAAGTCGACAGTTGGCAAAGCTTCCTCATCCAAGCCACCTGCGAAGTCCATCGCCACCACCAAGAGCCAGCAGTTATCTCGCCCCTCGGGTCCTGCAGCTACGTCCGCTGTTCTGAACAGGGAAGAGATGCATGTGAATATTGAAGGCATCCGTGTCGTACTCATTGGCGATGTGCACGAGATGCCCATGCTTGATTGGCGCGTCAAGAAGTTCAACGTTGACGTGCGGGACTGGTCTGGTGCCATGGTCGCGGATACTTCGCTCGACATTCTCATCAACGTCTACAACTTCTCAAAGTCCGCCTGGGAGCCTTTGATCGAGCCCTGGAGTGTCGGTTTCCACATGGCCAAGGACCAGAATCCTGATAGAATCTCGATCGACTTGTATTCCCGCAAGTCAATGGAGCTTACCGTGACTGCCGCTACAATCGCTTTGGGTTCCAAATCGTTCGACTTCCTTGCAGGTGAGGAGGATATCCTGTCAAAGCCTCGGAGTAGTGACGCTCCCTACCGTATTCGGAATCACACTGGCTTCAGTTTGGATGTTTGGGCTGAGGGTAAGGAGCAAGAAGGCTTCGCTGCGAAATTGGAAGACGGCGAGGAGCAGCCCTGGCGCTTCGAAGATCCAATGTCGACGCGTGAGACATTATCCACCGAAGGCGCGAGTGGCATGGTCGGCATCCGCCTGGGCGGAAGTGGCTTCGACACCCTCCCTCGCATACCCGTACATCGTGAGGGCGAGTTCCTGTACAACCTCAAGCCCAAGCAGGATCGTGTCCAGCATCGCATTTTAGTGGACGTAAAGCTTGGCGCGGACAATATCAAAAGCATCACCTTCCGGTCACCACTGCTTGTCGAGAACAACACGCAGATCCCGATCGAGCTTGGCATGTTCAGCCCGGAAGAAGGACATCTTCTCAAGATCGACAAAATTGCGCCTGGCGATGCTAGACCTGCACCCATCGGCTCGGTCTACATGCACTCAATGGTGATCCGCCCGGACCAGGGCTTCGGCTACAATTGGTCGAACGAACGTCTCTTCTGGAAGGACCTTCTCAAGCGCCCAACAAGGACAATAACGTGCCGCGGCGAGTCAGACGAGCAAGCACCGCCGTTCTACTTTCAGCTACATGCAGCATACGACAAGAAGGACCCGTTGACTGGTGTCTACCCATACATGCGCCTTCGTCTCCAAGCACCCGTTGAGATTCACAACTTATTACCGTACGATTTCAAGTACAGGATCTATGATAGCAACACCAAGAAGGACTGGACAAATTTCCTGAGAAAGGGTGGTATCAGCCCTGTGCATGTGGTGGAGTTGTCGCATCTTCTGCTGGTAAGCGTAGAGATGCAGGATGGTCCGTTCAAACCTAGCAAGTTCGGTATCATCAACTCGACAGACCGAGAGAGCTTCCGAAGGGAGAAAGTGTTGGAGGTCAAGGACGACAACGACCAGACCCTGCACCTCAATATGCACTTCTAGTATGTCTCCATCAATTTTGAAATATCATCTGCTAACAAAACCAGCAATTTCCCTGATGGCGGTGGCGCTTTCAAAGTTGCCATCTTCAGTCCCTATATCGTACTCAACCGCACCGGTCTCGAGCTTGACGTCCGATCACAGCAACTGATGGGGCAATCGAGATCAGCCGCTGGCCAGAACATCATGTCCAACAACCCCGATGAAGCCGGCAAAGCGTTGCCCTTTATGTTTTCGTATCCTTCCGACAGCAAGAAGAACCGTGCTTTGATGAAGGTTGGCGACTCGAATTGGAGCAAACCGCAGAGTTTGGATGCTATCGGAAGCACCTACACAGTCGCTCTACCTGCTGCTAAATCACGAACGGAGATGCAGCTCGGAGTTCATGTCTCTGAGGGCGAAGGCAAGTATAACCTGACGAAGGTCGTCTCGATTGCACCGCGCTTCATTGTGAAGAACAAGCTCAAGGAAGAGCTGCTTATCCGCGAGCCTGGCCAGTCTGACTGGATGACCCTCAAGGATGGCGAGCTGCTTCCGCTTCGCTGGCTGAGGCAAGGCGGTGCACCACAGCTTTCTCTCTGCTACCCCGGCGTCAACAACCAGTGGTCTTCTCCCTTCCACATCTCGAACGTTGGCAACGTACACGTCAAACTATCCAAAGCTGGCCAGCGCCAGAAACTAGTACGTGTTGATATATTGATGGAGCAAGCAACCATTTTTTGTCACATCAGCGTTGAGACGAAGCACTGGCCTTTCTCCTTCAAAAACACCAGTGATCAAGAGTTCTTGTACTGGCAGCAGAACCCAAATCTCGATGAGGACGAAGACGATCGTGGTTCTGGCTTCCGCCCCATCAGATATCGACTGCCGCCGCGAAGTATCATGCCGTATGCTTGGGACTTCCCAGCAGCGAAGAATAAGGAGATTGTCATAAGCGCCAACGGTCGCGAGCGACACATCAAGCTCGCTGAGATCGGCCCTCTCATTCCATTCAAAATTCCACCTGGCCAGGAACGTGGCGGTATGAAGGTCATTGATCTCAATGTTGTCGCGGTGGGCCCCACGCAGACACTGGAGATCGCGAACTACAAGCCGTCGAAGAGCTTATACAAGCAGAAGTCCGGGACGGCATCGTCCACAGCTACCGGCTTTGAGGTGAAGGATCAGGACACAGACGTTACCTTCAAAGCGCAGCTACGATTCGCTGGCATTGGCATCTCGCTTGTCAACCGACACTTACGCGAGCTTGTTTACATCACTCTACGCGACATTGAGCTGAAGTACTCCGACTCGGCGATCTACCAGATGGTCAATTTGCAGGTCAAATGGATACAGATCGACAACCAGCTCTACGGCGGCATCTTCCCGATCATCTTCTACCCCAGTGTGGTACCGAAGACGGGCAAGGAGATGGAGGCACATCCCATCTTCCAGACTACGATCACCAAGGTCAAGGACGACTCATATGGTGTGCTGTACATCAAGTACTTCACTTTCCTGCTTCAGCAGATGACGATCGAAATTGACGAGGACTTTATCTTTGCGATGATTGACTTTGCCAACATCCCTGGAGCGTCATGGTCGGAAGAGAAGGAAGGCAAGCTATGGGACGACTCGCTTGACATCCCAGAGCCGAAGCAGGAGCAGTCTGGCCAAGACGTCTACTTCGAGCTGCTGCACCTCCAGCCTATGCAGATTGATTTGTCGTTCGTGCGAACCGAGCGCATCAATGCCGAGGACACCATGAGTACTTCGAACCCGTTCATGTTCGCTGTCAATGTCCTCACCATGTCGATTGGAAATGTCAACGACGCACCAGTGCGATACAACTCGCTCATACTAGAAAACGCTCGCATCTCGACCACGGCGCTGATCAACAACATCAAGAACCACTACGTGCAAGAGTCGCTCCGACAGGTGCACGTCATCATTGGATCCGCCGACTTCCTCGGCAACCCAGTCGGTCTCTTCACGAACATTAGCTCCGGTGTCGCCGACATCTTCTACGAGCCCTACCAAGGTCTCGTCAAGTCCGACCGCCCCGAAGAACTCGGTATCGGTATTGCAAAAGGCGCATCCAGCTTCGTCAAGAAGTCCGTCTTTGGCTTCTCCGACAGTATGGCCAAATTCACGGGTAGCATGTCCAAAGGTCTATCCGCAGCAACTCTCGACAAAGAGTTCCAAGATCAGCGCCGTAACACCCGCTCGCGCAACCGGCCCAAGCACGCCCTGTACGGCATCACAGCCGGCGGCAACGCCTTCGCCAACAGTCTTGCCAGTGGTCTCGGTGGTCTCGCACGCCACCCCATCCAGGGTGCGGAGAAGGAAGGCGCGCTCGGCTTCGTCAAGGGCGTGGGTAAGGGTCTACTCGGTGTCCCGACCAAAGCCGCCATCGGCGCATTTGACCTCGCCTCCAACATGGCCGAAGGCGTGCGCAACACGACCACCGTCTTCGACCAAGAAGGCCTCGATCGCGTGCGTCTCACGCGCTTCATCGGCACCGATGGCATCGTGCGCACGTACTCGCAGCGCGAAGCACTCGGCCAGTTCTGGCTCAAGACACTCGATAACGGCAAGTACTTTAACGAAGATTACATAGCGCACTTGGAGCTGCAGAACAAGGAGATGCTGGTCATGTTGACGTACAATGGCGTCATGATGGTGCGCACGAAGAAGCTGACGACGGAGTGGGAGGTGCTGCTCAAGGATGTGCAGACGATTAGTAAGGAGAGGACGGGCTTGGGGATTAGTTTGAAGGGAGGGAATCAAGGACCGTTCATTCCGGTTGGGGATGAGGGCGGGAGAAACTGGTTTTACCGACAGGTTGCGGTTGCGGTCAATGCGTATAATGATCGGTGGAATGCGAAGGGTTGATATGGGAGAGGAGAAGAGTGATGGGTTGAGAGGTATGGCGATGGTACAGAAGGATATTGGTTATACCTCGAGTCTCGAGTTCTTGTCCCTTAGTTTGACTTAGCGATTGAGTATACATAATTTTTATCTCCAGTGCTTGACATTTTCAATTGCTCCTTGACAAACTTTCGACAATGTCATCATGCCCAGTGAAAGGCTCATTGTCACTGCCCATTTCACGTTCTCCCCAACAATGCCGTAGGCTTTCACTTATATCATTTGCGCTGCTATTTCACCCCCCTTCCGCAGCCCGACCACTACATATACTACCCTCCCCCACTATATCATATCCATCCCCCCCCCCATCAACCAGACACAACCTAACATCGACAACTCCCACGAACAACTTCATCACCCACAGCACCAAAACCACACCAACAAACCAATATCCACACCACCGCACACAGCTCAACAATGCACCAGCTGTACCTCAAGAAGCAAGCGAAGCTGGAGGCCCGAATCAAGGACCTGGAGGAGAAGAATAAGAACTCGTCTGCGAACAACAAGTCGTTGGCGAAGAAGAACACGGAGTTGTTGGGAAAGGTTAATGAGTTGAGCGATCGGGTGTATTATTCGCCCTGAGGGCGGAGGCTGGTGAGACATGGTTTCGATGGTAGGTGTATAACGGTTTTGGACAAGCACGTTGAGGGGAAACAATTTATTTGCGCGCATGGGATGGATATCTTAGAGTGAGATGTTTTTAAGTTAATTGGGATATAAGAGAGTACACACATGCCTTTACATTTAATACATGACCACAATCACGATGCGTGATCCCACTGCTATGTTTCCACGTCCGGTGCTCACGACGATCCAGCTTAGTACAATCTAAGCGCACGGCACAATTAGCATGTCTACACAATCTACTCAACATAGCCGTCCCAGCCGATGCAGCAACTCGATCACATCCGAATATAACTCTAACATAACTCGCGTATCATCCTCGTTCTTGAAGCTACAGTACGAAGTCGCCACGCGAGATACCTACATCAAGGACCTTCTCGCTGAGGTCAATGGACAGAAACTTGCGAACGTACTGCTGATTGCTGAGCGCAATGCGCTGTTAGATGAAAGTCATCGACTGGAAGAGGATGGCGAGGAGTTGGAGACGGCAGTCGAGGAGTTGGAGAGAGAGGTTGAGGCATGGCTGGATTTATGGGCGATATGTCGTGATTGAGGGGCTGGTGGGATGTGAATTGTGTAGTTCGTCGAGCATATGCCACAATCCTACTAATAGCATCTGAAGTTTCCCCGCCCTCATGGTTATGTAATTGCTCATACGAGTATTGGTTGCTCCTTTGCTCAAACCACAGCAGAGGGGATAGGTGAAGGTATATACCCCAAGCTATAATGAGTAAGCCCCAACCTCGCCGCTCGGACAGTTCCTCATTCGAGCCTAATCTACCTAGGCACTCAGAAACAAGGCGCTAAAAGTCTGTGCCATTCACCCCTTGGCATCTCTCCTTCTCTGTATGTAAGTTATTTCCGCCCACTCATCGGATCAGTCAACTCACGAGGGTGCCACATCTACGCCCGCACTGCAATCACGCTGCAATCACGCCGCAATCATGCCAGAAATGGTAGCTTGGGTCCGCGATCTCATGCGGGGTGCGAAGAATGGTAATGCAGACGACATTGCAAGGTCATTCACTTTATTCTTCCAACCTGTTCCTCCGGAGAGTATGTACGAGCGGGAAGTCTACTATGACTACAAGTTTGAGCCGGGTCACGCTGAATACGACCCCGTGCTTCGAGTCCTCAAGGCTATGGTCGAGGACCTTGTTGGCAAACACATCGGCGTTGCGGGCATGAAGTGCAATATTTTCCCGACCGACAACGCTCCAGTGACATGGCCACCGTCCGAGGCAAAATCCCATATGGCTACCAAGTTCTACACCATCGACGACGGCGGTATGTTCCCAATGACGATGCCTGCCTCTGTCTTCCCTTCGTGGCCGAATTACGCACCACCAACACCCGACACTCTAGGTAGCTACATTCAGAACCTTCCCGGTGTCAAAGACCTTCAGCTACGGTTCCGGTATCTCGAGGAAGGCTGGTCCACGAGTCCCTGAGGTGACGAAGAAGACAAGCGTCGCCTCACTCGCTATACTGAACATGCATACGAGTGCTGCCAGCGCACTATTGTAGATTGGATCTGTACCTTCGCCTACCGTTTTGTCCAGGGCATCGAGACGGTGATTATCACTGGCAAAGTCAAGACGCAATCGAAGCAGAAGTGGGATGCTATCTTCAGGAGCTCTCAGGCTCACAACTAGGCTGCCGCAATGGCTGCGATCCTTGCGACACCCGATACGCAGCTGTGAGTATTGCGACTGTACCAAATGATGTGTACCGAACTGACTGTCCCGCTACAGTCCTCCTTGTTTTTGCGTTAGTACCTGCGGCACATCGACTAAAACCTACAAGTATAAACGAAATAGTTCACCGCGTTCATTTGACTACGCTTAAGCATGGGAATTAAGCGGATGGGACCGGAACGCCGCACTGGTAACTACGGACAATCCGAGATCGAGAAGTTATGTTGAGTAGGTAGTACGCGAAGCAGGACCCGTAAATCTTGAAAGTCGTATATCTCGGGATGAACATGTCTTATCAGCGCGGAGCTAACGGTGCTGAGTTGAGTTCATCTTTTGTGGGCCGGGATTGCTACGGCAAATCAAATGCTTTTGTCAATTAAATGATTGTTTGGAAAACAGGCGTCTTTAGATGCTTGATGGTAAACGTTCAATCATGCTTTCGCAAAGCAAACCTACCATGGAATTTTCATAAAGAACGGCCATTTTCTCTCCCTGGAATCTCAGAATCTTCATCTCTCTCACATCATCATACAATGGCGTCCCATGGCAAGAAAGACTCCAACGACTTCTGGAAAGGAACGGATCCCGTTGATAAGACTCCACAAAAAGAAGCACCACCAGCAATCGCAGCTCCAGCACCCACACCGGCTCCGACAATCGTTCATCAATCCGCAGAGCGAATCAGAGCGACGAATATGGAGAAGAAGGTAGAAGATTTGGACAGCGTGTAGCGGACCTGGAAGCAGAGGTGGAGAACCACAAGCAGAGCACGAGGAACTTTGCAGAGAAAGTGTATCAGCTCGCGAAGAGGCTACTGGGAGAGAGCAAAGGGGATTCTAATGTCTGAGAGCTGGATTGGACACGCTAGGGTGGAGCATGCGAGACATGAACCTCGGGAGAAACGTCTTGCACCATGACACCTTTCCAGAGATCATGTCTTACGTGCAGACTCGCATGAATATAAACGGAAGAAAGTTCAACTCTTTTTGGTATTGCATTCAATCTCCTCGATCACATCGTCAACCATTAGCAATACAGCACACGAACAATCATCACTCATAGCATGCTCTCCAGCCACGTCCGTACCACAGACCAGGGCGAAGTACGTTGGGCATTCGCAATGCCCTCGCCTACAAGTTCAGTAGCAGAAATGCAGCCACCAGCACTGACCCCAATGAAAGGAGAAGAAGCCACAGCACGCGTACAAGAACTTCGCCGATTGCTGAAAGATGCAATGCTCGAGAAAGGAGTGGCCGTTTTACAAGCGAAGAGCTTGTTGCACGCCAGTGTTGAGAAGGAGCGGCGGATCGACGGACTCAACCAAGAATTGAGCGGTTTGATCAATACTATGTTGCGCAAGGAGAGGCAGGTCAAGATACTGGGGCTTGGTCTCGAGTGGGACCAGAAGTTGATCGGATTAGAACAATGGACTATTAAGCAGAATGATGCGCGAATTGAAGAGCTCAAGCAGGAGATGAAGGATACGGACTGCGGTCAGCGGGAAATGTAGTATTTATGTAGGGCAGAGGGAGTGTCGTAGAGTCAGTCTGGCGGCAGTAGCAGATCCTAATGCAAGACAATCCTTCTTAGCTGAACGCAGTCGGCGAAGATGCTTTCGTCGAAGTGGCTCACCCTCTGTGTTCATCAGTGTTCATCAGTGTTCATCAGTGTTCATCAGTGTTCATCAGTGTTCATCAGTGTTCATCAGTGTTCATCAGTGTTCATCAGTGTTCATTGATCTACAACTATTGCATGAGTCTCGGAAAGTGTATTGTGGAGAAAGATGCCTATACAAAGCTTAAATACTAACATTGTTGGTGGAGATCTTCCGGAGTAGCCGACAATTTTTGGACGGGAACGGAGCATCCGCGCAGCCTTGTATCGTAGTCTGTCCGGTATGCATGAAAGCCATCGGCGGTTCGCCTACACACAAACCATAATGTTGGGATTCACCGGATCAAAGTGATCGAGCTTGGAGGTCGGCAGGCTCAAAATGATCGTCGGGTAGGACTAGAGCATGTTCATATCCCTGTAACGTGAATTTCGGCGACAATTTCTTGTGTTTGGAGTGCTGCTTGTTCGTGGTTACGGTTCCTGAATGGCTTCAGTGTAGCTTTCCGCTCCCATCGTCCAAACAAGAATGCGGGGAATGAAGCTTATCTCTGACGCGTGTGTAGTCAGCGGTTATGCGGTCAGCGTGTACATGTGTTGGTGTTGGGCCCAAGATGAGCCCCGAGTTATGCGCCGGCGAACGCGACCTCGCGACTACCGGTCGAAGATCGAATCCCACGGAAGTATGGGTAACGGTGTTGTTTTCTGGCGGTCGTAGGAAATTTATGATCGACTTTCGAATAATCTTGCCAGTTCCAGAATTGCTGCGCTTCGCTATCGAGTAACTACAGTGGCGGCAGGCCCTGCCTCTTCGGGCGAGCTGTCTGTGGCGAGATAAGTGGCTTTAACACGATACTACGGACGAAATTAGAGTCTCTGGTAGAACCTCAGCCTCCTCCACGTACTTGTGAATTGATTGACTTGGCGGGCGGACACCAGCTGCTGTTGTTACTGCGCCTCTATTGCTTCGTGATCGATGACGTCATATTCTAGACGCTTCAGCTTTTTCAGATTGTTAGGGTGTATGTCGATAGCTTTCAAACTCACAAGGAGCTCCAGTGAAGCCTATAGCAGGAACATCCAGCGATGCGTCGCTTCATGTTGAGCCTCTGTCATGCTTTGTGTCGAATCGCTGCCCAACGACTGCATGGAAGGCTGTCGATGGAGCTCGGGACCCTGAGGATCCACGGTTCTAGTAGTGATTATTCGTTGCAGCACATCGCTGAAGTAAGGAACACCTTGGGCTCGTATACAGTAGGTACTCATAGTACTCATGCTGAAACAGAGCGCTTGCACGCGTCTCGTAAAAGGCCATCATCCAGCTCAAACGTCCACAACAGATCTGACATGTGAGGCTGCAGATCTGGATTGCGCAAGACGAGTGACACAGGGCGCGTACTTTACTTAGTACGTGGGCGGCTACTATTTTCACGACCCGCACCCGTGCGAGGCGCGCGTGGAGAGGGGCGAGTACAGAGCCTCACCAGGCGCTATGTCAGATTAGGTCTTAGCGGTCACTCATTGGTTTGTACCTTTGTGGGGGATGTCCAGATTACCAACAACCGATCATGAGTCGACCGCCGCCTCTGGATCTCAAACGAGCCGGACGACGCGCGCAAGACATTAGAGGGCTGAGTGCTGGAGGGCAGCAGCGGAGACACCGAAGACATGCTAACAACTGTCTTTGCGAATGTCTTAGATTCTCACACCACCTTCTAGAAACGGAATGGCATTAATCGATCTTCTGATTGGACGATCGATGAGGCGGAGCAAACCTCGAAGACCTGGCCCACGATGCTCAGATGCTGTCGCATGAACTTGTATAGCGTCGCAAGGTCTGTTGATTGTTGGCAAATAGGTGTTGTCAGCTCATCGGAACGTATGGATTGCTTGTCATCATTTGTGCGGCGACCAAAGATGTTTGAACCGACGTGACTCCCAAGAATGTTTTGCAGCCACGATGGCCAATTGCGTGACCTTTGCACATAACTTTGACGATCACTTTGCGTGCATCCCAGCATACACATACATCTTTGGGATGCTGTGTAGCAAAACATCCGGCGTCGTCCGAAAAGATCGTGAAGGTTGGGTGGCATGCGTAGCGGCCGAGGAAGTCACTTGCCAAGCTACTGAGCCACATTGAATTCCAACACGCGTCGTGGCGACTCTGGACCTTCCACATCCGGCGGGTGCCCTTGCTGGAAAGGCTGGTTAGATTCGTCACCACGAAATGCACATTTTTTGCCAGCATGACATGGCACGTGTAGGATATATGGGACAAGCCTGCGCTGCTGCTTGCGTGGTCGCGTACTATCCATCGACTAACCTCACCGCCCATATCTAAGACCAACGTGACTAAGTCTAGGCCAGCGTACAGTCCTCGATTTGCAAGACTACATATCCTGCAGCGCAACCCGCAGGATAGGAGCCTCCGCCATCCACTCATCGCTTCTCTTCCTCGCTGGAAGAAACGGTGCTTCTCAAACATCGGGCCTGGTCGAAACGAAACGGGTACACAGCTTGATTGGCTCATAAAGCCTGTTCAGGCTATCTGCTCTGAAACACGTACTATTCTGAGCGTGTACTTGGTGCTCCGGCAATCTTCAGGTTCAAGCAGAAAGGACCAAACAGCCGCCAGCCCAGTTTTTCGTGGGGCGCTAAGGATCGGTCGCTAGCGATACGGCACGAACCATTGGCTCTCTACCCACCAGTGGTGTGTCGGATCCTCCTCGAGTCCAGCATCGCGAAAAGCTGCCGTGGGTTATTAAATATCGCTTTCTGCCGCTGATACATTTTTCTGGTCAGTGCAAGTCTTCACTTCCCTCTCTTTCTTTCACTCCTTACACCCCAGCGGTGAAGGAGCATCCCAGTCAGGTCACTGCTTATCATTCCACCTTCCCGCCATCCCTTCCCCAGCAAAAGCCTCCCTACCATCGTTACTTCGTTCTGCCGGTCAGAATATCTTGCTACCTTAATACACGGCCTTGCATTCAACCTTGCACCTCTCAACCAACCAAGCCACAACTCAGCCTTTCTCGGACTCTAGCTTACACCACGAAAAGCAGACGGACTCTCTGCCTTACAGGGCACCAATATTATACGAAAAGCCACACTTGGAGTACCATCATCACTATCTTAAAAGATCTTCGGCCCACCTACCGGAAACCCAAACATCCAGCATCATGCCTTACTCAGCAAACCTCGCCGCTGAGAACAGCGCAGCTCTCGACCACTTCATCCAGATGCCTGTTTCTCAGGACATGATTTCTTACCTCGCACAAAAGGCTAGCCAGGTCATTCGCTGCGAACCGTCACTCAACAAGAACCTTCCCCCAACACCGCCAGCTTCACCACCCCAGCATGCTGCTCAGATCCGGGAGGCACCATTGCCCTCAATCGAGGAGTTCATCACATCTTTGGTCGAGCGGTCGCATGTCCAGGTCCCAACACTCATGACTTCATTGGTCTACCTCAGCAGGCTCCGGTCGCGACTGCCCCCAGTTGCCAAGGGCATGAAGTGCACCACCCACCGCATCTTCCTAGCAGCTCTCATTCTCGCGGCTAAGAACCTTAACGACTCGTCGCCAAAGAACAAGCACTGGGCCCGATACACCGCTGTCCGCGGCTACGAGGGTTTCGGCTTCTCCATCACTGAAGTCAACCTCATGGAGAAGCAGCTGCTCTTCCTCCTCGACTGGGATCTCCGTATCAACCCCGAAGATCTCTATTACCACCTCGAACCTTTCCTGGCACCCATTCGTGTTTGGCAAGCACGTCAGGCTGAGAAGGCCAGACTTGCCGAGAAGGAGAAGGAGTTTGCTCGCCAACAGTACCAACTCACTGCCGAAAACCTCTACTACTCCACCACATCATACGCATCCTATGCGCCTCGCCAACAAACACATCGCATCCAACAATCATCGCGCGCACCATCGCGAACTCCATCATTGTCCCCACCTACGCGAAGCTCTTCAGTCTCCACTTCGTCAGACTCGCCGCTCAGCTTCACCGAAGAGCCCGCAGAGGCCTTCGTCCATCGCTACGATTCCGACCAGGGTGCAACTCTGGTACATGTTAACGGCCCCGTGCCGCAATCGAAAATCCACCTCCAGCATTCGCTGCCACTCTATGACGAGAAGGCATCCAAGAAGGCGAAGACCTCGGGCGGCTTCTTCAACCGAGTCTTTGGTCAGACAAACACTGGCCGCCAGGCCACATATTAATTGCATTCGCTTTACCCCAAAATCCGTCTACTAGACCAACGAATTTCCTTTCACATTGTTCAAAAGAACGCGACATGAAGCGATGAGCTGTTTCACTGGTTGAGCATCGTCATGGTATATCATGATCACATCGTTCATATCATTTTGCATGGTCAGGCGTCAATCTTGTCGAGCATTTACACCGCGTAGCATTTGCATGGCGCAAGAGGATCTTGATTATCACTAGGTGGCCGGCGTGCCGCAATATACCAATAGTAGTCTAGTCACATATCGCTGAAGATGCGAGTAATGAAGAAGTCAAGTCGAAACCATTTTATCCTATCGTGCTTGGCGACGTTGGTGATAAAGTGCGATGCTCAACCCTTGTTCTGCAATCTCCGACCTGATGGATGACACTAGACGTAACGGCAATCGTGAACTATTGTTTCTGCAAGGTTGAGTGTATCGAGGGGTGGGTGACATTCCTTCGCGCGCGCCCAAGCGTGCCATTCTCGTGATCAGCCGTACCCTCAAATGTCGCTTCGAAAAGAAGAGGCTGTACAGAACGCACTCCACCCATCCCCACTAGAAATCGGAACACCGGTGTTCAGCCGTTCTTGCCATGTGTCCAATCGTGCGTCCATGGTCTGCCACGGCGACATGTCTACCCTGCCACCCTGCGCACCGCACGGTGACATTCTCTCAATGTTCTGCCTCGAGCATCTTTTACCGGCCACTTGCGCAGCCACGCTTATTTAGTTAGCCACAGCCCAGGAATTTATCGTGACCCACTGGCTTCATTGCATCACGCCGTCAGCCCTAGTCTAGTGAAGCCTTGATCACGAAGTGAGATCCATTGACCCGTAGTCACGAGCTGTGTTGTCTAACGTGGTGGCATTGCTGGGTGACCGGTAGGCAATGTGATCAGTCGGCACCATCAGCATCGCCATAGGACAAGAATTTGGACAACAAAGATCTTGCGCTATGCAGGGGCAAAGGAGCCAGCACGTTGGCGATCATACGTCTGGGCAATGCAGTCGAATGGAGTTGCATGCATGTTGCGTTTCAAATGAATGCCTTGGGCGGGAGCAGTCTGGTTACGGGTGGTGGGGTAAATTAGCGTGGTGGAAAGTGGGGTCCGCTAGTGAAGGTCTCCTTCCTGTTGTTCGCGAACACATGGCATCCTCAACCTGTTCGAGCTCGAACGATGAGTCAACTGTACAATACGCCTTCGTACAGCAATTCCATCGCATTGTTTGGGCATTTTCCACGACGCACTTTGGGCGTCTCACATCTCCACACCATTCGAGATTTGTGCGTCATGCGGATGCCTTCCCTCGTATTATGCTCTCCATATTGGAGCTTATATACTCCAATGTACACGTGTCGACGGACTGCGATGTCCTTCCTTCTTCGATCTTTAGGCGCGATGCTATGAGACTCATGGGCTCAATGAACACAGATTTACTCACTCTGGAAGTCATCCCATGCGTTACTTTTATGCATGCAACTTCCTTTGAGAAGTCGCAGCATCATGGTAAGTCCGGAGGTGGGTGACTTCATTTCTGATCATTATTTGCGCTTGCTTGACGTATACCTTGTGTACTTTACGGGTTGTGAGAGGTATGAAGGAAAGCACTCGTGTGAAGTCAGGATTGGCAATGACTCGGTCGCGAACTGACAGCTGCCACGGCCATGTCTCATGCGGAAAGCCCCCGGCTCCTTCAGATCCACAATGTGCTCCTCAGGCAGTAATGGGAATCAAGCATGAAGATGAGAGGCAGATCTGATACACCCAGTTGACAAACCCGTTACCACGGTAGCTAACATTGCCGAACTGTTCCGAGCTGACTATACTTGTCCTTCTACGTGTCGCGAGTCGACTTCACCGTTGTCACTCTTCTCGATCATCGTCTTTTCTTTCGTTGACCGCCGGCGGTCCCTTCTTCTTCCTTTAGTAATGGTTCGTCAATTCACGTTCCCACCCAACGAGCGGCGGGCGACAGGCCTCGACGGCAGGACGATGCGCTATAGTCATTGGCGACGGTACAACACCTTCTACGGGCTGGCATTGACAACAACACTAGCAACAATGCTTCTCTTAGCTGAACTCAACCAATGGCGCGTCACCGGCGATCTGTTTGTCCTGGCCAACAAATTCCCTGGCAGTGTGGCGCTCGTGGTCCAAATGCTGGCCGCCTTCTTTGGGCTCTTGCACGTAGCAGTCATCAGCAAGCTCATCAACTACGCACTACGACTGAGGATCACCAAAGTGAATGTGTCTTTGGACGTGTTGCGAACTTGGGTGGACTTGAGCATTCCACGGGTTGACTGGGATTTGCCCGTTCGATTCTTCTTTCCAGTCCTATTCGTGGTGTTTTTGAGTCTGGTTCCTGCGGCTCTATGGGCTGGTTCTATGTCGCCGTCGGTATCCAGGACTATCGGGAGCGGCATGCTACTAATACCAAGCTACGAAGACGTGTCCATGATTCGAGAGTACCCGATGATGATCGGGGCTGCAGGTCCCTCAATACGCACACGGAGGGGCTTCTTTACGTACTCCGTCGGACAGCAGCAGAGCGGACCACTGATGGGATCAGCAGCAGGTGCCTCGTCAATAGGTCGCGGTCAAGAGCATCTCCATCGCAAACTCGATAACACTCAATTTAGCTACCGTGGGCGGTCTTATGGTGTTGGAGCATCCGTCGGACTCATGGACCAGGGAATATCATCGGATACACAGATTGCAGGCTATCAGTACCAAGAGCCCGGCTATCTGGCAAACGTTACGTGCATGTACAACACTAGCTCAGACTTCAGACTTTCCGGACCGTACAACGAATGGATCTACGCTGCGTCTGGCAATCTTCCAGACAGTGTAGGCGGCGGGGAGTACTCAAATTACGTTGGCCACGACGGGAAAGCCATCGTAGCTATCGGTGTAGCGAACAGCGAGGAGTCCCCGCGCCGCTACCTCGCCATCGCGGCTGGTGAAGCCTATGCTTTTCTGAACAATACTCAGTGCGAGTTCGACTTCATCCCCATGCTCTTCAATGTCACCGTTGATATGGGTATGCTTAACATTACTGTGCGACCGAGCACGATGCTGCGCGACTTCAACCCGCAGCGTAATATAACACGGACCGTTGTACGCCAATTCGAGCTCATGTCCAACGACATGACCAACTTGTACGTCTCACTCATCGGCGAATCTTTCAACAGCAGTATCGCAGCGTATAAAATGCGCGCATCCGCCTTGCGAGAACCCTTCACCGACGAAGAAGCCACACTAGCCGGTCTCACGAACTCGATCACAGCAATGGCGGACGACATGCTTGTTGCCTACGCTTCTGCCCAGCTCATGGTGGGCCGCATGTTCACGCCACAACCTGCACGTGTGTACGTTTACGCGCTACAATTCGGACAGCCAGGCTACATCTACGCCATCTTTACTTTGAACCTCGTCATCATCTGCGCTGTGCTCGCCGAAGCAGTACGCACCTACGGCTGGGCCAGTCTTGGGGGGTTCAACTACCTCGACCCCCGCGATCTCATCATTGCAGCGTCTCGTGGTGGCCCTGAGATCGCGCAAGCAGCAGATCAAGTGGTGGAAAAGCGGGATCGCAAGACACTGAAGCATATGTGGCTGTTGAGCGACCCGGACGAGGGCAATGGCAGCTTGGTGGTCAACATGAAGGGCGACGGAGACGGTCATATGCGAATTTTCGTCGCGAGAGCAGGGGACAGCGGGTTGAAGACGCCGGTCATGCCGAGTACGCCTAAGACGCCGAGTGAGATGGACATGGAGTTGAAGATGAGCGGGTTTTACGAGGATGAGGAGGAAATAGCGAAGAAAATGCCGCGGAGGCAAGAGACGCTCAAGGTCGGAATTCTGGGCTTGATTAAGAGACAATGATGCAAAGCGACAGGAGGATAATAGTTGTAATGAAGTAATGAATACTTGGCTTTGCGGATTATGCATGCAAACATTGTCAGCAAAATTGGCGTCCTGCTTACTTTCTGCTTAGTTTCTACCTCTAAATTGTTCAGCGACCATATCACCAAGCGTTCGTCTTTGTCTCGCGTCACCCTGCCCTGTCTCACCAGCCAATATTCCAGTCGCCGCTCCAGAACCACCTTCTCGCTCCCTCTCAGCGTCAAGTCTCGCTCGCAAACCCTCAAAGCCCTTCTTCTTCTCTTCGCCTACCATCCAGCCCGGTACTCTCCAATCTATTGCACCTGGAAGCAAGTCTCGTCTGTATGCCGTGCCTACTGCCCAGCCCACAGCCGCAGCAAGCAATGACCCAGGGAACTGGCTAAGTGCGAGTTGTAGAGGTGGTAGATAGGATAGCGACTTCGAGGTAAGCGTCAAGCTCCGAGACCATATACTCGTAGCAGCTTGTGTGTTTGACTGCGAGGAGGCCGATTGTGCAGGCGCGAAAGCGGCGATTTTGTAGCGGTACACGTATGGTATCGCAGCATAGTAATTTGCTAGGAGCGCGAAGATGATAGGCGTCGGACCGGCGGGTAGGTAATTTATGCGCCCGAACGTGAGAGGGCGGAGGCCGAAGATGAGGATCAAGGGTGGCAGAAGGGTCGTGTAAGGTAGAGTCGCGAGTAGGAAGGACTACATATGCTGTTTAGCCTGAGATCCTGGTGTACACATGGCGCTGAAGACTTACTGCGAATTTCCTGCTTCCCCACAATCTCTCGATTACGCGCAGTTGGTAGAATGTGAGGACGCCGAACAGGACTTCAGTCGAGTTGGTGAAGCATGTCTGAGTATATGTTAGCTTCACTGAATAGCGATTCACTTGCCAGGATCCATCACAACCACACGTCTTTACTTTAACACTGCAAGCGAAGTTCTGCTTACCTGCCACGTCAGAAACCTCCAGAACTGGCGGTACGTCCATATATGCGGCACCACCGAAATGTGCAAGTAGTACCGCGTGTCGGTGATTGTCGCGAAGAGGGCACCGATGACGGTCGAGAACACCAGAAACTGGCTCACTGGCGCGTTGGTGAAGCCGGAGGATATCATTGTGACTTCTGCAAGGATGTGCGATCGCGCATAGTTGTTGCACAGAGGGTGGGATGAGCGATGACGAACAAGCGGGTTGCGGAGCTGATGCGGAGGTGCCACGGTTGCGATTGCCCAGGTTCACGTGATCAGACTAGACCCTTGGTGCACCGCAGCAACTTCCCCTTCCACATTAGCAACACTCGCACCCATATTTTATCTACAATGATTGTGAGCCAATTCCAGCACACTGTTGTGATTTGCTAGAGTGACATTGTTGTTCAATCGCTGGACTCGGCACGCTGCCTAGGCAGACATCCTGCCGCTATCTCAGCCCCGGACACGTTCAGGTTTCTAAGGGTCAAGTATCTTGCAAGGCACCTTCAATCACCTCACACGTCTCTTCATCATGCGTGACCACGAGACCTTCTGCCGAAAATGTACCTCGATTTCATTCAAAGCGATGAGCGCTGGCGCGGGCCAAACACACCATGAGAGTTGGACTGCCTTGGAGAAGTCGGCTGCGAAGGGTTGTCGACTTTGCAGCTTTTTAATCGCCGACCGAAGCCCTAAAGAAGATCTTGTGCACCTGAAGCTCTACACTGGCGAGTCTCCGATCGTGCTGAGGATGGGATGGGCACGCTTGCACATGTCTCCGTAAGGAGAGGCTATGGAGGAAAACTACACGCTCATCCTGCCCGAGGGTACAACAGTATCATCGAGCATCCTTTCACGGGGATTGACGAATATACAGGCATATCCGATCATTCACTACAATCCCGTCTTCATGAAAGACATCAGATACAGGACCGTTCCTCTCAGCCAGCAATCGACCGGGTTCAAGCATGATCATCGGATTGCCACTCGACCCATGCATCGTGTCAGAAGTCAAGCCTTGCGAGCCTCCCGACACGCATTTTAGACGTCTGTCCAGATGCAGATGCATCCAAGGTATCACTGGTGAACGGTACTGGCCTTGAAGCTGCATATGTTACTCTCAGTCATTGCTGGGGCGATGTAACATCCAATACTGGTAATATGTAGGTACTCGCCATCCACCACACTCTCCCGTGATCTATTCATCTACGACGTGCACGATCTCACATCTCGGCCCTGATCAGACTCTTTAAATGTACCTCCGACAACATCGACTTTCTGTACGGTGGCTTCTCCATCGAAAGCCTTCCCGTGCTTTACAGAGACGCTGTGATGGCTTAGTATTTGTGCGCACGTCTGATACGAAGGAGGCGTATCGTCGCGTTGGCACATTCTGGATTGGATTCTTTTCTGGGGATGACAGCGGCAGTAACTGGCAAAGGGCTGGATTTGTGGAAAGTACGATGGAGATTATCTAAACGACCGATTGATGCGAGCCTCGTACACGCTCAACGAAGAGACTCCCAATTAGGCCCAAAAGCTGTGATTGCTCAGCGTAGCATCTCAGGCAGCTTGCAAGGAATTGGGGCCACGAAATGGCTACGTATGAACCGACAAAAAGGTGTAATCGTTCAATCATGCCTTTATTCCCAGTACTTTATCCCACCCACCTATCTACAAACCCCAGACCCCAAACCACGATCCCTCCCCTCACAATCATCCCCTAAGTATTCTTATACGTCCCATAACTTCCATACCCCCCAGTCGGCGGCGCGTACTTTCCATACGAACCATACCCCCCCGATGGAGGCGTAGCAGGAGCGCCGTAGGTACCTACGAACATCAGTTTCCCCCTTCCCAGCATTGAGGGGCAGATGATAGGTGGCTTACCGTAGTTGCCGTATGTGCCCTGAGGAGCAGCTTCGGCGTTGGGTTCAGCTTCGGGTATGGCGATGGGAGCTGCGATGACGCTGGCTGCGAGGGTGAGGAGGGTGAGGGTGAGCTTCATTGTTGTGGGTAGATGCTGGTGGGTAAGGGCTTAGTGGGGATGAGGTTGTTCGGCCTGAGACTTGAAAGCTTGTGAGAGCGGATGTGGGTTTATGTACCAGGGAGCTCAGCTCGTGTATTTGATGACTGCATCACCGCGTCGACATGTTCTTCCACCAGCGCAAGACTACATATCGACAATGCAGAGATCACGCACTCCACCGATCTGAAGGCGTGAAACCTTGAAGCTGAAGTGAGGTCTTGACCGGACTAGGTAATAGCAAGCGTTTAAATGGCGCTGCGTAGCCCTTCGAGATAGGTCGGGCCTAGCTCCAAGATATTGGAGGCTTCATGGCATGCGGAAGGAAGTAGTAAGAAGAAGCGTGTTCTTGGCGTTAATACCACAAGGTGTATGTTCGTGGATGTGAAGTATGGCAGGCTGACTGAGCAGTGGTAGTGCGGGTACTTGTTCCGAGTGGAATTGTGGGAATGGAATACTGCGAGGTTTACTTTTTCCTTTGTGAAGGCGGCGATTAGTTCGCTACTGTAGATAGTGTTTGGTAAAAGGGTCTTCTCGTACGGTGTTGCATGTACGCCGAGATCCACGACCAGTATGGCTATCTCTTGTGCTCATAACCATCGTGACAAGCTACACTTCGTGAAGCGACATGGCCATTCGTCTAGCCCGACACGCCAAACTCTGCCCAAAGGAGCACGACATTGCATAGTCGCAATGCGAAAAAGCCGATGATGCTCCCATTCTAGATCCAGCCCTAAGCGCCACGCTCTAATGTGAATGGCTGGCGCATCATGCTATTCTTTCAGCTGGAGCGGGGCAAGCCTCAGAACTTCTCCAAGCTGAGTACCACGCACGCCACGAGCCTGGCTAGACACGCAAGCTTGCATTGGTGTGTAGGGTGTGGTGTGTGATACGTGATTGACTTGAGCTGGTGATACTGGTGTTGTGGTTTTGCTGTCAACTGTCGTCCGTTGTCACTCACCATTGACAGTACCCATTGACCCTTCTCTCTTCCCGCGATCTTACTGCAACAATGTTTGGGTTAGACATGTTTCGCTCAGAGAAACGTACCGGTTTCGAGCGCGTGTCGGGCTCGGACGACGATCAAGAAGAGCTGCTGAGTCAAAGTGAACGGTCCTCACTCGAGGCTCAATCAAGAAGACCAATCCCTCAGGTACCATCATGGATTGCAGCCAGCATCGCGGTCGTTTGTACTGCGATACTGTTTGCCGTTCTCGGGGTGCTCGCTATTCATTACGTGCGGAGGGACGCTGATGCTTTCAGCATACGGCATACTTCGCAGTACTGTGTGTCTCCAGAGATTACATGTGAACCTAATGCTAACACAAGCACAGCGCCAATAGTCGGCGACGTGGGTATACAATATAGCCCAGTCCGCTTCGAAGGGTCGTTGATGAAGCCGAACGACTTCAAGCTGGACGCTGGACCTGAGGTTGACGCAGCCTGGAAGTCATTGGGTGCGGACTACCACGCAGCGAGGATACCAGTGGAAGAAGCAGCGCGCTCAAATCTTGCCCCAGACCAAGTGAAGATCAAAAAAAAGTACGGTGGCGGCTATCCAGCGCACGTCGAAGGGCTGCACCATCTCCACTGTCTCGTACGTCGAATACTTGCATACCTGACGCACCGCTAATGGACTGGTAGAATCTCCTGCGAAAGTCGCTGGCGTGGAATTTCGATTACTACAAGGAGCAGGGCCTGGGTCCTTTCTCGAATGACGCAAATATACTGAAGCACCACGTCACACACTGCCTGGATATACTGCGCCAGCAATTGATGTGCACCGTCGACGTCGGCGTGCTCGGCCAGGTGTGGTATCAGCCTCCCGATTCACCTCTAGAGGCCTTTGTCGACTTCAACACCGTCCACAAATGTCGAAACTTCGACGCGATCCGAGACTGGGCCGAAAAGCACCAGCTGCCCGATGTCGAGGACGTCCCGGAGGACTTTTTGGAGTTACCAAAGGATGGCGATAGGGTGTGGCACACTGTGCCATGAGTCGTTTGTTACTGTCTCCGTGTCGATGACCCAATAGGATGTGCGGGAATGGTACCGGCCCCACCATCGCATACGGCGAACCCAGTGTCCTTTGTGAACATCCATTCACAGCCAAGCTTACTCCAATTCGCCCACTCATGCTTCGGTTTGAAATTAAGCTGACCATTTACGAGTGTTGCAAAGTCGACGTCAATGTGCGTCTCGTGCATGCTGACTCCCGTGGGGATCCCCCAAAGCCGTGCTCTGTCGAAGTGATACATCATCCAGATATTGCGAGCAGCGTGCACGAATCGATCCTGTCCCGTCTTGCTTCCAAGTACCTTCTCAGAAACCATCATGGTCATGCTTAAGATGTTGGAGAAATGGCACAAGACGTTAGACAGGCCGCCGTCCTTATATCCATGCTTGATGACGCGCGTGACAGCGATGTTTCTGAGCAAACTCGCATCTTCCACCGTAATGCGAAAATGCTCCAGGAAACCCACCTCAGGCGAGTCATCAAAGTGACTGACATGCTTGTCATCTAACGGCAGATACAAAATATCCGTATCAAACCGAAAAAAGTACGCCTCAGTGCACCGCGCAGCCTCATTCGCCGCTCCAACGTGATGACGCACCAGGTGTCCCGCTTTCCCAGCTTGGTAGTATGCTTCTGCGCGTGATTCCTGGCATATGTTGACGATGAGGGGAGCTGGACTGGGTGAGTAGCGCGGACAGAATGAAGTCTCGTCGTGGGTGGAGTCGTGGGGTTTGGTGCGTAGCGCGACGAGACGGGGTGGTTCGGCGAAGTAGGTGAGGGTCCAGATTTGAAGGCGGAGTTCTTTGGGGAGGTTGGAGAGAGACATGACGGAGAAGGCGAGATTGTGATTGTGGTTGTAGGAGGATGTTGTTAGTGATGTTGGGAAAGGAAGGTGCGAGGGAAGGTGCGAGACGCCGGGATTGTGGGGCTGGTCCTGCACGTGAGACCGCGTTTTACTCACACCACTGAACATAACGTCACATCATCACTCAGAAAGACACAAATTTGATGATTTTTTTGGTATTTTTTTCCAAGATTTCGACACATCCCATAGTGCCATGTTTTACGCCTGAACGCCCACAGTCTACCGGTCAGATTCCGCTAGACAACAAAATCGAAAAGTATCACCACGACGGGTGAGGGGTATATCCCAGTATGTATTCAAGCTCCATTGAGCCAAACATGTAAACAAAAGAAAAGGAAAGAAACAGACAGTATCATCGACATCTTTGCTCTGCAAAATCGCGTCCTAGAAACGTCTAATGCGCCGTGCAGCGATACAGACATTTGTAGTAACATCCAACCGAATGTGACATTTGGCGGTACCAATATGCGAAGTAGCGTGCAAGTTGGCGAGCGTGAAGGCGGTGTGCGAATATGTATGTGGTAAAAAAAAGGCGCAATGAGAATCGATACAGAATTGTGGTTCAAGTCAAGTCGGTCGACCTAGTGAAAGAAGAGAATATCGTGTCGTGAAACCGTCACCGCCTGTGACGCGCTGGCGCGAGGTGAGAGAAGTGAAGGCTTCTAATGGGGCTTCTGGATGCCGCCCTTGGTGGAGACGCGGCTCGGAGTCTTGGACTTGGAGCCCGGGGTCTTGACGGCGCGCGCCTTTCTGGAGCTGGGGGTCTTGGGCGTGCCAGCAGCCTTGGGGGTGGCCGGCTTCTTAGGAGTCGCTGGGTTCTTGAAAGGGCCCGCCTTCTTGGGAGTGGCAGCCTTCTTGGGAGTAGCAGCCTTCTTGGGGCTAGCGAACTCGGCGGGGATGTTTGGCAAGAACTCGATGGCCGGGACCTGCTCGGTGTTCTCAAACTCGGTGTCCTTAACCGTGATCATCTCCAGGATCTTCTCGACGGTTTGCTTGACCTCTGTGATGGTCTTATCCTTGCCAAGATCACCGCTGTCGAGCTCCAGCAGGATGCTGATGGGGGCCTCGAAGTGCTTCCCAGCCTTCGGAGCGACGTGGGCGGCCGCCTCTGCCTCAGACTTGCCCATGGTGATCTTGCGAGAGTAGTCGTTTAGGCGAGCCTCCTCGGACTTCTTGAGCTGGACGTCGTACGTGGTGCCCGGGAAGTCCTTCTCGATGATGTCGAACTGGCGGTGGATGAGGTTGATCTTGCGGATCTGCCAAAGGTCCTTGTTGTAGGTGGCGCGCTGGTAGTGCTTTCGACAAAACGTCGGCCAGTTGGTGATGTCGCGCGTGCAGGCCTTGTTGCGACCGAAGTGGTCGGAGATGACTTTGCGGCAGAATTTCTCGATGTACTGGCCGGTGATACAGCGAGAGTTCTCGTCGTTCATGCAGATGAACTCGCGGTCGCTGTCCGGGATATCGTCGCCGTCATCGAGATCGTCAGTCTGCTCGACGTCCGACATGACTGAGTCAGGGGAGTCGCTAAGCTCCTCCTCCTTGGCAGAGGTACGGTTCTTGATGGGTGTGGATGGGGCCTTGGTCGGAGTGGACGGGGCCGGAAGGTCGAGGGTAGTGTCCATGACCTAGAGAGGTACGAAGTCAGTGCTTGTCTTGCATGAATGCGCGGATAGAAGTCTTACCTCAGAAGCGCCGTCAGCGGCGGCGTCGGTAGAGAGGATGTTGGAGAGGCTCATGGGGTTGGGGTTGAGCGTGAGGGTAGTGGGCATGCTTGCAGCCGACATCGTTACAGATAGAAGAAAGGTAAGGCGACTAGTAATGCTGTAGAGACTAGCGGTAGAGAGAAGGTCTTGACTAGCGAGCTTGATTAACAGTCGTGCTTGTACAGTAGAGGGCGAAGTGGTGAGAAGTAGGTCTGGAGGGAGGTGAGCGGAGGGAGGCTTATAAGGGCTGAGGAGCGGCGGGCGATCGTGCAGGCTCTGCTATTGTGAGGTGAAGTCGAGGTGACTGTCTAGCGTTTGGCTCGACCTATTGTGACCAAGGATCAGGGCCAATTCACTCCAGCTATTGTGCCCCCTTCACCTCGCGCACGGCCGCCTGATAGCGTTCCAGCCCGCTGTCACGCCCAATTGAGCGATTGCGAGCTTCACCTCGAGCGCTGTCCTGACTCCAGACTTGGGCCAAGGCGGTCGCTCGTCGTGAGAGCTGTGGGCGGGCAAACGTCCATGCGTGCCGTGTACAACCCAAACTCTTCAATAGGACCAGTCTTGTGGTCTGCTACCGTCACGCCTTGTCAGAGAACTGCGGGGGAAGTGCCCAACAATCAGAGCAGGTGGGGCAGGCCAATGGCAAGACCACTGCGCTTCACAGACGTGGGAGATCAATCAACGGTCTGCACACGCTGTATGAATCAAAGACGGCAACAAGATGACTGCGAATCGATACAAGTGACGTGATCTGATGGGGTGATCCCAGCGAGTGGCCTTGACGAAGGGTAGTGAAATCCGTGACAGCTCTGATGGACGTGCTTGATGTCGTACTGCAGCGATGATAATGAATCAAGAGAACATGACGAACCGGCCAATACCTAAGAACGCCTGCGCTGTGCCCAACATCTTCCATGTCCGACCAGTAGGCTTCGCACGCGGACAGCAGAAATGAAAATGGCGAAAACGGAGCGGCCATAGCTGTCCAGCGTTATCAGTTCGCATATTGCGTCTCCACGTTGGCCTGTAAAGTCTTTGATGCTGTCGTGTCCTGGCCAAGATCGCTCATGCTTTTGACGCTCCGCTATAACAAATTCGACCAGAACGCGCAAGTCACGCGCTGCACAATGGCCAAAGCACGTACTACTAGGTAGGTCAAACAGACCTTCCTACAGCCCTCCAACAATCGATGTTCGGCAGATCGCCCGCTGTAGCTCACTGTGTGGAAGGCTGGCGCTACAGCTCAAGACTGATGCCTCGTCCCATGGCCAAGAAGATTGAGACCTTCGCAGCTGTCAGGACAGACACGGCTCAGGGTTCGATGGCGCATGCTGCAGAGCTACGATTGACTGAATCTCCGCCTCAATTGCACGCTGCATCTCATGTGCCTGGGGATGGCGTCGTAGGGATGTGATTACACTCGACTTCTCACAAATGTAAAGGATAGATTAAGCCTGAGAAGACAAAAGGCATTTGATACAACTAAAAATGATGGCATTCGGTGAAGGTGGCTCCTGAGTGTCGGTCTGCATGTCGTCACGGTTGGCGTCGGCCTTTTCTGTCGCCGACCGCGTGACTTTCGTCAACACCTCCTTGGCGCGGCAGGACCAGAGCATGGTTGCCGTCTCGGGACCCTTTGCCCTCCTACACGATCTGGCACACGCGCAAAGTCCTGCCCACGCAAGCAAACGCTGGCTTGTCGCTTGAGATGCGCCCACTCGTCATTCCTACTACGACGCCCACACCCTCTACACTCTTCCTCGTCCTGCGTTGAGAGTGCGCTCGCCTCGGTTTCACACGCACCTCCGCGCTCGCACCGCCGTCATGCCCACCGCCGGCACCCGGACGTCCACCAGACAGGGCCGCGCCACCGTCAGGCCGACAAACTACTATGCGCGCACCTTTGCGGGGAGACTGGCCGCCAGCGGGCTCGAACAAACGCCCGAAGGCTCCCACGGCGCGCCGGGCTTCCTGCCCGCCCTGACGCACTTCACGGGCGCCGTCGACGCCTTCCCCAAGGAGATGATCAACCACTTTTCCATGTTCAAGGAGGTCGAGGCGAAGCTGCACGACCCGGAGCAGATGCTGAAGGGGGTGCTGGACGAGATCGCGCACCTGCCCACGACCACAAATGCAGAGACGCGCCAGAGCTTCGAGCAGGCGGCGGCGGTGCGCAAGCGGCAGCTCTTCTACCGGCTGCGCGTGCTCGTCTCGCAGATGATCCCCACGCTCGACGAGAAGCTGGTGGTGCTGCAGGCGACCAAAGTGACCACGGACAAGGGCCTCATGCGCATGCACCACTCGCACGCCCAGCTCGACGGCGAGATCAGCGACGAGGCGCGCTACGGCAGCCTCGCGCACTGGGCCTACGCCGACAAGGAGGAGAAGAAGAAGGGCGGCACCACCCACGACCGCCAGCGCCGCGAGGTCGCCGCCGCGAACAACCTGGCCGCCGCCGCCCAGCACGTGCACGACGTCGACTCCATCGCCGCGAAGAGCGAGGTGCGCCGCGAGGGCATGGGCGCCAACAAGCGCAGCCGCCAGCAGCAGCAGCAGGCCGACTCCGACTTCGACGACCGCCCCACGAAGAAGCAGCCGCAGAAGCGCAAGCCCCTGCCCGCCGACACACACCACCCCACCGACGCCCGCAGTCTCGGTCTCGGCATCGCGAGCAACGGCACCGTGGCCCAGGGCAAGCGCAAGAAGACGGAAAAGGCGCTCGCCGCCTCGTTGTTGGCTGCCCCGCCCATGGAGCGCTCGCTGAGCGGCGCCCTGAAGGCGGCTGGGGGCCCAGGACGCAGCGGGTCGAGCCCCAGAGCCACGCCCGCGCTGGAGAGCGGTGCAGCGTCGAAGCGAAGGCCGCGAGCCCCTCCCGTGCCCGCACAGCGCAAGAACCAGCTGCCCCCGTACTCGCCGGACCTCGCGTCCTCACCCCTGGCCGCCAACTTCGCCATCAACAGGGCCATTGCCGGCGCCGCAGACCGTCCGCTGTCTGCACGCGCCAGGAAGACGTCCATTGCAAACTCCACCGCCTCGGCAAACGCGCCCGAGCCTGCTGGCCGCCGTCCGTCGTCGTCGCACTCGGTCCAGCACATCGCCAGCAGCAACGCCATCGCCGAGCTCGAGCACGCGGCAGGGATAGTCCGCGACAGCAATGCGGTGCAGAGTGCAGTCACGCCGCAGAACATCCTCGACTCGGCGCAGCCCTTTGAGCCAATGGCGATGAAGCAGGAAGAGCTCGCTCAGCAGGACCCAGACAGCATGGACATGGACATGGCTGGGCCCGCAGCACGGGCCGGCCGAGCCTCGAAGACTGCGACGCCCGTGGCTGGCACCTACCCGGATGTCCCCATGGCGCGCAGTCGCAGCACGCGCAACGCCAACAACTCAAACTCAAACGCATCCTCCGAGAACAACAGCACCACAACGGGCTCCGTGTCGAAGCGCGGCCACAAGAAGAACGGGCCGTCCACGTCGAACGCTACAATCGCCTCGCCAGCAGTGAAGCCTGCGCCCAACGCGAAGTCGAACGCGCCATCCTCCGCTGCCAGCTCGATAGCTCCAGACCAGGAGAACGAATACCAAGACGTAGAGTCGGAGGAGGATGGCGACGAGCCGCGGTACTGCTACTGCAACGAGGTCTCGTATGGCAACATGGTGGCATGCGACAACGATGACTGCCCGCGAGAATGGTTCCACTTGGCCTGCGTGAATCTCGACAAGGCGCCGCTGGGCAGGACGAAGTGGTTCTGCAGCGACGAGTGCAAGGAGCACCACGCGAAGACCAAGACGAAGGGGGGACGTCCTGGAAGCAGCCGACAATAGGAATTAGGAAGGAGTTCAAGGCGTTCGGAATCGGCTCTAGAGGGTGGATCTAGGGTTAGGCCGGGCCCAAAAGGAAAGGGCAAGGCTAAGCTGAATCTTTGGGATGGTTGGAATGCTCTTTGAAGCTTCTTTCTGGATTATGGGTCTGCATTTTGGATTGTGGGTTTCACAAGGCGCATACTGGATCTGGATCTGGATACGGCAACGCAATTGTCTCACGATTACCACGAATGGGTGGAGACGCGTTCTTGCATCGGCTCGCGGTGCACAGTATCTATACCTATACCTATTTGCTCATACAATTGGATTCGAGCATTCGAGTATTGACCTGAGTGAGCTGCTTGTTGGTACTGTGACAGCTATTCCGGGACATTGATTACCCAAACTGAAGCTTGCCGGTCCCTGCATGAGTGCGTGTAAGACGTCACACATGGTTGGTCAAACAGCTGGACCCTGAAATTCAGCTGTACGATGTGTTAAAGGCTACACACCGCCTGGCACACGACACGCGCTTGGAAAGCTGTATTTACTCAATTTTGCGATTGGAAACGGAGTGTCTTGATATCTTGCAATACACACACAACCGTTTGAACAATGACGCCAACCAAGGCTCCATCCGCAGAGGAGCAACTGATCGCCTCGCCTTCCAGTGGAGCTAGCACCGATGCCCCGCCAGATTTACGCTTCCTACATTACAACGATGTGTACCACGTCGAAGCTGGCTCACGCGAGCCTGTGGGCGGATACGCACGATTCCAAACGCTGGTGAATTACTACAGAGACGATGAGCGGTTCAAAGACCAGCCAAAGGTGCTGACGTTCTTTTCTGGAGACGCGTTCAATCCGAGCATTGAGAGCTCCATTACCAAGGGTTAGTACTTTGAGGACATCCAGGACTAGCGATTCCAAGTTTTGGGGGCAAACTGACGTGAATTTCAGGGAGTCATATGGTTCCGGTCTTGAACAACATCGGCACGGACGTCTCATGCGTAGGAGTAAGAGCCACCGCTCCGGCAAGGCCTCTTCTCAGGTAGCTGACAAACTCGCAGAACCACGACCTCGATTTCGGCGTCAAGCAATACCGACATCTCTCCTCGAAATGCAAGTTCCCATGGCTTCTAGCAAACGTGCTCGATCCAGCGCTGGGCGAAGGCGTACCCCTCGGCAACGCACAAAAGACGGTCATGCTCACAGCATCGAATGGCATAAAGGTCGGCGTCATTGGTCTGGCAGAGCGAGAATGGCTTGATACGATCAATTCGCTGCCACCGGACATCATATACAAGAGCGCGAGCGCGACGGCGAAGGAGCTCATCCCAGGCCTGAAAGAACAAGGCGCCGAGATCATCGTCTGCGTGTCCCACCAGCGCGAACCAAACGACAACAAGCTCGCAGAGAATACAGGCGGCGAGCTCATCGACATCATACTCGGCGGCCACGACCACTACTACAACTACTCGCACATCAACGGCACGCACGTCCTGCGGTCAGGAACCGACTTCAAACAGTTGTCACATGTGGAGGCGTGGCGCAAGCCGGATGGCAAGGGCTGGGACTTCCAGATCGTACGGAGGGATGTGGTTAGCAGCATAAAGGAGGATCCTTCCGCTATGGCGTTGGTGGACGAGCAGACGCAGGAAATCAGAAAGAGGCTGGACAAGCCCATTGGGTACACGGCTGCGCCTTTGGACGCGAGGTTCACGACAGTCAGGACAAAGGAGAGCAACATTGGAAACTTTGTGTGTGATTTGATGCGATTCTACTACAGTACGGAGTGCTGCATAATGGCCGCGGGGACGATTCGCGGGTGCGTACATAATCACACGACTCGATTCAGCATACTAACAGTGCAAAAGAGATCAGGTGTACCCTCCTGGTATACTCAAGCTCCGCGACATCATCAACTGCTTTCCTTTTGAGGATCCGGTCGTGGTTCTGCAAGTCACCGGAAAGGCAATCCTCGGTGCGCTGGAGAACGGCGTCAGCAACTACCCAGCACTCGAAGGACGCTTCCCACAAGTATCAAACATCAGGTTCGAAGTGGATTACTCAAAGCCACCACACTCAAGGATCAGCAACGTCACCATCGGCGACGAACCTCTCGACATGAAGCGCGAGTACAAGCTCGCAACTCGCGGCTACATGGGTCGCGGAAAAGGTACGTCGAATTGCCTAGGCTTTCTCTGATACCACTGACCCATTGCTGTAGACGGCTACACAGCCCTCCTCATCGAAGAAGAAGGCGGCGTCGCCAAAGAAATCGTCTCTGAAGAAAACGGCGTCCTAATCTCCACCATTCTCCGCCAATACTTCATGTCCCTCAAAGTCCTCGGCCGCTGGAAGCGCATGGGCGCATCCATGTCCACGCGCTTCACATCCATCCAGACCAACCTCGCCAAGAACCACAACTTCCACGACGCATCACCCACCTCCACGTCCTCGGAACCACAGCCGCCCGCCATCGACCGCGTGGTGCGCGATACACAGAACCAAGCGAGCGGAAACGAGTCGGATCCGGATGCGGATGAGGACGAGGATGATGGGCCGATGTATGATGATAGCGTGCCGATTCGGTTCGATGAGAGGCAGAAGGAGGTTATTAGGAAGGTGGCGAGGAAGTGGTGGAGGCTGGCGGGCTTGAAGAGTGTGCCGACTGCGTGTGATGAGTTGGAGACGAGGGAGTTTCAGGTCAATTGGACGAAGGCGATTGCGCCGCGGTTGGAGGGGAGGATTAGGGAGGTTGGTGGTGGGAGTGGGAAGGGTGGGGAGGTGAAGGTGTAGAGAGGTGAGTGATGGCAGCTCATTGGACACGCTGATTCGTGGGTGGAGGCAAGTAAGAGAAATGGAGCTCTTCGTACGCTGGGTAGCTGCGTATCTCAGGGTTTATCAAACCCAGTTTCCTACAACATGATAGTCACACTCTTGATAGAGCAGTCATTTCCAACACCACATTCTTACACACAGACGCGACTGCGACCACCAACATGGCGCCCATTGATCTCATCCCCTCTGGCGAATGGACCGATCCATTCACGTGGGACGGCCTCTTCATACGCATGCACATACGAGCCGTGAAGCTAGACTACGACGCCACCAACCCACAGACTTGGCCGCTCATCAAAGATCTCACCCAAACCGACAACGGCAGCAACTACAAGAAGAGCAAAACACCACCTCCGTGGCTCGCGTATGACCAGCCGATCATGGTAGAATTGCACAAACTACAACCCATGCATCGCGTCTGCCGTGCGGTCAAACAGTTTGGTCATTGGTGGAGAAATGAGAGCTTCGCGTACTATCCGTTCAACTTCGACTCCAATGGCGATTTGAAGGAGTATCCGCATATCCTTGGGAGTGAGCTTGTGGCGTGGCGCGAACTCTTAGTAGACGTGGAAGATGAGGAGGAGGAGGAGGATCAAGCCGAGGAGGACGAGCAGGTAACCAGAATGGTCGAATCCAAGCAAGCTCCTAAAACCATACCATCTCCCACGCCCAATACCACAGAAGTACATCCACCCAGCCCACCGCAACCACCACACACCATCGCCGCAGACATCTCAACCCAGTCAGCCTTCGAGCAAATCATGAAGAAACTAACCAACCCCAAAGACCCACACGCACGCACCATCGCCTCCGAACAAGCCCTAAACAACGCCAACGAAGACATCACTTTTTACCGCAAAGAATTACGAGCCGCGCTGGAAAGTATGGATGACAAGACGAATGAGTTGCGCACCACGTACGAAGAGAAGATTGAGGGGCAGAAGCGCCAACATGACTTGGCGTTGTTGTACAGTGTCGCGGAGCAGAACAGGCTTCGCAGCATCAATGTAGATGCGAGAAATGCAGCGACGAGATTGAGAGAAGAGATCGACGACGGCGCGAAATAGCTTGAAGTGAAGGAGAATGAGCTGATTGGGGCGAATGGGAAGATCATGGCTATTTGGGCGGAGATGCAGAAGGGTGGGATGCTGGACAGCGGAAGAGGAAGGCTGGTGATGGTGATGGGGGTGGGGGTGGGGGTGGGGGTGGGAAGAGGGCGAGGGGCTGAGAGGGACGGGTAGGGCGTGGTGTAGCAATGTGTGCTATTTCAAAGACAATGG